>PPYE01454872.1_pt1 | contig 10272 bp, 5 predicted proteins | sample 1559881 | NCBI WGS metagenome assembly PPYE01 (sample SAMN08240022, study PRJNA423297) | Human gut metagenome, whole genome shotgun sequencing project.
GACTTAATAAAAATGATATGGAACAGATAAAAGAACAACTAACTGACATCAAATCAATGAATATGGACGAGCTCACAGAGTTTATCATATCGCTCGGAGAGAAGAAATTCCGTGCGAAGCAGATATATGAGTGGATTCATGTGAAGCATGTGGACAGCTTTGATGAGATGACCAATATTTCAAAAAAGTTCATACAGGTATTAAAGGACAATGCAATACTCATCTCGCTAAAAAAAGAGGAGGTGCAGGTGTCAAAGCTCGATGGCACGAGAAAATATCTCTTTGCACTCGACGATGGCAATGTCATAGAGAGTGTGCTTATGAAGTACAAGCATGGAAACTCTGTATGCATATCTTCGCAGGTTGGCTGCAGGATGGGGTGCAGATTCTGTGCATCCACTCTTGACGGTCTCGTCAGGGGGCTTAGGCCGTCTGAGATGATTGACCAGATTTATCAGATAGGCAAGGACATCGGAGAGCGCATCTCAAATGTGGTTGTCATGGGCACAGGTGAGCCGCTTGACAATTACGACAATCTGCTGCGCTTTATAGAGCTTCTCACTGATGAAAACGGAATCAATATCAGCCAGCGCAATCTGACAGTTTCCACATGTGGTCTCGTACCGCGCATGAGACAGCTTGCAGATGAAAAGCTTTCTATCACGCTGGCGCTTTCACTGCATGCCTCCAACCAGGAAAAGAGAAAAGCCCTCATGCCGGTTGCAAACAGCTATGATATACATGATGTGGTCGATGCATGCAAATATTATTTTGCACAGACCGGCCGCAGAGTCACCTTTGAGTATAGCCTGGTAGGCGGAGTGAACGATACAGCCGAGGATGCAGCAGAGCTTTCGGCACTCGTACATGGCATGAACTGCCATATAAATCTGATTCCGGTAAATCCGATAAAGGAGCGCGATTACGTGCAGTCCAACAAGGGTGTTATAGAGGCTTTTAAAAATAGGCTTGAAAAAAACGGAATTAATGTTACTATTAGAAGGGAAATGGGCAGAGATATAGACGGTGCCTGTGGACAGCTTCGCAAGAAGCATATAGATAAAGAGAGAGGAATAAACTAGATGAAGACGTTTTCCATTACGGATGCAGGTGCTATTCGTGAGATGAATCAGGATTTTTATTTCTCGTCTGACACTGCAGTAGGAAATCTTCCGAATCTTTTCATCGTAGCAGATGGAATGGGAGGACACAAAGCCGGTGACTATGCTTCCAGATACACTATAGAGCGTGTGGTTGCATCGGTATCGAGAAATGCCGGGGATGAACCGGTATCCATCATCAAAGAGGCTATCAACAAGGCAAATGAGCTTTTGGTGGCTGAGTCTCGTGAGGATGAAGCTAAGCGTGGAATGGGTACCACCTTAGTCGTAGGAACTATTATAGGAAACAAGCTTTTTGTGGCCAATATAGGTGACAGCAGGCTTTATATTGTAGGTGGCACAGAGCAGATCAGACAAATTACCAGGGATCATTCACTGGTTGATGAGATGGTCAGGATGGGTGAGATAAATGCCGACGAGGCGAGAGTTCATCCGGACAAGAATATCATCACGAGAGCTGTCGGGGCAGCAGATCATGTGGAGGCAGATTTTTTTGAGGTCGAGCTATGTGAGGACGACAGGATTCTTCTGTGTACAGACGGACTTACCAATATGGTGAGAGATAAAGAAATATGCGATACTATTAGGCAAAATGATAATATCGAGACAGCAGCGTCACAGCTTGTCGCCATGGCCAATGCAAACGGTGGCCGCGATAATATCACTGTAATGATTATTAAACCATTTTAAGACGAGGTAATAACAGATGTTAGAGATAGGAAGTTTTTTATCGGATCGATATGAGATCCTAAGCAAGGTTGGCGCAGGCGGCATGTCTGATGTATACAAGGCAAAAGACCATATACTGAGCCGTTTTGTAGCTATAAAGGTTTTAAAGCAGGAGTTTTCGGAGGATAGTTCATTTGTGACCAAGTTCCGTGCTGAGGCACAGTCAGCAGCAGGACTTGAGCATCCAAATATCGTAAATATCTATGATGTAGGCAGCGAGAATGGTCTGTACTACATTGTCATGGAGTATGTCGAGGGTATCACACTTAAGACTTATATCGAGAAAAAGGGCCAGCTGTCATTCAAGGAGTCTGCAAGTATTGCAATCCAGGTGGCAAGGGGCATAGAGGCCGCTCACAATAAAAATATCATTCACCGTGATATCAAGCCGCAGAATATCATTATTTCTACAGATGGCAAGGTAAAGGTGACAGACTTTGGAATTGCAAAGGCTACATCTTCAAATACAATAAGCTCAGATGTGATGGGCTCAGTACACTATGCATCTCCGGAGCAGGCAAGAAACGGCTTCGTCGATGGCAGAAGTGATATTTACTCACTGGGAATCGTAATGTTTGAGATGGTTACAGGCCGTGTGCCGTTTGACGGTGATACCACAGTGGCAGTTGCACTGCAGCACCTACAGGAGGAGATTGCAAGGCCAAGCATCTACGCACCGGATCTGCCAATCAGCTTTGAGAAAATCATCTTAAAGTGTACACAAAAGACACCGGACCGCAGATACCAGACTATTGAGGAGCTTCTCACAGACATAAGGCGCTCTCTTGCGCATCCTGATGAGGATTTCGTCACAATAGCACCACTCGTTGACGGTGGCAAGACCAAGGTTATAAGCCCGGAGGAGCTTGACAAGATAAAAGAGGGCAGAGGTGTCGCAGAGGACTTAAACGATGATGATATCGATGCAGATAATGGTGATGAGTATGCTGACGATGAAGACGATGATGATGAATATGATGAGTCACTCTTAGACGACGATGATGACGAAGAAGACGAAGACGATGATGATGACGGCAAGCTTTTAAATCCAAAGATGGATAAAGCAATCACAATCATGGGTATAGTAACAGCCGTAATCATTGTAATGGTTATCATATATCTTGCACTTTCAGTGGCAGGAGTGTTTAAGTTTGGCGGCAAAAAGAACTCAGAGTCACAGCAGACAGAGTCACAGACACAGACCGAGTCTGAATCAGAGTCAGAGACACAGACTGAGACAGAGGGCCAGATGATTGACATCAGAGGCATGTCAGTGGAGGATGCTCAGAAGGCAGTAGACCGCTTAAAGCTTGACCTCACAGTATTTGCATTTGAGACAAAGCAGTCAGATGAAAAGGATGGCACGATCCTTGAGCAGGATGTCAAGGCCGGAGATACAGTAAAGCGTGGTTCACAGATTAATGTAGTTATCGCAGGAAAAGGTGATAGTACATCAGAGATGGTCAAGATACCAAGTGTAATCGGAAAGACCAAGAGCTCAGCAAAGAGTACACTCGAGTCAGCAGGCTTTAGTGTCACCTTCGAGTATGGAGATTACAATGACAGTGTAGCAGCAGATGTAGTAACAGCACAGTCACCATCAGCAAAGAAACAGGCCGCAAAGGGCAGCACAGTAACAGTCACCCTCTCACCGGGCCAGAAGCCAATCACCGTGCCAAACGTAGTAGGTGCCTCACAGTCACATGCAGAAAGCGCCCTCGCAGGAGCAGGGCTCAAGTACACCTATGCCGACTCCCAGTACAGCGACACAGTACCCGCCGGCAACGTAATCAACCAGACCAAATCCGGCGAAACCGTAGCCGCAGGCACCACAATCACACTTACACTCAGTAAGGGTAAGCAGGAGATATCAACTAATGTAAGTAAAGGAATTAGTTATAGTGGAGAAGGAACTGTAGTAAAAGCAGAGTATAAGCTTGTAGGTAAAAGTGGAACTGTATACGATAAGGGTTCATATGAAAATACGTCATCATTTACAGTTTCCGGAACAATGAAAGAAGCTACAGGAAGTATTGTGGTTACTTGGACAGTTCAGACAGGGGAAACAGATGAAGCAGGAAATCCTGCAACTGTCACACTTGATCCAGTAACGTATAGCGTGCCATAAGCATAAGAGACGCTAAATAATTATTATAAACCGGAATAGCTAAAAAGAGGTAGATATTGCCATTGCGTGGGGTACAAGGAAAACGAGCAGTAGCGTAGCTACGTCAAGTTTTCCACATAGCAATAGTATTTGTATACACACTCTATAGCAACCACCGGATAGCACCCACAAAGTGGGTGCTATCCGCACCCCACTACCACACCAACCCGCGGACGAGAACCTGAACTCGCGGAGAGGAACTAAGGAAGCGGGGCAGGCATGTGTTCCGAGGAAAAAATATGAAATGCCCCGGGGTGCCATAAACCTACCGAGGAAAAAACAGGGCAGAGCAAGCCATAGCCTGTCCGTAGGAGAGCCCGGGGCTGGCTTCATATTTTTTAAGAGGAATATATGCCTGCCCCCGCCACCCGCACAACCTCAAAGCGCGGCATGCACCCCGCCGAAAGCGTGACTCCTGCAAATACAAAAGCACACAAGGAAAACCATGACAGGAAAAATTATTAAAGGAATTGCCGGCTTCTACTACGTCTACGTAGAAGAAACCAAAGAAGCAAAAGAAACTGCCACAGGCGGCACTCTCTACGAGTGCAAAGCAAAAGGCACCTTCAGAAAACAAAAGATAAAGCCACTGGTAGGCGATACAGTCGACATAGCAGTCCTCGACGAGGAAAAGCACATAGGCAATGTCGAGCGTATACTGCCACGGAAAAACGAACTTATCAGGCCGGCTGTGTCCAATATAGACATGGCCCTGGTTATTTTTGCATCCGCAAAGCCGGATCCCAATTTCAACCTGCTTGATAGGTTTTTGTGTATGATGGAGTACCAGCATGTGCCGGTTACCATATGCTTCAACAAAAAGGATCTAATCACACCACAAAAGCAGCAGGAGCTTAAAAGCATATACGAGCCGGCGGGCTACAGAGTGATGTTTACCAGCACGAAAATGGGTGAGGGAATAGATGAGATAAAGCACGTTTTAGAGGGAAGGACGACCACGGTTGCAGGCCCCTCAGGCGTTGGCAAGTCATCTATCATAAATTGTCTGCAGGATGATGTGCAGATGGAGACCGGGCATATAAGTGAGAAAATAGAGCGCGGAAAGCACACGACCAGACATTCTGAGATTATCCCGATAAAGGATGGCACATATATCATGGATACACCGGGCTTTAGCTCGATGGATGTGCCGGGCTTTGAAAAGGAGGATCTATGGACCTGTTATCCGGAGTTTGTAGAATATGAGCCGTATTGCAGGTTTCAGGGCTGCAGTCATATAAACGAGCCGGACTGCGGTGTGAAGGAGGCTCTTTCAGATGGAAAAATATCGCAGGTGCGATATGATAACTATAAGCTTCTGTATGAGGAGCTGAAAAACAGACAAAAGTATTAATTTAAAGCATAATCAAACGGAGGAAAACATGAACTGTTTATCACCATCAATTTTATCAGCGGATTATTCAATACTTGGAGAGCAACTTAAGCAGCTTGACGAGGCCGGAGCACAGTATGTGCATATAGATGTTATGGACGGCAGCTTCGTTCCCAGCATATCAATAGGACTGCCGGTCATAAAGACAATCAGAAAGTGCACAGAGCGCATGTTTGATGTGCATCTGATGATAGATGAGCCGGTCAGATACATAGATGATTTTGCGGCGGCAGGCGCTGACATCATCACAGTCCATGCGGAGGCATGCAAGCATCTTGACAGAACAATCGAGGCAATAAAGGAAAAGGGCATACTGGCAGGTGTAGCATTAAATCCGGCTACTCCGCTTTCTGCTATAGAGTATGTGCTCCCTAAGGTGGATATGGTGCTTATCATGACGGTAAATCCGGGCTTTGGAGGACAAAAGCTTATTCCGTACACTGTAGACAAGGTGCGCGACCTAAAGGCGCTTCTTGAGAAAACCGCAAACAAGGCTGATATAGAGGTGGACGGTGGTGTCAATCTGGAGAATGTTGAGACACTGCTTGCGGCAGGAGCCAATATCATTGTTGCGGGAAGTGCGGTGTTTAGCGGAGATATAGAAGAAAATGTAAAGGGTTTTCTGAATATCATGATGTAACAGATGCAGGTTAAAACGGAAATGCTTCCGGGGCTTAAGCAAATGTGGATATGTTATTAAGGAGAGGGTGGATAAAATGCGGTATTTGATTGTATGTGGTGGAAAAATAGATAAGGAATTTGGCTTAAACGAGATAAAGACTGACGGAATAGATGCTATCATTGCGGCTGACAGCGGAATGGATTTTCTGTACGAAAACGGTGTCACACCTGATATAATTGTAGGTGATTTCGATTCGACTACGACAAATGCATTGGAGTATTTTGAGAGAAAGGGACAGACTGAGATACGCAGGCTCAATCCCATAAAGGATGATACCGATACAGAGTATGCCATAAGACTGGCAATAAGCGAGGGAGCACGAAGCATAGTGCTGCTTGGAGCAACAGGCAGCAGAATAGACCATGTGCTTGGAAATATTTCACTTTTGGGAATAGGCCTGGAAAGTGGAACTGATATCAGCATTATCGATACAAACAACCGCATAAGGATGGCAGATAAGCCGGTAACCATTGAAAAATCAGCACAGTATGGCAGGTTTGTATCTCTTATAGCACTGACAGACGACAATGAGGTAAGCCTTAAGGGCTTTAAGTATCCTGTTACTGATTATTCCTTTGACAGGTTTACATCGCTTGGCATATCCAATGAAATAGTCGATGATCATGCACTGATTGATATCCATAGAGGAAAATTTATCATTATTGAGTCAAAAGATTGACTTTTTAGGAGTTTTGGTCTACTATGGTTTTAGGATTATTTCGGAAAAGCCTGATTACAGGAGGATTGATATACACTGTGTCGGCTTTGGAACATGATGGGGTAATTAGATGATAGAGAAGTATTATAGCGGGGTAATCGAGCAGATTTACAATCGCATAGGAAAAGAGACTCGAAATATCGTAATGGCGAATTATAGCAATGATTTTTCGATTGAAAATCTTGAGGTTATAAGACGTTATCAAAGCAATGAGGATAACGTCTTTTTTGCATACAGTGAGTTCTCTTACAATACGCTGGTCGGAGCTTATGAGCCATTTTTGGACATCATATGCAATATGCACAGGCGCTTTATAGGCGGAAGCTTTGATGATTTCCAGAAGGAGTGCGGTGTGTACTATCTGCACAGACAGGTGTTAAACAGCTATTATGAGACAGGTGAGTGCTTCAGAGAGGAGACAGTGCTGTTAAATGAGGTGGCATATGAGCAGAGACGCATGACGATGGCCATAGCTGACATGCTCAAGAAGCTTTCTGAGGTGAAGCCTTTGATGATTGTGATAAACAGATTCCAGATGGCGTCTAAGAGTTCAATTGAGACCATCAAGTATCTGATTGACAATCCATGCGCCAATATCGGTATCGTGTTAGGTGTCAATGCCATAGTCAAGGGTACTGACAGTACTGTTGAGGTGTGGGATCGTATAGTTGAGTCGCTTGAGGACAGGAGCGCCATATACTATATAGGCAGTGCCGGACCGCTTAAAAATAACGTAAAAACTACAAATGATGATGAGCTGTATATCACTATGAACTTTGAGCAGAGCATCCAGGAAGCATCAAATATCATGGAGTTTCTGGATTTTGAGCAGGCAAGGAGAGGCTGCCGCATTATAGAGCATAAGCTTAAGTTTGAGGATGCATGGATTGATGAGAAAAGCCTGCGCCGCTTTTATATGGTCTATGCAAGGACGTCTGTTTTACTTGGAGAGATGTCCAAAGCGATTGAGCTCACGAATGAATACAAGGCGCTGATACCGGAAAATGACAGTGAGCATTATCTTTCGCTGTATTATTTCATGAAGGGCACCTGCTATATGTATCAGGGCAAGCTTGAGAAGGCCGGAAACAGTGCAAAGAGTGCCTATGACTATGCAGTTTTGGCAGAGGATGACACACTGATATTTAAGGCAGAGCTTTTGTCAGTCATGATAAAGATGTCAGGCTGGTACAATATATTCTTCTGTGTACAGGATATACCTGTCAGTGATGAAATTATAGAAAAGCTCATAAAGCACGGCTACAGGAATCATTTGGCACATATATATATTTACGCATACGACAATAGCCGGGATGTGGTGAAGCAGTCCTTTTATGATGAATCATTACTAAAGCATTTTACGAAGGGGCTTGAGCTTGCGAAGGAGATAGGAAATGAGCAGCTTGTGTATGATGCATATCAGAAGACTATTATGCTTGCCAGCACAAGCGGTCTCAATGAGATAGCCTTTTTATATGTTATCCGTACATACGAGTTCATGAAGGGGCACGGCAATATATATGTTGCGAGAGTGCTTACGTCTATAGGCTACAATTTAAGTGCCATGGGTAAAAATGAGCTGGTTGACAATTATTACAATGCTGCAATCAATATGTTATATTACCTGAAGATGCCGGAGGATATAGCTGAGGTGTATTATAACAAGTCTCTTAACTATATCATGCAGGGCAATTATAAGGAGGCTGTCCATGCACTTTTAGTTGCCATGAAGACTATTATAAAGCTTCATCTAAACAGCTTAAGAGTGTGCAACACGAGTAAGGTATATGCGCTTCTTGCGCTTGCATCTATATTTTCGGGTGACAGATTCAGCTGTGAGCGCTATCTGCTCAGCTGCAAGCAGTTTCTTAATTATGTCATCTACAGAGTAATTGACACCACAAGAACTGAGGCAGTCCATGACTATTCCAGATGCGATGATGAGATGTTCCTTTACTCCTTTGCATCAGCCATGCTCTTGTGGCACGATGGTGAAAAGGAAGAAGCCTTTTTACGTTTTGAGGATGCGGAGAGATATCTCGTTAATGCGGAGGGAAACGAATTTTTTGCATATTCGATATACAGGGAAAGCAGGATGAAGCTGTTTGAGCTGCTCGGCAAAAATGAGCTTATAGAGCATGAGAGAATACTTTTAGAGGCACACAATAAAAGGATGCATGAAATAGCAGAGGCAGCTCCGCTTGACATGTTAAAAAATATCAACCTAGAGTCACTGAGTGATGGCCATATCAATGAGCGGCAGATTAATATGCTTGTAAAGCAGCATGGGCTCGAAAAGGATAATCAGGGCTCAAAGCGTCAGATGGAGTTTATTTCCATATGGCAGACCATTATCGATGTCAATGACCAGAAGAAGGACACCATGATTGAAAATGCCATGAGCAATTTCATCAATCATTTCAGTCTTGACTGTGCGCTGATCATAGATCTGCACGCGAAGGAGCCACAGGTGCTTTATAATGATACGGGCTGTGATATGACAGATGAGGTTATAAAGGGCATATGTGATATCATGATAGACTATCCGGAGGGCATTGCCACATCAAAGATTGCAGAGGGCTTCTACGAGTATGAAAATGTCATCTCGTATTTCGGCGTGGATGATGTATGCTCATTTGTCGCAGTGCCTTTTATCAAGAATGATGCACTTTCAAGTGTACTCATAGCATATGTGCGCATGAAGGACAACTGGCATGGCTCAATCGAGCGATACATGCTCAATGAGGATGATCTGAGCATTTTCAAGCTGTTATTCAGAGAGCTTGAGTATTCCATTGCCCGTATTGAGGCAAATGAGAAGGCCAATGAGATGAACAAGAGGCTGAAGCAGGCAGCTGTCACTGACATGCTTACCGGTATCTATAACAGAGCAGGTATGTATCAGGAGATTGAAAAGCTTGAAAAGCGCATAAGTGTTACATCCGGTGGAATGGATGTGGGGCTTATGTTTATTGACCTGGACAACTTCAAGCATTATAATGATACGTATGGTCATGATGTGGGAGATTTGATACTTAAGGAGATGGCCTTTGTGTTCAGGGAAGTAGCTAAGGACAGAGGCTTTGTGAGCAGATATGGCGGTGATGAGTTCATCATAGTCATTGAGTCATGCGCCAGATACGAGCTTGAGAATATTGCAAAGGATATCTATGCGAGGATTGCAGAGGCGGATGGCTTCAGCAGCCAGATAAAGAAATATCTCAACCATGACGTTGAGTTTAATGAGGAGAAGAATATCACCTGCTCCATCGGCATTTCATATGAGAGAAATGTTACCAGTGAGAGTCAGATTACCGAGCTCATTAAAAAGGCGGACGATCTGATGTATACAGTAAAGACAGGCGAGAAAGGACACTATGCATTCTTTTAAATCAGATGAATTTAAGATAAGAGTACTGACAAAGGATGATGCGGAGGAATACAATGCACTGCTTCGTTATG
>PPYE01338977.1_pt1 | contig 10271 bp, 5 predicted proteins | sample 1559881 | NCBI WGS metagenome assembly PPYE01 (sample SAMN08240022, study PRJNA423297) | Human gut metagenome, whole genome shotgun sequencing project.
GATGATATTGAGAATATTAGTGTTTTGAAAGACGGTTCAGCTTCCATTTATGGGGCGAAAGCAGCTAATGGCGTTATCTTGGTAACTACCAAAAAAGGTAAAGGCAAGACAACGGTTGATTATGGCTTCAATATGCGTTTCACTACCAATGGTATTATGGCTTTCTCTCCCAGTATGCAGGAATATGCTTCCATGTGGCTGGAAGCCAATAAAGAAATGCCGGAACATGACTGGTGGGGCTGGGGAGAAGAAAACTTGAAGAAGATGGCTCAAGGTATTGAAGGTATTTATGAGTCGACTGTAGCCGATTGGGGTACGATGTTCGTTGGTAATGCCAATCGCCTGGATGAATTGTTTGCCCGCCGTTATTCTTACCAGCATAACTTGAGTGTAGCAGGTTCTACGGATAAATCCGATTACCGCATTTCATTAGCTTATGCTGATAACCAGGCTAATCTGGCTACAGCCTATGACGGACAGAAACAGTTGAATTTGCGCTTGAACTACGGAATCAAATTGACTGATTGGTTCAAACTGGAGACTTCAGCCAGTATGATTAAAACAAATACCGAAACACCCACGCATGGTATCGACCGTACACTTTACGGAAACGATGCTCCGTTTTTCCCGGCAAAAAATCCCTATGGACAATGGTACGCTAACTTCGGTAATGTAGGTGATCGCAATGCGGCAGCAGCTACAACGGATGGTGGACGTGACGAGAGAGAGAAGTTGACTACTCGTGTCGATTTTAAAGCATTGGTGGATATTTGGAAAGGAATCACTTTCGAGGGTACTGCTTCATTTCAAAATGAGGAATATCGCAGAGAACGCTATTCGCTTCCGGTACAGTGTTACAATTGGTTCGGCGAGCAGACGGCGAAGTTAGTATATGAAACAACACAAACCCTTAGTACTCCACAAGATGTGATGAATTTTAAAGACTCCCATCAGCCGGGATATTTGGTACAGGCAAATAATGCCCGGTATCAGTACTATTCAGGGTTATTGAAATATAAGCGTACATTTGCCGAAGTACATAATATAGATGCTATGTTCGGCATCAATGCCGAGAAATGGGTGACTAAGAAAGTTGTTACCGCCCGTGAGAAGTTTGAGGATGCCGGAATTTACGATTTGAATTTGGCTACGGGTACACAGGGTAACGGTGGAGGAAAGACTCATAATGGTACCTATTCATATATTGCCCGTTTGAATTATAACTATGCGGAAAAATATATGGTTGAATTGATGGGGCGTCGTGACGGAAATTCCAAGTTTGCTCCCGGTTATCGTTTTAAGAGCTTCGGTTCCGTTTCTTTGGGCTGGGCGTTCTCGGAAGAACAATTTGTAGAATTTTTAAAACCTGTTCTTTCTTTTGGTAAGTTGCGTTTAAGTTACGGTAGTTCGGGTAATGATGTCGGGCTGGGTGATTACGATTATGTGTCTACTGTCTCTCTTGGAACAGCCGGTTTTGGAACTATACCTGCCAATCAGGTATCTTCAGGTTTTGGCGGTTTAATTTCTTATGACCGTACTTGGGAGAAAGTTTCACAGAAAAACTTTGGTATCGATCTTAACTTTTTCGATAATCGTTTGAAAGCTACATTCGATTATTTTATAAAAGATAATACCGGTATGTTGGTAAATGTCACATATCCGGGTGTATTAGGAGGTAAAGCTCCTAAAACGAATAGTGGTCATTTGAATGTAAAAGGTTGGGAATTCACTATTGGATGGCGCGATCAGATTAAAGACTTTTCTTACTATGCCAACTTTAATATTGGTGATACAAAGAGTCTGTTGAAAGAGATGGAAGGAGCAGATTCTTATGGGGCTGGTTGGAATGCAGCCGTGAATGGGTATCCGTTGAATTCGTACTTTCTTTATCGCACAGATGGTTACTTTAAAGATCAGGCAGAAGTAGACCGCTATTATGCACTCTATGGAGAGGGTAAAGAAGATTTGACTGGTGTAGGAGCAGGAAGTGCAAGCCGGTTGCGTCCAGGTGATACCAAACGTTTGGATTTGAATGGTGATTATAAGATTTCCGGTGCAGGGAATGAGAATAGCGATTTGCAATATCTCGGTGACTCCAATCCACATTTTGTTTTCGGTTTCACACTGGGAGGATCATGGAAAGGTATTGATGTGAACGCAATGTTCCAAGGTGTCGGCAAGCAGTATGTTATCCGTAATGACTGGATGGCTTATCCTTTTCAGACACGTACTGCCAATCAGAACCCGACATATTTGGGAAAGACATGGACAGAGAGCAATCCGAATGCTGAATTCCCTCGCTTGACTACCAATGCGAATCTCGCACGCTGGAATTATCAGAATAACGACTTTATGATGCAGAATAACCGCTATATCCGTTTGAAAACATTAATAGTCGGCTACACATTGCCGCAGATATGGACTCGCAAGGTGAAACTGGAAAAAGTACGTGTTTACTTCTCTGGTAATGATTTATGGGAAGCTACCAGTATTCGAGACGGTTTCGACCCGGAAATGGGAGCAGCCTCCAACAACAGTGGATACCCGTTTGCACGTACTTGGTCGTTCGGTCTGAACATCACTTTATAGTAGCTATGGAAAATTAAATACAGAATAGAAGATATGAAAAAGATAACGAACTATATATTAATTTGCACCTGCGCATTGGGATTTTCTTCATGCGTGAATACGTTCCTTGACTTGGAACCACTGGATGCCAAGACAGATGTGATTTATTTCAAAACTCCGGAGCATTTCCGTGAATATGCTAACGGGCTTTACGGGCAATTATTGGGATGGCAGTCTTCCTATGGAAGTATATTCGATCACATGGATGCGGCATCCGATCTTTCTACTTGTTTCAGATATTCGTATGGTGTGGGGACCGGTGTGATGGGAGTTCCTAATGACGATAGCCGTTGGGGTAATTGCTATGGTAATATTCGTGCCACTAATCACATGTTTGAAAGAGCAGTTTCTTCCTATACAGGTAATTTAGCGGATATTAAAAAAGAATTAGCCGAAGGTCATTTTTTCCGTGCCTATAACTATTTTTACTTATTGAAGTTTTTTGGTGGAGTGCCTGTCGTTACGAAAGTTCTCGACGTGACTTCACCGGAGTTATATGGAAAACGTAACAGCCGTTATGAGGTTGTCAACTTGATTCTTTCCGATTTGGATGAGGCTATCGCAGGGTTGCCGTTGGAACAGAATATAACCTCTGCCGACAAAGGTAAAATCAGCAAACAGGCTGCACAGGCATTTAAGGCTCGCGTGTTACTTTATGAAGCTACCTGGCGTAAGTACAATGGTACTTCTACTGATTTTGAAGGTTCTGCCGGTCCGGCTTCCGATCAGGTAAATGCTTTTCTGGAAGAATCCGTTCAATTATCCGAAACAGTGATGGGAGATGCTGCTTATTCCCTTTGGAATTATAACAATGTTGCAGCTATGAGAAATATGAGCAATCGTTACCTGTTTAATATTGAAGAAGAAGCCAGTAATCCTGCCGGTGCCGGAAGAGCGACGAACAAGGAATTTATCATCGCTTCTGTATATAGTCAGGAAACGCGTAAAGGACAGGTAGATTTGAATCAGGTGATTTATACGGATATGCGTCCCAGCCGGAAATTGATTGATATGTTTTTATGCACTGACGGGCTTCCGGTCAGCATGTCTGATAAGTTCCAGGGATATAAGAATCCGGGGGACGAGTTTCAGAATCGGGATTTCCGTTTGACTTCTTATATAGGTTCATATGCTACGAGCCTGACAGTTGAGAACTGTGGGTATGGTGTTTCCAAGTTTGCTATTACCGATATTCAACGCCAAAGTAAAGATGAATCGGCCAATTATCCGGTACTTCGGTTGGCAGAAGTATACTTGAACTATGCCGAAGCTGTGATGGAACGCTATGGTGAAATATCAGATGACCAGTTGAATAAGTCGATAAATAAAATCCGTGCCCGTGCGGGAATTGCTAACCTAACAAATGCATTGGCAAAGCGAATTCAGGAAGGAGTGCCGGCAAATGCGAGTAAGACAGTCAATCAGGTAATGTTGGATGAGATCCGCCGTGAACGTGCTTTGGAACTCTATATGGAAGGTTTTCGTTGTGACGACCTGAAACGTTGGGGCATTGCGGAAGAGAATCTGAATGAGTCTCGTTGCGGTGCGGTAGTAGGTAATGCCAGCTATCCGACGGCATTTATAGACGAAAACGGGAACGCTACCAGTGCTTTCAATCCGGCTATTTTTACGAAGGGGACGGAAGAAGTGGAAACAGGTAAAGGCAAATTACCTTGTGTAGTGCTTCTCAAATCATCCGACTGCGCATTTACTAAGGGAGATTATTTGTGGGCGATTCCAAGAAATCAAATCAACCTGAATTCAAATCTGGTACAAAATCCAGGATATTAATCATTCAATCGTTTAACGTATAATACCATAGATTATATGAAGTTTTTATTCAAATATACATTTCACTTGGCAATACTTGCTTGTGTTTCCGCACTTTTCTCCGGTTGTGAGCAAGACCCCAAGTATAGAGTTTATGATTATCCTGTACCAGTAGTGGAGAGCATTTATCCTACGGACGGATATGTCACTACACAGGTAGTTATTACGGGAACCAATTTTGGTGACCGTGCTGAAGCAGTGAAAGTTTTCTTCGGTGAAGCCCAATCCAATAAAGTGCTCGATTGCAAAAATAACCGTTTGGTAGTGGAAGTGCCGGAAACTGCAGTAACAGGCAATCTGTCTTTACAGATTTATAATAAAAAGGTGGAGAATATCGGTCATTATACAGTACTGCCTACACCACGTGTCATTACAGTGACTTCTGATAGTGAAGACGGTGAAGGGGTAGCCGATACGGGAGACAAGGTTACTATAACAGGTGAAAACTTTGGTACGGATCCATCCGATATTTCTGTTAGTTTCAATGGAACGCCGGCCGAATTTGAGCTGGTGGATGAGTCTACTATTGTTGCGACAACTCCTGCAGATTATAAGACAGGTAATGTGACTGTAACTATTCATGGATATACAATGACAGGTAGTGCAATGTTTAATCCTAACTCAAAGGGTGATGTGACAGTGCTTTAATGTGGCAGGTTGCTACGCTCCGTCCTGGTAAATACAGACTGGAAGTCACTTATGCATATACATTGGTAGTTACTGATGCGGGGAACTTTATTTCCGTATTGATAGCTAAAGGAGATAGTGAAAGTGATATACCGAATGTCGCTGATCTTGAGCAACTAAATGGAGTTTATGTGGTCTATGATAAAATGGGAACAGCGAATGATTCGGGTACGTTGGTTACACCTTCATTTGAAGTGACGGAGACAACGGATGTTGTCATTGGATTCCTGACTTCTCTGGCTAAAGGTAATTCATACTCTGATCCTGTGGCGACTGTAACAAAGATAGATCCCGTAGAAGGATATGTTGGGAATGAGTTTACCGTTAGTGGCAGTGATTTTGGTATCATAACAGAAGATGTGAAAGTATTTATCGGTTCCCAGGAGGCAGTAGTAGTCTCTTGCGCCGATGATGCTATCCTTGCGAAAGTGCCGGAATCGGCAACAAACGGAAAGATAACCGTTGAGGTTTTCGGGCAACGTGTGGAGACTGATCTAGTTTATCGTGTACTTGGTAAGCCGGGTGTCAGCGTAGTGAAACCTTCTTATGGTTTTCCGGGTGCCAGTATCGTTTTCGAAGGACAAGAATTTGTTTCTTCTAAAACACTGTATACTTTGACTTTCGGGACTTCCACAGACAAGGCAGAGATTGTGGGTACACCTACTGATACCGAATTTACGGCCAAAGTTCCCGAGACAGCTGTCAGTGGAGTTATGACACTTATTATGGCAGAACAAACGATTGATTTGGCTTCTTATCCTTTCACTGTGTTGAAGCATGCAACGCTTGATACTCCTAAGGAAGACGAACCGGTTCCATCAGGTTTTGCTGGCAGTAAATTTGCAATAACAGGAACCAATCTTGTGCAAGAATTGCTGGATAAGTCTGTTGAAGGGTTGGAGCCTTTGAAAGTAACTTTCTCTAAAGCTGGCGGAGAACCTGTAGAAGCTGCAATAGATACAGATAATTTGACGGATAAGAGTATTCCACTCACTGTACCTGCTTCGTTGGAAGCCGGAGATTATACAATTACTGTCATTACTCCGTTTGAAACTATCGGGACACAGTTGAAATATACGGTATTACCGATGCCGACAGTAACAGGCATTTCAACGAAAGCCGGATATATTAATGCGGAAGTAACGATCATTGGTCAGAACTTTGGTACGAAAGCTGAAAATATTCAGGTCTTTTTCGGAGAAACAGTTTGTGATAAAGTGACACTGAATGATAAAGGTAATATTGTAGTGAATGTTCCCAAAGGAGTTTCATCAGAAGCTCCGGTGAAGATTAAACTGATAATTCAGGGTAAGGAAATAGAGATGGGCGAATCGGGCACATTTGAGGTTTGGGAAACTCCGGAAATCACTTCTGTTGAAACACCGTATATTTATCCTAATGGCACATTAGTAAAAGCCGGACAGGAAATAACATTTACAGGAAAAGGTTTTGGAACGGATAAGAATTCTGTTACAGTTACTTTTGAGGGAATATCCGTACCCGTTACGGTTAAAGAGATTACTACGACTTCTATTACTGTAACGGTTCCGCAAGGTTTCAATGGTGGAAAAGTAACAATGGTGTTTGAAGGTATTGCACAACCCGTAGAGAGTGATATGTTACAACCTCTGCCGGTGGATGGAGATATTTCTCAATATGTACTCATGAACTATGAACAGCCTTTTGAATATGTAAAAGAAGGTGGGGATAAAGGATTCCATATAAAAGGAGAGTGGGCAAAAGCTGCTTATTGGATAGTTCAGAACTCTAACTTGACTGCTGGTGAAGGAGGTGCTGCTGTTGATTTGGCATTTAAAACGAAATATGGTGATGGAAGTGATGCAGGTTTGGCTTTACAAACAGATTGGGGATTTGACAATCCTAAAAATGATGGTAAGGTATATCAGACTTCTCATCTTCAAAAAGGAAAATATAAGTTGACGGCACACGTTTATGAATATGACGGCAGAGGTTTTACCGGTTATGTTGCGGTTTGTAAAGGTAACGAGATGGCAAATACGAGTGATATACCAAGTAAGAGTCTGGCAAACGCTTCTATTTCGGGTACGGGTGATGTAGTAGTTGATATTCTTGTTGAAGAGCCTACCGATGTTGTCATTGGTTTTGTATGTACGATTACAGTAAAACAAGGACGGGCTAAGATAGATAATTTCAAATTAGAGTTAGTAGAGCAATAAACTATAATTGGGTGCACCGTAATCAATGGTAGATATGGTGTACCATTAAACCAAAAATATGATGAAAAAGATATATTATATAACCGCAGTATTTGCTACCCTGTTTTTGGTAGGATGTGGGGACGGCATTGACCTTCCGGGTGTCAATGTGGAAACTGATTTGAATAAAATTCCTCTTCCTGATAATAATGTAAATTTGGAACAGGTTGAACTTAAACCGTCAACGGAACCCATGCTGCATGAAGGGTTGCATACGGAGGAAGACTTCCAGCGTATCCGGGATAAAAAAGCTGCCGGAGAAGAGCCTTGGATAAGTGCTTATCAATTATTAGTAGAAAGTCAGTTTTCGCAGAAGACGGCAGATACTTATCCTACGGAATGGATTAAACGTGGAGTTTCCGGTGATGAAAATTATATGAATGCAGCCAGAGGGGCCACTATTGCATATCAGCAGGCGCTTCGTTGGAAGATTGAACAAGATGATGAATATGCGGCAAAAGCGGTGGAGAATCTGAATAAGTGGGTACAGACTTGTGTAGGTGTAACAGGTAATACGAATTTATCGCTTGCTGCAGGACTTTATGGTTATGAATTTGCTATTGCCGGTGAATTATTGAGGGATTATGGAGGATGGGATCGTGCGGACTTCGCAGCGTTCCAGAATTGGTTGCTTAAAGTGTTCTATCCTGCTAATGATGATTTCCTGAAACGTCATCACGATACGAATGCGTTACATTATTGGGCTAACTGGTGTCTTTGTAATATAGCGGCTAAAATGGCTATCGGCATTGTAACCGATCGTCGTGATATTTATAATGAAGGTATTGCCCATTTGCAGACAGGTGATACAAACGGACGTTTACGTCGTGCTATCTATCACGATTATGCACCGGACTATAACTTTGCTCAATGGCAGGAAAGTGGCCGTGACCAGGGACATACATTGATGTGTGTTGGATTGATGGGAATTATCTGTCAGTTGGCATGGAGCCAGGGAGACGATTTCTTTGCTTATGATGATAATCTCTTCCTACGGGCCTGCGAATATGCCGCTTGTTGTAATTACACTAATGAGACTGTACCATATACTACTTATATATGGCAAAAACAGAGTCAATGGGGATATCCGATTCCGGAAGAACAAACAATAATTCAAAATGAATAGATTGATACGAATAGCGCTTACATTTTTACTTGTAATGACTTCAGGAGTTATACAGGCAGAAATTGTCATCTATCCGGTGCCACAAGGCATCTACTATGCCCGCCACAATGACGATTATACAGTAAAAGTACGGCAAGTGGGTGAAAAAGATTGGGTAGACCTTTATGAATATAATGTAAAGGTGGATATGGATACCAAGTCGGATGCAACCATGGTACAGTTTGATTTTTCCGGTAAAGTGGAAGTGCTGGTGCAAAAGAATAACGGGGAACTCCGTTCAGCAGTAGTGCGTCCACTATCTAAAGGTATTCATCCGGAGATAGACGGAAATTTTCTGCTGTTCACATTGGATAAACCACAAAAACTCTCTGTAGAGTTCAACGGTGACCGTTTGAATAATCTGCATGTGTTTGCCAATCCGATCATTGAGAATGTGCCTGATAAGAATGATCCGAATGTGATGTATTTTGAGTCCGGTATACACGAACCCACAGATGTGGCAGGCAAATGCTTCCGTATTCCTTCCAACACGACTGTCTATCTGGAAGGTGGAGCGGTGCTGAAAGGTTGCCTGACTTGCGACAGTGTAGAGAATGTAAAGATTCTCGGACACGGTATGTTGCTTGAACCGCAGCAGGGAATATCGGTGGCATACTCCAAGAATGTACTGATTGATGGAATTACAGTTGTCAACTCCCGTCACTATACAGTTTCCGGTGGACAATCACAGGGAATTACTATCAAGAATTTGAAATCATTCAGTTATCAGGGTTGGAGTGATGGATTGGATTTTATGTCTTGCTCGGATGTAGTGATTGATGATGTTTTTCTTCGTAATTCAGACGACTGTATAGCCATCTATACGCATCGTTGGAATTATTATGGAGATTCTCGTAATATCCGTGTACTTAATTCTACACTATGGGCGGATATTGCTCACCCTATCAATATCGGTACGCATGGAAATACGAAAACAGGAGATGAGGTTTTAGAAGATATATTGTTCAAGAATATCGATATCTTGGAACATGATGAGGACGATCGTGATTACCAAGGCTGCATGACTATTAATGTAGGAGATCACAATCTGGCACAAAACATCACTTTTGAGGATATTCGTGTGGAACATATCCAGGAAGGACAGTTATTTCATCTTCGGGTGATGTATAACCAAAAATATAACACAGGTCCCGGCAGAGGTGTCAGAAACATAACGTTCCGTAACATTTCATGTACCGGAAAATATATCAATCCTTCTTTGATGGAAGGTTATGATAAGAATAGGAAGGTTGAGAATATTTTGTTTGAGAACATAATGTTGAACGGCAAACGGATCGCCTCTTTGGAAGAACTGAATATAGATAAAAAAGATTTTGTAGGGAAGATACAGATAAAGTAGCTAACAAATAAAAGATTGTGTTGATTTTACCCTCACACTCTCACCCGGCTCTCAATCCCTTTATCCATCGTACTTTCGTGGGTGAGGGTAAAGGTGAGGGTAGTGTGAGGGTAAAACTTACTCTCACACTGTCGACGCTTACCAAATGATATAAGTATGCATTGGCATTGAAAGGTTTAGCTATTGAGAGAACAGTCCGTTGTATTTATTGTATCGGAATTATATGATTATAACTAAAAGCCTAGAGACAGAATGGTTGTTTCTTGTCTTTGAGACAGAATCTTCCTGTAGTGTACTGAATAAGTTGACACTTCTCAAATTCGAAATTCACATGGAAGAATTAAAAAAGAAGTACACTCCTTAC
>PPYE01484999.1_pt1 | contig 10269 bp, 9 predicted proteins | sample 1559881 | NCBI WGS metagenome assembly PPYE01 (sample SAMN08240022, study PRJNA423297) | Human gut metagenome, whole genome shotgun sequencing project.
ATCGAGCATTTTGGCAACGCAGATGCCGTGCCGCAGCTGCCGGAGCGGTGCTTAAGCCGTAAGGCGGGAATTGTGCGGTATTGCCTTAGAGTTTTACTATTTGGGATTACTGCGGTTCTTTGGCAAAGAACTCTTTCACCAGCTTGGCCACCGTTCCGGAAAGCAGCAGCAGCGCGATCAGGTTGGGGATGGACATCAAACCGTTGAAGGTATCCGCAATGCTCCACAGCAGGCCCAGGTCCATGGTAGCGCCCAGGATGGCAACAAAGGAGTAAACGACCAGGAAAGGCCGCACCACTTTGTCGGTGTGGAAGAGATACTCAATGCAGCGGGAGCCGTACAACCCCCAGCCGATGATGGTAGAAAATGCAAAGCAGCACAGCGCCACCGCCGTGAACAGCGATGCCCAGCCGCCATAGGTGAGGGTAAAGCCAGAGATGGTCAGCTCCGCACCGGCGGCCTGGCCGTAATTGACCGACGTGCCGCTGCACAGGATGACCAGCGCCGTCAGGGTACAGATCACAATGGTATCGGCAAATACTTCAAAGATGCCGAACACGCCCTGCTTGACCGGCTTTTTGGTGTCAGCGCAGGCATGGGCAATGGAGCCGGTGCCAAGGCCCGCTTCGTTGGAAAATATTCCGCGGGAAACACCTTTCTGCATGCTCAGGAACAAGCTGCCCACTGCGCCGCCGGTAAAGGCCGCCGGGTTGAACGCCCCCGCCACAATGGAGGTGAACACCTCCGGAAGACGCGGCAGGTTGAGCAGCACCACACCCAGAGCCAGCACCACATAGGTCAGCGCCATAAAGGGCACCAGCTTTTCGCTGACACTGCCAATGCGCTTCACGCCGCCCAGCAGCACCAGCGCCACCAGCATGGCCACTACAATGCCGATGACCAGGTTGACGGTTGCCATAGCTTTATCGCTCACAACGGCATACTGGTTCAGGGCGGCATCAATGGCGGTGATAATGGTATTGACCTGCGTGGCGTTGCCGGTGCCGAACACCGTCAGCACGCCGAACAGAGCATAAATGGCGGCCAGCCAGCGCCAGTGTTTGGCAAGGCCATTTTTGATGTAATACATCGGGCCGCCCACCAGCTCGCCATTGGCATTGCGCTCCCGGAAGTGTACCGCCAGCGTGACCTCCGAAAATTTGGTGCACATGCCCAGCAGGGCGGAACACCACATCCAGAACACCGCGCCCGGCCCGCCGATGGCAATAGCCCCCGCCACACCGGCAATGTTGCCGGTACCCACGGTGGCCGCCAGCGCGGTACACACCGCCTGGAAGGGGGTCATTGCACCATCGGAAGCATCCCGCTTGCGGAACATGCGGCCAATCGTGGTTTTGATGGCATAGGGGAATTTGCGGATCTGGATAAAGCCGGTGCGCACACTGAGCAGCAGCCCCACGCCGATGATGCACACCATGGCGGGAACGCCCCAGATAAAGTTGTTGACTGCCTGGTTGACAGCCGCGATCGTTTGCAGCATATGTTGTACCCTTACTTTCCCTTACAAATCTCGTAATCTTTACATTATACCGAAAAAACTGTTCCCTGTCCAGTTTTTGCCGCCCGGTTTACGAGGTCTGCACGCAAAAAATGTTGCTCCTTGAGTTATACGATTTGTTTTGCGTTTGCATTGTATAACAAGCGGTATAATTCAAGGTATAAATACAGCCCGTATTCCGGCTGCTTGGGGCGGAATACGGGCTGTATCATTGAAGCAAGACTTTTTCTGTTTGATCTAAGGCAACACCGCACAATTCCCGCCTTGCGGCTTAAGCACCGCTCCGGCAGCTGCGGCACGGCATCTGCCGCACCTCGCAGCAGTTCCTGCTCGCTGAGCTGGCTGTGGGTGGTAGTGGCCGGGTGGATGACCAGGCTCTTAACGTCAGCAACGTTCGCCAGCAGGCTGAAGATCTTCAGGTGGTCGATGAACGCATGAGCTTCCTTCACACCGCCCTTGATCTGGAAAGTGAAGATGGAAGCACCGCCGTTGGGGAAGTACTTCTGGTACAGCGCATGATCCGGGTGATCCGGCAGGCTGGGATGGTTGACCTTTTCCACCTGCGGGTGGTTGGCAAGGTATTCCACGATCTTTTTGGTGTTCTCGGCATGGCGCTCCACGCGCAGGCTCAGAGTCTCAACACCCTGCAGCAACAGGAATGCGTTGAACGGGCTGATGGTAGCGCCGGTATCACGCAGCAGGATGGCACGCACATAGGTTACGAAAGCAGCCGGGCCGGCAGCGTCCACAAAGCTGATGCCGTGGTAGCTGGGGTTGGGTGCTGCAATGGCGGGATAGTTGCCGGAAGCAGCCCAGTCGAACTTGCCGCCATCCACGATGATGCCGCCCAGGGAGGTACCATGGCCGCCGATGAACTTGGTGGCGGAGTGAACAACGATGTCTGCGCCGTGCTCCAGCGGGCGGATCAGGTACGGGGTGCCGAAGGTGTTATCCACAACAACCGGCAGGCCGTGCTTGTGGGCGATTTCTGCGATAGCGTCCAGATCGGGGATATCAGCGTTGGGGTTGCCCAGGGTTTCCAGGTAGACCAGGCGGGTGTTCTCCTGGATGGCATCCTCGATCTCTTTCAGGTTGTGGGCATCCACAAAGGTAGCGGTGATGCCAAAGTTGGGCAGGGTATGCTCCAGCAGGTTGTAGCTGCCGCCGTAAATGGTCTTCTGGGCAACCACATGGCCGCCGTTCTGGGCCAGGGCCTGGATGGTGTAGCTGATAGCGGCAGCACCGGAAGCAACAGCCAGGCCAGCCACGCCGCCTTCCAGGGCAGCGATGCGCTTTTCCAGCACATCCTCGGTGGGGTTGGTCAGACGGCCGTAAATGTTGCCGGCATCGGTCAGGCCAAAGCGGGCAGCTGCGTGGGCAGAGTTGTTAAATACGTAAGAAGTGGTCTGATAGATGGGAACGGCGCGGGCACCGGTAGCCGGATCGGCCTCTTCCTGGCCAACATGGAGCTGAAGCGTTTCAAAATGCAGTTTGTTCTCAGACATTGCAATTACCTCCAAAATTTTGCGGTCAAATTCTCATATCTCAAATTGTTCGGAATGATTCGATAGAAAAACGCCCGGTATCCCCGCATTTTCTGCATGCGTCTGGTTACCGGGCGTACTTACCTGTTTTATAAGCCTGGGCGGTCACATTCGGCCCCAAAGCGGTGCCGATACGCCCCCAGCCTGTTGTACAGCCCGGAAGTGTGACATTCGGCCACAGCGGAAGTTTGCGCGCAGCAAAGTGTTAAAAATAGCGTTCATTGTTGTGTGCTCCCTTCCGTTCAAAATCTCAACCAGCGCATTTCCTTTAACATACTAGGCTGGTTGGTATGTATGTATTATAGCAGTCCTGCCCCCTACTGTCAACCCTTTCCAACAAAAAAGTGCAAAAAAATCCCGCCGCCGGAGTTCCGGCAGGCGGGGCAGAGCATATTGGCGTGTTACCGCATTTTATTTCACATAACCCATCAGACTGGGCAGAGCCAGGCTGATCTGCGGCACATAGGTGACCAGCATCAGCACAGCAAAAATCGCGGCAAAATAGGTGATCAGCTGTTTGAACACCGTTTCGATCTTGACGCCGCCGACCTTAACGCCGACAAACAGCGTGGTGCCGACCGGCGGGGTGATGGTACCGATGCACAGGTTGAAAATCAGCATGATGCCAAAATGGATGGTGTTCATGCCCAAAGCCTGGCAGACCGGCAAAAAGATGGGGGTAAAGATCAGGCAGGCAGGGGTCATATCCATAAAGGTGCCAACCACCAGCAGGATGATGTTAATGAGGAACAGGATCACATACCTGTTGCTGCTGATGGAAAGCAGGGCGCTGGACACCAGGGACGGGATGTTGGTGAACGCCATGACCCAGGACATGATGCTGGACACGCCGATCAGGAAGATGATGATGCCGGTCATCTCGGCACTTTCGCGCAGGATCTTGGGGATTTCTTTCAGTTTGATGGATTTATAGCCAAACAGGGAGAGCAGCAGGCTGTATACAACGGCCACAACGGAACCTTCGGTTGCGGTGAACACACCGCCGATGATGCCGCCGATGACAATGATAATGAGCAGCAGCGCCGGGATAGCCTGCAAGATGGTGTGAATGGCCTCCTTAAAGGTAAAGGAAGTCTTGCTGCGGTAGCCGTGCTTTTTGGCAAAGAAGTAGATTACGATCATGCAGGCCAGACCCCACAGGATACCGGGCAGGTAGCCGGCCATGAACAATGCGGCAACTGAAGTGCCGCCGGACACCAGCGAGAAGGTGATCATAACGTTGCTGGGAGGGATCAGCAGACCGGTGGGGGCGGTGGCAATGTTGGCGGCAGCGGAGAAGTTGGGGTCATAGCCTTCTTCTTTTTCGATGGGGCCGATGATGGAACCCATGGCGGAAGCAGCAGCCGTGCCAGAGCCGGAGATTGCGCCAAACAGCATGTTGGCAATCACGTTGGTCTGTGCCAGGGCGCCAGGGGCGCGGCCGGTGATGAGCTTGGCCAGGTTGATCAGGCGGACCGCAATGCCGCCTTTATTCATAATATTGCCGGCCAGGATAAAGAACGGGATTGCCAGCAGGCTGAACATGGAAATACCGGAGAAAATGCGCTGCGCGCCGGTAACAACGGCGACTTCAAGGTCCATAATGGGCAGGATGGCAACCACGGACGAAATGCCGAGCGCCACCGCGATGGGCACGCCTGCGATCAGCATAATGACCAGCAGGATCAGGATGATCAGCCCGGAAACAAGAGCAATGTTCATTGTGTTTTCCTCCTCATTCTGCGCTGGTAGAGCTGTGTTCTTCCACGCTGTCGGTGGCAAGGTCAATGATGTTCAGTACCGAATACACCACGATCAAAGCACCGGACAGCGGCAGAACGGTGTACACCGTGCCCATGGGGATGCCCAGAGAGGCTGTGACCTGGGTCATGGTCAGCTTCATGATGCTGACACCACCGTACAGCATAACAACGGCAGCCAGCAGCAAGACCAGGCATTCGCTGATGATCTCCAGCACCTTGCGCGGGGTGCCGGTGATCTTATCGGCCAAAAAGCCCATCCGCATATGGTCGCGCTTGCCAAACACCAGCGCGCTGGAAAGCAGGGCCATCCAGGTAAAGCTGTAGGTCAGCAGTTCTTCCGAAACGGTGGAGGGGCGGCCAAAGAAATAGCGTGTCACGATCTGGTAGGTGCCAACCACGACCATGGCGGCAAACAGCAGGGCGCAGACCCAGCTCAGGACGGTATCCAGCCCATGGCGGAACTTATGTAAAGATTTCATTGTGCGCTGCCCTCCTCATATTCTGCATTGATGGCCTGGATATGGTCATACAGGTCCTGGATGTCCGGGTTGGCATCCAGCATTTCCTGCTGCACATTGCTGACCTTATTGCTGAACTCGCTGATATCCACATCAATAAAGGTCACGCCCATATCATTCTCGGCAATCTGCTTGGCTTCCTCCACCTGGTCATCCCAGCAGGAAAGCTCTTCCTCGGTGGAAAGGCGGGCGGCCTCCTTGAAGACAGCCAGCTCTTCCTCGGACAGGCTGTTCAGGAATTTCAGGTTGCCAACCAGCATATCCGGCACCATCTGGTGCTTGGTGTAGGAGAAATACTTGGCAACTTCGCCGTGCTTGTTGTTGGTCAGGGCCAGCTCGTTGTTCTCCGCACCGTCAATAACATGCTGCTGGATGGCTGTGTACACATCGCCGAAGCTCAGCGGAGTGGCGGCAGCGCCAAAGGCCTGCACCATCTTAACGCTGGCGGGGCTCTGCTGCACGCGGATCTTCAGACCTTTCAGGTCATCGGGGGTATAAATGGGAGTAGTTGCATAGAAATTGCGGGTACCGGCATTATACCAGGTCATCACGCGGAAACCGGCTTCATCGGTGGAATCATACACGTTTTCCATGTAATCGGTATCATTCATGACGGCATGGTAAGCTTCTTCTGAGGTGAACAGGTAGGGCATGCTGAAAATCTCGTACACATCGGCAAAGGTTTCCAGGTTGGCGGTACCGGCCACGACAAAGTCAATCGCGCCGGTCTGGGTCAGCTCGATGGCTTTCTGGGCAGAGCCAAGCAGCTCATTGGGGAAGATCTGAACCTCGTATTTATTGCCCAGGTTGGCTTCCACATATTCTTTGAACTTGAGCAGGCCAAGGTGTTCGGGGTGGGTTTCGGACTGTGCATGAGAAATGCGAATGATGCGCTTGCCGCCCGTCAGTGAGCCGGAACAACCGGTTGCCGCTGCCAGCATAACGCCGCAGATGCCCACGCACAGCATTTGCTTGAGGTATTTCATGGGGGTTCCTCCTTCTTTATATTCCGCTGGGCCGGCCCGCAGCGCACAGCACGCCGCAGTGTTTGCTCATAACCCATTGATTCTAATTAGCATTATATGTTTTATTTTTAGCTTTGTAAATATCACATTATTGTAAAATGTAACGTAAACATATGTTTATTTTTGTGTATTCTGATTTCGCAAGGTTTTTTCGCACGTATTTTGCGCATGTAATTTTATTATCAAGCGATTTTTGCTTTATCTTTTTCTTTATATATAAGGGCCATATAGGAGTCCGGCGCAGCGGAGCGCTGGCGCTGCGCCCCGGCCCTATCGTTTGGCGGCATAAAATAACAGATGCCCCGCCTGCCAAACGGCGGAGCATCTGCTCAGATCACATATTCGTTGCCCGCATCGGGGTACTGCATCAGGTCGGCCAGTGTCACGCTGTCCAGGTATTCGCTGATCATACCGTCCAGCTTGTACCACAGCGGATAGGTGCGGCATTCTGCCATGCGCGGGCAGGCAGGGGCACCTTCTTCCAGGCAGGCAACAGTTGCCAGGCTGCCCTCCGTCAGGCGCAGAATACTGCCCACGGTGTACGTTTCCGGCGCGCGGGTCAGCTTGTAGCCACCGCCCTTGCCGCGCAGACCTTCCAGAAAGCGCTGCTGGACCAACACCTTTAAAATGCTTTCCAGATATTTTTCGCTGATCTCCTGGCGCGCTGCAATTTCTTTCAGCGGCACATAGCCTTCGCTCTGGTGCTCGGCCAGGTCAATCATAACGCGCAGGGCATAGCGCCCTTTTGTTGATACCATCATAAGTGGATCATCCTCCGTATTTTCTAATACCTAGTATATAACAAGGTTAATGGGAAAACAAGCCTTTGAAAAAATAAAAAAATCAAAATACCCTATTGACAAACGGGTTAATGGGGTTTATAATCCCTATAAACCCATATGAAAGGTTGGTAATTAAACATGAAGCGATGTCGAGTCTTGGAGCTGTAACACGAAATCATCCATTCAATTCCCAACATTTTATAAATAAAGGCAACACCGCACAATTCCCGCCTTACGGCTTAAGCACCGCTCCGACGGCTGCGGCACGGCATCTGCGTTGCCAAAAAGAGAGGGTTCACTATTATGAGTAAGATTTATACCTCCGCAGACCAGCTGATCGGCCATACCCCGCTGCTGGAGCTCACCCACATTGAAGCCGCCGAAGGCCTGGAAGCCAAGCTGCTGGCTAAGCTGGAATACTTCAATCCCGCCGGTTCCGTCAAGGACCGCATTGCAAAGGCAATGCTGGACGATGCCGAAGCTGCCGGCAAGCTGAACAAGGATACCACCATCATTGAGCCGACCTCCGGCAACACCGGCATCGGCCTGGCCAGCGTGGCAGCTGCCCGCGGCTATAAGATCATCATTGTCATGCCCGAAACCATGAGCGTGGAGCGCCGCCAGCTGATGAAGGCTTACGGTGCCGAGCTGGTTCTGACTGAAGGCGCCAAGGGCATGAAGGGCGCTATCGCCAAGGCTGACGAGCTGGCCAAGGAGATTCCCAACAGCTTTGTTGCCGGCCAGTTTGTGAACCCCGCCAACCCGAAGGCCCATTACCAGACCACCGGTCCCGAAATCTGGGAAGACACCGACGGCCAGGTTGACGTTTTTGTTGCCGGTGTTGGCACCGGCGGCACCGTGACCGGCGTTGGCACCTACCTGAAAGAGCAGAACCCCAACGTAAAGGTTGTTGCTGTTGAGCCTGCTTCCAGCCCGGTTCTGAGCCAGGGCAAGTCTGGTGCCCACAAGATCCAGGGCATTGGCGCTGGCTTTGTGCCCGATGTTCTGAACACCAAGATCTATGACGAAGTCATCCCCGTTGAGAACGACGACGCTTTTGCCACCGGCAAAAAGGTTGGTCATTCTGAGGGCGTACTGGTTGGCATTTCTTCCGGCGCTGCTGTGTGGGCTGGCATCCAGTTGGCAAAGCGTCCCGAAAACAAGGGCAAGACCATTGTTGTTCTGCTGCCCGATACCGGCGACCGTTACCTGAGCACCCCGCTGTTCGCCGACTAATTAGCCATTACACGATTCTCATATCTCCTTACCAAAACAGCTGCTCCCCGCCTTGCGTGGGGAGCAGTTTGTGGTATAATAACATCTAGATTAGGAGTGTATTTCTATGATCCCGACCCCTGAACAGGCTTATGCGCTGGTGTGCGATTATAACGAAGGTGAGTTCCACCGCAAGCACGCCCGCATTGTGGGCGATGTGATGCGCTGGTATGCCAACGAGCTGGGCTATGGTGCCGAAGCGGATTTCTGGCAGACCGTGGGCATCCTGCATGATCTGGACTTTGAGCAGTGGCCGGAACAGCACTGCACCAAAGAGCAGGAGCTGATGCGGGAAAAAGGCATTGATGAGCGCATCATCCACGCAACGGCCAGCCACGGCTGGAACCTGACGGTGGATATTAAGCCGGAGCACGAAATGGAAAAGGTGCTGTATGCCGCCGACGAGCTGACTGGTCTGATCGGTGCCTGCGCCATCATGCTGCCCAGCAAGAGCGTGCAGGATCTGGAAGTAAAAAGCCTGAAAAAGAAGTTCAAGAACAAAAAGTTTGCCGCCGGGTGCTCCCGTGATGTGATCACCTCCGGTGCAGAACTGTTGGACTGGGACCTCGACACCCTGTTTGAAAGGACGCTGGCTGCCATGAAGGCCAGCGGAAATGTGGACTGAATGGCAGAAAAAGTTCTTGTCGCCATGAGCGGCGGCGTTGATTCCAGTGTTGCGGCGTATTTATTGCAGCAGCAGGGCTATGCGTGCATCGGCGTTACCATGCGCCTGTATGAAAACGAAACAGCAGGCATCCCCCGCGGGCACACCTGCTGCTCACTGGACGATGTGGAGGATGCCCGTGCCGTTGCCTATGACCTGGGCATGCCCTACTATGTGCTGAATTTTACGGAAGAGTTTGACGAAAAAGTCATCCGCAAATTTGTGCAGGTCTACCAGAACGGCGGCACCCCCAACCCCTGCATTGATTGCAACCGCTACCTGAAATTCGACCACCTGCTGAACCGTGCGCGGGAGCTGGGGTGCGATTATATCGCCACCGGCCACTATGTGCAGCGCTGGCAGGATGAAAACGGCCGCTGGGGGCTGCGCAAGAACGATGACCCCGGCAAGGACCAGAGCTATGTACTTTACTCTTTAACGCAGGACCAGCTGGCCCACACGCTGTTCCCCCTGGGCGGCATGCACAAGGACGCCGTGCGCGCCATTGCCGAGGAACAGGGGCTTTGCAATGCCCGCAAGCATGACAGCCAGGACATCTGCTTTGTGCCGGACGGTGATTACGCCGCCTTTTTGGAGCGCTATACCGGCCAGCCCATGCAGCCCGGCAATTTTGTAGACGAGCAGGGCCATGTGATCGGCCGGCACAAGGGGGCCGCGCGGTACACCATCGGCCAGCGCAAGGGGCTGGGCATCAGCGCCGAAACGCGGCTGTTTGTTTCCGGCAAGAACATGGCGGAAAACACCGTGACGGTGGGGCTGGAAAGTGCGCTGTTCCACTCATCCTTACTGGCGGACGAGTGGAACTGGATCGCCGCACCGCCCGCCGTGGGCCAGCCGCTGCCCTGCACGGCCCGCACCCGCTACCACCAGCCGGAACGCCCGGCCACCGCTACCCTGCTGCCGGATGGCCGCGTGCGGGTGGATTTTGCCGCCCCCCAGCGCGCCATTGCCCCCGGCCAGGCCGTTGTGCTGTACAACGGCGAAAGCGTAATCGGCGGCGGAACGATTTTGAATGTGGAATAATCTCTGATAGGCACACCCCTGGAAATCTGTCATGATTCCCAGGGGTGTATTTTTATTTTATGGCAACACCGCACAATTCCCGCCTTGCGGCTTAAGCACCGCTCCGGCAGCTGCGGCACGGCATCTGCGTTGCCA
>PPYE01108227.1_pt1 | contig 10267 bp, 8 predicted proteins | sample 1559881 | NCBI WGS metagenome assembly PPYE01 (sample SAMN08240022, study PRJNA423297) | Human gut metagenome, whole genome shotgun sequencing project.
TATTTCTTGCGAAAGTAGGTAGTCTCCGGGCTCTCCATAAAAGACAAACCTCTTGGACCTAACCGTTCAAGAGGTTTTGTTTTATCTGCTTATTTCTTCCGTGTGAACATGTTCACACTCGAACTCTGTCTTCCGTACCTAAAAGTGCGGAACTCGGCCCGCAGACCTTACCAAATCAGGCTTTCTCAGTTTTATCTTTTCTAATCTTGTTGTAGTAGAGCAGATTTTAGAAACATTCGTCTGCTCTATTCCGTCCCGAAATTTAGAGCGATTAATTCGAATAGCAAAACTGCTTCGAAAAATAAAAATTCGCTCTCGCTTACAGTTCTTTTTCTCTCAATAACAGCGATGTGTCTAATCGCTGTTGATTTTACTTATTTAGATTCTTTTGTTTAAAGTCCGTCTTCTCTCAACTTTTTCTTAGAAGAACGGAACTATGTGAAAAAGACCACAGATGTGTAGTTCTTGTCTCTTATTTTCCTTCAAATCTCTGCTAACAATCATTGAAATCTTTCTCTCAGAAGTTTCAATATTATGTGGAAAAGGCCACAACTCTTTTGTAGTGTGAACATGTTCACACGTCACATTTCAAACGCCGATTTTTGAATTTGTTAAGATATCGTCTGAAGATATCTACAAATTTAAGGAAGTCCCTATGGGGAAGGTCATAGCTTTTGCTAATCAAAAAGGCGGAGTCGGCAAATCAACATTAACGGTGCAAGCCGCTTTTTATTTACGTAAACATCGTAAAAAGAAAGTGCTGGTCATCGATATTGATTCGCAAGGAAATACGACAGAATCTTTGACACAAGGACAGCCGTACACCGCTACTTCGTCTGCGGCTCTTTTTGAACCGAATCTCGAAGAGCTCGGAATCTTTGATGACACCCCGTACGGCGTAGATTTAATCGGATCTGAACCGAACTCGAACGAAGGTTATGACATCGAAAGCCGTGAGTTGGATGTCATTCGTAACCCGGCTGCAAATATTCAGGCACTAAAAGACGCATACGACTATATCTTGGTTGACTGCCCGCCTTCTTTGGGCCGAAAACTCCTCGGCGGATTGGTCATGGCTGATTATGTCATCTGCCCGATCAAACTCTCAGGCTATGCGGTCGGAGGCGTCTCCGGCATGGTCAATACCATCCGTGCCGTGCAGCAGAATTTCAATCCCAGCCTGAAATTTTTAGGTGTTGTGGTTAATGAATACGATGATTCTGCTTCTGCTAAGAGCACACTGCAGTATCTCGTTTCTGAGACCAATTGCGATATCTTCAACTCCAAACTCAGACATCGCGCTCCGATTGATGCCGCTACAACAATGGGTATCCCCGTGGACGAAATCCGCAACGGCAAGCGATCCTACGAAGAACTTGAAGCCGTGTACAAAGAAATGCTGGCAAGAATTAAGAAAATCGGTTAACTATGAAAACTTTTAAAGTTACAAAAGCAAAGACTCAAACTTTTAAACCGACCAATATCAAAAGCTTGACCGAGTTTAACGGTGCGATTGCCGCGGGCGTCAATGGAAAGGTTTTAACAAAATTACCAGTAGAGTCAATTGAGGTCCGGCCTCAGGTAAGAACCGTTATTGAGAATATCGACGAGCTGGCTGAATCCATGAAATCCGGCCAGCTGATGCCGATTACAGTCATTAAAGGTGAAAACAATAAATACGTTGTCCTGCAGGGCGAACGCCGCTGGCTGGCGGCTAAGAAAGCCGGCTTGGAAACGGTAGAAGCTATTGTTGTTGATGCTCCTGTTTCTGATTCAGAAAGAATTTTCGGTCAGCTAACCGAGAACATCCAGCGCGACAATATGAAGCTTCAGGATTTGATCCAAAGCATTAGCCAGCTGATTCAGAACGGTTTTAACCAAACCGAAATTGCTGCTCGTTTGGGCAAAGACAGAACTTATATTTCTCGTATTGCCGCATTAGCTTCTTCTAAGGAAGAAGTTCTTAAATTGATTGCCGATTGCGCTGTTAACGATGCACAGACAGCACAGATCCTGAACAATATCTGTGAAAAAAGCACCAACATCGTTAAAGATCTGGAAGCTTGCAAAGACAAAGACGGCCTAATTAGCCGCGGTTCTGCACAGGCTGTATTGGACAGACTCCAGAAAATCGTTCCGCAGAAACCCAAAAAAGTCGTTGCGTTTGAGGATCGTCTTAAAAAGAAAGACTTTCCTAAAGGTTATCGCCGTGTGCCCGCCGGTAAAGCCTTGGGTATTCAAGTTGAATTTTTAGATGAGGCAGGTGAGAAAGTTTCCGGCAATCTTCTTCCGCGATTACTTTCTGATCGTCACGACGAAGTCTGCGTCTTACGTGAAGACAACAAAACCGTCGTACCAGTGCCTGTGGACAAAATTAGGATCAGGATGATTGACGAGTTGGCATAGATCAAACGTTCTTGATATGTGAAAAAGGCCACAAAATCATTTGATGATTTGTGGTCTTTTTCTCATTTTTCCAGTCCTAATTTTTTCGCGTAGAAGTAGGTCAGAAAAGCGCCAAGTCCAAGTACAGCCACTGATACAACTAGCGCTAGAGAAACGCCTTCCAGCTTCATGAGGATAGGAAAACTAAAGACAGCGATCACAGCGCCAAACTTCCCGAAGAACGCAGCGTAGCCCGCCCCCTCTGCTTTAATATCTAACGGAAAGACTAATGACGGAATGATGAACGTCGTAAGATTTGGGCCGGCGTTAAGAGCCAGTTCAAACAGAACAAACGCTGCAATTGAAATAGCGGCAGGCCATTTAAATAAATAGCAGAGCAGCAGAAGTAGAACAGCCGCGGCGGCGAGCAGGAATCCGTAAAACTGTTGTTTGACGGTCGAAACTTTATGAAGAATAAAAAGACCGGCTATAAATCCGATGAGAATGAACCAGCTGATAATAAACGTGAGATTCACCGAGTTCATTACGGATCCTAAAGGATCCGGTTTAGAAGTATCAAAACCCGAGATGCCGAGACTCATAATCAGTATCGGGAGAAAGATGCCGATTCCATATACTCCGAGCCCTGAACATCCCCAAGGCACACCGGAAAAAATCACTTTCTGAAGGGTTTCTCCTTTAAACAGATCTACTTTAGCGCCGTTAGAAGAAGAAGTTTTTTCCAAATAGGACGGTGGAATCTCTACATCAGGTCCAAGCATTGCCTTAACAACCTGTCTGGCTTCGTCAAACTTCCCTTTTGCAATAAGAAAGCCGGGACTTTTAAAGAAGAATAATCGGCTGATGATCATTAAAAATGAGAGAAAGACCACAAATAAGAAGATCTGTCTCCAAATTTCTGCAGTCCACTCGATCGAACAGAGAACGAGAAAACCTCCACCAGCTGACAAGTTTCCGAGAGCAGACAGAAAATGATTTGGTGATACCAACCATCGTTTCCTGCCAGCGTTTCGGCATCACTTCATCGACATAGTCTGAGTCCAACGCAAAATCGCCTCCGATGCCGAATCCCATGACAAATAGCGAGGGAATCAGCAGATCAACGCTTCCTGTCACGTAGACTGCTAACGCGCCGATAAAAATAAGGATGGAACTCAGCCGAAGAAACGGAAGATATCCGTCCTTATCGGCAAGCTTTCCGATAACAAAAGATCCGACCATAATGCCGATCAGCTCCATACTGGCAATCAGACCTTGTGTCACGGAGTCCAATTCGTGATGCTGTACGATGGCAAGAAGAGGAATCAAGACGCCTGAAAGCGTTGCAACAGCGGCTCCCAGGAATTGACCCATCGCTGTTGTAATCAAAACCCGAAAATGTCCCAATCTCAAAGGCATCGTATCCAAATAAACCATTTTGATTCCTTATTTTTTCTTCAAGGATACGAGGAAGAGAAGGGAAAACAGAAAGAATGCGGCCGTTTAGAGACCCAACAGCTTAAACAATGTGAAAAAGACCACAATATTTTTCAGAACACCTTGACTCCTAAAAATCAAAACAGCCGGGCGGCTGTTTCGTAGAGGTTTTAATTTGTGGTCTTTTTCACATTTTTCCTGGTCGCCGATGAAGGCTTAAACCCCAGGTCGTGCAAATAAACTCGCGCTTCATAAACAAATTTTGGATCGGCTAAACGGTTTTCGATCCAGCGCTTCCAAGACTCTTGAGAATAACCTTCGCGTCCGGCGGCGTTTATGAATTCACCGGCGAAGCGGTTTCCTACACCGCCGTCATTGTGGCGGCTCAGAAGAGATGCAAAGTAGTTTCTCTGCCCGTCTGACAAGATCAGGTTCTGCCAATCCTCATCGGTATAGCCCACAAGATCTCTAACGTCCGGTACATCCTCCGGCGGAACTGACTGAGTTCTCTCTACAAGAATGTTGGGACGATTCTTAACAGAGAAGATGATATGGGTAAATTTTCGGCCGGTACGGACGAATTCGCATTCCACATGGAAGTCAATTTTGGTCGCTTCATTAATTTTTGCGGCACATTCACGTACGATACGGGCGACGTCTCCGTTTAATTTTTTCTGAGGAATATTAAGGATGTCTTTGAGCTCGGTAATCGTCATCTTCTTGACCTGCCCGCGCCAGCGCACACACAGCTCAAAGAACCGCAGCGTCGAAACGCTCTTTAGTTCGGAAATCTGTTTAATCGGGTACCTAATAAAGTTACTGCGAATACGCGTCAGGAAGGGGAGGACTTCTTGAGAAAACGTCAGACCGATCATGCCGCTTCGATAAGAGACCTTAGAAATCCAACGGAACTCATCACGTTCTTTACCGTTGGATCCGAAGGTTCGGATAACGCTTCTGTTGTAAAGCGTATTGACTGCGTTCTGGAGGTATTTATAGGCCTTAGACCGCTCGCTGCCGATCTCTCTTAACTCTTTAGCAGAAACCCAATAACTTGCATCCCCTCTGACCTCCGGATTCATCGAATCGATCTTACTGATCGCAACTAAGATGATTCGAAGTTCATTTAGGGTGAGGTTGGTTTTCGCTGTCAGCAGGTCGTTTGATTTAACAACGACCGCATTGGTATTCCATAAAGAATTCTTTTTCCCGGCTTTAGGGCTGTCAGACCAATCATCATCGTCTGTGAGGAGTTCAAACTCCTGTTGTTGATTTTCGCTGGCCATTAATACCCTCCGATCCGGCTCATTCTGACATTTCGATAGTTGATTCTCTCACACTTCCTCTTCCAAAAGAAAAAAGAATCGGGACACTGTGGTCTTTTTTACATAGTATTGTGGTCTTTTTCACATAAATTCTTCTGCATATGTGGTAAAAACCACATATTAAGTCGCCTTTTTCACAGAGAAAAACAGCCTATTTGTGGTCAACTTCTCATATTTTGTGGTCTTTTATTCATTTTTACGTCTGTAACATTTTGATTTAAAAGTGAAAATAGAGGGCCTAAAAAAATAAAAAGATTAATATAAAAATATAAAAAAGGCCTACGACTAAAAGACACACCCAATGAAAAAGACTTCAAAAAATTTTAAAGCGACGCAAACAGCTCAGTTTGGATGGAACAAATCAGCAAGCCTCTGTCGTATAGAAGGTTTTGAAAGAGAGAACCAGTCTGATCACACCGACAGCATCCCACAAAAGTTTCGCAAAAAAGAAATCTAGGAGCGATACAACGTGAAGAAAATCAAAAAGCAGGAAAGAGAAGGAATTAACTCATCGAAAGACGAAGCAGAGAAGGCTAGCTTAAAAATATGAGAAAAAGACCACAATTTCACAGCCTGAAAGTTAGCTTAGGCCGCAGAAATTACAATGCATAGCGGTTATGTGTGTCAGAATAAAAATAGTTCCGGCTAATTTTTGAAAAACCCAAGGCTATCAGGGTTTTTTATTAAATTTAAAAATAAAAAAATCCGTCTCTTAATTTGCTATTTATCCCATATTTGTGTTATTTTTTCTAACAATTATCGGTTTACGGGCCTAGATCGAAGCCCTCCAAGATTTAGATGTTCATTGAACACGTCGGTCTAGGCTCTTTTTTCTTCTCATTGATTCCAAGCGTTTAATTCTTCAAAGCATTGGATCTCGCCTTTGAAAATCGTAGAAAAAACTTCTAGGCGTCCGTTCCTATGCTTTGCCAAATCCATGTAAATTGTTCTGGAGTCTCCTTGCTCCTGCCCGAATTTGGCCTTGGAATAAAGTAGGAGCACCATGTCGGCATCCTGTTCAATGGAACCGGATTCTCTTAAGTCGGAAAGAAGCGGAGTATGGTTAGGCCGGTTTTCGACCTGACGGTTAAGCTGGGATAAAAGAAGAACCGGAGCATTGAGTTCTTTGGCCAGCAGCTTTAGGCCCCGAGAAAGAACACCGATCTGTATGGAGCGAAGATCCGCAGAAGCGTTCTCGTCTTCTTGCTCTAGCAGCTGGAGATAGTCAACTACAACCAATCCGATATTTCCAACCTGCGCAGCCAGCTGACGAAGCTTCGTCTTAATGCGCATAAGCGTCAGCTCACTTGAGCTGTCAACGAATATCGGTGCTTTAGACAGCACTTCTTGAGCTTGATAAATTCTGCTCCATTGAGTATCCGTCATTTGGGCGCCGTCGATACTTTCCATTTCAACTTCGCTCTCAGAGCTCAGCATTCTTTTGAGAACTTCGTTCTTTGTCATTTCCAGCGCGAAGATCGCAACCGGTTTTTTCTGACGAACGGCAGTGCGGCGTGCGACCTGAAGCGCGAAGGCTGTTTTGCCGATGCCGGGACGCGCAGCAATGACAACCAATTGTCCGGGTCTAAAGCCTCTTGTCACGTCGTCAAGCAGCTCGATTCCGCTTTCGCAGCCGCGGATTTCTGTCGGAGAATCTGCAATTGAACGCATTTCGTCAATGACGCCGTCCAAAATAGAGCCGGAAGACTCAAAAGAAGAAGCATCTTTATTTTTGCCAAGTCCCATTTTTAAGAACTCGCTTTGCACGCGGTCGAGCAAGTCTTCGGAAGAAGCTCCTCTGTCTGAATTGACTTCAGCTTCTAATTGAGCCAGTTTGGAAATGAGGTTGCGTTTGAGTGCCTTATCTTTGACGATTCTTGCATATTCGCTGAGGTTAGCTGCGCTGGCGTAGCTTTCCGTCAAACGATTGAGGTACTCCAATCCGCCTGTCTCTTTCTCATTCCCGATCTCTCTCAATAAATCTGAAACCGTGAGAACATCAGCCGGCTTGCCTTGAGACGCCAAAGAGAATATCGCCTGATAAATCAGTCGATTGGCATAGTTGTAAAAGTCACCGGGCTCTAAAGGGGGCTCGATTAGATGAAAAGACTCAGGATTCGCTAAGAGCGCACCTAAAAGGGCATGCTCGGCTTCTGGAGAATGAGGCGGGAGCGGTAAAGAATCAATGATGGGAGCAGACATAAACAACCTATAAAAGTTTCTCCCATTTTAGATAGTTAGGTATAAAGCTCAAAAAAGTCGGAAGTAAAAAAGTTAAAAATGAGAAAAAGACCACAATTATTTTTGGATTGCCGGAGCATTAAGGAAGTCAGTAACTCTTTTATCTAACGGCTGGAGTCGAGGCAAAAGGTATCTTTGATAACCGGATTGAAGGGCCTTTTCCCAAATAAGATCCAAAAGAGCGCAAACAAAAAATACGATTGTGATTACTGCAAGTGCATAGAGGATGAACCAAGAGGCATCCAAGTATTCCGGCACGTGGAATACTTTGCTCCAGAGCCACGGATAGACAATCGGATTCTCGTGGATGAGGTAAACGCCGAACATCGCTGCAGCAAATTTATTGATCCACGGCCTGTAGCCTATCTGCAGTTGTTTGAAGAAAACAAAAAGGGAGAGGGCACAAATTAAAGAGAAGACGCTATACAAGTTTGCAAAGGTGAACCAATCAATGTAGCCGATGAAAGTTCCGGCTCGATTATTCCAATCGGCAAGTGCAATGATGACTGCAATAATGCCCCAGCTCAATCCGCAAACCGACAAACACATGGGTTGGGGGAAGGTCTTCTTTTCTAGGTAGTCTCTGAGGAAGGCGCCCCAGGAAAAGAGATAAACAAACCAAAAAAGTGTTGAACCGCAATATTCCGGTTTAGTTGTGAGCGTGGGGATGACTGACCAGAAAAAACCGAAAATCAATAAGAAGGCGAACAGCTTTTGCTGTCCTAACGCTTTAATTCCTATCGTGATAAACGGAGAGAGCAGAATAAGGAGGAAGTAGGCGGAAACAAACCAATAAAAATCATTTCGTATTGGAAAGAAACAGCCGATCAAAGAACTCCAACTAAAGGGATGCAAGCCGAGGGCACAAAAGAGCAGGAAAAAGATAATTACGTAGGAAAACGTCTTTATCCAAAGGTAGATGAGGCTGGAAAATTTACTGAACTTTTTAGCGAGGAAATATCCGGTAATTAAGACGAATAAATTAACGCCGATTTTGCCTCCGGTGGAAAGCAGCTGATCTAAGTAAAAATTAAAAGAGAGCGGCGCGGAGCCGCTCCAAATCGGTAAACCGCCGTGCACGGAAAAGTGATGCATCACAATGAGGTACATTGCCAAAATTCGAGAGAGCTCGAGATTGGATTGTCTTGGTGCCTTTTTCACATATTTGGCGTCAGTCATTGTTTATCTCATTGAGTAAGGAACTCGAAGAGACAGTATAAATAAGGCCAGAGAAAACCGTCTAAACGATTTATCGCAATAGGATCAGAATGCAGTTAACGCCTTGAAAGAGATCTCTCAGAAGTGGTTTTGGGCCGAAGCGCATAGGACTAAAAAATTGTGGTTTTTTTCACATAATAGAGAATGAAAATGTGCAGGAATTTAGTTGGTTGAGCTCAATGCTCCGGCAGTCGCTGAACGGATAAGGATTTTCAGCGTGACTGTGCTCTAAAGCTTTCTTCTCCAGCTCTAAACAATGAGAAAAAGACCACAATCTACGGAGGAGAAACTTTGGAATATGTGTAAAAGACCACAAAAAATTAGTTATTGCTTCTTTGAAAAAGCGAGATAGGTAGCAGAATGAAATCGCTATCGTTAATTAGGCGGAAAAGCTCTCAGAGGTGGAAAAATCGGAAAAAATTGTGGTCTTTTTCACATAGAAAAAGAAAAAAGGAGAATGAATAAGTGGAAAAGACCACAAGGCAAGACAGCAGAATGGCAATTCGCAAAAACTGTGGTCAAAACTACATTTTTGTCGTCTTGCATTTCAATTTGTTCGGTTTGGCAAAACAGGCAACTTCTCGGACTCACCTAAATAAAGCGTCGGATTGCTAAACTTTTGATTTCTAGGACTACAAGAATGCTGAAAATTCTCAAAGGTGTCTTCCTGGCAGCATTTGCGGGCTGCTGCTGGGGAAGTATGGCCGTGGCTGCCCAATATCTTTTTACTAACTGCGGTTTTGAAGCCCGTCACCTTACAACGCTTCGCTTAATCGGAGCCGGGGTTCTGTTATTGGCGCTTCAAGCTGCTTTCGCAGGATTTCAAAGTATTCTGAAACCGTTCAAAGAAAAGCGAAATATCCGTGACGTTTTGATCTACGGTGTCGGCGTTCTTTTAATTCAATACACGTTCTTCCTTGCGATTGAGCAGAGTAATGCCGGAACCGCAGCTATTATGGTTGGTGTCGGTCCGCTGTTTATCATCGGATATTTGGCGATCTGCAAACATCGAAAACCAGTTCCCAAAGAATTCTTTTGTCTCTTTCTAGCAATAACCGGAGTTTCTTTGGTCGTTACCAAAGGAAATTTCGAGTCTTTGGATTTTGTTTCTACCGGAGCATTTTGGGGCTTGCTGTCATCCGCTTTCGGGGCTTTTTGCACTGTACAGCCTAAAAACGTTATCTCTCGTGTCGGAGTTTCTAATGTTGTGGGCTGGGGAATGGTTGTCGGCGGATCGATTGCTTGTCTCTTCACTAATCCCTTTGCAATGGATGTTCATTGGACTTTGCCCTCTGTTCTTTGTTATTTCCAAATAATTGCTTTCGGAACGGTTGCGGCATTCTGGTGTTATCTCAAAAGTACTGAGTACGTTATTCCGTCAATCACAGCTATCCTCGGTTCCTTTGAACCCTTATCCGCAGTTGCCCTGTCGGTGATTATTCTGGGTGCTACGTTCAATTCATATGAACTGCTCGGCGCAACAGCTATTCTTGCCAACATGCTTATTCTTGCGTGGCCGTCTAAAGATGCGGAATCATTAACTGCAAACTGATGTTGTATAAAACATACAACAATTAGAAACCACTGCTGTCCAAAATAATTTGCTCTTTGACTTTGGCCTCAACATTTACAGTTAATCCAGGCCCCAGAAAGTTAAAAGT
>PPYE01311987.1_pt1 | contig 10267 bp, 8 predicted proteins | sample 1559881 | NCBI WGS metagenome assembly PPYE01 (sample SAMN08240022, study PRJNA423297) | Human gut metagenome, whole genome shotgun sequencing project.
TTGCAGTATAATGAAATAAAGAATTTATTAATAAGAGGTTCAAATATGAAGAAAAGACTATTTCATCCCTTTCATAAAAGTGTTTTTGTTCGATTAATCCTTCTATTCCTGTTTCTTATGCTACCACTTATGATTATTTGTTTTATTTCAATAGCTATTGGTAACCAGGAATTAAAAAAAAATTCGCTGTTATCTTTTGAAGAATCTCTGGGCAATGTTGCCTCTGCTCTGGATTCTCAATTTAAACAGATTTATAATCAGAGTGCCAATATATGTACCTTATCCAAAACAGAACGCCTTTCAAATTTTCCAGAATTGATGGAGGATTATGAACGAATTTCTGCTGTCAATTCCGTGATGGAAAATTTAACTGCAATCAAAGAAAATAATATGCTGATAGAAAATATACAAATATATATCCCAGCGATTAATCGTATACTGAATGCTAATGGATATAAGCATGGGAGTATGCAGGAGTTAGACAACAGCACATATCTTGCACTTATCCGTCAAAAGAATCCCGGCCAACTATTTTCAGGCGACAGAAATCAGCTGAGTTACTTAATAACCTCCTCTTATTCTTCCCCACGCAACTTGGTTCAGGTTACCTTTTTTTCTACATCAATTAAAAATTATCTATCAATGTTTCTTACAATGGATAATGAATACCTTATGTTAAAAACAGAGGATGGCAGTACTCTAATTGGTTCTGTATTCCCCCCTGATGATCTTATGCTTTATCTGGATTCTATTTCTTCTGGAGATGTGATCTTTTATAATGATATTCCTTATCAGATATTTGAAAAAGAAATGCCCTTCAGTGGACTGCAGCTGCTCTGTATTGCTAACACAACATCCATCTATTATTCCGCATCTAAGACAACACTGCTGTCAGCCCTTATCTTAACTATAATGTTAATATGTATTCTTATATATTTCATTGTAACCTGGAACCTTATCCGACAGCCAATGAATAAATTAATCGAAGCATTTCACGAAATGGAACAAGGGAATCTTAATACTAAAATAGCAGCGGATGGCAATACCGATTTTTCGACCTTGTATATGGGCTTCAACCATATGACTAATCACATTAACCAGCTAATTGAACACGATTATAAGCAAAAGCTGCTTTTACAAAAAGCTGAACTCAAGCAACTTCAGGCCCAAATCAACCCCCATTTTCTGTACAACAGCTTTTTTTTACTCCAAAGGCTTATAAAATGTGAGTTACAGCAAGAGGCTTCTTCTCTGTCAAAAAAACTTGGAATATATTTTCAATATGTTACAAAAAGCAGTAATGAAATAGTCTTTTTGAAAGATGAATATCAGCATGCAAAGATTTATACGGATATTCAGGCAATACGCTTTGAAAAAAGAATTCAAATTCACTGTGAAACATTACCTGAAAAGTATGCCTATTGGCGAATACCTAAAATTATACTCCAGCCTATATTAGAAAATGCCTTTAATTATGGTCTTGCTGATAAAACAGAGGATGGAATCCTGTCTTTATACTTTATTACAGAAGATCCAAAATACCTAAAAATTGTTATTGAAGATAATGGCGAAAACCTGAATGATGAGCAACTATTAGTATTGCAATCATCCTTAGATAAAGTCTCGCTATCGGAATATTCCATTGAAACAACCGGCCTTTTGAACATTTATCGCAGGCTGCAGATCTACTCCCACGGAAAAGATTCAATGGATATAGTTCGTTCCGAATCCGGAGGTCTCAAAATCATTATTACTTTGGAGGAAACAGTATGTACAGATTATTAATTGTGGATGATGAACATCATATTGTGAACTGGCTTTCTTATATATTTGAGAATATACCGGATATGGATCTGGAAATCAACAAAGCCTATACCGGTATGGATGCTCTTAATCTGATGGAAAAAACAAAAATGGATATTATCATGTTGGACATACAAATGCCTGGTCTAAATGGTCTACTGATAGGAGAAAAAATCAGTCTTGCATGGCCTATGGCGTATATTGTTTTTCTTACCGGCTATAATGAATTCAACTATATTTATCAAGCATCCCGGCTGAGACACGTTTCTTACCTACTAAAATCAGAGGATGATGAATGCATTATACAAGAAGTACGTAACTGTATAGCAAAAATAGAGCATGATAAAAAAATGTTCCAGCTAAACAAACAGGCCTCGGCCCATAATTTATTACTAAAACACTTATTCCAGACAGATTTTCTTAAGGATATTATGAACGGCCTCTCCCCTGCTGAGATATGGCACTCTGTAAAAAAATATAAGATTGATCTCACAATTGACCTAAACAAACCTGTCTGGCTCTGTTATATTAAAATATCTGAAGGTATAGAAAACAGACAAACGTCCAGCTACACTTCATTCCGACAGGAATTGCCCATACTGATTGATTACATACTAAAACCCGAAGATCATTTTGCCATTCTGCCTGGCGGTGCCCATCTTTTCTTATGGATGATTCAGCCGGGTATCTCCACAAACGATGTTACTCTTTCCGAAGAGGATTATTTGAAATGCATAACAGAGGAACTGCTTTCCACCTGCCAGACACAGCTTCAATGTACTTGTTCACTCCTCCTCTATCTGGAAGAACTGAAATGGGAGGATGTGTATAAAACAGCCTTACTTCTTCAGGAATACAGCACACTGAAGCTGCCACAAGCATTGAATGGTAACAGCTTTCGCACTACTTTATATCGTCATCAGCTAAATGAACTGCAGAAACCCGAAACTATAATGGTTCCTGCCTCTGCAAAGCTGCTGCTTTCAGAGCTGGAAAGCAAGTTATTACAATGCGATAAATCCGGATATTTTGAAATACTCGGCAACCTCTGCAGTCAATTATGTGCTGAAAAAAGCATGCATAATTTGCATGCTCTCGAAATATATATGCGCATATCCACTATCCTGATTGGTTATATAAATCAATTTCAGCTTCAAGAAAAAATGGCACTTAAAATAAATCTGTATTCATTATACTATATATCTAATTTCTCAAGTTGGTCAGAAAGTGCAAATTACTTAAATAGTATATCAAACATTCTTTTCAGCGAAATTTCGTCTTTGGAAACAGACAGACGTTTTGAGCTTGTCAACCGCTTGAAAAAATTTATTAGTAAGCATCTATCTGATGAGTTGAGCCTGAATTTATTAGCTGAACATTTTAATTATAACAGTTCTTATATCTCTCATCTTTTCAAACAGACAGCAGGGATTGGGATAAGCGAGTACATTACCGACTTACGTTTGGAAAAGGCAAATGAACTGCTCTGTCATACCAACGAATCAATCTCAGCCATAGCCGAAATGACAGGATTTGATACAGCACAATATTTTTCATATGTCTATAAAAAGAGAAATGGTATTACACCTTCAGAATACCGGAGTATTTCAAACTAAAGATTATGAATGAGTAAATCTCTAATTTTATTACCTGACGTTAATACAGCCTATATATTAACTTAGAACAATATTCGTCTCTTAATACTTACGTGAAAAATATCCCAGAGACCTTTACAAAAGTGACAAAATATCCTCTGCATTGCAGGATACCAACACTTTCACTGCTTAGCTTGGTGGAAAATATTTTTAAATATGGAATTCAAAATCAGGAGAAGCTGGATATCCAGGTAAAAGGAAGCCTTCTAATCGAGGAGAATAAGGTTATGCTGATTGTATCAGATAATGGGCCAGGCTTTGATGATGCTGTAATACAGGCGGTAAATGAGGGAGATTTCACGGAAGAAAGGCATAAGATTGGTTTGAACAATACTGTCCTAAGATTTCGTGAACCTAAGTTCTGCTATATGTAATGCCTAACGGACTATTGAGCGAGCTGACCAAGTGCAGCAGTTATTATGCCAGCAGCATAGATTTGGATCTGATTTCTTCCGTCATGCCCTATACTGCGCTAAAGAAAGCTTATGTTATTTTTATATGCACCTTCGAGTCCTTTCAGGAAAAACGGCATCTTTATACCTTTGCCAAGAAGGCAAAATACCCTCTGGTAAAGGAGCTGCATAAAAAGGTAAACGAAGTAAAGCAAAATAAGGAAATGGAGGTCGAATATATGACATTGCTTCAGAGGGACAGAGAAAATATGGAACAAGGCGAAGAGAAAATGGCAGCTTTGACCAAATTGCTGTTGAGGAATACCGGACGAAGGATTTGAAACGGGCTTTAGAGGATGCTGATTTCCGAAAGAAATTGTTTGCTGAATATAACATATGTGAAATATAGTCTATTTATTTTTATTATGTTCTAAATATAATTATCCAGAGAAGAAATCTGTAAATGTTTTCTTCTCTGGGTATTTAATTATAGACGGAGCGAATATAAAGCCTCGCCCCAATTCCAATAGGAATTTTCTAATTTGTTCTACAATCGCATTTTCAAGCTCACTTTACATAACCAGCTTATTTTCCGGCAGCTCCAAAATTCAAAAACATACGGGTCTTTTATCATATCCACAGGCTGTATCATTTCTATTCCCTTTTCCGCAAGGGCAAGTACCCTTTCTTTGTTCATTTTTCCGTCTGACAGTAGCAGACGCTCATAGAGGGCGGTTGCAAGCTGACGCTTCATTTCCCGTATTGATCAGTTGGCGTTAATGGCTTCTTTCTCACATAAACTGTGCTTATCATCATCTGAAATCGTAAAAAGCTCGCAGTAATGCGTCCCTACTCTTTCTCATAATAACCTCTCGTTCAAAATGCCTTATGCCATTTACTTTTTAACTCCAGATGCCTATCATACAACTTTAATATCCTTTTCCCTTTTGAAATAAATACTGCATAATATATTGGCATTTCCAACTTACTCTATTCACCCCAGCATAGCTGGGGAATTAAACTTTTCATTTATTTAGTCCCCCACTCTGTTATTTAATAGGCAGTATTAAAGAAATTCAACTGGTTCGATATATATCCCCGCTATCCCTTCTTATCCTTTAACGCCCCCCAACGTAATGCCCTTAACAAAATTACTTTGAATAAACGGATAAATTATTACAATCGGCAAAATACCGACTACTGCCATAGCCATACGGATTGAAACGCTGGGAATAGCCGCAAGCCCTACATCCGCATTTCTGACATTCGTAGCATTCTGACTTAAATATTGAATATTTTGTATCATTCTATTAAGCAGGTTTTGTATGGAGTACAAGTCGATACGTTTTGTAAGATAAATATAACCATTCTGCCAGTCATTCCAGTAACCGATTCCACTAAACAGTCCTATTGTCGCAACAATTGGCTTTGCCAATGGTAAGGCAACCCGATAAAAGGTCTGAAACTCCGATGCACCATCAATTACCGCTGCTTCCATAATTTCGCCGGGTACTGAAGAAACAAAATAAGACTTCATCAAAAGAATATAAAACCCATTTGTCACCAATCCAGGAATAAGAAGAGAAAAAAAAGTGTTCTTAAGACCGAAAACATTTGTATAATTCATATAGGTGGGAACCAACCCTCCATTAAACAGCATGGTAAAAAACACATAAAAGCTAAGGATCCCTTTTCCAGGCAAGCCCTGCTTAGAAAGGGCATATGCGAGCAAAGTCGTTACCATAAGAGAAAGTATGGTGCCTACTAATGTAAGTAGTATCGAAATACCATAGGCATGTATAACAGTGCTTCCGGTTTTAAATATATACTCATATGCATATATACTGAACTTTTCCGGAAAAAAGGCATAGCCATTGCTTATCAGCGTATTATTATCTGTAATGGAAGACATCACCAGTAAAATCATGGGAATGACCGCACATAATGACAGAAATGTCATCACAAAATGTCCTATAAACTGAAAAATCTTATCTTCCCTGGTATACATAATCCACCTCCTAAAATAATGCGCTTTCTGGATCGATATGGCGCACCCACAAATTGGTGCCCAGCACCAATATAAAACCCACCACAGATTGATATAGCCCTGCCGCTGCCGATAAAGTAATATCCCCAAGTTCCAAAAGGCCTCTATATACATAAGTATCAATTGTATTTGTTACAGGAAATAATGCACCCGAATTCTGTGGCACCTGATAAAACAGTCCGAAGTCGGAATAAAATATCCTTCCGATTGCCAGTAAAGTCATCATAATAATTGTGGGTTTAAGCAGTGGAAGCGTAATCTTTGTTATCTGCTGCCACTTTCCAGCTCCGTCAATTGCCGCCGCCTCATAATATCCGCGATCAAAACCGATAATGGTGGACATATAAACAATACAGTTATATCCGATTACTTTCCACAGATTTACCAGTACAAGAATAAAAGGCCAATACTTTTTCTCCATATACCATGCAATTGGTTCTTTTCCTAAAGGAATCAAAACTGAATTATTCAGGAAACCATTTTCCGTGGATAAAAATGCAAAGACCAGATAGCTGACAATTACCATTGAGATCATATATGGTAAAAGAATAACTGACTGATAAAATTTTTTTATCCTGTGCCTCATCTCCGATAAAATGATGGCAACAGCGATGGCCGCCACCGTATTTACAATGATAAAAACCACGTTATAGCAAAGGGTATTTCTGGTAATCACAAATGCATCATTTGTCGCAAAAAGAAACTTAAAGTTTTTAAAGCCTGCCCATTTGGATCCATATATCCCTTTACCAGCATTATAATTTTTAAATGCAAGAACCAGTCCGGGGAGAGGCATATAATTATTAACAAATAAATATAAAATCCCGGGCAAGGCCATCAGATAAACAGGCAGATACTTTTTTAATATGGCTGTTTTATTTTTACCTGATTTTGCTATCCCTCTTGATAAGGTTTTGGCCATTTCTTTTCCCTCTTAAGAGGGGACAAAAGGAACTGCCCCCTCTTTTTTACAGTTACAGGCAGATACAGTACGTAATGCCCGATTTCTCTCAGTTACTGAATATCGTTGGCCGTTGCCCATTCATCTAACGCTTTCTGCTTTGCTGCAATATAGTCTTCAAGGCCTGCCGCTTCCAATTTTGCTTCCATTTCCGCAATACCGGTCTGTGGATCTACAAATCCGTACATAATCTGTTTTGCATATTCATCATATACATTTGTCAAAGCAGTATATTCACTGGAAAAATCACTGTTATCAAACGTAAATCCCAACGCCTTGGATTTTATGGAATTATTGTTGAACTGTTCCATTCGTTCCCATAAATCAAGCGGATCTCCCTCCCAGATATGGGCAATATACTGGTTAGGAAGCAGCCAGTTCATTGTATGATACCATTCGGAGTTTTCTGCATTTATGCCCTCAGGGAATGTAATATGTCCATCTTCCGTTACAACGTATTCTTTACCTTCTTCTCCCCACATAATCAGGTTGGAAAGAACCGGATCCGTATAAAAGGCCTCCATGAGCTGAATTGCTGCCACCGGATCTTCACATCCCTGATTTAAATGCCACAAAATCCCTGTTACAGCAGATGATTTCATAATATCCGGTTCAACCTGAAATACAATCATCGGTCGTCCACATTCGGCGGATATCTGTGTACTATATCCTGGTTTTGCCTGTGCCATCATAGACATATAGCTTCCGGATTTCACTTTTGCAGAAAGTGCGGTATCATCAGTCATCGCATCCTTGGAAATATATCCCTTTTGATTCCAATCATATATTCTCTGGCAATTTTCCCTGAAAATATCGCTTGTAAACAAATTATCCACTTTCAGGCTATTAATTGGATCTAACAGAACTCCAAAATTATCCCCGCCTACATTGTCGATAATGGAACCCTGGCTAATCATATTATCTGCTATAGCAAAAACAAACTTTTCAGGATATTTTTCATGAAGCTGTGCGAAAATGCTTTCAATTGTGTTGTAATCCGTATAAATTATATCTTTATTATTGGGATCTTCATACATAGAATCATAATCAAAACCAATACCGTCAAGATATTCCTGCCCAATACAATATGCACCAGCTCCCATTGCCATATCCCTCATTTGAGGAATGCCATATAACACCCCATTAATGCGGCAGGCCTGTATATAATTCTCATTAATTGTATCCAAGATCCCTGAGCCATAGGTCTGAAGAAGTCCATTCTCTTCCAAATCCAGACAATAGCCATCATTTACACAGGCCGTATACCCTAATGGATTAGAGTTGAAAATATCAATCTGTTCTCCAGAAGAAAGCATCAGTCTTACATTTTGTGCATATGACGCAGAATCCAGAACCATAAGCTCTACCTCAAGTCCTAAAGATTCACGAATACGCTCATTAATTTTTTCCTGAATCCGATCAGTCCCGGCAGGCCTTCCTGTCCAGTTAAAGAAAGAAAAAACTACCTTTTGATACTCTCCTGTTTTTTCAGCTTCCGCTTTTCTGTCTGCAATCACACGTGCCGCCTCATCGTTGTCGGCAGCGGACAGTTCAGCAGAACCGTTTTCTTCAGTGGATTTTTTGTCTGTTTCGTCCGATTGCCGCTGAGTACCTACAGGGTCAGTTTTCCCCGTATCACCTGAACCACAACCTCCCAGCAAGGTCATTGCCATAGTTATCCCCCAAATGACTGCTAATAATTTCTTTTTCATTTTCTACCTCTCTTTCAATCTTAATACGTTCCAGGAATACTTATCTAAATTACACAGGATACAATTGCCCTCACTCACGATATCCATTTTGCTTACAGGCCGGATGATATCCTTCTTCTCCGCACAATTATGGTCTGTCAGCTTTTCTGTTGCTATAACCAAGTGTTCCAAAGGATCCAGCTTTCCAAAACAGCCCGGACTTAAAATAAATTCCATCTCTTCGGAGGATTTATTAATAACAAAGATATCCAGTTCCTTATCCTCCTCATGATAGATACAGACAGAATCCAAGGCAGATACATCTTTACAAGACTTCGTATCATAGCGGGTCCCTTCCTGCATTTCTTCCAATACTTTACCCCGACCATATTTGGAACAATGAAGAAAAATATAATAGGAACCGTTTACCCAGGCCTCCTCATTCTTCTCACAGTTTACCATGCCACTGCCATTTATCAAAATAGACTGACATGCAATTCGTATTCGGTCGGAATGCCTCAGTATTGCGATCATACTAAGTCCAAACAATAACGTACATCTCATAGAAATTCCCTTGGCATGTTCAGAGGACCCTATTTCCCATAATTTCTTTTCTTCTCGTCTTTTCTCGTCATCCAGGCCTATATCTATTGCGTTATATTCATCCAGGGAAATATACATCGTCTTATCGCTGTGTTTTCTTCCCTTCACATAGTCACAGACTGCTACCACATCCTGTATATTGCGTTCCAGTCTTCCAGCCAATTCCAAATAATCTCCTGTATCATTCCAGTCATAAGTAGAAGGTGAATCAATATCTGGCATTCCCATGTAACGATGCAGAGAAATATAGTCACAGGAATCATAAACATTTTCCAGAACAATTCTGTCCCATTCAAGATAAGTATTCAGCTGTGTTCCTGAACTTCCCACTGCCACAAGCTCAATATTATTGTCTATCCTTCGCATGGCCTTAGCTGCCTCTGCGGCATCCCAGCCATATACTTCAGCACGCTTAGTACCTATGTTCCACGGTCCGTCTACTTCATTTCCAACGCACCATTCACGAATTCCATAAGGCTCTTCATGTCCATGCTTCCGACGTAAATCACTATAGTAGGTACCCTTCGGATGATTGCAATACTCCACCAGATTCGCAGCATCTACTGCTCCCCTCGTGCTCATGTTTACTGCCATAATCAAATGGCTTCCCACATCCTTTACCCATTTTTCAAATTCTGCCAGGCCTATCGTATTAGGTTCTATCTGCTGCCAAGCTAAATCTGCCCTTGCAGGCCTTTCTTCTACAGGCCCTACTGTATCCTCCCAATTATAGGAACAAATATAATTTCCACCCGGGTAACGGATACCTGCCAGATTTAATTCTTTTACCAACGCTATCACGTCTTTTCGAAAACCATCCTCATTCACTTCCGGGTATGACGGATTATAAATACCGTTATAAATAACATTTCCTAAATGTTCTACAAACGCACTGAATATTCTGTCATCCACCGCTGTTTTTCTGATAAACTTCTTGTCGATACTAACCTTTCCTTTATTCATTTTGTTCCTCCCCTCATAATTTTTATCAATGTAAAATATCCGCTCAAGGCTAGCTATTACAATATTTTGAAACCTCTCTTGAAATATCTTACAGTTATATTATATAATTAACACTAATCAATAGTAAGAAATTATTATTAGTAGTTATTGTC
>PPYE01628647.1_pt1 | contig 10267 bp, 5 predicted proteins | sample 1559881 | NCBI WGS metagenome assembly PPYE01 (sample SAMN08240022, study PRJNA423297) | Human gut metagenome, whole genome shotgun sequencing project.
GCTTAAAGTATTTCCTTATATTGCCGTTCTTGGACTGGCGCTTCTTGGGGCAAATGTATTCCTCGTACTCACTGCAGGAATATTCCTTGCCGGATTTATCGGCATGGCATCGGCGGAGCTTACGGTTATTACTTTCGCACAGAATATCTGGAACGGCTTTATGGGGATGGGAGAAGCCTTCTTCCTTGCTCTTTTCTGCGGCGGTATTTCAGAAATGATTGCTTACTACGGCGGTATCGAATGGCTTATTTCCAAACTGCGCAAAATGATTAAAGGGAATAAATCCGCCCAGCTGGGCATCGCGGCGCTCGTGTCCCTGACGGACTGTGCCACGGCAAACAATACGGTGGCAATTATTATCAGCGGCGGTGTGGCAAAAGATATCAGCAATGAATATGGGATAGATTCCCGCAGGAGCGCGTCGCTTTTGGACATTTTTTCCTGTGTGTTCCAGGGGATTATTCCCTATGGTGCCCAGCTTCTGACCGCTTCCGCGCTGGCGTCGAAAAATGGTACTGTGATAAATGCGATGGAAATCATTCCCCATATGTGGTACTGCTGGCTTCTGGCTATTTTCGGAATCCTTTCCATCTATATCCCTTACGCCGATGGCGGCTTGAAAAAAGAGCGCGCGGAAGAATAAATACGTTTGACCCGGGGGGGCGGCGGTGTGTAAGCTGCGTGATATGGGAATAAATATATTTTATGCCTGATTATTTATTAAGTATTAACAATTATATGCAGTTGTGCTATTTTATATCTAAGAATCCTGTCAGCAGAAGTAAAGGGGATAAAGATGATGAAAAGTAAAAAGTATGGAATGATGTTGGCTGTATTGGCAGCCGCGGGCGGTGTGAGCGCAAGTGCGGCGCCTGTGCCGGTGTATGAACTGAAGGGGCTCACCGTCACGGCGACCCGGCAGGCAGAAACGACAAAGGATGTTCCTGCGAATGTACAGATCGTGACAGAAAAGGAAATTAAGGACCGCAATGTGCAGAATGCGGCACAGGCCGTTGCTTTGGCGACCGGTGTGCAGGTGGATACTACGGTGGAAGGCAGCGTGAACCTTCGCGGATATAATTCCAAGAATATCCTTGTCCTCGTTGACGGACAGCAGATGAATACCGCCTGGAACAGCACAGTAGACTGGAATATGATTCCTGTGGAAAATATCCGCAAAGTGGAAGTAGTCAGCGGCGGGCAGTCGGCGCTCTATGGAGGGCGTGCGGTTGGCGGCGTCATCAATATCATGACAAAGTCGGCGAAAGAAAATGGCGTCCACGGTGCTGTAAACTTGGGATACGGCAGCCACAACACGGTGAAGCAGAGTTATATGGCAAGCGGACGGAAGGATCGATTGAACTGGGGCGTCTTTTATGAAAGTAAAATAACGGACGGCTGGCGTTCGTACCTGTCCTCTTATGCCATAAAGAATAGCAAAGGAAAAAATAATTTTACCGGTGTGGATACTTCCTCTCTGGACACGACCGCTGACGGGAAAGAATACATCATCGGCGACCGGGGGAAGAAGGAAGTCATGTCCGAAAGCTATGGCTTCAATCTGGGCTATGATTTCACGGAAGACAGAAAGCTCACTTATAAATTCACCCATTCCAACTATACATGGAAATATACGGATCCCCGTTCGTACCTGTCTGCGGGTTTCAGCAAACCGTCAGGCGTACCGGCGTCCACGTTTTTCGGCAACAGGGGCTGGCGTGTCTATGACATGCAAAGTCTTACCTACAATGATCAGAAGGATAAAATCCATGCCCATTTCGGCATGACCGACTACACAAAAAGCGGATATATCACGCCTGATAAGACGGTCAAGGCAAGCCGCACTTTTGACGGTGCCGGCAGCAAGACATCCTATCCTTCAAAATCGTGGGATTTTGATTTGAATAAACGCTGGACCGCAGGCAGCCATACCATTCTTTTCGGCGGTTCTTACGGGAAGGACCGGTTTGATGAAACTATTTGGAAGACTGTTTCCGACTGGAAATCATGGGACAGTGCCGTGAAAGGAAATAAAGATGACCAATGGCTCGGAGGCAAGGCGAAGTCATGGGCTTTATATATTCAGGACAAATGGAAGCTCAGCAGCCGCTGGGCAGCGTACATCGGCGGGCGGTACGACTATTATGAAAAATATGGCGGTTATAATTATTACAGGGGAAATGCGCCGACAAGACTGGAATCTGATTCCTACCACCAGTTCTCGCCTAAGTTGTCTGCCAGTTATGCGTTGGATGATCATACCAATCTGTACCTGTCTTTTGGGAAATCGTTTGCGCCGCCCCTTCTCTACCAGCTCTACCGGTATGCGGAACCGTCCTATGGCGGCCGTTATGAGCCGAACCCGTCTTTGAAACCCGAAACGACGACAAATTGGGAACTGGGAATTAAGAAAGACCTGGGGAAAACAAAAATTTCCGCAGACCTGTTCTATGCGAGGACAAAGGACTACATTGACCTCGTTACTATCGGAAAAACTGCTAAAGGTGCTGATATAAAGACATATAAAAATGTAGGAGAGGCAAGGACCCATGGGGCGGAACTGTCCGTTACCCATAAGTTCAGCAGTCTGTGGTCGGTTTATGCCAATTATACCTGGCAGCTTGGCAAAGTGGCCGATGCGGATAATGGCTATGCCATGGGAAGAGATTATGAAATTCCCCGCCACCTTTTCCATTCCGGTGTGACGTACACAAATCATCCGTGGACCGTGAATGTGGACAGTATGTTCGTTTCTGCAAGGAATGAGCCGGGATGGAAAAGCGGCAAATTCAAATCCCGTGATGCCTACTTCCTTTTGAACATGGATACCGCTTATGCGGTGAACAAAAATCTTTCTGTCCAGTTCAGCATTTATAACATCCTTGACAGAGAATACTATGATCAGGAATCCGCCTCTGATAAGTATTATGCAGGTGACGGAAGGACATTTACCCTTTCCGCGCGATACTCTTTCTAAAAATAAATTTTGGCTTATAAGACCGTTTGTTCTTTGAAACAGGCGGTTTTATTTTGTTTTTGTTTTATTTATAATGAAGAAATAGAAATGCAGCAGCGTAAGGAGACATTATGAAAAAGAAAATAGCCCTTATACAAATGCAGGCGGTTCTTGCCGATGTGGAAACGAATTACCGCCATGCGGAAGAATTGATGGAACAGGCGATGGAGGGAAATCCGGATATTCTTGTCCTTCCTGAAACGTGGAACACGGGGTTTTATATTTCCCGCAAACTGAAATCAATTGCTGATGAAGGTGGAAAGCGGACGGAAACGTTCTTGTCTTCTTTCGCAAAAAAACACCATGTGAATGTCGTAGGCGGTTCGGCAGCTGTTCTTTATGGGAATGATGTATATAACCGTTCTTTCGTTTTTGACAGGGAAGGACGGAAGATTGCTGAATACGATAAAGTTCACGGGTTTTCCTATGCCCATGAACCGATGTATTTCAAAGGCGGTGACCATGCGGTTTCCTTTGCGTTGGATAACATTTCCTGCTCCATGGCTATTTGTTATGATATCCGTTTTCCCGAGCTTGTGCGCCGTTCCGTCCTGGAAGGGAAAGCGGATTTGTTTTTTATCCCTGCCGCCTGGCCGAAGGCGCGTCTTTTCCACTGGACGCTTTTGGGACAGGCAAGAGCGGTGGAGAATCAGATCTATCTGTGCGCCGTCAACCAAGGCGGAATTTCAGGGGGAACGGAGTACGCGGGAAACTCGGTGCTTCTCGATCCCTGGGGGAATGACGTCTGCCGTCTGGGAACGGAAGAAGGGATTGCTTTCGGGGATATAGATACGGATATACTTCAACAAATCAGGGATACTATCCATGTATTCAGGGACCGCCGGCCTGAAATCGATGTGGTGAAATGATTATTCAAGGCGGTGTTTGATGAACTCCCTGCGCCTAAAAGCAAAAAAAAATATAATAGGAATGAAACTGCCTCTATAAGCCGAATTTTCCGGATCTGACTTATAGGGGCAGTTTCGTTATTTGGAAATATTCTTTTTTGAAGTGTCATTTGATGGCAATCATCTGTCCCCAGTGGAAAGACCACAGGTATGCGCCGATAACCGGCTTGCCGAGAAGCTGCTCTGCTGCGTCTTTATAGACGAGAAGCTGGGTTCTGTAATGGCTTTGCAGTTCTTCAACGGAGCCGGTACGATCCGTTTTATAGTCAATGATGACGATGTGGCCGTCACGCTCAATGAGGCAGTCCATGATGCCCTGCATGAAAACTTTTTCTCCTTCTTCGCATCCCGGGTAGAAACGTTTCGCCGGAAGAAGAAGGGAGAAGGGCATTTCTTTCCGGATTACCGCGGCTTTTTTCATAGCGCGGCCTAAGGCGCTTTCCGTGAACCGCCGGATATCACGGAGCGGCGCGCGGTATTTTGAATCCTGGAGCAGGGCGTTCTTTTCTTCTTCTGTAAAACCTTTTTCTTCATAAATGCGTTCCACTTCTTTCCTGAGATCTGAAATGCCGTCATACGGTTTGGTGAGATCTATGAGTTCCATGGCTTTATGCATGAGGGTGCCGTAAGATGTACCCGTGAAGGCAGGAGTTTCTGCAAGGAATGCGGGCGGGTCTTCATAGCCCGGCAGAAGGGAGGACTCTTCGCCGGAAGGAATGCTTTCCATGGCAGGAGCCAGCGTTTCCGATGAAAAGGGTTCTATGCCTTCGGCGCCGGATTCCTGCTGCTCTTTCAGGGCAACCGCGGCGGTAGCGGTGAGCTTGGCAGGCGTTTGAACGGCTCCGTTGAAACTGTACTGCCAGCGCAGCTGCTTTTCCATCCAGTCCGGCACGTCTGAAGCGGGAGCCGTAAGAAAAGCTTTTATGTTGTCAATATCTTTTGCTTCTTTTTGTTTCTTTTTCTCTTCCCATTCTTCGAAGTTCATTTCTCCGTTCATTCCTTCTGTCCGCAGCTCTTCCCCGGTGAGCAGTTCCTGCCACGGTGTGATGGTGAAACGAAATGCAGATGGGCTGTCGTTTATGTCAGGTGCGAGATAAGAGGGGATCTTTCCCCCTGTGTCCCACAGAAGCGCCGGCCGTTATGTGGGCTGGCAGGCGGCTTTCCGCTTCCGTCAGGGAGGAAAGCGGGGTCAGACAGGAAGAAATATAAGGAATGAAGTTTTTTCTGAAAGCGGTGATACAGAGCAAATCCCGCGCTCGTGTCATGGCGACATAGAGAAGGCGCGCTTCTTCCGCCTGGGCTTCACGGCCGGCGGCGGTACGGATCGCCATCCAGTAAAGAGACGGCCAGTGTGCCATATGTTCTTTATCAAAGTAATGGATACCGAGTCCCATTTCCCGATGAAAGATGACAGTCCGATCCAGATCTTTCACATTGAAAGACTTTGCCGTGTCCGCCAGAAAAACGACAGGGAATTCAAGCCCCTTGCTTTTGTGGATGGACATAATCTGTACGGTATTTCCTTTGGCAGACGTGGAAATTGTCTTAAAATCTTTCTGCGCCCGCCGTAAGTATTCCAGGAAGGAAAAGAGGCCGTTTACCGTAGCGGAGTCTCTTGTCTTTGCCAGTTCATAGAAGGAAAGGACATGGGATTTGCCGGCGGTGCCGTTAGGCAGTCCCGCCACCCATGACAGATAGTCCGTGTCCTCAATGATCCTGCGGAGAAGGGGGGCGACGCCGTCTTTTCGTGCTTCTTTCCTCCACGTTTCATAAAGTGAAAGAAAACGGGAAAGACGGAGGGCTTTTTCTTCGGGAATAATTCTCAATACTTTGAGGAGCGCCGGCGCTTTTTTATCGATACTGCGGAGGAGAATGACGATATCGCTGTAATCTATGGAACGGAAGGTGCCGTCTTTGTTCATGACCTGCCGCTTTTCTTCCATAAGGGCGCGGATCTTTTTGGCGATGAGCCGGCCTTCAAAGGTGATGCTCGTGATATCATTGACGGACTCATCCATGGGAACGGTATTTTCATCGGTTACTTTATCAATCAGTTCCACTTCGACTGCATCGCCTGCGTAGGCAGCGGGACGGGGGTCTTCATGGCGCCCCGGATAAAGTGCTTCTCGATCGCCGTAATCGAGCTCCAGCAGCTTTTCACTCATAAGCTGGCGGAAAATATAATTGATTGACGCGAGAATCGCGGCGTCACTGCGGAAGTTCCGGTTGAGATCGATACGCCTGTCTTCCGCATTCTCATCAGAGGAAAAACTTCTGTATTTCTTTTGGAAAATGGTAGGGTCAGCCTGGCGGAAACGATAGATAGACTGTTTTACATCGCCTACCATGAAACGGTTCCTGCCGTTGGAGAGAAGCGTGGCGATCAGTTCCTGCACATCATTGGTGTCCTGGTATTCATCAATCATGATTTCTTTATATTTTTTTTGCAGCTCCCGTGCCGCTGATGACGGGAACTCTCCTGCCCGCTCCGGTGTGAATCCTTCCGCGGTTTTGTCTACAAGGATGTCCAAGACATAATGTTCCATGTCGGTGAATTCCATAAGGCCTTCCTGCTTTTTGCGGCCGGCATAAGCACGGGAAAAAGCAATGGTCACCTCTGACAGGGCACGGACGATGGGATACATCCGGATCACGTCATGGAGCCATTGTTCTTCCGGAATCGCAAAGAAGGGAATGAGTCTTTCGGAAACTTCCTTTTTCACACTGTTTCGAATTGCCTGGACATTGTTTTTTATTTCTTCAAAGCGGATAGGATCTTCAGAAGAGGATTTCTTCACCGCCTTCAGTTTGGCAAAAGAAATATTCGGCGCGTCTTTGTACCATTCATCCCATGTTTCTGCTTTTGAGAGGATGGTAAAGGCGTCAAATTCATCAGACAGCGTTTCCGCATACGGTGCGAGGGCCGGTTCGTTTTCCAGAAAAGTGAAAATCTGGCGGTAGGAATCAGCCCAGCTCTGGGCACGGCGCCGGAAATCCTCAAGAATGTCTTTTGTCCATGGAAGATCGCTTAAGGCAGCTGCGCCGTTTTCGCCGTAAGGGCGGGAAAGGCTGCCGAGCCAGTCTTCCGGGAAAGGCATGGAACAGGAAAAGTGATAGAGGGAAAGAATGGTATCTTTAAAACCGCTGTCCTCAAACCCGCCGGAAAGCAGATCTGCACAGTCAAGGAAAGCAGGTTCACCCCTTTCATAGTACGTTTCAAGGACTTCTGAAAGCACGTCCTGCTCCAGGGCGTATATTTCATTGCTGTCTGTCAGCATTTTCGTGTTCGGATCGAGGTCGATCAGGTAAAAATACCGGCGGATTAAGGTCTGGAAAAATGAATCAAGTGTGGAAATCTGTGCGCTTGACATCAGCGCGAGCTGGCGGGACAAATGACGGGCGAGAGGCGTATTCCGCTCCTGCTCCGCTTCCGAAAGGGCCTTTGCAATGCCTGAAGAAATGCGGGTTTTCATTTCCCCTGCCGACGCGCGGGTGAATGTAAGAACCAGAAGTTCCGTAATGTCGGCAGGATCATCCATATCAGTAATCAGTTTTTTGATACGCTCCGTGAGTACCGCCGTCTTACCGCTTCCGGCGGCGGCGGAAAGGAGGAGGTTCTGTCCGCGGGCGTCAATAGCTGCCTGCTGCGCGGTTGTCCATGTCATTTGACTCATAGGTTCTCCTTTCCGTTTCTTTTCATTTCCTCGTCCAGTTTTTCCCGGATCGTTTTGTCAGAAACTTTGGAAATGTAATCAAAACTGTTTTCGGGCAATGCAGGATCAAAGCGGCAGATACTCCGATAGGGACAGTATGAGCAGGGCGACAGCGTTCCGTTCTTGACGGGATGGATGGCAATTTCCCCGCTTTCAAGGCGGCTGTACAGCCTGATCAGTATTTTTTCCGTCAGTGCTTTCAGTGCTTCAAACTCCTCTGCCGTAAGGACGGGAGAGGTTTTCTTTACACTGCCGTCTTTTACATAAGAAACACCGATAAATCCGTCGTCCGTGCCTGATTGGGAGTCAAGCGTGCGGAGCACATCCGGGTCATTTAAGAAAATACCGTTGGTGTTTTCCTTTTCTTTGGCGTGGGGAATTCCGTTGGGCGGTACACTCATGGATTTCGGCCGCCCGTGGAGATAGATATACATCATGGCGGCAGGGAGTAAATCTTTGGTGCTCTTCGTTTTGGAAAGTGCCAGCAGGTAGGTAATAAGCTGGAGAGAGAGACCTTCCATGATTTCATTCAGGGAGAGCTTCGGCGAGCCTGTCTTATAGTCGCAGACTGCGGCATACCTGCCGTCTGTATCTACACGGTCTATCTTCCCTGTAAGGGTAAAGCTGTCAGTGGGACTTGCGGAAATACGGAGATAGAATTCTTTTTCCATATCCAGCGTGTCGAAACCGCTCTGCCGGCTCCATTGACGGAATCTTTGAAGTGCCCGCCGGAAGGTCTGATCCAGAACGCGGCGGGTATACTTTGCCGACTGATCCGAGGAAAGGGCATCCGCCTTGATGCGCGGTGTGATTTTTTCCGTGATGTCTTCGGAAATCTTTTCAATTTCTTCATCCGTCGCCTGCCGCCACTGGCGGTTCTGCGATTTCAGGACTTCGCCGAATTGGTGGAGCCCCGCGTGGAGATAATTGCCGTAGTCCAAATAATCCGCTTCGCCTGTATCCCGCTCTTCTACGCCGATTCCGTAGCGTAGGAAGTACTGGTAGGGACAGCTTCTGTAATTTTGCAGTTTTGTGACGGAACCGTAAAAGCGTCCTCCTTTCATGAAAAGTTTGCGTGCAAGCATTTTTGGCAGACGGGCGGCGGTATTTTGATACCGGAGCCCTGCCAGTTTGCTTTCCATGAGATCTCTGTATTCATTTCCTTCTGCCCAGTCTTTAAGCGCTGCCCAGTTGCCTGTTGGTGAGGGGCGGCCATTGCGGAGTATTTCAGGAAGAAGAGACAGGGCCTGGTTGGGGTTGGCAAAAAACGAGGGGTCGTCATGATGGGGAGAGGGCGGGAGTATTTCCATGTTTCCGTATAATAGCCGAGGGCTTTCAACCGCTCCAGCAGGAAGGACGGTTCTGCGGCGCTTCCGTCGGCAGCAGCGGCGGGGTACGACAGATAGAGTGTGTCCGATGCCCGTGTCAGGGCGAGATACGTATAAAATTGTTCTTCCTGTACCAGCTCCATCAGGTTGTTTCCAAGATTGATGCGGGCGGATTTTAGAAGAACCTGTTTTTCCGTTTCCGTGAAAAATCCTGAGTCATCAATTTTTTTAGGGAAAGAGCCTTCCAATGCGCCGGGGATGAAGACCACTTTCGCTTCTGCCGCGTATCCTCTGTCCATGGAGGTGACCGTCACATGGTCAAGAGTGGGAGGAATCATGGAGAAGGTAAGGGCGGAAAGACCATCAGCAAGAATACCGCAAAGTTCCTCTTCGGGGAGGATGTCTTTTCCTGTGACATGGACGATTTCGTCAAGAAGAGAAAGCACTTTTTTCCAAACCTGGAGATGGGGACGCTTTTTTGTTTTTTCAAATTCCAGTTCATCCCAGACGGAAAGCGTTTCAGGGATTTGCTGCTCTGTTAACCACCGATAAAGAAAGGCGCATTTATCCTCTGCGGAGAGAGCTCCCTTCCAGCCTGCGAGAAAAGGATTCAAAAGGGAAAGGACCTTTTCTCTCCATGTATTGGCGGTATTCTGCTTTGTAATTTCTTTATCCGAAAGAGGGGCCGGTTCCTGATCAATGCTCCGGTAATCGCGGAAGACCCAGGGCTTTTGCCACGTGGAAAAACGGATATGGTATTTCAAAACGTAATTTTCCAGCTTATCTATCGTATCCGCAGGGAAAGAAGGAAATATTTCCGTTTTTAAGATGCGGAAAATATGCTCTCTTGTAAATCCCCTGTTCTTGCCCCGGCTTTCTGCTTTTATGAAATGGAGAAGCCCGTCAAGGAGCATGACAAGGGGGTGGTTATTCATGGGCTGTTTTTCATCCGTAAAGACCGGAATCCCGTAGCGTGAAAAGCTTCTTTCCAGCGGATCCGTATAAGTGTCGGCGGAACGAAGAAGGACGAGGATATCCCGCCAGCGGAGATTTTTATCGCGGACAAGTGATAGAATCCGGCGGGAAATGAAGTCCGCCTCCGCCTGGCTGTCCGGTGCGGAAACGATATGGATGCCCTTTTCGGGAACCGGGGAAGTCTCTTTCGGAAGCGGACAGGGAGAAGGAACATTTTGGAAATAGTCTGCTGCGAGACAACGGAGACGGGGACAGCGGAACCGTTTCCTTTCGGGGAGTGTGACGGAATCAAAGCGGGGCTCTTTTTCCGAAAGGAGAGCATATAAA
>PPYE01072930.1_pt1 | contig 10266 bp, 8 predicted proteins | sample 1559881 | NCBI WGS metagenome assembly PPYE01 (sample SAMN08240022, study PRJNA423297) | Human gut metagenome, whole genome shotgun sequencing project.
GGAAAAGCTGTTACTGTAAACGTATCCGTGGAAAAAGATAACTCAGGAAAATATGGTCTTTTGGATACAGAGATGAATAAGTTGGAAGCAGCGATGTTCCCAACAGAATAAGAATGAATGGAAAGCTATCAGAGGAAAAAAACTGGTAGCTTTCTTTTAAACTCCAAGACAAGAAAACTTGTTAAAAAAGCTATTGTAATAGTAGAAAAATTATAATAAATAATGGATGACAAGAGTCTTTTATTCATTATGAGAAAAAGAAGGAATCTCCTATGAACCAACAAGAAATATTCACGTAAGATGGAAAAAAGTGCTGTAATCGAAGAGGTTGCAGCATTTTTTTCTTCGACATTTTTCGAACATTATAACGTACCTATCCGGTCACCGCCATGCTCCGATTTGATTTCTATATCAAAAATCAGATCGGAGGAAAGATAAATGGCTTATAACAAGACAAGTGAAGAACGAAAGTGGAATTATTGGAAAGAACAGGAAGAAAAGAAATTGCGTGAACTGGGAATGGAAGAAGAGAAGATCCAAAAGCTGCGCCAGATGGACAGGGAAGACTTTCTGGAAGAGCGCAGATACCGGGAACATCTGGATGAAACGATGCAGGATATGGATTCCATAAAAGAAAAGGACAGCGAGCTGTTTGCAAGGGATGTAAAGGAGCTTCTGGATCACATAGGTGATAAGCGAATCTATGAACTATTGAAAGAAACGGAGCATCAGACACTGGAAATCCTCTTACTCAGTACATGGGGATATTCTGGAAGAGAAGTTGCTAAGATTATGGGAATGGCAGAACAGACGATTTATACCAAAAGAAACCGTTTGAGAAAAAAATTAAAAAATTTATCAAAAATTGAATAATTATGGCGTTTTTCGTCGGCTATTTAATAGGCAGGTAAATTTTGCCAGTGTACTTTGACAACCTCATACCAGCATTACAGGTACGTTCCCGTAAGTAGAAGCGTGGCAGGAAGACGCGAGGACAGATGAAAAGGGCATGGAAGAAATTAGACCAGAAAGTGAGAGGCAGAGTTCTTTTGTGGCGTTTTCGTTTCGAGCGAATCATCTTTAACTGAAACAGGACCGTGGCGGTCTTTTGCGAGGATCACTTACGAGGGGATAATGATACATAGGAACTGCCAGTGAGCAGAGGATGGACTTTGGGTTGTAATCAGCAAGACTTTTAGAAAATCCGTGAGCGGTGCAATGCCAAGCATCCGCCTGTAATGTTCCCGTAAGGCAATGGGGGAGTCGAGGACAAATACAACGCCAAAAATCAAAAGTATAAGAAATCAAGGAAGAATGTGTCGTTGATATCAGATACATACGGCTGTAGGGAGAAATCCTTTACAGCCGTATTGATGTGATATCAGCACGCATATCAGGTAACAAATTATGTATTACACAAGAGAATATCTCAATAGAGCGCATCGAGAAATTGATACTATTTTCCGAGTGCTGTTCCCGGAACATGGAATGGCAGTAAGGGAAGAACAGATTATGTTATGCCACAAAATGCTGGATAACCTGCTGGGAAGAAACATAGCACTGTGTGACGCGGGTGTCGGTATCGGCAAGACGTATGCCTATCTGGTGGCCTGTGTTCTGATGAGAAAATATTCCCTCCTTGCAGAAGGATGTTCCCCTTATGAGCAGCGTCCGGTCGTGATATCCACTTCCAGCATTGCACTCCAGAAAGCAATTCTTACAGAATATATCCCTTTTCTCTCCCGGATTCTTCAGGAGAACGGGACGATTCAGGCCCCTATTAAAGCTGTGATACGAAAAGGGAAAGAGCATTTTGTCTGCGATGAGAGGTTGGAGCACCGAATCGTTGCAATCGAAGAAAAAAACAAAAATGCGTTGCAGAAAGAAGCTCTGCTGTCGTTGAAAGAACATTATGATATGGACGAAGTGTCCAACTTAAGTGGGTTTGACAGAAGGATGGTGAGTGTACCGAAGTTCTGTTCGGGAGACTGCCCGAAAAGAGGCTCATGCAGGTATCAGCAGTATCTGGAGCGTTCCAGAGATCATGAAATGTTCATTCAGATCTGTAATCACAATTATCTGCTGGCTGATGGTTATCACAGGCTGCAGGATTACCGCCCGTTATTAAAAGACTACCGAGCATTGATTGTCGATGAAGCACATAAGCTGCCGGATGCGGCAAAGCAGATGTTTGGGAAGAGCCTCTGTTATGACGATATCCGAGAAATCTGCTTTTATCTTGGGAATGAGTACCAAGGCCCGGAGATAAGAAAACTGTCCGGGACGATCCGGATGGTGCTGGACATCATAGGAGAAAACCACAGAACCAGATATGGGATAAAAGAAGAATTCCACATGACAGAAGAGTGTGCAATGTATTTATATGAGGGGATACAGACCATGAATAAGATCATAGAAAAATTAGAAAAGAAGATTCCAAAGTGGATCAGAAACAAGCTGGAAGAAACCAAAAGTGTGCTGGAATGCTTTTTCCATCAGGATAAGAAGTATGTGCTGCATCTGAAGCAGGACCATGACCACCGGATTATATTGTGTGCATCCAGCAGACGGATTCCACAGTATCTGGACCAGATGTTATGGAGCAGAGGAATGGGAGCGATTCTGACAAGCGGAACTTTAAAAACCGGACAGGGATTTTCCCACATTCGGAAAATGACAGGATTACAGAGAGTGCGGAGAGTCCGGGAATATGTGGCAGACTCCCCGTTTGAATATCAGAAGAACTGTCTGTTATATCTGCCAAAGAATTTGAAGACATGCAGAAGAGAAAGTCAGGAAGAGGCAGAGATGATAGCAGGCCATATCCATTCACTGATCTGTTCGACTTACGGGCATACGCTAGTGCTGTTTACATCTTATCATTTGATGGGAAACGTTTACCAGATGTTAAGGGATGAAATTCCGTTCCCGATGATAGAGGTGTGGAGACATTCACCGGAAGAGATCACAAGATTTAAACAGATGGACAATGCTGTCCTTTTTGCAGCCGGCTCCTGTTGGGAAGGAGTAGACTTCCCTGGAGATATGGTATCTTCGCTGATTATAGTAAAACTGCCCTTTGCTGTTCCTGATCCCATCAGTGAAGCACAGAAGAAGGAATATGCCAGCCTGAAAGATTATATTCAGGCAGTGATTGTTCCAGACATGCAGAAAAAACTAAGACAGGGATTCGGACGTGCTCTCCGCACCGAGACAGATACTTGTGTCGTGTCCATTTTAGACGAGCGTGCAGGAGAAGGTGGCAGGTATCATGAGGAAGTAATGTGTGCGCTTCCGAGCTGCAAGATGGCAAAAGATATCAAGGATGTCCAGCACTTTATTCGAAACCGGAAAGGCGTGGAATACTACCTGTAACCGTTCGTGGTTCTGCTACAGAAAAAGCAGATTTTGCACGAAAAGTTTGGTGGTATTTCAAGGGCGTTTTCGGTGGGATTGTTGGTATTGATGAATAGCTATTTCGGCATGAAGTGGGTATACTGTGTATAGCGTTAGAGGAAAGGAGGCAGCTTATGATATACAAGGTGGAAACGATAAAAGATGGAACAGAAAAATATTTTTTCATCAGAAATCTGGAAACAATGAGTATTGAAGAACTGCCAAGTAAATATCTAATGCATAAGATTAAATGTAAACGTTCACCAAATACAGTGAAACGCACAGCATTTTCAATCTGCTATTATATGAAATATATGGCAGAGAAAGAAATGGAACTCACAGAAGTCTATCAGTTAGATTATGAAAAACAGACAGAACACTTTGTGGAATTTTTATACTGGCTTAAAGCCGGAAACCATACAGAGCAAACGGCTGGAGAAAAGAAGTGTCCGAATGAAGGAACCTGCAACGCATACTTAAAAGATGTGTTCAGGTTCTATTTATTTATAGAGGCAGAATATGAACAGTACGGAAGTCTCAAAACCTTATCGTATAACCAGATTATAGCGGTTAATCAGGTGGGAGTAAAAAAGGTACTGCGGAATCATTCTTTTAAAGCCTATCTGAAGGAAGAGGAACATCGTGGGAGAACAGCAAAAGAAAATCAGATTATTACAATTTTACAGGCCTGTACGAACCGAAGAGATCAGCTTCTGTTACTTATGTTAGCAGAAACCGGATACAGAATTGGGGAACTACTGGGAGTAAAATATGTCAAAGATATTGATTATAGGAATCACATGATAAGGGTATGCTTCCGGGAAGATAATGAAAATGAAGCGAGAGCCAAAAATGCGGAATACAGAAGTGCCAAGATAAGTAATGATACGTTTGAATTTCTCATGGATTATCTGGCAAAATATCGGAAAATCCTGCAACATCAGGATTACCTGTTTGTGAATATCATGGGTGAGAACATTGGAAAGCCATTAAGAGTGGACAGTGTATATGATATGTTGGACCGAATGGAAAAGAAAACCGGAGTTAAAATCACACCCCACATGTTACGTCACTATTTTGCAAATATGCGAAAGCAGGCAGGATGGGAACTGGAAATGATCAGTCAGGCATTGGGGCATAAACATTTGGATACGACTATAAAGTATCTGGACTGGCTGGATGATGAACTGATAGAAGCAAGTAATGAGTTTTATGCACAACACACTGCTATTTATGGGGCGGAACGTCTGCTGGAGTAGGGAGGTGTGAGAAATACCTATATATTTATTGCAACAGGCAGAACACATAACAGAATCTGAAGTAGATATTGAGAAGAAAAAGCAGGAACTATATTCAGAAATTGATGCACTTGGAATAAAAAGCGATTCAAGAATTAACAAATTGAAAAAGTTCTTGGCAGATAGAAAAATCTGGCATCTGGAAGAAATGGATTATCCTTTGCGAAATTCGTATGAACAATATTTAAGAGGACAGATACGATCACAAATTGTATCTTTCTATTTGAAAATATATGATACGGTAAAACAACAACATATCTATCAACAAATGCAGACGCTAAATGGAAAGCGGATATATGAATGGAAATATCAAAATAAAATTTATTTTCTGAAGTATTATCCGGAAAAGGAAATAGCTGAGACCTTTGAAACTTCTTATAAAACAAACCTATTGGTGTGGGATTTTACACAAAATTGTTCAGAAGTTTTAAAGAAACAAATTTTTTATACGTTGAGTCGTATCATTGCCAATACTTCAATGTCTAAGGCTTATAGAAATGTCAGGTTAAAATCCTTAAAACTTCTTTATGATTCTTGTGTTCAGTTAAATATTACGGATATTGGATTGCTGGAAATGGAACAAGTGGAAACTATTTTAAAGAATTTTCCCGAAACGAGTCAACGAAGTATTTTAGGTGAATGCAGAAGAGATGCGTTTATGCAGCAGGAACAGATCCAATGGGAAGCAAATGTATGGTATCTGGAACGATTACATCTTGGAAAACATCGGATAGACGAAAGTAAATCCTTAATTAGCATTTCTTTTATGGAAGTCAAGGAAATACAGAATCGAGAAATTTTACAGGCATACATGAAATATGAACTGGGAATTACTGGACAGGCAGTCAGCACGATTGTACGAAGATTTGTATGTATTAGAAATTTTATTGAACTGCTGGAACAAGAAAAGATACTGGCGATTCATGCAACTGTCGCAGAAGTAAAAAAGTATGCAGACGGCTTGCGAGAACGGGGAATACAGGCAAAGGGATTTAATGAAAGAATTTTCGGTATCGGTCATTTTTATAAATTCATGGAAGTTAAACAGTATATTACAAGAATGCCATTCCGAATTGAATATTTCCAACAAAAAGAAGTAATAGTACATCATGATCGTAGCGTTGAGGAAACAGTATATATGGAAATTTTGAAAAAATTATATCTTTTTCCAGAGCGATTACGATGTATGTTCCTACATCTGTGGTGTCTAGGATTACGGGCGAGTGAAGTGTGTACATTGAAAGGAAATGCTTATTATCAGCAGGGCGAGGATTATTGGATTCAGGTGTATCAGGTCAAAATGAAGAATTATAAAAGGATTCCAATCCCACAGGCACTTTATCAGATTATGAAAGTATACTTGAAAAAACATGAAATTCAGCCTGAAGAATTCATTTTTAAAAACAGCAGAGGTGGTGCTTGTCTATATGGTACATTCCGAACTCAGATGATAGAAGCGTGCCGGGAAAATAAGATTGCAAATGGAGAATATTTATTTCAATCACACGATTATCGACATACAGTAGCAACTATGTTTTATGACAGTCATGTATCACTGCAAAGTATCAGGGATTATCTTGGACATACTTATGAAGAGATGACAAGACAGTATATTGATTATATGCCGCAAAGGATTGCAAAAGCAAATGATGAGTTCTTTGAAATGCAAGGAAGTAGTTTAGCATCATGGCTAAAGAAAGAGGAAAAAGATGGAAAATGATATTATATACTTCAGCGATTTCCCCAATTTACAAGAAACAGGGACACGTAAGGATAATGGAAAATTTGATTTAACGTTGCTTCCAACGCAAGAATTAAAGGAAGAGTTTCGAGGTTATATTATGTATCGCTGCAAAAACGGAACGTTTAGAGCATTGATTCAGGATCGAACAGCTTATAATCATATTGCAAAGTTTTTGAACAGCAGAATAAATCGGAGAATCAAAAGCCTTGGAGATAGAAATCCAGAAAAATGGATATCACTTTTAAAAGGCTGGATGTTAGAACAGGGAATAACTATTGTAAAAGAAAAGAAGAGTGTGTATGGTACAGTAAGCTATGGCGAAGCAGTGACGATATTATATTTCAGAAACGTACTGAAATTTTTAGGGCCAGAAGATTTACGGGATGAGATAGAAAAAGATGTTTGGGAACTAAAAAATCTGGATATTAAAATCAGATCCAATCCAATTTATAATGTAAAAACACTGGATTTCAGAAAAATATATCAGCCAGATATCAGGGAAGAATGTAAGAAAGCTGTTTATATGAATCTGCAGTATGAAGCAATAGGAACTGTACAGGGAGAATTGACAATAATGAGGATATTCTCAGAATATCTCCAAAAAGAGTATTCCAAAATAAAAAGCTGCAGTGAAATAGACAGAGAAGTGTTGGAAGAATTTTTGATACATCTGTCAACAAAAGATACTTCCCATAGTGCGAATAGTTCTTATGTAATTTCATTAAGACGACAGTTAGAGACAATCGGAAAAATTTACAGCTATGAAAGATTGGAGCATTTATTTATTAATACGGATATTCCACCGGAAGTAAATGCAGAATTTAGAGTGTATTCTGATGATGAAATGAAACGACTGAATGCGGAAATTACACAGATGGATGTACAGATTGCAAGATGTCTTCTGATACATCAGATGCTTGGAACTAGGATATCAGATACCCTTACACTGAGACCAGATTGTCTGACGAGAGAAAATGGCCAAGATATGATTGAAATATATCAAGTTAAAACTAAAAGATATAAAAAACCGATCAGTAAAGAACTTGCAAAACTGTTACAGAGTTCTATTGAATATACACAGGAAAAGTTCGGTGATACAGAATACATATTTGTTAATGAAAAAGAACCTGACCGCCCGATGCAGTATATGGCTATAAAAACAAAAGTCATGTCCATGATACAGGAAAAGCAGTTGAAAGATGATCATGGCGAATTATTCGGGTTTGGAACGCACATGTTCCGGCACTACTATGGCGTCAAACTTACAGAAATGCATCTGGATGACTGGACGATAGCGAGACTATTGGGGCATAAAAGACTGAATAATGTACAGCATTACCGGAAAATGAGCAATCAAAGAATGGCAGACGAAACCAGAGAAGTAAGACAGAGGATGAGTGACATCATATATATGAGTCTGGCAAGATGGGGTGAAGAATATGAGCAAATACGACAAGATGATTGAGGAAAATCAGAGAAAAAGTAAAGAGAAAATTGAACTGGCATTGCAAGCAATACAAGATATGCTGGCAAATAAAGAACGTATCAGCGTTCCAAAGCTGATGAAGAAAACTGGATTGTCGAGAGGATTCTTTTATAAAAATCCAACCGTCCGGGATACATTGAACCAAGCAGTAGAGCAACAGGCCGGAATGATAGATCCAAGAAGAGAAATTCTGAACATGGCGATGGAAAAACAGATTGAACTGTTGAACCAGAAGGTGGCAGCTCTGAGCAGAGAAAATAAGGAACTGAAGAGAAAGAACGAAAAGTTACAGAAGGCATTACGGAAACAGGATTTGAATTTTATTAAGAACTTATAACATTGAAAATAATAAGATGGAAGAGATGTGTGCAGACACATCTTTTCATCGTTGAGGATAAAATATATAGAATGAGAATGGGATTGTTTTATGGTATACTAAAAGTGAAATGCTAACTTTGATATGAGGTATAAAACAATATGACAGAAATACAAATTAAAAATTTAATTAAAGAATATGAAAAAGAATATATTGAGTTTATGGAAATTGAGAAATTACCACAGTATAAGATAGATTTTTTTGAAATTAATGTTGAGGAAAGCGATGCAGCAGGATTCGCTTCAGCCGCCCAAGCTTACTATAATACGAAAACAGATGAACATATATTAAGGATATGCAAAAGTTCGGAAATACCAAGGTATATTGTGTTTCATGAATTTACGCATATTTTAGATACGGAAATGTATGCAAAGCAAGATTCTTGGAAATATATGGCTTTGTCTGGTTATACAGAATATCATGCAGCACAAGTTGAATTGATGATAATGTTAGGAGCAGATAGTATACAAACTCAAGATTTTTCATTTACAGTTGATGTTGAAATAGGTAATAGTACAGTTAGGAATTACCTAAACTCAAGACATCAATTAGTAGTGAATATGATGAATAGAACAGATTTTCCAAGAGATATTGAAGCATTAAAAACAACGGTAGGTGTGCTATATAATTATTTTGGAGTGCGTTCTATATGTAAAATGTATGCGAAAGATTATACTGAAGAAGTGGATAACACAATTATTATTCAGAAACTTTCAAAAGTATTATTTGAAGAGATAAATAGCTTTATGGTTGGATGGTTTAATGAAGCACAAGTAGAGCTGAGCTTTGTGTCATATATGAAAATAATGTGGCCTATGCTTCAAAGCTATTTTGGAAAAGAATGAAAGATAGTAACAGTAAACACAGTTTTGTATACAGTTAAACCCAGTAAAATCAACGCATGAGGGGAACTGGCTACATTTTAGTACCCGATCTGGTGGGGCGAAGCAGCCTGGCCGGTAAATGAATTTGTAAAAGAAAATGATTTCACAGGAAAAACAGTGATCCCATTCTGTACTTCTGCATCTTCCGGCCTTGGTGACAGCGGAGAAAATCTTGCAGAAATGGCAGGGACCGGAGACTGGCAGGAAGGTAAAAGATTTTCTTCCGGTGTATCGGAAGAAGAAATCCAGAACTGGATAGGAAGTCTTGATCTGTCAGCAAAATAAACAAGAGTCAAAGGAACGTGGAATTTATGAAGATTATAATTTTACAGGGAAGTCCCAATAAAAAAGGTTCTACCAGTATCCTTGCAGAGAGTTTTACCAAGGGAGCCTTGGAGGCTGGACATAAAGTGGAACGGTTTGACCTTGCGAAGATGAATATTCATCCATGTATCGGATGTGTTGCATGTGGTTATGAAGGTCCATGTGTTCAGAAGGATGATAATCAGCAGATCCGGGAGGCAATCCTGGGAGCGGATATGGTGGTGTTTGCAACTCCGCTGTACTATTATGGAATGTCCGCACAGCTTAAGATCGTTGTGGACAGATTTTGTGCATATAACAGTAGTCTCCATGGAAAACATATGAAATCCGCACTTCTCACTGTGGCATGGAATGCGGATAACTGGACGTTTGAAGCTCTGGAAGCTCATTATAAGACGTTGGTACGTTATTGTGGATTTAAAAATCAGGGAATGGTGCTGGGATACGGCTGCGGAAGCCCGGACATGACGAAAAGAAGTCCGTATGTAGAAGAGGCGTATCAGATGGGAAAAAATCTCTGATGCTATAATGCAGAGAGATGCAAAGCATTAAAGGATTGAAAAGTAATCACCTGGACGATGATATTACAGTTCGGGCGATTACTTTTTTGGTTACCTACAAGGAATGACAAAAATAAAAAATGCCGAAAACCCCTGAAATACAAGAATCTTCGACACTTATTAATAGCAGGGGATGAGAGAATCGAACTCCCACCAAAGGTTTTGGAGACCCCTATCATACCATTTGACCAATCCCCT
>PPYE01358721.1_pt1 | contig 10266 bp, 10 predicted proteins | sample 1559881 | NCBI WGS metagenome assembly PPYE01 (sample SAMN08240022, study PRJNA423297) | Human gut metagenome, whole genome shotgun sequencing project.
TCCATCGGGCAAGCTGGATAATCAGACAAAACCGGATAATGTAGATTTCCAGTTTGCAGTAAATACCGACCAAAGCATCGTTGGTTTCCATATCACATTGGCGTGCATTTTCATGCTGCCAACCGTAAAGCCGTTGCTTGGCGTCTTCATCGAATGGCAAGCATTGAGGCTGCAACTCATTATTCTCGTCATGCGGACAATCCTGTGCAATCAGTTTGTCGATAATCTGTTGCCACTGGATTTCCAGCTCTTCAGGAGTTTCCCGGTCGTTCCATCTGCTTTTCAAGACAGATTCAGGCATCACGAAAAGAATACGGTCGATGAAACCGTTACTCGAACGCTCGCCCTTGACCAGTTCGCCCAGAATCTTCTTTTGAATGGTACCGATAACAGAGATGTAAGGACGTCTGATAAAAATGGAACTTTGCGTACTCTTGCGGTCGGAAATCGTGGGTTTGGCATTGAACACCGAAAGCCAGAACTGTTCTTCCGAACCGTTATTGTAGCGGTTGAAATTCTTGAACCAGGCAGATAACTCATCCGACCAAAGGCAGAGTCCTCTGGGATTTTGGGCATGTATCAGGCTCAATCCTTCGGGAGTAATATCCGAAACAAGAAAGCGTTTGCGCACAGGAGCCTGCGGAAATTCATCCAAACCAGCTTCCATGCGTTCCTTTTTGCTCATGGACATAGTGCGTTCATACTCGGCATACAACTTCTGATACTCCTGATTCTGACAATAGTCGTGCTCAATGAACGGTTGGAAAGCGAAGCTCAACGGATGACTCTTATTGGCCCCGGGGCGACCAATCAGTGCCATGTACAGAATAGGACTTTCCAGCCAGTTGCGCTTCACCTGCACCAGATGGGAGTTGCCAATTCCCACGGCAATGGCTGCAAGGATAGCTGCAGCAACATAATCCACGGGATAGCCCTGACAATCGTGCAAACAGCTGATGATACGCTGAATCCTGATAGGAAAGACTTCTATCGGGAACTCACCGCCGGACATCTTGGCTCCGATGCGTACAGCTTCGCCGATAATACATTCTGCGGTTAATTTGGAGGTTTCCATATCCATGCAGATCAAAAGTTATAACCTCCCTTTGGTTTGCGTTTCGCTCCATGTACTATCTCCGCGGCCTGTTCCTGAAGTGACATAGCCTGCATTTGCTTGCGTCCGGACTCAATCCATTGCAGCAGCTCATCTTCATAGAAGTAGAGTTTTTTCCCTCGCTTGTAAGCCGGAATCAGTCCTTTACGCGCAAGCGTGTAAATGGTAGGCTTCGCCTTTCGTGTGATTTTACAGGCTTCGTCAATTTCAACAAGACGATGCTTGTCGGAAGAAGCTTGCGGTTGCAGTGCCGCCACCATTTGCCGGATTTGTTCCATCTGTTCTGTGAGATAACCTACCGCCTGCGGCAGCTTATCAAAAGTGATTTGTTCGTTTGCCATACGTACTCGTTTTTAATTGTTCGCTGGCAAAGGAAATTGGTGTTTTGATGGTGGGAAACATCACCGGAATATAACTGTGAGATAACTTTTGGTGGTGATTAATAATTGATTATAAATTTCTTATGTTTAGTATCGTAGATAATCAATGATTCGTTAATTGAAGGGAGCCAACATCCTTAGTATAAAAATAATATATGCTGTATTGAAGTCTTTTTGTCCGGCAAAAATGAGAATAGTTTGATGTTCTAATGTCTAATCTAATATTTAAATCAGGCAAATTATTCTTTGAATAAAATATTCTGCTGTATATTTGTTTAATGCTCACAAAAACTATGAGCATATTGGTTGAAATTTATGCTCGACTAATATTGCACTTCTGCAAAAAAATACAGTAAAAAGACAATAAACATAATGATAATATAATTGGAATTATTTAATGGTTATGGAAGAGACAGAGCGGAACTTGCGAGAAAAAATTGAACAAGAAGCAAAAAATACTTTAAAAAAAACCATGTGGGAAGGATATGCAAATGATATTCTTACTGGCCTTCAAAAGAATCCTGGAGTACAACCAGACCGTCCAATATGGGAGTTAGTGCAAAATGCTCGCGATGTTGCTTATGAAAATAAAAAAGCAAAAATCGTTTTTATACGCAAACAAGATCATTTCGTATTTCAACATAATGGTCAACCGTTTACTCGTACAACATTACAATCGCTTATTTTACAGACAAGTTCGAAGGTTCGAGAAGATATCATACAAGTTGGGCAATATGGAACAGGTTTCCTTACCACCCATAAATTTGGTCTGGATTTTCGTTTGTCTGGTTCACTATCATTATTAGAAGGTTTAAAATTTTATAATTTTTCAGGAAGAGATTTCATAATAAAACGTTCTGCTCAAGATAAAGTCAAGTTAAGTGATGATCTTGATGCTACGATAGCCAAGACTCAACAATGGGGATTAGATTTAAACTCTTTAGAGGATAACCCACGACGAGAAACTATTTTTGAATATCAACATAACTTTAATGCAGAACGCGAGAATGCTAAGATTGCAATAAAAGAAGCTCCTAAATTAGTTCCATATGTGTTAGCTTTAAATAAGCATATTGAATCTATCAGTTTTATTGATGAGGTTGAAGGACCAAAAGAGGAAAGTTTTACATTCCAAAACGAAGAAATTTATGACAATTTAGAAAATCTTCGTGTTTATGAGACAACCATTCTTCATTCACAAAGTGGGCAGAAAGATAAAATAATAAGTTTGTTCCTATTAAAAAGTTTAAGATGTTTGGAAGAGAAAACAGGAGAAAGTAAATTTACTATTATTTTACCATTAAAAAAAATATCAGAAGGCCTTAAGGTATTTAATTTTGATAACTCTATACCTCGTCTTTATCTTTATTTACCTCTTCTCGGATCAAAAGATTGGGGGTGTAACTTTTTGTTTCATAGTCCTAGCTTTACCTGCGATCAGGATTCTCGTGATTCCATTATGTTGAGATTTAATCCTCAAGCAGAGGTACATCATGATCAGATAAATAAAGATATAATTAGGGAAGCTAGTGATGCCCTAAAAAATATTTAACATACAAATATCTGAATTTAACAGATGCAAGATTCCTTTGCCCGATTAATTTTGTCAAAGGAAAAAGTGATAATGAAACTAATCAATATTATCAGGAACTGCAAAAAGAATGGGTCTCTTTCTTTGAATGTTTAAATTTGGTAGAATATGAAGATGGAAAGACAATCCCAGTTAAATCTATTCGTGTTCTTAGTAATGAACTTTATTTGGCTTGCGAACAAGATGTTAGTCTGTTAGACGCTATTTATAATTTACTTTCTAAAGCTGTTCATTTAATCTTACCTAGGAAAGAAGAACTATTATTCTGGAGTAAAGTAATAAATGAATGGTATGAAGATAATGAAGCAGAGAATCTGCATATCATTTCTATAGATAGCCTTGTTTCTTTGATACAAGAAACAACTATTACTGAATCTGATCTAGATTGGTTACATAAACTTTGCTACTATTTTAAGAATAATGGGCATGCTGATTATTTAAATAAGCCTATAATTCCGAATGAGGAATATAGCTTATGCATTCAGAAAGAATTGGTTAAACCTGCTAACTTTGGAAACAAGATGAAAGCAATTCTTAGAACATTAGTACCAGAGTCTGTTAAAAAATTTGTGCATTCTCGTTTTGTAGATATAGTAGAGGAAGGTTCTAGTAATTTTGGTAATGTAGAAGCATGTGTTGCTCTTGGAAGCTATTTTGAAAGTTTAACTTTATATGATGACAGCCTTAGAAATTCTTTAATTGCTGGAGTCCCCGTAGATATAAATCAGCATTCTAAAAAACGAATTTCTTATGATGAAGTTCGTGCTATTATGGATTTATATAAATTACTTATAGCAAATAGCTATGGAGGATTTCCTGAAAGATGTTTTAATTTGCTTTCTGAATATTATGATTATTATCCAGACAACACTGAAGAAGTTGCGAAAGAAGTACTTGATGTACGAAAATGTTATAATGCTTTATTGCATGATGCCTTGCTTGGTTTTACCCTAGATACTGATAAAAGTAGTAAAACAAGTTGGATATTGAAGATAGTTGAGGAATTGTTTAAATTTAAAGATACTCAAAATTTTCTTAGAAATTACCAAGTATACCCCAATCAGATGGGTACATATAAATATGCATCCCAACTTAAGAAAGAAGAATTCGGTATACCAAAACGTCTTAAAGGACTGTATAATGAGATATGCAATAATAACATTGAAAAAATAGAAAAAGATTTAGTTGATAATGAATTTGCTCCTTACTTTATTGAGGTAAACGAATTGAAAGCTCAAGAGTTAGCAGACGAAATCCAAAAACCATTTAAAGGAGATGATGGGAGACGAACTATTGCGAATGATAGTCATCGGAAACAATATTTAGAGATTATTGAGCGTTTTAACAATCCAGAGGATGGACATATTTGGAGAAATTTGTTTTCAATAATCAATCAAATACGTCCGTATTTAATGCTTTCTGTAATAGATAGTCCTCAAAGCCAAGAAAGTATTTTTACTATTATGAAGGTAGAAGATGAGATAAAATTACAAAAAATTGCAGCTCTTGCAGAAGATCCTAATTTTGATCGTATTGTTACGCTAGGTAAGGAAGCTTTAGAGAAGGAAGAACGAGAGAATAATGACATCGAGTTCAAGAAAAAACTTGGAGCTATTGTAGAAGAAATATTACAAAAAGAACTTAATGATATTTTGAATGGAAATACGTTAGAAGCTCCTTTAGTAAGAAATGAGCAAGGTGGACAAGATTTAATTTTGAAAATTAACAATTTACCAGTCTATTATATAGAAGTGAAATCTAGATGGTCCTCTGATAGATCTGTTTTGATGACAACCTTACAGCATAGAACTTCTTATCAAGAAAAAGAGCATTATGCTCTTTGTGCTGCTGATATGACATCATTTCTAGAGCGAGCTCGTAAGCATGAGTATCCTCCTTTTGAACAGATTGAATGTCATCTTATGTTTATCCCAAACATTGGAGAATTGAATAGTCGATTAAAAGATGCGACATTGGATAATGATAGTCAAGTGCATATAGCAGGAGGATACCAAGTGATAGTTCCTCAAGATGTCATAGCAGAACACGGTATTTCGTTTAGAAACTTCATAGACTTATTAAAAGGTAAAATTAAGAAGATGATAGTATAAATGCTTCTATTTATAGATAATTATGAGGAATTTCTTTCTAATAAAATTGTACAGTTTGTTTCTGTATTCGACATTTTACGCTCAATAGTTGATATTCCTAAGTCATGGAGGGTATGAGCAAAAACATTCTTGATGAAAGTAGCGGTATTAATACGCTTTTTACTAAACGCTTTACCAATATTCCATCCAAAGTGCATTATATCAATGCTTTTAAGTTGTGAGTCAACAGTTACAGGCGATATCTTCTGCAAGGTATCGCCTGAACTATATTCTACGATGTATGCACATAAACGGTTGAGATCTTCTTCACTCATATAGGCGACCATTGTTTGCTTCGTATAGCTGAGGACCTTTTCCAATCTGGTTTGAGTAGCACGATTCTTTTTTGCTATAGCGTTGGTTCGCATAACTTCATATTCTGAGGGTTCAGAGATTGTTTCTTTAGCGGTAGGATCTGACTCAATGATATCAGTCGTAGCTTGGTTTGAATCTTTGATTGTAGGGGCTTCAGGAACAGAAACGGTATCATTGTAATTTTTCATCGTTTGAAAAGCAGAGAAACGCAATAGAAAAGCTTCTATGCGTGGCAGCAGAAACTGATTGAAAGTTGTCTGTAAACTGGCATAGATTGCCATCAAGACAATTACTGTTGCAAAAAATGCAACACTACTACTGAAATCGTCAACCCCCTTGGATAAAACATACTGACGAACTAAAACGCCAACAACAAGAGTACCTACCAATACAAGGGAATAAAGTGTTATATGTTCAATACATTTCTGATTCATAGTGATATTTGCTAATCGTTTGTGCACAAATATATATCGTTTCATTAATACCATACTATAAATCCAAGAAAGTGGCAGCATTTGTCCTCGATATGGTACTTATTTCTATGCCATCTATGCCACGATAGAATAAAAAAGAAGAGTCCGATATGGGGTCAAAACCTAGTCGGACTCTTCTTACGTTACAGAACTTTATACTATTTCAACGAAATCTTATTCGCCGTCTCTCGCTTCTTTGAATTAACCAAATCAGCATAGATTTGAGTGGTGGTGACATTCTTGTGTGTCAGCATCTTCGATACTGTGTAAATGTCTGTGCCTAAAGAGATTTGGATGACGGCATATGAATGACGAAAGCAGTGGAAGGTTATGTGCTTTCTGATTCCGGCTTCGGCAATCCACTGTTTCAAGGGATGATGGGTCATGGAGCGGGTTAAGCCTTTGAAGACTTTTCCGGTGCCCCATTCGCCACATAATTCCAGTGCCTCTTGACTAATGGGGAGCGTAGCCTCGGTTTCCGTCTTTTCGGTGCAGATACGAATATAGTAGCCTTGGTCCGGCCCGACCTCAAAATCACGCCAGTCCAGCTTCAGAATATCACTGATACGGAGGCCGGTCATGCAGGCAAACAGGGAGGCCTGTTTCAAGACAGGAATCTTGCATGGCGTAGCCGCTAGTTTCTTGACTTCATCAAGTGTCAGATACTCTTTCTTGACCTCTTTCCATTCTATCTTTTCCAGAAAGTCGTTCAAGTTCTCACGCAGCATCTTCTCTTTATAGGCTATTTTCAATAAGGCACGGAACGTCGAATAATAACCGGCTGCCGAATTGCGTGAGATATAAGCATTGGGATGATTGATCTGTTTGCATTTGAGCAGGTAATCTTTGAACTTCTCGCACAGTTCCACAGTGACATCACCAAAGGTGCATTTGCCGCCGACAAATTTCTCAAAGTGGTTGTAAACACAATCCCATTTCTCATACTTCTCCCGTGCCTTTGTCCGGAAGTAGGCGAGGAAATCTACCTTTTGCTTGTTCTTGTCCAGAAACCCGAATTCTTCATTGATAAGCGATTGGACACGAATACAACGGATTGCCTCTGCTTTGTTCAGCATATCCTGATTGAACATTCTTTGCTGCTCGTTCTTGGGCTTGGCATAGATATAGATGCCGAGGAATTCCCGGCGACTCATCTTCATCGTGTAAGGATTGCGGATGGCTGGGTAATAATCCAGATAAAGAGATATGCGGTCGTTACGCAATGGCTTTTGTCTCAGTATAAGGGGCAAAACGAAAAGTCATAATGGGGATAGTTTGGAGTTGTATGTTATATAAAAGATATACAATGAATTACAGAAAAAATAGAAGAGGTTGAGAGAAAAAACGAAAAGTATAGGTTTGTTTAATTGACTTGCATTGGAGTTGAAAAAATGAGGGTTGAAACAAGGGAGTTGGGGATAGTGTTTGAAAGAAGATTTAAGCGTGATTAAAATATGCCTTGCAATCCGCCAGATTTAGGCGCTGTGAAGTGGCTTTTGGAGTTAGTACAATGGTTTGAATGCAGACATCAGAAGGAGGCTTTAAACGGCCTCCTTTTTTTGTTGTCTGATGGCAGGTGTTTGGTGGATGAAAGAAAAAATATTTTATTCAAAAACTTCCAAATAATAATTATTTAGTATATTTGTAGCATAAAACATTCTAAATAAGACATGACGAAAGTTATACATGTACATCTGATATTTGAGAAGAAGAACTACTATTTCGGGTCTATTTCAGCGATCTTCAACACCCTCACAGAGGAGGAAATAGGGATCACAAAGAGTAGCCTTTTACATGCCGGAATGACGGATGGCAGCTGTAAAGTGACCAAACGGGCTATGATCATACAATCGCACCTGATTAGGGGTGGCAAATAGTTGAAATGCAATAGTTTAAATATATAATCCAGTTTCAATCCGTTTTGGGGCGGTGTTTCGGCTTTTTTAGCTGGAATGCTGCCTTTTTTTATCTCCAACCTATACATTTCGTTTTTTGGCGTTTTTGGGGTTGGGGATAGTGTTGGAGATAGTGTTGGGGATAGTATTTTCGTAAAAAACGAGCCGTTCGGATGGGGGTTATTGGGTTAAATTCAGTTAAAACAATAGGGTTTAGATATGATTAGAGGGGGGCTATTTCCATAGTTTTGCGGGGTTGGAATGGTTGTTGTAATTATATTTAATTGAAATACAATTTGTTATGGTGTTTTTTATTAGGTTTAGGTATAGATAATGCCGGGGAAATGGCTAAATTTGCAAAAAAAGGAGGTGTTTTATGATCATAAGTTGCCTTATATCAAAAATAAAAGAATGGAAAGAAAAGCGCCTTAGAAAGAAAATCATTCTAAGGCTACTTGTGAACCGCAACCATAATCCGGACGGCAATCGAACCGCATTTGAGGCTGATAATATTATCCGTTATATCAAATCCGGTTTGCCCTATTCCGTGGAATAATAACTGGAGGTGTTACCCCATGATCTCCCAATCTTCATAGCCTTGGGCTTTTAGCTCTTTGATTCGTTCTTGATGCTTGATGGCCTCCCCGAAATCCTGAAAGAAAGGGGTTCCACGGTATTCGTCATACAACTTTTGTTTCTGCTCACGTGTCAGTTCCGGTTCGTCTGGATGTTTTTCTTTCCAATAATACTCATAGAAGTAAATCGGATTGAACCGCAGGCGGCGGAACTCTTTCTCAAACTCGGATATCTCGTTTAAATCAACTGTTCTCATATCAATTATTATTGTTTAAAGCCTTTTGAAACTGTTGGAATTGGGCCGTCAGTTCATCCAAGCGATCTTCCAGTTCGCCTTGTTTGCGATAATAGACCTCTTGGATATTGGGAATCTTTGCGCTGAAGTACCATTCCGCATACCATATTGTATTCAGTTCTTCTTCATATAGGTTGAAGTTGGGATAATTTTGTTTATCCGCGTTGTCAGACATGCAAACGATAAAGCCATGCTGACGCAACCGATTCTTAAGACGTTTGACATACGAACGCCCCTCCGTGTCACTTACCACATATACATAATTATCACGTATACCTTCCCATTCAGAACGTTCGATCTTGCGAATGATCAGATAACCTCCATCAAGGATAGAAGGAACCATACTATGCCCTTTTACCCGCACACAGAGATACTGCTTGCCGTCTTTTACCATGGAAGAAGGCATAGAAATAGACTCCACTTCCTCTATATAATCCGTATTACAGAATCCTGATCCGGCGGCAACAGAGATATCGACAACCGGGATACGAACAAGATCGGTATTTGCATATACTGAAGGTTCACAATCCACTTGAGAAGATTTTGGCTCTTCTTTTAGCATAGAGCCACGGCCAGTAAGGAGCCATGCTTCCGAATATCGGGGATAATTTTCAACAATAGACTGAAGCCATTTTGATTGAATATCGGTTCCGTTATTAATAGCCCTGGATAATACTCCCTTACTTGCACCAATACTTTTTTCAAATGTGGTGATTTTTATCCCCTCATTTATAGCTATTTGTTCTATACGCTGTAAAATTGTCTTCATTTTAGTTGAAAATTATCTCTATTTTATTTGCATGGTTGAAAATTATCAACCATATTTGCAAAGTCTTCCAATAGAAAGACGCTATAAAAGTACGAACAAAACATATAATAATTACAACGAATATGGAAGAAAAACGAAACGAGATCACTGTGACGCTGGTATTACAACGTGAAATCGCCAAAAAACTGGCTGTAACAGAGAGGACCGTCCAGTCTGCGCTCCGGTTTGAAACGAATAGCCCTTCAGCCAAGTTAATCCGGGCGTATGCCTTAAATCATGGAGGAAAAATGTTCGAGATCACTAAGAAAGAGGTGGATAACCCCTATAAGGAAGTAACAATCATTTAAATCGAATTGAAATGGGAAACAAATTGCAATTATTCTACAACGAGGAGGCGAACGTAACAATTCGCACGCAGCAACTGAACAACGAACCTTGGTTTGTAGCCAAGGATGTGGCAAACGCTTTAGATATCGCTTGGAGCGGTGCTACATTATCCAAAACAGCGCCAGCGCCTGCCCCTTCCGAAGTACCGCCCGTTCTTCGAGGAATGGAAGCAGCGGGTGAAGCCCTATATCAGCCGGAACGAGTTGGCAGAGGTGGCAGAAGGTATAGGTGTTAGTTATCCGCACGTGCGCAAGGTCTATGCCGGGACATCTGTCAGCGAAGACGTGGTTCGACGGATCACCAGCCTGGCCAAGCAGAACC
>PPYE01759639.1_pt1 | contig 10266 bp, 12 predicted proteins | sample 1559881 | NCBI WGS metagenome assembly PPYE01 (sample SAMN08240022, study PRJNA423297) | Human gut metagenome, whole genome shotgun sequencing project.
GATTTGCTGTTTTACAGAAGCTGACTGCCGGGATATAACTTTCCAGGGCCGAATCATCAGACGCGCCACTGGCGCCTCTTTGATATGCAACGCAAAAAAGCACCTCTTAGATTAACTCTAAGAAGTGCTCTTACTTCATTGCCAAACCTGTGTCCTTTCACCTGAAATTCGTCATGCTTCATAACGATTCATTATTATCCCAAATTTTGTTGTCAAATTGTTGTCAAATGCGGTCTGACATCATGGTTTTAGACATTTAATATTTAATTTTAGTACAGCTTTGCACCAGCCGGAATGTGGTTATCAACCATCAGAAGATGAAGTTTTTCTTCGCCCTCTTCCTCATGAATTGCACTGAGAAGCATTCCACAAGATTCAATTCCCATCATGGCTCTCGGTGGCAGGTTGGTGATTGCAATTAAGGTCTTTCCAACCAGTTCTTCCGGCTCGTAATAAGCATGAATACCGCTTAAAATCGTACGATCTGTGCCTGTTCCGTCATCCAGAGTGAACTGTAACAGCTTCTTGGATTTCTTAACTGCTTCACATGCTTTTACCTTTACAGCTCTGAAATCAGACTTGCTGAAAGTATCGAAATCAACCATTTCTTCAAATAATGGCTCAACTTTTACTTTGGAAAAATCAATCTTCTCAACTGTTTTTTCAGCCTCTGCCGGAGCTGCTTCGGAAGTCTTGGAAGCTTTCTTGTCAGCGTCCAGTGACTTCATTGTCGGGAATAATAATACGTCTCTGATCGCTGTAGAATTTGTTAATAACATTACCATTCTGTCGATACCGAATCCGATACCACCTGTAGGTGGCATACCGATCTCTAATGCATTTAAGAAGTCTTCATCTGTTGTGTTGGCTTCTTCGTCACCCTGTGCAAGAAGTTCTTCCTGTGCTTTGAAACGTTCTCTCTGATCGATCGGATCATTTAACTCAGAGTATGCATTTGCCATCTCCCATCCATTCATAAAGAACTCAAAACGTTCTACATAATCTGGATCTTCTGGTTTTCTCTTTGTTAATGGAGAGATTTCTACTGGGTGATCCATAACGAATGTTGGCTGGATCAGTTTGTCTTCTACGAATTCTTCGAAGAATAAGTTTAAGATATCTCCACGTTTGTGGCGTTCTTCGTATTCTACATGGTGTTCTTTGGCAGCTGCTCTTGCTTCTTCTAAAGTCTTAATCTCTTTAAAGTCTACTCCAGAGTATTTCTTAACTGCATCTACCATTGTGATTCTCTCAAAAGGTTTTCCAAGATCGATCTCGAAATCTTTATACTGAATCTTTGTTCCACCGCATACTTCTTCTGCAAGGTAACGATATAAGTTCTCTGTCAGATCCATCATTCCGTGATAGTCTGTGTATGCCTGATATAATTCCATTAATGTAAACTCTGGGTTATGACGTGTGTCAACACCTTCGTTACGGAATACACGTCCGATCTCGTAAACTTTCTCAAGTCCACCAACGATCAGTCTCTTTAAGTATAACTCTAGGGAAATACGTAATTTTACATCTTCACTTAATGCATTGTAGTGTGTTTCAAATGGTCTTGCTGATGCTCCACCTGCATTGGATACTAACATCGGAGTTTCTACTTCCATGAATCCCTGTCCATCTAGATAAGAACGGATCTTACTGATGATTTTAGAACGTTTGATGAATACTTCTTTGGATTCTTCATTCATGATCAGGTCAACATATCTCTGGCGATATCTTGTATCTGTATCTGTTAATCCGTGGAATTTCTCTGGAAGTGGTTTTAAACTCTTAGATAATAAAATCACTTCTTCTGCATGTATAGATTTCTCTCCTGTCTTTGTAGCAAAGACTTTACCTTTGATACCTACGATATCTCCGATATCCATCTTCTTGAAATCCTGATAAGATTCTACACCGATCTCATCTCTTGCTACATATGCCTGAATTCCACCCTGAAGGTCCTGTACGTTACAGAAAGATGCTTTACCCATCACACGTTTGAACATTAAACGTCCTGCAACTGCTACTTCTTTTCCTTCTAATTTTTCAAAATTATCTTTGATTTCTTTTGAATGATGTGTTACATCATATTTCATGATCTCGAACGGATTCTTCCCAGCTGCCTGTAAGTCAGCCAGTTTCTGTCTTCTTACTTTGATCAGTTCGTTTGTATCTTTATTCTGCTGTGCCACTTTTCTTACTTCCTCTTACTTTCTCTGTACATCAATGACTCTGAAGTCGTTTACCTGATTGATTCCTTCTACGGATACGACATCTCCGATCTTCTTTCCAAGTAAAGCTCTACCGATCGGTGCTTCATTGGAAATCTTGTTCTGAAGGATATCTGCTTCTGTAGAACCTACGATATGGTATGTTACTTCTTTTCCAAGAGTGATGTCTTCTAATAATACGTGACATCCAAGGCTGATGACACCTTTTTCAAACTTCTCATCGATAACAACGGCGTTCTTTAAGATCTTTTCGATCTCTTCGATACGTGCTTCCATATCACGCTGTTCATCTTTGGCTGCATCATATTCCGCGTTCTCTGATAAGTCACCCTGTTCTCTTGCTTCTTTGATCTTCTGTGCGATCTCTTTACGTCTTACGACTTTTAATTCTTGTAATTCATCTTCTAATGCTTTTAAACCGTCTGGGGTTAATATATTCTTCTTTGCCTCTGCCATAACACTATTCCTTTCGTTCTAAATGTTAACTGATTAATTATATCTTACCTAAGTTTCTTTTGTCAATTCCTAATCCCTGCCATTCGTGGCTTTGAGATAATTTTGCAGTAATTCTTCTAAGTCTTCGTATGTCTCTGTATGATTTACCTTCTCGCGAAGTTTTGCTGCCCCTGGAAAACCGAATGTATACCATGCGACATGTTTCCGCATCTCACGGACTCCGATGTATTCTCCTTTAAAATCGATCATCATCTGTCCATGTCTCAACATCATGGCGACAACTTCTTCTAAGGATGGTCTTGGCATTTCTTCTCCTGTCTCAAAAAAATGTAAGATTTCTTTGAAGATCCATGGATTCCCTTTGGCTCTTCTTCCGATCATAAATCCGTCACAGCCTGTCTCTTCCTGCATTCGTAATACATCTTTTGCACATGTGATATCACCATTTCCAATTACCGGAATATCAACAGCTTCTTTTACCTTGCGAATGATCGACCAGTCTGCTGTTCCTGAATAGTACTGTTCTCTTGTTCTTCCATGAACTGCGATCGCTGCTGCTCCATTCTCCTGTGCAACCTGTGCCATCTCTGGTGCATTGATCAATTCATCGTTAAATCCCTTTCGGATCTTAACTGTAACCGGGATATCCACAGCATCTACAACTGCTTTGATCACTTTCCCTGCTAATTCCGGATTCTTCATCAATGCGGATCCATCACCGTTATTCACGATCTTTGGAACCGGACATCCCATGTTGATATCGATCATCTGAAACCGCCCATCATTGACTTTCGCTGCCATCTGACCCATGATCTCTGGATCGGATCCAAAAATCTGGATCGCTACTGGAATTTCCTTCGGATCTGTTGCCATCAATGGCTCAGATTTACGGTTCCCATAGTATAATCCTTTGGCACTTACCATCTCAGTGCACATCATTCCAGCACCCTGTTCTTTACATAACAAACGATATGGTAGATCTGTAACTCCTGCCATCGGTGCAAGTGCTAACGGATGTTCAATTGTAATATCTCCAATAACCAGAGGTTTTAATTTATTGCTTCTCATAAATGATCTGTAATCCCTTCAATGTTAATGTTGGATCGTAATAGTCGATCTCATCAACCGTCTGTGCGATCATATTTCCAAGGCCTCCGGTTGCGATAACTTTCATGTTATCAAAGCCTGTCTCTTCTTTCATCTTCTGTACCATATATTTTGTCTCACCAACAACTCCATAGTACAAACCTGCCTGCATACTGTCAATCGTGCTGTTTGCAAGGATCGTCTTTGGTTTTAAGATTTCAATCTCTGGCAGACGTGCTGCATCTCTATATAGTACATTTGCTGAAGTGCGAATTCCCGGTGCGATCACACCTGCTAAGAATATGCCATTTTCTGTGACAATATCGTATGTTGTTGCAGTTCCATAGTCAATGACGAGTGCTGGTCCGCCATATATTTCATATCCTGCAACCAGATCCACGATCCTGTCTGCTCCAACTTCTCTTGGATTAAATCTTCCAAGATTGATCCCTGTCTTGATCCCAGGTCCTACAATGATCGGTTTTACATCAAAATATTTGATCAAACCACTACTCAGTGAATGCATGATATTTGGCACAACGGATCCTATGATCGCTGCCTTCACTTCACCTTCATCCAATCCTTTTTCCTTTAATAGGCTTGAAATCAGAATTCCAAATTCATCGGATGTTCTTGGTAACTTTGTTGTAATTCGAAATACCTCTATAATCTCTTTTCTTTTGAATACGCCGATCGTTATATTGGTATTCCCAACATCGAGTGCTAATAACATAATTTATACCTCATCTTCTCCCAAAAGGAATATTTTATAATATAGTTCCAAGGACTCCCAGAAATCCTGTTTTTCCTGTCTTAGTTTCTTGATCATCAGTTCACTTCCGATCTCATCGTAAAAGAAATCATTATCTTCCACATGAGTAACAAAATTTAATTTGCCTTCTTCATCGAACTCTAATGTCAAGACTCCGCCGACTTCTGCTGTAAATAGTACACATGCAATCTGCAGTTCCTGTTTGATCTGTTCTGGTAGTCCAGAAAAATCAGGGTTTAAGTAATATTTCTTCTCATATGCATTGGAACCGCATAATGTAACTTTATCCTGATACATGTTTTTGTATTTCTCCTTGTTTCTTGTATATATTCTCGGAATCTCTTATACGTATCCCAAGATACCTCTTACTGATACCTCTCCGGATGAAACTTCTGATACCTTTCCATCTTCATCCTCTACCAGTAATTCTCCACGATGATTGATGCCTCTTGATAAGAATATCTCTTCTTTGGAACCTCTGACAACCTTGATCTTCTGGTCTGTATGTACCAGAAGTTTATTGTATTCATCTTGCAACATGCTAAGATCTTCTGTCTTCAAAAACATATCGTAATATTTCTCAAAACATTCTAACACTTTCGCTGCCAATGGAGCTCTCTTGATCTTTCTTCCTCCCTCGATCTGGAGTGAAGTTGCCTTATCACTTAAATCTTCTGGAAAATGATCGATATTTACATTGATACCAAGTCCCACTACAATGTAATTGATCTCATCCATCTGAAGGCTCATCTCTGTTAGGATTCCACAGATCTTCTTTCCATTCACAATGATATCGTTTGGCCATTTGATCTTTGCCCGAATTCCTGTTGTCTCACAGATTGCTTCATTTACCGCTAATGCAGTAACTAACGTAAGCATAGAAGAATTCTGAGCTTCGATCTGAGGTTTTAGAAGAAAGCTCATCGCGATCCCTGCTCCAGCTTCTGCCAACCAGCTTCGTCCTCTTCTTCCTTTTCCCATCGTCTGTTCTTCTGTGATCGCAACGGTTCCGTGACCGGCACCTGCCTCTGCCAGACGGCGGATCTCAAGATTTGTAGAATCCATTGTCTCATAACAATGAAGATCTTTTCCAAGCCATTTGGTATGAAGGCAGGATGCTACTTCTTCTTTTGTCAAAAGATCTGGTTCCATCATAAGTTTATAGCCTTTATTTGTCACAGAATCAATCTCGTAACCTTCTGCTCTTAATGCTTTGATATGCTTCCAGACAGCAGTCCTTGAAACTCCCAACCGCTCACAAAGCTGCTGTCCTGATATATAATCATCTGCATTCTTTAATTCCTTGAGAATCTTACTTTTCATTGAATATCCTATCTCCTAATATTCTCCTAAAGTCGCTACCATAACAGCTTTGATCGTGTGCATACGATTTTCTGCTTCATCAAAAATCACATCTGCATAATGTTCAAAAACATCTTCTGTGATCTCATGTCCTTTAACTGCTGGCAGGCAATGCATAACAACTGTAGTATCTTTTCCTGTCATCTCTAACATTTCTTTATTTACCTGATATGGTCTTAATAAAGCAATTCTTTCTGCTGCCTTGTCTTCTTCACCCATAGATGCCCATACGTCTGTGTAAATGCAGTCTGCACCTTCCACAGCTTCTTTCACATCTTCTGTAAAACGGATCTTAGCTCCAGATTCTTTTGCATACTCTTCGCACTGTTTTACCAGTTCTTCATTTGGCCATAAACTCTTTGGTGCTAAGCATGTGAAATTCAATCCCATCTTACTGCATCCGATCATTAAAGAGTTGCTCATGTTATTTCTTCCGTCTCCAGCGAATACGAAGTTTAATCCTTTGATCTCTCCAAACTGTTCTCTTAATGTTAAGAAGTCCGCTAAGATCTGTGTTGGATGGTAATCATCTGTTAAACCATTCCATACTGGAACTCCACTGTATTTTGCTAATTTCTCTACGTTCTCATGTAAGAATCCACGAAATTCGATCCCGTCAAACATTCTTCCAAGAACTCTTGCTGTATCTTCTACAGATTCTTTGTGTCCTAACTGAATATCATCTTTTCCTAGATATTCTGGGTGTGCACCCTCATCAACACATCCGATCGTAAATGAACATCTTGTTCTTGTACTTGGTTTTTCAAATAAAAGAGCGATATTTTTCCCTTTTAGACTGTTTCCTGTGATCCCTTTTTTCTTATCTGCTTTTAATTTCGCTGCTAAATCTAAAAAATAACCAATTTCTTCTGGTGTAAAGTCTTTTAATGTTAAGAAACTTCTTCCTTTTAAGCTTGTCTTTGCGTCCATCTTTTGTTCCTCCATTTTGTTGTATCTTGGATGTCTCTGCCCTTTGATCCCTGGCAGACATCATATAGTTGTTATTATATAGGAATGCATCTTTGAAAACAACCCGAAACCCTTATATTTCAAGGATTTCCTTGCATTTTTTCGCAACCATTTCACCTAATTTCCTATGACTTTCTCTTGTCAGATGGCAGGCATCGATTTCGGAAGCTTTCGCATATTTTGCTGCATCCAGAAATTCAATGTTATGAAACTTTGCCCAGTCTTCATAAATCGGTGCCAATCTCTTGGAATAACTGATCCCTCTTTCAAATCCCATCTCTTCTCCACTTGGAATCTCTGTCAGATCATCCCCAAGATGCGGTGGTGCCATTAAAAGGATCTTTGCGGATCGTCCATCTTGTCTCTTCTGTGGAGTGATCGATTTGATCATCTTGATCAGACGGTCGATCCCTTTTCCGATATCTGTTGGTGTTGCCTGAAAACGGATCTTAAGGTCATTCGTTCCAAGCATTAACACTACCAGATCGATCGGGCCGTGGCTGTGTAAACATGGATCTAAATATGTTGCACCATTTCTTCCTGGTCTTAACTCATCTTCAAAACTTGTTGTTCTGCCGTTTAATCCTTCCGGAATCACGATCGCAGAATCTTTCAGTTCCTTTTGCAAAATGGTTGTCCATCGTTCTTCATATTCATAACGGAATCCATTTTCCGGATTATAGCCATAAGTATTAGAATCTCCATAACAAACGATTGTCTTCATCTTTTATCTCCCATCAATATCAAACATGGCAAAAGCCGGAACACCTCTTCAGTGCTCCGGCATACCGCCAAGGGTTGTCATATTTTCATAAACATTTTCTGATCTTACTGTTCTTTTACAGTGTCTTGTACCTGCTCTTCGATCAGATCTGCAATATTCTTCTCATCGTCTTTGGCAACTTCTGTAATTGATTTTACAAGACCTGCCATCCCCTGAATCTCAGATGGGATAATGATCTTTGTAGCTTTTCCGTCAGCTGCTTTAGCAAATGCTTCTAAGCTCTTTAACTGGATGACTGCATCGTCAGCTTTGGCTGCCTTGATTGATTCAATACCCTGTGCATTCGCTTTCTGGATCGCACGGATCGCTTCTGCCTGACCTTCTGCTTCACGGATCGTTGCTTCTTTCTTCGCTTCCGCACGAAGGATTGCTGCTTCCTTATCTCCCTCTGCCTGAAGGACCATAGATTCTTTCTGTCCTTCTGCACGTAAGATCGCGGACTTCTTCTCACCTTCTGCGATCAGAATCGCTTCTCTTCGTTCACGTTCTGCTTTCATCTGTTTCTCCATGGCATCCTGAATGGCTGCTGGTGGAATGATGTTCTTAAGTTCCACACGGTTTACTTTGATTCCCCATGGATCTGTCGCAACGTCAAGTGTTGCTCTCATCTGTGTATTGATCGTCTCTCTGGAAGTTAATGTCTCATCTAATTCCAGATCACCGATGACATTTCGAAGTGTTGTAGCTGTCAGATTCTCGATTGCCATGATCGGGTTCTCTACACCGTAACTATATAATTTTGGATCAGTGATCTGAAAATATACAACTGTATCGATCTGCATCGTAACGTTATCTTTTGTGATAACTGGCTGTGGTGGGAAATCCACAACCTGCTCTTTTAAGTTGACTTTTCTTGCAACACGATCAATAAATGGGACTTTGACATGAAGTCCTACAGACCATGTTCCCTGATAAGCACCCAGTCGTTCTACAACATAAGCATGTGCCTGCGGCACGATACGCACTGTGGATGAAATGATCATCGCAAGCAATGCGATAACAATAATAAATAAAATAATCGACATAATCATCTTATACCTCTCTTTCTACGATCAGTTTCACGCCTCGGATTTCTTTTACGATCACTTCGCTGCCTTCTGGAATGATTTCTCCAGCCTCAAAGCTTCTCGCAGTCCAATCCTGGCCATTTAACTGAACCAACCCTTTGCTTTCCATGTTATTGATCGTTTCTTTGACAAGTGCTGTCTGTCCGATCAATGCATCGGTATTCGTTTTTTGCACCTTGCTGTTTAAATATCGTTTGGCAACTGGTCTTGTCAGTGCAAACAACAGACATGTTACCACGATAAATATCAACATCTGTACCCAAAACGGAACACCAAATAGTGCTGCGATCGCTGCAACAACGGCTCCACCTGCAAACCAGATACTTGTAAGTCCAAGTGTCATGATCTCAACAAGTAAAAATACCGCGGATGCGATCAGCCAATAAACTGCATACATTTAATCCACCCCCTGTCTCTGGCGTCTTGCCTCATAAACTAAAAGGCCTGATGCCATGGCTGCATTTAATGATTCTACCTTACCACACATTGGAATCTTGATCTTCTTCTGTACTTTGTCTGTCAACTTATCTGTCAGACCATTTCCCTCATTGCCAATGAAAAATGAGGTTCCTTTTTGATAATCTTCCTTCGTATAGTCTGTTCCATTGAGATGTGCTGCATACGTGATGATATTCTTTTGTTTCATCGTTTCTGCAACTTCTAAAAGATCATCGACATAGACAAATGGCACACGAAATATTGATCCCATCGTGGAGCGCGTAACCTTTGGATTATAAATATCTACTGTATCATGACTCATGATAACACCATTGATCCCTGCACCCTCTCCTGTTCGAAGGATCGTCCCGAGATTCCCCGGATCCTGAAGATTCTCAAGCACCAGAAATAATGGTTTTTCCTGTTCTAGAAGATCTTCTAAAGAATATTTCATCATCTTCACCAGTGCAAGAACTCCCTGTGGTGTCATCGTATCGGAAATCTCTTTCATAACTTGAGGTGATACCAATTCCACATCCATATGTTCAAAAATCACTCTATGTTCGTTATAAAAATCTTCAGATGCATAGACTTTATATAAATATTCTTCTGGGATCTCTGTAAACATACGAATTCCCTCTACAAGAAATAATTCTTGTTTTCTTCTTTCTCTTGCACTCTTCTTTAATTTGATGATCTGTTTGATCTGCTTATTCTGAGTGGTTGTGATCATATTCTTATCCACCTCCGATCTATTATTTTCTTAATTTGACCAGATCTTCTTTCTTACCGATCAGCACAAGATTTTCCTCATCTTTGATCGGTTTCGTTGGATCTGGAGCCCCGTCAACACCACCTTCTCCTTCGATCGCGATGACGTTAACGTTATATTTTCCACGGAAATTAATGTCTACTAATGATTTGTTGATCCATTCTTTTCTTGCTGGTACTTTAACGATACTTGTGTCTGCGGAAAGGTCAAACAGATCTGTCATACTTCCTCCAAGCAGATTATTTGCGATCCTTGCTCCCATCTCTTCTTCTGGATAAACAATCTCATCGACTCCAACACGTTTTAACATCTCTCCTTTTAAAGTTCCGTCTGCC
>PPYE01238042.1_pt1 | contig 10265 bp, 9 predicted proteins | sample 1559881 | NCBI WGS metagenome assembly PPYE01 (sample SAMN08240022, study PRJNA423297) | Human gut metagenome, whole genome shotgun sequencing project.
CTGGAAGGTCTCTCGGATCTGACCGTTGCCACCAACTTAATCGAATCGCGCCTGCTGATCGGCGACGTCGCGCTGTTCCTTGAACTGCAAAAACATATTTTTAGCGACGGCTTCTGGCCATCGGAAAAGTTCTTCGCCGCCAAGGTCGAAGAGCAGAACGTCCGTCATCAGCGCTATCATGGCACCAGCTATAACCTCGAGCCGGACGTGAAAAGCAGCCCCGGCGGCTTGCGCGATATCCATACGCTACAGTGGGTGGCTCGCCGCCATTTCGGCGCCACCTCAATGGATGAGATGGTCGGCTTCGGCTTTCTGACCGAAGCCGAGCGCAATGAACTCAATGAGTGTCTGCATCAGCTGTGGCGCATCCGTTTCGCGCTGCATCTCGAACTCACGCGCTATGACAACCGTCTGCTTTTCGACCGCCAGCTCAGCGTGGCCCGCCGGCTAGGCTATGAAGGCGACGGCAACCAGCCGATTGAGCATATGATGAAGGACTTCTTCCGCGTTACCCGCCGGGTGAGCGAGCTGAATCAGATGCTGCTTCAGCTGTTTGAGGAGGCTATCCTCGCCCTGACCGAGGATGAAAAACCACGCCCGATCGATGATGATTTCCAGCTGCGCGGCACCCTTATCGATCTGCGTGACGACACGCTGTTTATTCGCGAACCGCAGGCCATTCTGCGCATGTTTTATATCATGGTGCGCAACAGCACCATCACCGGCATCTACTCAACGACGTTGCGCCATCTGCGCCACGCCCGCCGTCATCTCACCCAGCCGCTGTGCTATATCCCGGAGGCGCGCACGCTCTTTCTTAGTATGCTGCGCCATCAGGGGGCGGTAAGTCGCGGGCTGCTGCCGATGCATCGCCACAGCGTACTGTGGGCCTATATGCCGCAGTGGTCGCACATCGTCGGCCAGATGCAGTTCGACCTGTTTCACGCCTACACCGTCGATGAACACACCGTCCGGGTGATGCTCAAGCTGGAAAGCTTTGCCAAAGAAGAAACCCGCAGCCGCCACCCGCTGTGCGTGGAGCTGTGGCCGCGCTTAACGCACCCGGAGCTGATCTTAATTGCCGCCCTGTTCCACGACATCGCCAAAGGGCGCGGCGGCGACCACTCGATCCTCGGCGCGCAGGATGTGCTGAAGTTTGCCGAGCTGCACGGGCTGAACTCGCGCGAAACGCAGCTGGTCGCCTGGCTGGTGCGTCACCACCTGCTGATGTCGGTCACCGCCCAGCGGCGCGATATTCAGGATCCGGAGGTGATTAAGCAGTTCGCCGAGGAGGTGCAAACGGAAAATCGTCTGCGCTATCTGGTGTGTCTGACCGTCGCCGATATCTGCGCCACCAACGAAACCTTGTGGAACAGCTGGAAGCAGAGCCTGCTGCGTGAACTCTATTTCGCCACCGAGAAGCAGCTGCGTCGCGGCATGCAAAGCACCCCGGACATGCGCGAACGAGTGCGTCACCATCAGCTGCAGGCGCTGGCCCTGCTGCGGATGGACAATATTAATGAAGAGGCGCTGCATCAGATCTGGAACCGCTGCCGCGCCAACTATTTCGTGCGACATACGCCGACGCAGCTCGCCTGGCACGCCCGCAACCTGCTGGACGGCAGCCCCCTTTCCGCCGACCGCCACGAGGCGATCCGCCAGGGGCTGGAGCAGACCATCACTCAGCGCAGCTGGCAGCCTCCGGCCCCGCGTCGTCAGGCGGCAAAGCTACGCCATTTTTCCGTGGACACCGAGGTGAATTTCCTGCCGACCCATACCGACCGAAAATCGTTTCTGGAGCTGATAGCGCTCGACCAGCCCGGGCTGCTCGCCCGCGTCGGGCAGGTGTTCGCCGACCTCGGGATATCGCTTCACGGGGCGCGAATTACGACAATTGGTGAGCGAGTAGAAGATTTATTTATAATCGCCACCGCCGACCGGCGTGCCCTTAATAATGAGCTGCAACAAGAAGTGCAACAACGGTTGACAGCGGCCCTCAATCCAAACGATAAAGGGTGACGTATTTTTTTTAGTGAATGGAAAGAAACAATGCAGCAGTTACAGAACGTTATTGAGTCCGCTTTCGAGCGTCGCGCCGACATTACGCCGGCTAATGTGGATACCGTGACCCGCGAAGCGGTTAACCAGGTTATCGCCCTTCTTGATTCCGGCGCGCTGCGCGTCGCTGAGAAGATCGACGGTCAGTGGGTGACGCATCAGTGGCTGAAGAAGGCGGTACTGCTCTCTTTCCGTATTAACGATAACCAGGTTATCGATGGTGCGGAAAGCCGCTACTTCGATAAAGTGCCGATGAAATTCGCTGACTACGACGAAGCGCGTTTTCAGAAAGAAGGTTTCCGCGTGGTGCCGCCGGCCGCCGTGCGCCAGGGCGCGTTCATCGCCCGCAACACTGTGCTGATGCCGTCCTACGTTAACATCGGCGCCTACGTTGACGAAGGCACCATGGTTGATACCTGGGCCACCGTCGGCTCCTGCGCGCAGATCGGTAAAAACGTGCATCTGTCCGGCGGTGTCGGCATCGGTGGCGTACTGGAGCCGCTGCAGGCGAACCCGACCATCATCGAAGATAACTGCTTCATCGGCGCGCGCTCTGAAGTGGTTGAAGGGGTGATTGTCGAAGAAGGCTCCGTCATCTCCATGGGCGTTTACCTCGGTCAGAGCACCAAAATCTACGATCGCGAAACCGGCGAAGTCTTCTACGGCCGCGTACCGGCTGGCTCGGTGGTGGTCTCAGGCAACCTGCCGTCGAAAGATGGTAAATACAGCCTGTACTGCGCGGTGATTGTGAAGAAAGTCGATGCCAAAACCCGCGGCAAGGTCGGCATTAACGAACTGCTGCGCACCATCGACTAAAGCAAATAAAAAGCGGGAGATATCCCGCTTTTTTTATATTTGATGCTGGCGAAAATGGATTTTTTCGTTAATTATTCAATGGTTATGATGCTATCAAAGGTACCGTTATGTACGATAATCTGAAAAGTCTTGGCATTACCAACCCTGATGAGATCGATCGCTATAGCCTGCGGCAGGAAGCTAACAACGACATTCTGAAAATCTATTTTCAGAAAGACAAAGGCGAATTCTTCGCCAAGAGCGTGAAGTTCAAATATCCGCGTCAGCGCAAAACCGTCGTCGCCGACGGCGTCGGCCAGGGCTACAAAGAGGTCCAGGAGATCAGCCCCAATCTGCGCTACGTTATCGACGAGTTAGATCAGATCTGCCAGCGCGATCGCACTGAAATCGATCTCAAGCGTAAAATCCTCGACGATTTACGCCATCTGGAAAGCGTGGTCACCAATAAGATCAGCGAAATCGAAGCCGATCTGGAAAAGCTCACCCGTAAGTAAGAGCATCCCGGCGGCGCGTTGCCTGGCCGGGCTATCCTGATAGAAATAACTGCGGCTCTCCGGCATCCGCTGCTTGCCAACCATCATTGTCGTCCGTGCGGTACGGTAAGAGCGGGCGATACTTCCTGGGCCGGTGAAGAAGTTGCCCAGCGCCACGCGAAAGCGCAGCTGGCCATTCTCTTTCATCCTGGCGATAAGCTGCTCGACGCGCCGGACGTGATCGTCAGCGTCCCAGCGGCCAAAGCTGTTCAGCGCCGGTTTCAGCACCACCATTTCCGTGAGCGAGACAATGGCCACCAGATTATTGCGATCGGGGGTGGTCAGCGCGTTCTGTAACTGTTGCAGTTCCGCCATCGCGCTGTCCACGCCGAGCTGACCGCTGTCTACCTCAATCATCGCCACCACGCGCGGCTGATTGAGATCGATGCCTAAACGCTGAGCCCATTCGTTCAGCGCCGGGGTATGCTCTTCCGCCTGAATCAGGTTCATCACCAGCTCTTCGCGCAGACGGCTGTCCTGGGCCAGGAGATGCATCAGCCGCGACTGCTCCAGCATCATCTCTGCTGTCATGCACACCAGCTCGCCATATTTTCGCAGCGACTCCGGCTCGCCGGTCAGGCCGATCACCCCGACGATCTCCCCCTCCAGGCGCAGCGGCAGGTTAATCCCCTGGCGAACCCCGTGCAGATGGCGAGCGACCGCGTCGTCGATATCCACCACCCGCCCCTGGGAGAGGACCAGCAGCGCGCCTTCGTGCAATTCACCAATCCTTTCCCGATCGCCGCTGCCGATGATCCGCCCGCGGGCATCCATCACGTTGATATTGGTATCGATGATGCGCATGGTCCGCGCCACAATATCCTGCGCCATTTTGGTATCAAGATGCCAGCCAGCCATGTAGTCCTCCCCTTTGCTGGGCACCAGCATAAAAGAGTCATCGTCGCGCTGCATTGTGCATTTGCACTAAGCCGGGGTGAGATATGTGGAGTTGTGGGGGCGGTCACAGAACGAAAAAAGCCCCTGCCCTCGGCGAGGGAAGGGGCTGGGAAGCGAGCGCTGGCGGTTACTGCAACAGCAGATAGATAGAGGCGTCGCCGCGCTGAATGTTCAGCGCCAGTACGGACGGTTTGGCGTCGAAGATTTTCCGCAGATCGGCGATGTTTTTCACCGGCTGCTGATTCGCCCCGACGATGACGTCGCCTTTCTTGAGGCCAATCTGTGCCGCCGGGGTACCGGCTTTCACATTATTGACCACCACGCCCTTATCCTGACCCTTATTGCTCATTTCCGCCCCTTCAATCCCGTTGAAGATGGTGCTGGAGTCAACCTGGGTCTGGTTGCTCTGCTGCAGTTCGACGGTCACGGTCACCGGTTTGCCGTCGCGCAGCAGACCAAGCTCAACTTTGCTGCCGATAGGCATGGTGCCGACCTGGGCACGCAGCGCGGCGAAGCTGCTGATCGCTTTCCCGTTGAGGGAGGTGATGACATCATCAGCTCGCCGTTGAGGTTCACCAGCGCACCGCCGGAGTTCCCGCGGTTAATCGCCGCATCGGTCTGGATAAAGTTTTCGTAGTTTTCCACGTTGAGGCCGCTACGGCCCAGCGCGGAGACAATCCCGGAGGTCACGGTTTCGCCCAGACCGAACGGGTTGCCGATAGCCACGGTGTAATCACCGACGCGCAGCGCATCGGAGTCGGCAAGCTTAATCGCCGTCAGGTTTTTTGGATCCTGAATCTGAATCAGCGCGATATCAGAGCGCGGATCTTTGCCGACGACTTTGGCATCAAACCTACGGCCATCGCTCAGCTGAACCTTAATCGTGGTGGCGTTGTCCACGACGTGGTTGTTGGTCACCACATACCCTTTGGCGGCATCAATGATGACGCCGGAGCCCAGCGCCATAAATTTCTGCTGCTGGCCGCCGTCAGGCTGACCGCCCTGTCCGCCGCCCTGGCAAAACGGCGAACTCTGGAAAGGAGAACCATCCTGGCAGAACGGCGAATTATCGCCAAAGAACTGCTGGAAGTTGCGTGGCATCCGTGGAGTATTAACGGTGGTGCTACCTTCAACGTTAATGCTCACCACCGACGGCATCACCTTCTCCAGCATCGGGGCCAGGCTTGGCATCTGCTGTGCATTAGTGGCCGAAGATGCCGTTTCTGCCGCGCTCGCAGAGAGCGGGGACAACGCCAGACCTAAACTCAGAGCCAGTGCACTCATTGCTAACGTGGTTTTTTTCATCAGTTTCAATCTCAATATCAGGTAACGAAAGTTGCTGTGTACGTGACTATCAGAGTCATTTTATAACGCTAAGTTCCGGAATTAAGTTTCTGGAAAAAGTAAAAATTTATTGTCCATCTTTACAAAACTCCAGCCTATTCCACCGCCATGAGTCGCCGATATTCATCCCACGCATACAAATCCGTCATCCCGCTGATATAGTCCTGAATCAGACGGCAGCGATAATAGTATTCCATCAGCGCAAATTCGGGCGCCGTACGCGCCAGTTTATTTACCGCTTCAACATAGGCCAGCCGGTGACGGGTCGAAAGTTTCTGATACAGCCGGGAGGCAATGGGTAAACGCCGTACCCGCTCCTGCGCTACTAATTCGCTGAAATCCTCCAGCGATAATTTCAGCAGCGGCTGATAGATATCCAACAGGCCGCTGATCACCCGGTAGCCCTGCAATTCCAGCTGCTCAACATCCGGATGGCTAAAGACCTGTTTCATCGCCACATTTTTATAGAGCTCCAGTAGCTGACTGCAATCGCTGTCGTCCTCCAGCAACGCATGATTAAAGTCCCCTGTGAAGATTGCCGGTAGGTTGTCAATAAATCGGCGCGCCGCGTAGGGCACCAGCTTATTCAGCGTATTCACCCGCAAATACATAAAAAACTGATCTTCCGCGCTCTGCTTCAGATAATTGGCTCGCGATTTCTCCCAGGCATTTTCTACTACCTGCGAAAATAACGAGCCTTTTTCATGACTGCCCCAGGCGTCGTAAAGATGCTGATAGAGCTGTTCTGCGCTAAAAATACGTTTTTCCACCGCGTCCTCGAGATCCGCGACGCAATATGAGATGTCATCCGCAGCCTCCATAATCCAGGTTAATGGAAACCGATTGTAAGGCGCGAGATCCAGTTCTTTACGCAAACGCGCGACATACTCTTCTTCGGCTAAATAATAGCCAGGTTTCTTCATTAAATAACTGTGGCTGGCCGGCGTCTCCTCAGACCACCACGCCGGACGAGTATATTTCAGGATACATCCCACCTGCGCCCAGGTCAGGTTCATACGCATTAGCGTATGGACCAGACGAATGCCCTGCGCGTTGCCCTCAAAGCTGCAGAGATCCTGGCGCACTTTACGGCGCAGCGCATTAAGCGATGTCTCTCCGTCATGCAGGCGTAAGGCCTGCACTTCGCAGCGATCGTCGGTCAGCGGCTGCCCGAGCGCATCGCCGGGCGCCAGGCGCTGACGGAACCAGTCGTTAATCGCCGCTTCGCCAAAATGGCCAAACGGGGGATTGCCGATATCGTGCATCAGGCAGGCCATCTCCACCACGCTCTCGAATGGCCCGGTCAGCTCTTCCAGGCCATACTCTTCCAGCAGCCTCAGCTCTTTCAGCCGGCTCAGCACCTCTTTGGCGATATAGCGCCCCACCTGCTGCACCTCCAGCGAGTGGGTCAGGCGAGTGCGCACCGCCGCGTTGCGCTCGAGCGGGAAGACCTGAGTTTTTTGCTGCAGGCGGCGGATTGCCGGCGAGTTGACGATCCGTCCCCGATCGCTTTCAAAGATCCGCAGGATGTCGCGCTCCGTCTCCACCCGCGGCGGCGAACGGAAGCGTCGACGCCAGTTTATCTTGTTGCGAAAATCAATCTTTGCCATAGCCTCTCCCGCGCGAGCAATACGCTTCCCCTTAAGCGCATGATAGACTATGCAACTAAACCTGACACATCGCGAGTAAATCTATGAAAATTGGCATTATTGGCGCTATGGAAGAGGAAGTTACCCTTCTGCGCGACAAAATCGAAAACCGCCAGACCATCACCATTGGCGGAAGCGAAATCTATACCGGCCAACTTCACGGCGTTGACGTCGCTCTGCTGAAGTCTGGTATCGGAAAAGTAGCGGCGGCGATGGGCGCGACCCTGCTGCTGGAGCGCTGCCAGCCTGACGTGATCATTAATACCGGTTCTGCCGGCGGCCTGGCGTCGACGCTGAAGGTCGGCGATATCGTCGTCTCCGATGAAGCGCGCTACCACGACGCCGACGTCACCGCCTTCGGCTATGAATACGGCCAGCTCCCTGGCTGCCCGGCGGGTTTTAAGGCGGATGAAAAACTGGTGGCCGCCGCAGAGAGCTGCATTAAAGCGTTAGATCTCAACGCCGTTCGCGGCCTCATCGTTAGCGGGGATGCCTTCATTAACGGCTCTGTCGGTCTGGCGAAGATCCGCCATAAGGCGTGGCTGCTGGCCGCGCCGCGGGTGATCACCCTCTCCCCCGCCAATACCGAACTGGCCTTTGCCGCCGGGATCACGCCGGTCGGCGTCAGCAGCTATTCCGATTATCCTTCGCAGGCCAAAACGATCGAACAGGTTGCCAGCTGGCAGGGAATGAACCTGGAACGCATCGTGGCGCTCAAGCCAGACGTGGTGCTGGCCTGGCGCGGGGGCAATGCCGAACGCCAGGTTAACCAGCTGCAGTCTCTGGGTATTCACGTCCTGTGGGTACAGACCTCGACCATAGAAGAGATCATCGCTACCCTGCGTGAGCTGGCGCAGTGGAGCCCGCAGCCGGAAAAAGCACAGCAGGCGGCGCAGGCGATGCAGCAGGAATACGATGCGTTGAAAGCGCGCTATGCCAACGCGCCGAAGAAACGCGTCTTCCTGCAGTTCGGCTCCGCACCGCTGTTCACCAGCGGCCCCGGTTCGATTCAGGATCAGGTGCTAAGGCTTTGCGGCGGCGAGAATATCTTCGCCACCAGCCGCGTTCCCTGGCCGCAGGTGAGCCGCGAACAGGTGCTGGCCCGCCAGCCGCAGGCGATCGTGGTGACCGGGGATGCCAGCCGCATTGCCGAAGCGCAGCGCTTTTGGCAACATCAGCTCACCATTTCGTTGATTGCGTTACACAGCGACTGGTTTGAACGCGCCGGCCCACGTATTATCCTCGCCGCCAAACAACTTTGTGCGGCGCTTGACCAGGTAAAATAATCATCCGGCACACCGGATGTTCAGTGGGAATCAACGATGCTTGTCTATTGGCTGGATATTATTGGCACAGCTGTCTTCGCGATCTCCGGCGTACTGCTGGCCGGAAAACTGCGTATGGACCCATTCGGCGTGCTGGTGTTAGGGGTAGTGACGGCGGTAGGCGGCGGGACCATCCGCGACATGGCGCTGGCGAATGGCCCGGTATTCTGGGTCAAAGATCCCACCGATCTGGTGGTGGCGATGGTCACCAGCATGCTGACCATCCTGCTGGTCCGCCAGCCTCGCCGGCTGCCGAAATGGATCCTGCCCGTTCTTGATGCCGTCGGTCTGGCGGTGTTTGTCGGCATTGGCGTCAATAAAGCTTTTCTCGCTGGCAGCGGCCCGCTGGTCGCGGTGTGCATGGGGGTGGTGACCGGCGTCGGCGGCGGGATTATTCGCGACGTGCTGGCGCGGGAAATTCCTATGATTCTGCGTACCGAAATCTACGCCACCGCCTGTATCGTCGGCGGTATTGTCCACGCCACGGCACACGACACCTTTCATCTCCCGCTGGAGAATTCGGCAATGATGGGGATGGTGGTCACCCTGGTAATTCGTCTGGCGGCTATTCGCTGGCATCTGAAGCTGCCGACGTTTGCCCTGGACGATAACGGTCGGTAATAAAAGCAAAACGGTAACCTTAAGGTTACCGTTTTTAGGGTTTGCTCCCTCCCGCTGGGGGAGAACTCGCTTTAAACGCTGAACGAGGAGCCGCAGCCGCAGGTGCTTTTCGCGTTCGGATTGGTCACGATAAAGCGCGAACCTTCCAGCCCTTCGGTATAGTCGACCGAGCCGCCGACCAGATACTGCAGGCTCATCGGGTCAACCACCAGGCCGACGCCCTGTTTCTCAATGGTCATATCCCCTTCGTTCACCTGATCGTCAAAGGTGAAGCCATACTGGAAACCGCTGCAACCGCCGCCGGTGATATACACGCGCAGTTTCAGGTTCGGATTATCTTCATCCGCAATCAGGTGTTTTACTTTATTGGCTGCGGCTTCGGTAAACTCCAGCGGCAACGCTACGTCATCACTCATTTTCTGCTCCCATTGATACTTCCGGCCGGTTAAAGAATAACCGGACCTTTTGAGCCATTATCTAATACCCTGGTAAATCGTTCAAGTATTCTCCCGGGGAGCCTGCTGCGCTTTTGCCGCCTGCTCGGCTTCCTGCTTCGCCAGAGTACGCTGCAGAATGGTCGAATACAAAGGCTTACCGCCGAGGAATTGCGCCAGTAGTGTTGCGCCAAGGCAGGTAATAATCATTGGCAAAATGAGCTGATAGTTATCGGTCATCTCAAGCACCAGCACGATCCCGGTCAGCGGCGCACGCACCGAGGCGGCGAGCAGCGCCCCCATACCGGCAATCGCGAAGGTGCCGGCATCGAGATGGTAGGCCGGAAACAGCGGAATAGCCGCCATGCCGAACGCCGTGCCCAGCAGCGTGCCGAGCGCCAACATAGGCGCGAAAATGCCCCCTGGCGCGCCGGAAGAGAAGCAGATCAGCGTGGTCACCACGCGGGCAATAAAGATAAACAGCAGCAGTCCGACGGAGAAGTTACCGGCAGCGGCGATAGGGATCAAGTTAAAGCCACCGCCCACCGCGGAGGGCTGCATCAGCCCCAGCAGACCGCAGAGCCCGCC
>PPYE01716471.1_pt1 | contig 10265 bp, 3 predicted proteins | sample 1559881 | NCBI WGS metagenome assembly PPYE01 (sample SAMN08240022, study PRJNA423297) | Human gut metagenome, whole genome shotgun sequencing project.
TGTAGGAAACGTTCAAGTCTTTAAATGATCTCATGTCTTTGCCTGTTAATTTTTTAAACAACGTATGACAGTCGGCGTGCTTGGCCATCCCGTAGAACGACGCTATCAGCTCACGCCTCCTCCTTCTCGATTTTACCTCGTGCATTTTTCGGGCGAACTTCTGCTTGATGCGCTTGCGAAGGCGGACATGGTCCGCACCGAAAGTCACATACCCCAGAAAGTCGATGCCCTCGCCCGGCGGGAACACGCGCTCGTTCCCCTTCACCAGGAGACCGGCACACTCCATGCGCCCGTGGACGGCATCACGAATCTTCCACAGTTCCGCTTTCGTTTTACCCAGTACGACGCCGTCATCACAATAGCGGTAGAAATGACGCACGGCATACCTGTCCTTCAGATAATGGTCCAGATACACAGACAAAAGCAAATTGCCCAGCCCCTGCGAGCTGCGCAGGCCGATACTCAGACCTTCAGGCATCAGGCGGATAAAGCTCTCCAGCATGGTCACGAGCTTTGCGTCCTTGAACACCCGGCTGACGCAATACATCACAAAATCCTGCTTCACGCTCTCGTAGAATTTGGTGATGTCAAACTTGTAACAGTAACGTGTACCATCAGGGTCTTCGGCCATGTCACGGCGGACATACGCCAGGAGGTCGTGCATCCCCCGTCTCTTGATACTGGCGGAGGTGGTACGGATGAAACGTTTCCGCAGATGGCGGTCCACCACCGCCATGATGGCATGCACGGCGATGCGGTCCTTCATCGGGATCACCTGAATGCGGCGTAGCTTGCCGCCCTCGATGATCTCGCGTTCACGGTAGTCCTTCACGCGGAAAGTACCGGATGCGATCTGCGCGACCAGCTCCTCCAACACCTCGGGCTTATGCGCGAGCAGATAGCACCCCTGGCGGCTGCGTTTACGCTTGCTGCCGCGAAGGACCTGCCGGAAGGAAGCCTCCATGTTGGAAGGCTCCACGATCTCCTCGATGATATACCCAACCCTGCGCATAAATTACTGTTTATTGCTTTTAATACGGGGCCTTCAATCCCCCGGGCCCGGCTTCTTCGAACCGTTTCCGGCCTACCAAACCCTACCCGACACTTTATTTTTCAGTTTTCCGGCCCTTACGGACCGCTGTTACTGCGGCTTGCCCCCCTCGGCACCACGGTGGGGACAAGTCCCCGTTGCCACGATAGACCACACGGCCTATGGGGAGGCGCCACCTTTCAAATGCAAAAGTACTATTTTCAAATTATTATTTAACAAACAGATACAAAACCTGACGTCAAAAAAATATTTTTCGACGGGCTGACGCCCGTAATGAACGGCGTTCCCCTGCTCGGGGAACACCGGATGTTTTGTCGCTTCGCTCCCGCTTTGACGCTTTACGCGGCCGATCATGCAACCTCGCTTATCGCTTTAAACGCCACGGCGCTCGACGCCTTAACGAGCCGGCCGCGGAAGGCCAGACGAGAACCGAGGCTCGTGTTCGTAATCGAGGAATCGTAGCTCGCACTCGACATCGAAACACCGCCATTCGGGTACGCGCCGTGGCTGCCACGATAGACCACACGGCTGGAGGCAGTGGATATGTAGTAGATGTCGCAGTAATTTGTCGAGGAGGAACCCGAAACGGAACCCACCGGAATCACGTCCATATATTTGCCATGCGCCACGGCGGTAATCCAGATACCGGAGCTCACGGAACCCTTAACCAGGCGGGTACTGCCGTCAGGCATCCAGATGCGCCACTTCCCGGAATTGCCCGTGTCATTAGGAAGATCCACGCCGTCCATCATGTCATATTTATGACCATAGATGTCCTCGTAGCCAAGGCAGCAAATATTATTCACCTGCGTAACCGTGGCCCCGCCGTAGTCATCCTTCTCACGGTACCACGCATACTGGTGGACGGAGTTTTCTATCAGGCTGTTCGTCACATTAGGGTTGATTGAGGAGGCTTCCTCGTAGCCGATCGTGTCCGTCATACCGCGGCTGGCAGTACCACCCGTAGTACGGTTGTTCGTGTGAGAGCCCGCGCCGCATTGTTCCTGGCTGTCACGACGACCGTACTTCGCGTAGAAAAGATTCGCGATGCGCGAGTGCATAAGGGCATCAATCTGCTGCATACCGCGCTGGACACTGTAATAGTGGAAATCAGCCCAGGTCATGCTCGCCGTAGTGCTCCCGCCGGTAATGCAGGCGCGAAGTTTGGAACCGACAACACTGCTGCCCACAACGGCACACAAGTGCTCGTCATTAGGCACCCATTCGGGTTCCATATCCTCGATCCTGTCACTGTTAGAAAGGACAACCTTATCGAACTCTGCCGTGTTCAGAATGGAGAAGTGAAGAGCAGTGGCACCCTCCGGAACATCGGCAATCAGGTACATACCGGCCTCGAACTTGTTGCTCAAGGTAGGGACGACGATTGAACTGATGACCGTGCCGGAATCGTCTGTGAAAATGCTTCCGACAAGGCTTGTACCGGGAACGCTCGGGAAACGCACACGCTTGTAACCGTCCACGTTCACCTTGCATACCGAATACGTACTGTCAGTACTGTAGCTGTTCGAAAGCGTATCCTTTCCGCTCATGATCTTACGACCGGAAAGATAACCGCCACTCGTGCCCTTAATGTCGTCAAGCGTAAGGACGTCAGCATCCGGAACGGAAGGCATGTTATCCGAACCGTTACTGCTGTAACAGGAGTAATGCTTGCCGTTCAGGTAATCATTGATACCCTTGCTCCAGAAGAAGGGCTCGTACATCATCCAGTCACCTTCAGTGCCGTCCAGTCTGGCAGCCGTGCCGTCGGCGTACTTGTTGCTGTCCGTGTCGTCCAGCGGGTAGTAGGTCATCTCACCGTCCAGGTTGTTCACCGTGGTATCAACGTTCGCCATGTTCACACCCCGCGTCGTCGCTTTTTTAGTCACTTTAGCAAGTACACGGTGACGCTGCTTCAGGATGGCGGAAATATGACCGCTCACCTCATACGCGTTGTCATACTTGTAGCCGGTACCGTTGTCAAGGTTGCTCACGTTCGCGTCATCCGATACCTCGTCGTCGAACTCGATCATCGTGTATTCCGGCTGCCGGATATTCAGTTCCGGGAAGTGCGCCTTCAGAGCGCTGTACGTATCGTCATCAATGTAGCGCGTGAGCTGTACCGTACCCACCAAGGCGCACGTGTCCGTAGTGTTGCCATCGGAATCCACACCGCCCATCCCGACAAACTTATCCAGCCACGTACCGTCATCCTCGCGGTCAATACCGGTTACTCTGATACGTTCCACACCCGTGCAACGGCCCAGCAGGGTTTCCCAGTCAATACCTGGACAACTGTCAAAGATGAAGGTCTTCACCTTGCTGTAGCTTTCCAATGTCAGCCCGCCGGTGGTCAGTCTGCCCAGATATTCCAGACGGAGGCTGGTCAGTGTACCGGGAAGGTGGAGCAGCGTCACGGGAGAACCCTTGGCTAGCACCACGCTCTGCACCTGCGTACCGCGGGCCTCAAGTTCTTCCAGCTTGGTCTGCGCACTCAAATCCAGCTCGGTACTGGTACTTCCCCCGGTTTTCGCCTGTGCTTGGTTACGAAGGTTGAGTTTACGTAGCTGCTTGCAGTTGCCGATGTTCAACCACCAGCCGGTACTGCCGTTGCCGGAACTTTGAAGGTTCAGTTCGCGCAGCACGGTACATTTGCCCAGGTCGAAAGCGTTTTTCAGGTGGTCGGCGGCCCCGCTCATATCCAGCACCTTCATACGGCTCGCGCCATAAACCCTCAAGGGATCGTTCACCGTATAGGCACCGGTGATGGAAAGGCTCGCAGCCGCATCTTTCTTGATGATGCCGGTATTCCCTATATTCGGGCTGTTGTTCGTACCGTAGCCGAAAGCATAAACCTCGTTGGCCGTAATCTTCAGCACGTCGGGGGTGTCAGCAGCCGTACGTGCCAGATAGAGGTCGATGTTGTCACTGGTGAAATTGCTCGTGCCGTACTTAGCATCCAGAAGGGCGAAACGATTACGCACGAAATATTCACGGTGCGCACGGTTACTGCCCTGAAGGGCGTAGATGAACGGCCACACCTTGCCGTACATCTCCTGCGTGGCGGGCAGGATGTACTTCAGCTCGCCGCTCTTGTTATAGGCACGGTCGCACCAGTTGCCCGCCTGCTCCACGTTCAGCATGTCCAGGACACGGCTGGTGGTAAGTACACCGCGAAGAGCCTGCGCCTGTGTCTTCAGGTCAGCGTCCAGGTTGGCCAGAACGAGGTTCCAAAGCCAGCTGTCACGGCCTTCAAAGGCATATTTCCCGGCCTCGGCGTCATAAGTGTCGCGGTCGGTGGTGTAGTCATACACCAGGAAACAGTCGTTACGTTTTCCCATCTGGGTATCACCGTCGTAGTAGGTGATGTACCATATCAGGCCGTCCCACGTGCGCAGCATCATGTTCTTCGCACGCTGGTCAACGGCAAGGAAATAGTCCGTCCAGAGGTAATACGTCAGCAGGAAAGCCTTGTCGAAATAGTCACTTATCTCGTCCCTGAACTTCTCGCTCTTAAAAGTGGAGAGGTCGGCGCTCGTCGCACCGTCCGGAACACACGAGCGTATCCATGCGTACAGCCGTTTCACGGCCGTACGCTGCGACTCGTCAAGGCCCGCCCATTTCACATCATCCGGAACGTTGGTCTCGGCACCGGCATCAAACACCTCCTCCAGATGAGCGTCACTTGTGGTCTTGAAAAGGCACATGGCCTCGGTATTGTTCAGCATTTCCAGAGTGAGGGGACAGGCAGGATCGTAACCCTCCACGCCACTAAGGCCGAACAGGTCGCCGCTCTTGCTTTTCTCGTTGTTGAAGTTGTATTGCCCCACATAGTTGTTCTCGCCGTCCTCCGCAGCCGCCACAAACATGTCGATAGGCACACCGTCGATAGCGGTACGCACGGTGACCGCGTTCAAATCGCTGCCGCCCGTCTCGTACTGGTAACGCTGCGGAGGGGTGAGAAGCCCCATCTCCTTCAGCACGTCGTTGAACAGTTTGGCACCGCCTGTGTTCAGCGACATGGACGAGTCGGAATAATCACTCTTCAGACAGATCAGGTTCATGGCGATGCCACCGGGACGGACGGGATATTTCTTTTCCGCCTGCTCCTTGCCGCCAACGGTGAAGCTAAGGTTCGTGCCGCCCTTGCTGATATAGATACGGATGTTCTTGCTCGGATATTTCGTGGAACTGGTACCCTGAATACGGATATAACAGTCACGAAGCACGAAGTCGTATTCGGATCCGAAAGGGGAGTAATAGAAGATATCCGCCGAAAAGTCCGTCTTCTTGTTGTTCTCGGCATACACGTCATCGAGCTTGTTCTGGCGCACGATACGCAGCACCCCCTTGCCCTTGGCACGCAGCTTGTCCATATCCACAGTGTCGGTATCACCCAGGATATCGTTCTCCTCATACAGCGCGATCATCTCCTCACCGTCCGCACTGTCCACCATCCGGTTCTCCAGTTCCTCGTCGTCACTCAACCGGCGGGTATAGATACGCACGCTCTTTACCTCCACGTCCGCCCCGGCGCTGTCAATGGTGATATATTTCGGATTGTCCTGGCGGAAGCTGAAGGCGTTGTCGTAGATGTCGGCACCGGTACGGTTGCCGTCCACATAAAGCTCCATCAGACGGCTCTCATTGCGGGTACCCACCATGAGGGCCACCTTGATCCACCGGTCTTCCACATAATTCGTGCCCAGCTTGATCTCACGCTCCACCAGCTCGTCGTCCTCGTTGGTATAGGACACTTTCTCACCGGTCTTGAAACTCGCTTCCGAAGGGGTGATATAAAGCCCCTTGCCACTGTCGAGACAGTCCACAACTGCGGTATCGCTGTCAGTGGGATTGCTTACCCGGAGGGTCAGTTCAATGGTCAGCCCCGTACTTTTCACATCGGTGGCAAAGGGCCGGTAGCCGATGACGGCTTTCGCACCGTTGGTCAGCTTCAGCGCCTCACCCGTCCAGCCGTTGCTGCTCCAGTCAAAACCCTCGAACGTGGTCTCCACGCCGTTCGACTCCCATGTTCCGGGGTTACTCTCCCCGTTGCTGCGGCCCGCCGCGTCAAGCTTGACCGCCAGGCCGTAGGTGGCCTCGCTGATATCGATACCGCTCTCACCCACGTCGATGCGCAAAGTGTACCCGGTCGGACCGGCTTTCAGGACAAGCGTCTGCGTGCCTTCCTCGGTAAACCGGTTACTGTAGGTCATCATGCTGCGGGGAGCGCTCACGGTACTGCTCTTGACGCCGTTTTTCCAGAACTCCACTTCAGCGGGCACACGGTCGGGATCATAGGCCACCCAGTCGAAAGTGAGCTTCTCGTAGCGGCCGGCTTCAAGGACCGGCTCCAGATGCTCGTCCCGTCCGAGGACATGCCCGTCGGCATGAATGAGCTTCAAACCGATGAAGGGCGCGCCGGTTCCGGCCTTCAGCAGGTCGATATGGATGCTCTCGCTTTTCAGCGTGAGGTCGTCAGTTTCCATCTCGGCCACCAGCTGGGCGGTATGCCGCCCCACGGACAGGCCGGTCATGGAAACCTCGAAACTGCCGTTCGTCGTGCCGCTGCGGGTGACCGTATGCGCGTTCTGCTGTACACCGTCCACGTACAGGCTGACGGTTTTCGTGCCGGTACCGCTCACGGCGTAGGGTATACTCGCGGAATCATAGGTACCGTAACCGCCGTTCTGGATGGTGGCCGCCAGGTTGTAACCGCAGGAAAGGGACAGGGTGACGCTCTTCACGCTCACGTACGCCTGCTTCTTCTGCGCCTTGCCCGTGGTGGGATCGGTAGTCTCGGCAATGACGTAGATATCGCTCGTGCCCACCAGCAGGTATTTGGTCAGGTCAAGGGTATAGGTACCCTTGCTCACTTCCTTCAGCGAGGAGGAATAAGTGGTGGTCGTCCCGCGCTTCACCTGGATGGTGACGGTCGCTTTCTGTCCGGTACTGCTACCCTTGTCATCACCGCCGGCAACCTGGTGGTCATAGGTATAGGTAAGTTTCACCGCTCCGCCTTCCTTCACGGTTTTCTTGTCGGTCTCGGCAAGCAGCACGATCTTGGTGGTGGAGGACTCACCGCCGCCACCGCTGCCGGCCGGGATGTCAACGCTCGCGATCTCCGCCCCGCTCTTGTTGGTCAGCGCAAGGCGGACACTGCTCTCGTCGTCGCTCACTTCCGCGCTCATGCCGAACACGGTACCGGCTTCCACCTCCTGGAATTTGGCGGCGACGGTCTTGTTCTGGACGGGATTGGTACTGTCGGCATCCAGGCTCTCGTCCACTTCCAGCTTGTCGATGGTCAGATCCACGTTGCCCTCGCTGTCGGGAACTTTCTTCTCGCCGTTCACCGTCAGGCTCTTCATCGTTCCGGCACCGCCGAAGTCCTCCCAGCTCGCCTCCTGCTCCCAGCTCGACAGACTTGTCCCCACGAACTGTTTGGTCTCCCATTTGCCCTGCGAGACTTCATAGGTGATGCAACGGCCCTTGTAACGGTATTTCTCATCCACGGCACCGATCGCGGAGGAAAGGACATAATAACCGCTCTCCAAAGGGACTTCCGCCGTCACATTATACGTGTTACCGCCACCGCCCGTACCACCGGGAATATCAACGGAGGCAATCTCCGTCCCGGTCTTCCCCAGCAGGGTGAGTTTCACCGTGTCGTTCTCCTCATCAGGGACGGCCGTCATGCCACCGACCAAACCGTCGTTCACACCGGCGGCGGAATCCTCCGCCTGTTTCGCAGCCGCGGATGCCGCTGCCGCGGCGGAATTTGCAGTTTCAGCAGCCTGATTGGCGGTACCGGCCGCATCAGACGCCATACCCGCAGCTTTATTCGCCAAAGCCGCAGCATTATCCGCTTTCGTGGCAGACGCATTCGCCGTGGCAGCGGCATCATCGGCCGGTTTACGCAAAAGGGTGAGCGGAGCACTCACCAGCTCACTGCCGCGAAGGGCGGGGAGACTTTTGATATTGTCAAGGGAGCTGACCTCCACAAGTTCATCAACGCTCTGGCTCTCGGCCTTGATAGCGTTCAGGATGACTGTAAGCATGTAATTTCCTTTCATTATCCGTCTGAATATTACCGCTCGGACGGAAACCGGTACCGTTGAACAGGCACTGGGAGACTATGACTCCCATACACTGGGGTTTCTTATCAATCAACAGCACGCTACCGTCGAAATCCTTAAAATACACATTAAAATTTACTTTCATATCCTTTATTTTTAGATATATGTCATCTTAACGACAATTCCATTAACAACCTCAAGGGTATAGTTATAAGTTATAAAATCACTCTTTACAGCCCACTGGAAGGTACCTGAAACACCCTTTCGGTAACTGTATGTCCCATCGCTGGCCAAGCTCCATCCCGTACCGTAATTGTTCGACAGGATATCACCACAATACACCGCCCCGTTCACATGCACACCACCGTCAAAATAGCCGGCATAAGTATTGGCACTGATAGGATAGCTTTGACCAGAGGACTTGCTGGAGGCATAGATAGCGGCACCACCCAGATTCGAGCCTACGGCCTTGACACCGAAGCGTCCCTGCGTGGCGGCATTAAAGGACACATCCACAATACCCTCCATGTCCGTTTGTGAGACACCAAGTTTCAGACTGCGGGAATCATTGCCGAAATAATCACCGGCTTTCCAGTACAACCGTCCGGAATCAATCGTAAAACCGCCGATTTTACCCTCATAGGCATACACTGTACCATAAATCTTGGCGTTGCGCGTCTCAATACTACCGTCTTCCAGAATCTTGAAATTATCATTAGCCGTAACAAGTCCCTCCAACGTGATATTATCGCCCTTGATTTTTACGCCGTCACCCCCAACACCTACAAGGGATTTCAAATTTCCATCACCGTCAATGGCATACAACCCGGAATATTTGGAAGTAACCATCAGGCCGGTCTCTTCCAGCAGGTTCTCGTCTTTGTCGAACACCGCCGCCGAAATCTTTACCAGACGCTCCGACTGCTCGAAAAGGGTTTTATAACGGTGTGTCAGGGATTCCACACGGTCGGTGCTCAATATGAGCATATACAGGTAAATATCACCGGTAAAACTCAATTTAAAATCACCTGTACCGTTCCAGAGTCCGCTACAGGTGTACTGTACGTACCCGTCGGTCGCGGACAGTTCTTCCTCCACCTCCATGCTGTTGAAATTGGCAAAGCCTGTCTTATCCACACCCACAAACTCCACACGCAGCGTGCCGGCCTTGGCACAGCGGTAAAAGAAAGTCAGGAACACCGGGACGGCTTCCTTCTCCCCACTGTCATTTTCAGGCATGGAGGGAATACTTTTCAGGTTCTCACGTTTCTGGAGGATGTACTTGTTACGAATCCGGACAACCGTACGGCCGTCATCCTCGGTCACGCTCGCGCTGTCACCCTTCCTCGTCAAGACGTTACCGTTCGCCCAGATCCACCGGTTGCCCACAAGGAAGAACACGGTCTCGTTCTCCGTGTTCCACTTCATAAGGCCGTTATCAAAGGCGGGGTTATTCAGGTAGCCGCGCTCGGTGGCGAAGTCATTCCGCAGGGCGGTGACGGAACTGACGATTTTCCCCTCGACTATCTCGAACTTCGTCTTGATATCCTCGCCCGTTACCAGAAGGAACGTACCACGCAGGTAGGCGTTGTCGCTGTACAGGCCATCACCGTGAGGCTGGTTGTCTGAAGGGAACCAGTCATCACTGATACCGTCAAGGTTGCCCAAACGGGCACGCAGGCAGCCGGTGAAGTTCTTCGCCTTCACCACGTCCATCACGTCCACACGGGGCTGCCCGTCCTCGGTGGCGGAGATCAGGATCAGGTTCTGGCGCAACGGATTCTCCGTGTTGCCCATCAGCACGCACTCGTCACCAGACTCCGGAAGAGAAGCGCCGAACTCGTCCTCGCCCACGAGGATGGAACCACCCTCCACGCCGGCCACCTCAACCCAATAGCTTTTCAAATTCCCGCCGCTGAAGGTCTGGCAGCGCATGAGGTCATGGGCCACGAAAGTGTTCTCCTGCTCGAAAGTGATCCTCCAGTAACCGCCCTCAAGAACAGCGGTCTTTATTTTCCCGTTGGCGGCACTGACACAAAGCTGGCCGCCGACGCTGCGTACCTTCTCGATAAGCAGCTCCAATACTACCATGACCTGGCGTACCGTCAGCTTGTCGATGGTCAGATGGGACAAAGCGT
>PPYE01001243.1_pt1 | contig 10264 bp, 6 predicted proteins | sample 1559881 | NCBI WGS metagenome assembly PPYE01 (sample SAMN08240022, study PRJNA423297) | Human gut metagenome, whole genome shotgun sequencing project.
GTAATAGACTTCGTGGTTGAGATCAAGACAAGGTTTAAGCGGACGGACTTTAGAAAACTTCTCTCCGCGGCTTAGCGCCTTGTTCCGATAGCTTCTCAGACACTGGTTAAAGTATTCGGCCTTTAAGGGAAGCAGCTTTCGAGCTTTTTCCCGCCACTCGTACCATTTCTGATAAGTTATGATTTCGTGGGCTGTGTAAGTCTGGCTCATCTTTTTCAGCACTTCGCGTTCTTTGGAGCGCTGGTCAGATTTACTGAGCTTTAAGACGATCTTTCGGGTGTACTTGTAAGGCTCACGGGTCTGCATACGTTTAAGGCGATCTCTTTTGGCTTTGGTCGCCATAAGCTCCATGTATTCATCCACGTAGAAATGACGATGGCAGAGCTGGATCTTTCTGTTTTCTTTCTGTGCTGAGGTCACTGATCTCGAAGATATGATTCTCTTTGACTTGTATTCCTTGGCCATTTCTTCCCAAGTCGGCTTTTCCTTTGGCTTTAAGGTGTATTCGTAATCCGGCCTGAGGTAACGGTTTGGGAGATACCAGATTTTCCTGCCGTATGGATCTTTACGGTTTTGAGGATGCTTATGTTCGCGGGAGATCACCTTCAATTTGTCAATCGTCAGAATGACATCCGGGTTGTCCATGAAGAGGGCTCTCATGGCAGCTCGGGACAGCATCATTTTGTCCCAGTCCGACAACTCGTCGAACTTCTTCCTTGTTTCCGAACGGCTCAAGATGACCTTGTCTCGAGAAGGTAAATGGAGTGTGGCCATAGTAAAAATCTTCAATAGATATTCGTTAGGTACAAAACTCCCCTGATCGGCCGTAAATACGGTCGATTTGGAATGTTTTGAGAATTAAGAGAGGACGGTTAAGCGGTTAAAGCTGCTTGTATTGCCTTAGCCGAAGACTTTCCTGAAGATGGCGTCTTTGCGGGACTTTTAGGCATCGGCTTGACTTCTGCTTTTGTTTGAGTTGTGGCTTTAGCTGTTTTTGCTGCCGGTTTGACTGAAGCTTTTGCCTGAGCGGCTGATTTAACTGTCTTTGCAGTCTTGTTGGCCTTGGCAGTCTGGACAATAGAAACTTCTTTTGACTTCGCGGTTTCGCTGGCAGCCTGAGAATTAGCAGACTGAAGAGCTTTTGGCTTTCGACCACGTTTAGCCTTCGGAGGATTCTGGTCAGAAGGTGCTGTGCTTGATTTCGGTTGACCGGACGCTGCGGTATTTGCTTTCGCTTTTGCAGCAGAGGCAGGTTTTGCTTCACTTGCGGCCTTTTGCTTTTCAGCTTGTTTGACCTTCGGAGCGGCGTCTGCATTCTCAGGAGCAATAGCGGTTTGGGTATCAGCTTTCTTTTTGCGGCCACGTTTAGCTTTAGGCTTTTCCGCATCGGTAACAGAAGACGTTTCGGATGCGGAGTCGACAGACGGATTCTTAGAATCAGAGGATTCTCCAGACTTGCTTTGAGCATTAGATGAGGAGGATGGCCTGGTGGTCTTCTGAGCAACGAATTGCGCCCAAGTCTTAGCCGTTGCATTTTCTTCGGAATTAGCCTTGGCTTCTTGAGAAGTCTTGTTCTCCGACAGGTTGTTGGATTTATCCTTGTTCTTCAAAGAGGCCAGCCTCTTGATTTCGGCATCCATTTCCATGTCGGCAAGTTTTTCCGGATGGATAGAAGATTTTTCTACAGATTCATTAAATCGTTGTAGCAATTGCTGCTGAAGCTCAAGGTTGGCGACTTCTCTGCTTAACTTAGCCGATTCATCTAAAGTGGTTTGGTCAATTTTCTCGGCAGAAACAGTAGCTGTGTTATCGGACGCTGCAGATTTGTTATCCTCAGCCGACTTTTCTGCAATGTTTCCGGTGACAGCAGTTTTGCGCTGTGCCTCCTGGGCAGTCGAGGCTGGCTCTTTGGCGGCAGGAACTTCCGTCGCGGAACCGACGATTAAGGAAGAGGTTTCTTCATTGGCGCCGGCCTTCTTCGGCTCACAAGTGATCTGTTTAACTTCAGGTTTCTTTTGAGCATTAGAAGGAAAGGAATCTTCGGAATCGATTTTCACCAAACGGTAGCCTCGTTTGGCAAGCCAACTGTGCACGGAAAAGCATTCCCCAACACCTCTGAAGAATCTGCTTGTGTCGTGACAAAGAGCATTAAAGACGAGTTTGCACGAGGCTTTAATGGCGTGCGAGGTTTGGATCGTCGGAACCGAAGGTTCTTCGGACTTTTGGACGATGATTAAGTTTGTGTTAGACATTTCTTTTGCAGGTGTTTCAGTTTTAGTAGTTTCGGCTGGTTCTTGCTCAGAAGCTGTTTTGGCAGCAGCTTCCTTGGGCTTCGCCGTTTTGCTTTTGGCTTGTTTCTTCTTTACGTTGAATTCGCAGTCAAATTTTTCTTTCGCTTCTTCGAATGCTCGCAAAGCATGCTCTAAATCGGCTTTACGCTGAGCGAGAATTGCCGGAGGGACTTTTGCTTCTTCAGCTTCTTTGAGTGCTCGCTCTTCTTCTTTCCAGCGCTTGCGGGCCTTTTCCATCAATTGTGCAAAGAATTCCCTTCTTTCTTTATCCTCGTCCGTTTTTGGTGCCAATACCTCTTCAAAGTAGGGCTTCAAACGTTCCATCATCAGTTTCTTGTCTTCCCATTGCCATTTGGCAACAGGTTTGTAGAGACCGAGCTCTTTCAGTTTCTTATCATTAGCATTGACGGAATGTTTAGCTTGGAGAGATTGAACGGTTCTCCCTAAATAGCTGTCGTTTGCTACATAAAGAAGGAAATTATTAAAGCGAAGACCTTGTACCGGAGTTGAGACGACCTCCTTTCCGCATTTCTTATAAATTTCAATGCGGTTAGCGACTTCTTCAAAGGTTCCGCCTTCTTTCAAATCAAAGATTCCGCACTGACAGCACATTCTAAGAACCTCTTTCTCTCGCCATGTCTGGCGAGGAAAGAGTTCTTGAAGCTTGGCAGTTAAGAGAGGGAAGAAATATTCAACAACAGCGTAGATTTCTCCGTCTTTGCACGTGATCGCACGCGCAACGATTTGGAGAGGTTCTTTATTACCGATTTCATCGGACTTTCTGAGGGCTGTTTCCGGAGAGAGTTCGTTTGCGAGCAGGGCGCAAATCGCCCAGCTCAGGATTGAAGGAATATAGTGAGGCGGCTCTTCTCCTCGTCTGGCAAATTCAATCGTCATCTGTTCTCTGAGGATGGATTCAGCCTGAGAAATTAAGATGAGGATGAATTCATCCTTAACAATACTTCCGACATCTCCTCGGATAAATTTGGAGAGCAGTGCAAGGTATCCTCGCTTAAAGCTCTTTGCAAAGCGCTTTTGGAGAGATTCCGGAAGATATTTAAGGACGAGCCGATTGATGTTGCCGGCGGCAGCCTCAGGATCCGGATCGACATTGTGGTATAGCGTAAGTTCCTGCCCCTCGTGTTCCTTGAACCAATCTTCATAAGGCACTTCAAACCGAAACTCATCTCCGTTCTCTGCGACTACACAGAACGTCATTGCCGTAATGCGTAAGTTGAGGAAAAAACAGATGGTTAGAACCAAGAGTTTTAAAAGCTGTGTCTCAAACTCTTTCTGAGCCAGAGGCATCGTGAAGAACTGGATGCGCTGACGCAGAAGATTAAGCGCAATGCGGCTTAACTTTAAAGAGAAGTCGTTGTAGCTTCCCGGCCAAAAGTATCCCGAACCGGAGCTCAAAGGAAGATTGCCGACGATCTTTACCAATACCTCAAAAAGCTCGGTTTGTATTCCAAGAAGGTGGTCGTCTCCGACCGCCTGACTCAGCTCATTGATCAATGGCTGAAGTTTAAGGCGGTCGGATTGGTTAAAAGGCCTCAGGCAATTGGCGAGGGGCATAGAAGGTCTAGCCATTGTTATGGTGGTGATGAAGGAAGGACTTAAGGAAAGAATTGCAGCACTGGTTTAACTGACGGAGACTTTTACGAGCATCTTTCTGAAAGCCTTTAGGAGTATTAAAAGGAGCAAGATTCTTTGGACAGCCTTTAGCTGTCCAACTCTGATAATCAAAAGGTCCGTGGCCAACCAAGGAGGCCGTGGAAAAGTGGACAAGCGGTCCCGGAGCAGCGAAGACTGATGTTTGACCGTCTTTGTGCATCAAAACCGGCCAAAGTTTGGAGGTTTTAATGTTGCGAAAGTCAGTTTGAAGATTAAAGAAGGGCAGATGCTGCAGCGTATAAAGGACGAAAAGGGCGCTCAGCTTATTCTTCAAGCCGAAACGACGTTTAACCACAAAGGACGTCCAGCTGACAACGTCGACAAAAGCGTAAATAAAGTCTTTGTTGGAGATTCCTACGGGAATATCCATTCCATATCCGCTCGCTCTTCCTTTGCTGATTCCTCGGTTTCTGTTTAAAACTGCAGAAGAAGGATTAGAGAGACTGACTCCGGACTCGGCAGCATACTGTTTAGCAAAGTCGTCCAAGGCTCCGTTCATGTAGCTGTCAATCTTCTCTTTAGGTTTGCCGGCAGAATCGTAAAGTTCAGGAATGAGCTCAAGGGCGACCATCGGGAATTCTTCTTTGTGAACGTGTGGAGCAAGACCACGGAGGAATTGGTTCAAATGAGAATTAAGAAGAATTGGATCCTTCAAAACAGACAAAGTTCTCCAGATACGGCGAGACTGCATTTCTTCTGCTTCTTCCGGAGTTACATCTTTCTCATGCAAGACGAATTCAAAACGATTCACTTAGCTCAAGAGCGTATGGGAAGAGAGCAGAAAAGAAAGGGCCGTGAAATAACGATGATCTCTTCGGATCTTTAAGTAGAAGAAGATGAAAGCCCAGCCAATAACGGTCTCCATGAACTGCTGACGAGAGGAGATCTTTGAAGGCTTCATAAAACGATCTTCCAATTCGTTGTAGAGCTTTTGGTCGCCATGAGCATATGCATTAAGAAGACGAATGCAGTCCGCGATCGACGGGAAGACTTTCTTTGATTCAACCGGTGTTCTACCCAGCGGTACCACCTTCACGATGGGATAAGGAAGATAGGCGGCAATCGTCTCATCAAAATCATTGTCGGAAAAAGCAACGGCAGGAACACTAAAGAGAGGGAATCGTTTTACATATTCCAGTGCTGCTGCGTTGATTGTGGGGATATCAGGTTTCAACCCCGTTTCAAGACAGTTTTTGTTGAAAATTTGACAGACTGATTTCTTCATATTGCATCTCCTGCATAGGGTTAAGAAAATGTCTTAACGACAGATTAATGATCACCCTATAAAAAGACGCTAGGTGATAGTTGTGACTAACTTTAGGCAGAGACTTTTGTTAAGTGACTAAGAACGGCATTAATTCTTGCATTGAGGCAAAATACTCCCTCCGTAATGCTTTAATTCTGTTTTTTGATTGATTTAAACAATAATAAAAATAACCTTGAAAGGGTTACAACTAATTAGCCAAGGGCTAATATGCTTTTACGTACATTACTAATTTGGTAATAAAAGTAATACTACAAGTGAAGAAAGTTGCACTAATATTGCATATTGGTTCATTAGTGTTTCAATAATTTCCACTTTATTTCTATTAGTTTCACTAACTTTACAGCAGCGTATTACCATCAATACACAAAGGTTGATTCGACCATTTCAAAAGACACTTAACAAAAATTTCTAACCCGAATGGTTAGCAGTTGAAAAAAGTTTCGGCCTTTAGCCGGCTCTCGCGGAGCCGGCCGACCCGGAACATGAAGAGAGAATGCTCAAAGAGCAAGAACCCTCGGACGTCTGAAACGTTTTCCTAAGTTTGAATTTGAAGCGAAGGCTCGGCCTCACGGCTTCGGTCAATCGATATTCTTCGACGGGCAAGACCTCGAACCAAGATGAAATCTCTTCCATCGTCTTCTCTGCAGTTTGGTACCCGATACCCTGATACAGAAAAGGTATAGAAATTCGCCTTAAACAAATCCAACCTAAAAGAACCGCCTCAGAAAGACGCTTGTCGCCAAACCGTGCAGTCGATCATTAAAGGTGAGGGAGGAGATTCAGATGGGCAATACACATCCTCTTAACCACGTTCCCCTTTACTGACTTTCTGCCGCGCCGGGTTTAAAACCAGGAATCGTCCGTCTTCGGTCTCTCTAAATTTTCCTCTGCGCTTCTAGTCTCCTTACCAGGAAGCAGTCCGCGCAAGTTCGACACGAGGTCGATGTTTTTCCTCAGCACGGCGAATGCCGCTTCTAAGTGTCGACTCCGGGAAGCAAGAACCGAAATCAAAACTGCTCTTTAAAACTTCTACCGCGAGGAGGAGTTCCTCAGCCTTCCTCCGTCCGGAGCAGGACGTTCAATACGGTGAGGTCAGCTGTTAAGCAGCTCTTGAGAGGAGCAAGCTCTTCTCAAGCACTTCGAAGAATCTTTGTGGAAACTCAAAGATGCTTCGGAACTGATCGGATGAGAGCCTTGAAAATCCGCCGAGACTTCCAAGACAATTTTCCGATCCGCCTGTTTAAATCTTTTAATTGACCTTTTACAGACGGCCAAGAGTTCCAAATTAAAAGTTTTATCTTCTGAATTCAGCGCCGGTCGCAACCGGCTTAACTCTCGGTCTTGTTTTCTGAGCTTTTGCTCAATTGCCGTTTCTTTCTATTAACCTCTACAAAGAAAGATACGGAACAAGAACTCAACCCCAGCTTTTCTATTGAATCTCCGAGGTTTCTTCCGCTCTCTTTTGAAGAACTTCAGAAGCGTTCCTTGTTGAGATGTGACTGTACAGGGGACGGTTTGAATGGTCTATGTGACCCTTTGATGTAAAACTTGCAATTTTTTTTGGGGATTTTTGATATTTGAATATTTAAAACCCTTGATACTCAGTTTAAGTAGAGGAGGGGAAGATTGTTTGAAGTTCTACGCTCCAACTTTACTTTTTGAAACATATATTTCAAAAAAAATTCCTAGAATATTTACTGCATGGGGAGCAATTTGTTTTGACTCTAAAAAAAGGGAAAGTTCCTCAGGGCAACCTTCAGAGTTTATGGAACCGTGCCGCGTGGATGTTATGTATCTGATTAGTACCTCGTTGCACCCTTGTGTAACAAGGAATCAAAAAGATCGGATCTCAAAAAACAACCGATTGATTTTTTTTGGTTCTTTTGGAGCTCCGGCGAAAGCTGTTGAAGGAAAGAAGCCTGAGAGATTTGTGTGTACACTCTTGGAACTTTCAATTTCTCTCTTGTTTAGTCTCAAGAAAGTCGCTTAGAAGTTATTAAAATGGGGCAGTGGCCCAAAGTATTCAGTGAAAAAGTTCTCGTCGAAAAGTTTTCGTAACGATGGTTATTGAATAAGAAAACATGATGTTAATTTAAAGATGAATGAAAAAGAAAAAGTTTTAGTAGTTGGGGGGGGTTCTTCGGTTTGTATTTGGCTTGGTTCCTCACTCAACTTAACTATAAAGTTCTGCTTTTTGAAGCAGAGTCTGATTTCATGGCTCATGCTTCTTTCCACAATCAGGCTAGAGTTCATCAAGGGTATCATTACCCGCGGAGTGTATTAACTGCTTTGCGTTCACGGGAAACTTTTGAAAGGTTTGTAGCGGAGTTTCCCGATAGCGTATACAGAGATTTCGATAAATATTATCTTATTGGCAAGCATCTTGGTAAGGTTAGTTCATCGCAGTTTTATAACTTTTTTAGGCGAATAGGTTGCCCAATTACTCGGGCAGACGGAAAGATTTTCGATTTAGTTAATAAAAATTACATTTCAGACTGTTTTTTGACTAAAGAATTTGCTTTCGATTCAACTTGTTTAAAGCATCAATTATTGGATCGTCTTGCATCAACTGGTGCAGAGTTATTTCTGAATCATAAAGCGATAAAGGTGCAAAGAGGCGAAGGCAGAGAGCTTCTTTTAACCGTTGAGGATAAAAATAAGGAAATTAAAATGTTCTCTGCCCAGAATATATTTAATTGCACTTACTCAGGTTTAAACCTGATTCCATTTGCTAGTCGATTGTCTGTGATCCCATTAAAACATGAATTGACAGAAATGGTTTTAGTCAATGTCCCGGAAGAAATTTCGCATATGGGAATCACTGTAATGTGCGGACCTTTTTTTTCTGTTATGCCTTTTCCCGCCGTACGAGATAACGGAGTTCCAGTTCATTCATTTAGTCATGTGAGGTATACACCCCATTATGAATGGTACGACTCAAAAGACACACTAGGCTACGCCCATCTAAAAGATCAACAAAATTCGGCTTGGACTTATATGTTGAAGGATGCTTCAAGGTATATGCCCATTTTAGAAAATTGCAAATTTAAACGTTCTTTATGGGAAATTAAAACCGTATTACCAAGAAGCGAAGTGGATGATTCAAGACCTATTCTTGCAAAGTTTAATTACGGGTTAGAAGGTTTCCATTGCATCATGGGTGGAAAAATTGACAATATTTACGATGCAGTCGAATCCGTGAAAGAACATTTGAGTCTTTAAAAATGAACAAAGATAAAAGTCCTTTTTTTATTTCAGTAGTTGTACCTATTGAAAAATTCGAAATTTCCGCTAGAGAGAAACTTCTCAGCATTCAGGAAAGCTTGGATAAGAATTATTGGGATTATGAAATATTACTTGTCGCATCCAGTAGTGTTTATAAAAAATACCCCAGTGAATTAAATTCTTTCTTAGATACTGTTCCCGCCACAAGATATATTCAGTTATCATCTAACCTTTCCAGGGAGGTGTTGCTGGAATGTGGAGCGGAGAACTCCATAGGAGATTTTGTTGTACTTTTTGAACTTGACACTGATCCTATTAGCATTATTAAAGAAGGGGTTGAGAAGTGTGCACAAGGAACCGACGTTTTGGTTGGAACTTCCCGCTTCGAAAATTCACCTCTCTACGGCTTAAGCAGAAGATTAGTGAAGTTTCTTCTTAACTTATCCGAATATAAACTTCCTAAAGACGCGACGGATTTTAGAGTCTTAAGCAGAAGAGCTGTAAATGCGGTTTTCTCATCGGGTAAAAGAAGTCAAGATTTCTTCATGAGAATTCAAAATAGCGGATTTGAATGGAAATCATTTCCCTATAAATCAGAACGAATAGTTAGAAAAACATTTTCACAAGGATTGAAAAAAACATTAGATTTAATGGTTTTTAATTCTCTAAATCCTTTGCGTGCGATCTCACTTCTTGGTCTTTTAGGATCCCTTTTTGCTTGTATTTTTGCCCTATATTCATTAGTTATCCAATTTTTCAAGAGCAATGTTGTTGAAGGTTGGACTTCGATCGTCCTCTTATTATCTTTTTTCTTTCTCTTGCAATTTGTCATCCTTTCTTTTATTAGCCAATACCTGGCTAGGTTGTTGCGAGATTTAAATCGCGAAAGCGATTACGCAGTTGTCTTTGAAAAAAATTCAAGAGTAATGGTTAATCGAGACAGGATAAATGTTCTCGAAGAGGAAGAATCGAAGGAAACTAACTTAGTTCAAACAGGAAGAAACAAATGAAAGAAACATCTGCCTTAATTGGATATACAGGTTTTGTTGGTACAACTCTTCTTGGACAAAGAAATTTTACTGATCTTTACCGCTCCACAAATATAAATGAAATAAAAAATAAAAGGTATGACATCGTAGTGGCAGCCGCCGCACCTGCGAAAAAGTGGCTAGCAAACTCTAAACCTTTTGAAGATCAAAAAAATATTGATAAATTAATTGGATCATTAAGTTACCTTCAAACTGAGAGATTTGTGTTGATAAGTACTGTGGATGTGTTTGCCCAACCAATCGGAGTTGATGAAGACACACGGATCGACCTTTTAGACTTACAACCATATGGATATAACAGAAGAAGACTCGAGCTTTTTGTTGAAGAAAAATTTCCAAATCATTTAATAGTTCGACTTCCTGGATTAGTTGGTAGGGGATTGAGAAAGAACATAATTTATGACTTTCTTAACAAAAACAGAGTCGATCAAATTGAAAGTAGGAATTCATTTCAGTTTTATCCAATGTCAAGACTATGGAAGGACATAGAAATTGCGCTGAATAATAATCTTAAGCTTATTCATTTGACAGCGGAGCCTGTGACGGTTGCAGAAGTTGCTAAGGAGGCATTTGGATTAAAGTTTGAACAAGAACTGGAAAATCCACTGGTTCAGTATGACTTTAGGACTAGGTATCATTCTTATTGGGGTGCCGAGAGCCCATATCAATACTCTAAACTCCAATCATTAGATGCTATTAGAGAATATAAAAGGCAAGAATTAAATGAATAATCTTAATAATGCACTCTCTATTTCTAA
>PPYE01434900.1_pt1 | contig 10264 bp, 12 predicted proteins | sample 1559881 | NCBI WGS metagenome assembly PPYE01 (sample SAMN08240022, study PRJNA423297) | Human gut metagenome, whole genome shotgun sequencing project.
CCTGCTGGTGATTGCGTTTCTCATAAGCCCCTTTGGGCTGCCGAAGCTGGCCTTTTGGCTGCTGGGCAAGGTGCAGGATTTGAAATATGCAATACAGGATTTGGTTTACGGCTAAAAAGACACCCTCTCCCATTGGCGGAGAGGGTGTTCAGCTTATGATAAGACCTCCGGCGAAGCTCGTCGGAGGTCTTATGGTTCCAGATTATCTTCCTTGAAAAGTGGCGAAGCAAAAAAGGTGTCTATTCCAATTCCCAGCCCCTGGCACATCTCATGGATGATCCGCAACTTTACTGAATCGTAAGAACAGTTGATAATATTGCCTATGGTGGACTTGGGAACGCCACTTTTCATATACAGCTGATACTGCGTCATCTTCCGCTCGTCCAGCAGTTCTGAAAGGCGTTTGCTGACCGCTTGATTTAGCTTCAATTTTAATCACCGTCCCTGTCCCTGTACTAAAGCTATTATATGGGCAGGGGCGTGAAAAATAGTCCCTGTACCTGTACTAACGCCGCTGTTTGCGGTATTATAGGGCCGGGGGTGTTACTAATGAATGTGACTTTTTGCGGTCATTCACAGATCTGGCAGAGCGAAGAAATAGAGAAATGGCTATTCCATGTAACACAAAGCCTGATTGAGCAAGGGGCGACAACCTTTTACCTTGGTGGCTACGGTGCTTTTGACAGTTTGGCAGCGTCAGTTTTACGAGAGCAGAAGAAACGATATCCACACATCGAACTGGTTCTTGTCCTGGCCTATCTCAATACCGGGCGTGGTACTTCCGGTTACGACAGCACCGTGTATCCGCCGTTGGAAACTGTCCCGCGCCGTTTTGCTATTTCTCATAGGAACCGCTGGATGGTAGAATCCGCCGATGTGGTAGTAGCGTATGTCCTCCATGATTGGGGCGGAGCTGCCACAACGCTGCGGTGCGCCAAACAGAAAAAGAAACAGATTATTTCATACCGTGCCGAGATGGGCAGCTGAGGCTGCCCATTTTTTGAAGGGAGGGAAACTTCATGGCAACCACACGCATCATGCCGCTGCACATCGGCAAGGGCCGGACCGAGAGCCGAGCCATCAGCAAGATTATCGACTATGTGGCCAACCCGCAAAAGACTGACCACGGCAGGCTTATCACCGGTTATGAGTGCGATAGCCGTGTAGCCGACGCCGAGTTCATGCTGGCCAAGCGCCAGTATATTGCCGCCACCGGACGGGTCCGTGGCGCGGACGATGTGATCGCCTACCATGTTCGCCAGTCCTTCTGTCCTGGGGAGATCACCCCGGAGGACGCCAACCGGCTGGGCGTGGAATTTGCCAAACGGTTCACCAAGGGCAAACACGCCTTTATCGTCTGCACGCACATTGACAAGGCCCATGTCCATAATCATATCATTTGGAGTTCGGTCAACCTGGACTGTGACCGGAAGTTCCGCAACTTTTGGGGCAGCACAAAAGCCGTCCGTCGATTGAGCGATACCATCTGCATTGAGAACGGACTGTCCATTGTCGAGAACCCAAAGCCCCACGGCAAAAGTTACGACCAATGGCTGGGCGATCAGGCGAAGCCCTCCCATCGGGAATTGCTCCGTGCTGCCATTGACAACGCCCTGGCACAAAAGCCTGCTGACCTGGATGAGCTGCTGAAGCTGCTCCGGGAATCCGGCTGTGAAGTATCCAAGCGCGGAAAATCCTACCGTTTGAAGCTCCCCGGCTGGGGTAAAGTGTCCCGCTTGGACAGCTTGGGCGATGGCTACACCCTGGAGGACCTGCTGGCTGTCCTCGCTGGTCAAAAGGAGCATACACCCCGTCGGAAGCCGGTCAAGCAAGCAGATCCGCCGAAGGTCAATCTTCTGGTTGACATCCAGGCAAAGCTCCAGGCCGGAAAAGGTGCCGGATATGCGAGATGGGCCAAGGTCTTTAATCTGAAACAGATGGCACAGACCGTAAACTACCTCACGGAGCATAACCTGCTGGAGTATGCGGTGCTGGAGGAAAAAGCTGCGGCAGCCACGACCCACCACAATGAGCTATCCGCAAAAATCAAGGCAGCGGAGAAACGCATGGCGGAGATCGCCATCCTGCGGACCCACATTATCAACTATGCCAAGACCCGCGAGACCTATGTGGCCTATCGGCAGGCTGGTTACTCCAAGAAATTTCGCCAAGAACACGAGGAAGAAATCCTGCTCCATCAGGCTGCAAAAAATGCCTTTGATGATATGGGGGTCAAGAAGCTGCCCAAAGTTAGGGAACTGCAAGCTGAATATGCTCAGCTGCTGGAGGAAAAGAAAAAGACCTATGCCGAGTACCGCCGCTCCCGTGAGGAAATGCGGGAGCTGTTGGCAGCAAAGGCCAATGTAGATCGGCTCATGGGCATGGAAGAAGAAAAGCAGTCAGAAAAGGAGCATCAGCGATAAAATTATTTGAATAAGCACAAAGCAATAAGTTTTTTTCGTGTTATATATCATATCAATCTATTGATTTTTTAACGGGAAAATGCTATAGTCTCTACATAGCAATACTAAATAGCGATGGAAAGGAGCGGACTGAGTGGACAGTAGATATATTCAACAATTCAAGAAAGGCTCTCTTGAAATGATTCTTCTCTGTCTGATTGCAAAGCGTGAAACCTACGGTTATGAAATTATTCTTGAATTGAATAATAACGGCGCTTCTGTTCTGGGTTATGCAAAAGAAGGAACAGTTTACCCCATTCTTTATAGATTACAGCAGGCCGAACTCATTAAGTGTAGAATTGCACCTTCAACGGCAAATGGTGGTTCAAAGAAATACTATTCTCTTACAGGGAAGGGACGGGAAACCTTGGAAGAATTATTAAAGTTTTGGGATAGTTACACGGAGTGTGTAAACGGTTTTATTAAGGGATACACCCATTCGGAGAAAGCTATATGAGAGAAGTTTATATTAAGCAGGTTAAAAAAGAACTACTGCTACCTAAGAAACAAAAGCAGATTGTTTTACGAGATTTGGAAGAGATGTTTGCATCTGCAAAAGAGCATGGAGAATCAGAACAGCAAGTAATTGAGAGATTGGGTTCGCCTAAAGAGTTTGTAATAAATACGGAAGAACAATTTGGTGTGGATCATGCATCGGTAAAGAAACGCCGAGGCATCATTCATATAGTTTCCTCTGTAATTGTAGCTGTTGTGGCTTTTATTGTATTCGGAGTGATGCAGCTGGGCAAAACTCCTGATAATGTAATAGGTCAAGCTGATGCAATGACAAACATTAAAATAGACGAAGTGGGAGCCATAGATCCTTCATTTATCTTCTTACTAATTGGGACAGTCGCAATCATTTTAATATTCTTCCAGATGATAACGTTCATGCGAAATAATAGGAGGAAATGATGATGAAAAGAGGTATTGTTTTACTCGCACTCTTGATGCTCTGCCTGTTGACAGCTTGCGGATCGAAGAACACTTTGAAGGCCGATTCATTGATCCGCGATAATACAGGGATCGATCCCGATTCATTTGTTTATTTGGACGCAGGCGTTTGGCCGGAGAATGAATATACGGAAGAACTTCCGGTTCCTCCGGGTACAGTAAATACCGCTTATATTGATACTACAAATGAGTTTTGTGTTGTAATGCTCAACGAAGTAAGTGATGCAGACTTTGACAATTACATTACCGAATTAGAAAATAATAAATTTTCACAGATCGAAAATGTTGACGAAGAGATAGAGGGTGAAGGCTATATCTCTACGGGCACATTATATTCTAATGGCACAACCAGTGTCAGTATGTCTTTGGCTGATGGCACACTTGGAATGTATATTGTTATTGTTGAAGAAGGTGAAGAATAAGTAGGACTATTAAGTTATGTAAAACCGATTTGTCTGTCCCCCCTCGCCTAAAAGGAGATCTATTATGAAAAAGTACATGAAAAAAGTGATGTCCATTTTTCTGGCAGTATGCCTGTTTTGTTCTTTCGGAACTCTCAGCGCCTTTGCAGCTGAGAACGATCCGGCTCCGGTGGTCATCGGAGAATTTGATGGCCTGCTGAAGGATTGTTGGACATCTGATGCTCCTATTCCTCGCGCCGTTGCTAATGTACGAATCAATTCCTACGCGACCTACGATAAAGAGGATGGCGTTCAGGTCAAGGTAAAGCTGTATGTTCCGTGGTATGAATTCCCCAAACCTGAATTTACCGCAATGAGTGGTAGTGTCGCTGTGGCGCTGAACGGCAGCACCCATTCCACAGGGTTCTTTGAAACAGCCAACGGTGAAGAAACCATCGAATCTGATGTGAACACTGGAGTGACCGGCAATTCTGGTAACACTGGTACAGTGACTGTTTCTGGTGTCGCTACGGCAAACAATGCACTGGCAGGTGGCGGTACATTTGGAATTACCTATAACATTACCATTCCCTAACCCACAATACTCTAAAGCAGGTATCGCTTCCTTGTAAGTAAGACCGCAAATGGACAGTAGATTGGTTTTGGGCGTTGTCATGCAAGCCCCTGCATGACAACGCTTTTTTAGTTGTTCAGATACGAGAAAAAGCCATGTCCTGGAATGTTCAGGGCATGGCTAAAAGCGTCCGTCGGACGCGTAGCCGCAGAATGAAATTCTGCGTTCATGGGGGCTTGGGGGATACCCTCAACAAGCAGCGCCGGAAGCCAAATGGCTATCCAGGGGCATTGCTTGCCTCTTTCCCGCAGGAATAAAATAAGCCAGTGACGAAACCTTCAAATTTCGCTCCAAGGCAGTCAAATCATCAATCGGCATTATCGTTCACCTCAATAATATTGTATCGTTCCGGTTTGATTTGAGGAATAACCTTATCATTCCGGTTGACCAGCACGATTATACCGATTTTCTCCCTTGAGGCATGGTCACAGACTTGTATTCTTCGAGCAATAGAAATATAATAGAATAGATTGCAGGAGGTGCAGAGATGGACTATATGACCCTAAAAGAAGCAAGTGAAAAATGGGGGGTTTCTGTTCGGCAGATAAACTATTATTGCGCTGGTGGCCGTATTCCCGGCGCTGTAAAGATGGCAACAATCTGGCTGATCCCGAAAGACGCGGAAAAGCCTGTGGATATGAGAAAAAAGCAAGGGAGGCAACGGAATGAGAATTTTTATCATAGAGGATGAACCAGCGATCCGTGAGGAACTTACCCAACTTCTTGAAAAATACGGATACCAATGTGCCAGCAGCAGTGATTTTCACCATATTGCAGAAACCGCCCTTGCGTCAGGGGCGAGCCTAATTCTTTTGGACATCAATTTGCCGTATCAGGACGGTTTTCAAGTTTGCAGAGAAATCCGGCAGAAATCCAATCTTCCAATCATTGTGCTTACCAGTAGAAACAGCGATTTTGACGAGTTAATGAGTTTGAATATCGGTGCCGATGATTATATTTCAAAGCCTTACAATGCACAGGTTCTTTTGGCCCGCATACAAAAACTTCTGGCCCGAACTTATGAAGTGCAGGACAATGTGGTTTTGACACACAAAGGTTTAACCTTAAACCTACTCAAAGCAGAAATCAGTTATCAAGGGCAGAAAAAATCTCTTACTAAAAACGAAATGGGAATTTTGCGTCTGCTCATGGTGAACAAAGGAAATATCATTCCTCGTGACGCCATTATTGATGAACTCTGGCAGAGCGAACAATTTATAGACGAAAACACTTTGAATGTGAATATCGTTCGTTTGCGGAAAACGCTGGCTGAGATCGGCTTGCCTGACTATTTGGAAACGAAGCGTGGATTAGGGTATTGCGTATGAGATTATCCGAGTATCTTCTGGATCGCATTTTTTCATTGATTTGTATGCTGGTGTCGGCGCTCCTGCTGTTTGGCCTGCTTTGGTTGATTGAAACCCCTGCTATTTTTATTCTGTTTGCCGAGATAATCTTTATTGCAGCCTATATCATTGCTTTGGCGTATGATTTTTTCCGCAAGCGAAGTTATTACAATTTACTTCTGAAAATGGCGGAACAGATGGAAGAAAAGTCGCTTTTGGGCGAACTCTTGACACAGCCACATTTTTTAGAAGGTCAGATTTTAGTGGATATTTTGCGGCGCTGCAATAAATACCAGAACGACCAGATTTCCGATGCAAAACAGGCAAGTCGGGAATACCGGGAGTACATTGATTCATGGGTACATGAGATTAAGACCCCTATTACCTCTGCCCGCCTGATGATAGAAAACGAAAAAAATTCCACCACGCTGCGTATCGACGATGAACTCCGCAAAATTGATACCTATGTAGAACAGGTACTATACTATGCCCGCAGTACGGATGTGGAAAAGGATTTCAAGGTAGAAAAAACCACATTGCAATCGCTTGTTCATGCTGCGCTAAAGACATATTCCAAGCCTCTGATTCAAGCAGGTGGAAAGCCTGTGTTGAATGGTCTGGACATTCCCGTTGTTGCTGATAGCAAGAGTTGCACATTTGTAATTGGGCAAATCATATCCAATGCGATCAAATATCGAAAAGACAATCTGCAAATTGAATTTTCCGCCAAAGTAGAGAAAAACGATGTTTCCCTTTTTATTTCCGATAATGGGATTGGGATTTCCGCTGCGGATTTGCCGCGCGTGTTTGACAAAGGCTTCACTGGCGAGAACGGACGCCGCTATTCCAAGTCAACCGGGATTGGGATGTATTTGAGCCAAAAGCTGTGCAAAAAAATGAACATTGTGCTTTCCGTTTCCAGTGAACCCGGACAAGGGACTACCGTAACTATGGTATTTCCCACGGAGAGCTATCTGAAAGAGGCGGGGCTGTAAAACCTCGCCTTTTTCAACCTTACATTCTGGTAAGGTAAATGTAATCTAACTTAATGGCACAGGCGAAGCCCCTATGGTAGAGTAAAAGTACAAAAGCAAACCGCTTTTGAGAAAGGAGCCTCATAACCAATGGACGACACAATCTTACGGGTGGATGACATCCAAAAATTTTACGGCAACAAGGGCAACCTGACAAAAGCCGTGGATCATATTTCTTTCTCTGTGCGTAAAGGTGAGTTTCTCGGTATTATGGGTTCTTCCGGCTCCGGGAAAACCACTTTGCTGAACTGCATCTCAACGATTGATACCGTTACCAGCGGCCATATTTATGTGGAGGGAAAGGATATTACGACGCTGCACGGATCGCAGCTTGCAGATTTTCGCGGAAAAAAGCTGGGCTTTATCTTTCAGGACTTCAATCTGCTGGATACTCTGACAGCCTACGAAAATATCTCGCTGGCCTTGTCTATCGCAGGAACCAAACCCAGCGAGATTCAAAAACGTGTCCCGCAGATTGCAAAGGCGCTGAACATTCAAGAAGTATTGAACAAATATCCCTATCAGATGTCCGGCGGCCAACAGCAGCGGGTAGCCGCTGCAAGAGCAATGGTAACCAATCCCGCAATGGTGTTGGCTGATGAACCGACCGGCGCTCTTGATTCCAATTCCTCACGAATGCTGCTGACGATGCTGACGGAATTGAACGAACAGCTTGCGGCAACAATCCTCATGGTAACGCATGACGCTTTTTCCGCCAGCTATTGCCATCGGATTTTGTTTATCAAGGACGGGCAGGTGTTCAATGAGCTGCACCGAGGGACGGACACACGCAAAGACTTTTTTGCAAAAATTCTGGAAGTGGTTTCCGCCTTGGGAGGTGAGCAGAATGACCTCATTTAAGCTGATCTTCCGAAATGTTCATAAGAACATTCGGGACTACTTGATTTATTTCCTTACACTGACGCTCTCGATCAGCCTGTTCTACGCATTCAATTCCATTTCTGACCAGCCCGCCTTTTCGGAAATGGGTATGACCCGGAAGCTGCTTTACGACCAACTCGGCACTTTGATTTCTGTCCTCTCTGTTTTGATTGCCATTGTGCTGGCGTTTTTGATTATCTACGCCAATCAATTCTTGTTGAAACGTCGTAAGAAAGAGTTGGGCATCTATATGATGCTCGGCATGAAGAAAGGGCGCATCGCCCGTATTTTTGCGGGAGAAACATTTTGCATTGGCGTGATCGCACTCGGTATCGGCTTGATTCTGGGCTTATTTCTTTCTCAGGGGATTTCATTGATTGCCCTGAAACTGTTTGCGGTTGAGTTAGATCAATATCAGCTTGTATTTTCAGCAAGTGCGTTCCAGCAAACGATCCTTTGCTTTGCGCTAATTTTCCTGATCGTTATGCTATTCAATGCGTGGTCTGTATCCAGTGTCCAACTGATCGACCTGCTGACAGCCAACCGGAAAAATGAAATTCTGAAGTCTGGAAACCGCGCACTCTCTATGTGCCTGTTTCTGTTGTCTCTTGTCTGCATTGGCGTTTCCGGTTTTTTGTTCTATAAAAACGGTATTCTGCCTTCCAAGGAAAACTATTATTTCCAGATAGCAGGCGCGTTGCTTGTTCTGGGGACATTGCTGCTGTTTTACTCGCTGGCAGTTGTCCTTATCCAGATGGCGCAGCTTAACAAACACTTTTATCTGAAAGGACTGAACACTTTTCTGGTCCGCCAAATCGGTAGTAAAATCCGTACCAATTACCTGATTATGGCGGTGGTTTGCGGATTGCTGACAATCACTCTCTGCGCTGTTTCTATTGGCACAAGTACCGGGCTGGCAATGAACGCACTGGCAAGCGCGGCTACGCCCTATGACTTGACGGTGATGTCGGATGTTTCCCGCGATGGAGATAGCAGCATTGCAGAATATCTTGCTGACCATGACGTGCAAATGAGCGACTACGCGGAAAGAATGGAACAGATCAGCGTATATAACGCCGATATGCTCTACAAAGACTTGTTTGAGGGGCAAACTTTGAATCTGTGGCCGATTGATGAGGCAGCCCCTGATACCGAAGTCGTTGTTATTTCCATTTCGGATTTTAACCGGGCATTGTCTATGCAGGATAAAGCACCAATCTCGCTGGCAAATGATGCGTATCTACTGAATTGCAACTATGAAGGAACTCTTTCGTATGTGGAAGAGGCCCTGCGTACCCATCCTGAGCTCACTATAGGCGGCATCACCCTTCATCGTGCGTCCGAGGAAGTTCTCCATGAGACATACTGGATGACCTCTATCGGCAACAATGACCGCGGCACATTGATCGTGCCGGATTATGTTGTCGATACGCTGGTAAAGGAGGCAAATTTTCTACTGGTTCAGTATAAGGCCAGCACCAACCCAGACGAGGTGTTGCAAAAGATGATCCCTATCGGTTTGGACGATACTCACGGGTATCGTTATGCAGAAAAGAACATGATGTACGGTATGTTCTACGGCATCAATGCTTTGGTGACTTTCATCTGTTGTTATATCGGTTTGGTATTTTTGCTGATTTGTGCAGCTATGCTCGCTCTTAAACAGTTAACGGAAACGACGGATAATATTTACCGCTACGGACTGCTGCAAAAGTTGGGGGCTAAACGTCAGCAAATCAATCACTCGCTTTTAATTCAGTTAGCCGTATTTTTTTTCATACCGTTACTGGTAGCTGGACTTTATTCCATTCTGTTGATCGCAAAGGGAATGGAAATCGTTGAAGAATTTATGAATATCCATATTGCGACGAATGTGGGGCTTACCGTTATCCTTTTCCTTATCGTATACGGGAGCTACTTCATCGCAACCTATATATCCTGTAAACGGATGATTACAGAACAAAAAGACATGGAGGTGTAAACTACATTGCCTGAAAACATCAAATGGGATGCAGCGATCCAGAGTATCGTTGATACATGGCTGCCTTTGATTGGCGTTGTAGTAGCAGTCATTATCATCGCAATTGTTGTCCATATCATCAAGAAAAAGAAAAAATAACTATTACTCTGCCGTACGACGGCAAAAGAAAAAAGCCGTCGTACAGCAGCCCTTTTGACACGCCCATACAACCAGCGGCGGCTTTGAGAAATCAAGGCCGCCGCTTTCTTTATGTCTAAAGGAGAGTGATACCAGGACCGGCGGCCCAAGGAGGGAGCCGCCATGAGAGCAGTAATATGTAGTTCATCAAAAAAAGCCTTGCTTGCGCCCCGGCTCTTTCCGCTCCTCCTCCGGCATTATCCTGCCGACTAATCGGCAGTCACAGAAGGAATGAACTTAACGCCAGTTTCCCACTTCGGGAGACTGGCGTTTTTGTTTGTCGTTTTTTGTGGAATGGCCCCGAATTGTGCCGGTGCCGTTCTCCGCCCCATTTCGGCTCACCCGTCAACTGGACCCGTGAACCGAAATGGAGGTACATAATGCAGAAGATCA
>PPYE01630419.1_pt1 | contig 10264 bp, 8 predicted proteins | sample 1559881 | NCBI WGS metagenome assembly PPYE01 (sample SAMN08240022, study PRJNA423297) | Human gut metagenome, whole genome shotgun sequencing project.
AACTGGTGGGAGACGCCGAATGTGAACTACCGGAATCTTATAATCATATTCCACTGATGATTTACTCCAGCCGTATTCATCCGGAAGAGAAAAACACTTTTGGAGGTCAGGTAGATATACAGCCTACGATATTGGGGCTGTTGAATATTGATTATCTACAGAATAATTTTGGAGTGGATTTGCTGAAAGAAGAACGTCCCTGTATGTTTTATACTGCCGACAATATGATTGTGGGACGCAATGATACGTTATTGTATCTTTATAATTACGAGACGCAGCAGGAATTTACTTATCATATAGACAATGGCAAATTGAAAGCCGTTCCGATGGATGATCGCTTTTTGCCTTTAAAAGAATATAGTTTTTCCATGCTCCAATCGGCAGAGTTCCTTGTGAAGCATGGAAAAACGGTAAATTCTGTCCCTTTTACTCAACAATAGGAGTAGTTTCGGTTTTTTCAGGCTGTTCGTTTTTAACGAACTTGTATACTTTGGCTATTTGCCGGAGCACTCGTTTAGGAGATTCGTAAACCTGTTCGAACTGATACCCCTCTTTCTCAAATTCAGGAAGATATTTCTCTGCGTCATTGGTGCCGATCAACAAGAAACCTTTGGCAGGACGTTTTTGGTAGAAGTTGTCGAGACGGTTATGCAGGTAGAAATTAATCTCGAAGTAATGTACAGGGTCACCTGCTGCATGCAGACTTTCTTCAATGAATTCGTACATAGTCCCTTCGCTTTCCGGCGCAATCTTTTCGATCTCTGCAGCGACGAATTTGACGGATTTCGAATTTAATGCTGCCGGCTGATAAGCACCGTCCAATGCAAGGTATAATCCCATGGTAAGCACGACGAGGGCATACAGGAAGCGGTTGCTCAATGCATGTTTCCGTTGATAGAACCACCAGTAGATACCGAGGACGGTAGGAACGGCAATCAGCAACAAGGCTCCTGCACCGCTGATATTTTGTATGGCGCGCATGAAATTAATGTTGTCCTGTGCGTGACGGCCGTGGAAGATTGTTTCAGGGATGAGCCCGCATTTTAATACAATGAAGCAAGTGAACAGCAACAGGCTGATTACCGCAAGAATACTTCCATATACTTTGATGACTTTGGATTGCTTCTTGACCAGATAAAATAGATATTTGGCAAGGAAATAAGCAATGAAAGGATAGATAGGCATCAGATAGACGCTGCGTTTGCTCTGCGGAATGCAGTAGAAAACGAAGATGACGACAATACTGGTGAAAGAGAATAAATCCACCGGATCCATATTCTTTATCCAAGCAGTGAAACGTTTCCACCAAGCGGCAGGCTGGATATTGAATTTATGGTAAGTCAGGCTGAACAGGGAAAGTACGACTAACAGTGTCCAGGGAACATATCCGGCAAACAAGGTCACGAAATTATAGTGCCAGGGGTTCACGCATGAATTATAGCTCATGGTATTGGTCATGCGACCGAGGTTTTCCTCCATCACTAATGCGATGAATTCTTCTCCACCTTGTTGGTAAGCAGCTACGTACCAGCAGATAGGCAGGATGAGAGAAAGGATAGCCCAGGCGGAAAGTAGCAGGAATGCCTTGAAGAAGTTGACACCCCGGAGTAACAAGAATATGCCTACAACTAAGCATGGAATGATAGTACCTACCGGTCCTTTAGTCAGTGTTCCGCAACTCATCAGGAGAATGGCCAGCCAGGGAATACCTTATGGCGGACGGCAGGCGGGAGGTCATTTCTGTGACTTGCCCTCCGTTCACTACTGCTGATACAGCAGCGATGCTCCAATGGAAGAAAGGCGGTTTATAAGCCATTTCTCCTCCGTTGTTTCTGGGTAAGATCCAGTTTCCGCTATCCAGCATGGAATAGGAAACAATAGCTTCGCGAGGCTCACCTTTCGTGTGGTATTCCGACAAGCCGAGGAAAGGCAGGATAGTAACTACGCAAATGACTAATAACAGCCAGAAAGCTTTGTTTGAAGTCAATGTTTTCATCTTTTCTTATGATTGAAATTTATGTTCTTTTATTTTCTGCCGAAGTCGGCCGGAATTTCTCCCCATTCTTTCGTTTCCCATTTCAGGATACGAGTGGTATATGTATTTTCCCGCAACCATTTTTCTGCCCGTTCGATCAATAAAAACAGTTCTTCCGTTTCCGGAGTGCGGGGGAGCTTGGTTTTGCACTTCTTCTGCCGTACCCAGCTGATCGCATTGGCGCTATCACTGTAAATAGGCATGTCGAAACCTTTGTTCTTCAACAACGCCAACCCGTGTACGATGGCTAGAAATTCGCCGATATTATTCGTGCCTTTCATCGGGCCGAAATGAAAAATTTCCTGCCGGCTGGCAATGTGTACTCCACGATACTCCATCGGTCCCGGATTACCGCTACAGGCTGCGTCGACTGCCAGGCTGTTGTCGATCACGCAAGAGGGTAAAGTATCTGACGAAGGTTTGGAACCTCCTGATTTAGACTTTGCGTTTTTGCCGATATAAGCGTATGGAGACATTGTCAGCGCGCGTTCCGCTTCTTCGCGCGTATCGAATGATTTGTATTTGGCAGCTTCGTATCCTTTGATTTGAAGCTGGCAGTCTGTCCAGGAAGTGTAAATCCCGGGTGTGACGCCTTCCCATACGACATAAAATTTTTGTTTTGCCATTTTTCTGACGATAAATTTAGATAGTCAATGAATTGACGCTGCGAAGGTACAAATATATTCTCTAACTGAACAAGTTAGGGGGGATACTTGTTATAAAAAAAAGAGAGTTTTAAGAATATAAAATAAGAAAGGAACTATGATGGAAAGATCTTTTAGTGAAGCTTTGAAACAACGTCGGACTTACTATTCAATTACTAATCAGTCACCTATATCCGATCAGGAGATCGAATGTATCGTTAATATGACCGTGCGTCACGTACCGTCAGCATTCAATTCACAGACTACACGTGTGGTGCTCCTGTTGGGAGAATCTCATAAGAAACTGTGGCAGATCGTGAAAGATACATTGAAGAAGATTGTACCGGCTGAAGCTTTTGTAAAGACAGAAGAGAAGATAGATCATTCCTTTGCCTGTGGCTACGGAACTGTACTGTTCTTTGAGGATCAAAAAGTAGTGAAAGGACTTCAGGAGGCTTTCCCGTCTTATCAGGAGAACTTCCCGGGATGGTCATTGCAGACTTCTGCCATGCACCAGCTGGCTATCTGGGTGATGCTTGAGGATGTAGGTTTCGGAGCATCGCTGCAACACTATAACCCGTTGATTGATGAAGAAGTGCGCCGTGCATGGAACTTGCCGGAACATTGGCATCTGATTGCGGAAATGCCGTTCGGACTTCCTATTGGCAAACCGGGTGAAAAAGAATTTCAGCCGCTTGAAGAACGGGTGAGAATCTTTAAATAAATCGGGAATGAAGAATGAATAATGAAGAATTGGATGGCATAATGGCTAAAATTCTTCATTCTTCATTCTTCATTCTTCATTAAATGATTAATTTTGTGAGCAAAATTAGTCATTTATGGTTCGTATCTTTCTTACCGGCTATATGGGTGCCGGAAAAACGACGTTGGGTAAAGCATTTGCCCGGCAAATGAATATACCGTTCGTTGATCTGGACTGGTATATCGAAGAGCGTTTTCACAAAACCGTTGGAGAATTATTCACTGAACGAGGCGAAACAGGATTCAGGGAACTGGAGCGGAATATGCTTCATGAAGTAGCCGAGTTTGAGAATGTGGTAATTTCGACGGGAGGTGGAGCGCCTTGTTTTTTTGATAATATGGAATTTATGAACCGGACCGGAAAGACGGTTTTTCTCGATGTGCATCCGGATGTGCTGTTCAGACGCTTGCGTGTGGCTAAACAGCAACGCCCTATTCTTCAGGGGAAAGAGGATGACGAACTGAAAGCGTTCATCGTTCAGGCGCTTGAGAAACGCGCACCTTTTTATCACCAGGCACAATATATCTTTAATGCAGACGAATTGGAAGACCGTTGGCAGATTGAAACATCGGTGCAACGTTTGCAACAACTTCTTGGATTATAATCTGTGCCTAAATTGTATATCAGACTTTATTTTTTTGATACTCTTTATTGTTCATTCAGTCAATATTAGTACCTTGCACTCGTTATGAGATTTTTTTTATTGACTAATAACACAAAATTAAGGTAAAGTCTATATCATGAAAATTTTAAAAGAGAAATTTGGAGAGTTATCCGCTAGAATAAAAGCGTCCGGACAGCCTGCAAGGACATGGTTTCCACAGTATACACCGGCCTCATTATTAAATGCGGAAAATTGGTGGGAAGCATTGGCTGTATGTGAATATGCTTTGGACACAAAAGAAGACGAGAAATTAACAGAAGATTTTTTTGAACTATTTGTTTCCGTATTACGAAAAGGCTGCCGATATGGGTTGGGCTGAAGCGGAAGCAACTGTTGCCTATTGGCGATACATGGGATTCTATTGCGAGCAAAATAAAGAAGAGGGCGAACGACGTTTTGCCGCTCTCACTTCTCCCGAAGCTATTTTATGGGGAAAACATTATCGTGCTTTTGTCGAAGAATTTACAGGAGATAAAGCGAAGGCGTTGCAGATACGGAATGACCTGCTTGCCGAACTGCCTGAAGGAGAACGTTTGCGTGCTCATGTATATGCAGCACTGGGAGACGCGCTCGACAGGGCGGAAGGCAGTGTGGCAGAGGAAGCTGCTTACTACGAAAAGTCTCTGGAGATAGTTCCCAATCTTTATAGTCTTAAAAATCTGGCTACCCTTTATTTCCGTTATCCGGAACTGAATAAACCGAAAGAACTGGGCTTTGAACTTTGGGAAAAAGCCTGGCATGCAGGTGTGTGGTCTGCCGCTAACTTCCTGGGATATAATTATCAGGAAGAAGAATGGCTGGATATGCCGAAAGCTATTGAATGGCTGGAAAAGGGGATGCTTTATTGTGAATCTTACAGTGCGTATGAACTGGCGCTGATCTACCTGTATAATGATGAATATAAGAACGTGGAACGCGGACTGATGTGTCTGAACCGTTGCGTGGAAGATAACTATATACAAGGTATAGAAGGACTGGCTAATATCTATTTCAACGGTGAATTGGTGGAAGAGGACATGAATCGTGCGAAAGAATTGTTGGAGAAGGCTATTGAACTGGGTTCGGGAAATGCAGCTTATCGTCTAGGCTGGATGTATGAGCGTGGCTTCTTGTCTGAACAACCGGATTATGTGAAGGCGTTAGAGTATTATGAAAAGGCAGCTTCGCTGAACAATGCCGACGGATATTGTCGGATGGCGCTTTACCGGGCTAATGGATACAGCGGTGTAAAAGATGCTGATAAGTCGAGAGAATGTTATGAAAAAGCAGCCGAACTGGGTTCCTGCTTTGCTCTTGTAGAACTGGCGTTCTTGTATGAGAATGGCGATGGGGTGGAGAAGAACTATGAAAAGGCATTTGAACTGATTAGTAGGGCTGCCGGACAGGGTTATCCTTATGCGATGTTCCGTTCTGGTCTTTATATGGAAAAAGGTGTTCTTGGTGAAGCAAAACCGGAAGAGGCGTTCGCTTGGTATACAAAGGCGGCAGAAGCGGATGATAATGATGCGATCTTTGCTCTGGGACGCTGTTATAAAGAAGGAATCGGAACGGCAGAAGACTGGGATAAGGCACTCGAATGGTTCGGCAAAGGAGCGGAGAAGGAAGAGTCCCGTTGTCTGACAGAGCTGGGCCTGGCTTATGAAAATGGCAATGGCGTGGAAGAAAATCCGCAAAAGGCTGTGGAATATATGATGAAAGCTGCTGAACAGGACTATGGTTATGCCCAGTTTAAGATGGGAGACTATTATTTCTTTGGTTGCGGTCCCTGTCTGGAAGACAATAAAAAGGCTATGGAATGGTATGAGAAGGCTGTGGCCAACGAAATTCCAATGGCAATGTTGCGTATGGGTGAGTATTACCTGTATGATTATGACAGTCTGAACGAATCGGAAAAGGCTTTTGCCTATTTCAAGAAAGCTGCCGAATACGAGTGGTATAGCGAAGGATTGGGTATCTGTTATGAAATGGGTATCGGAGTGGAAGATAATGAAACGGAAGCTTTTAAATATTATACGCTGGCTGCGGATAATGGAAATACGATGAGTATGTATCGTACCGGACTTTGCTATTACAACGGAGTAGGTGTGAAACAGAACTATGCCGAAGCTTACCGCTGGTTTACGGATGCGGCAGGGAATGAAAATATTGCTGCGACTTATTATCTCGGTAAGATGATGATGTATGGCGAAGGTTGTACTCCTGATCCGGAAGCTGCGGTGCAATGGCTGCTGAAAGCTGCTGAAAAAAATAGCGACAAAGCGCAATTTGAACTTGGAAATGCCTATCTGACGGGCAAAGGCGTGGAAGAAAACGATGAAATTGCAATGGAATGGTTCGAAAAGGCCGCAGAGAATGGCAATGAGAAAGCTCTTAAAATTACCGGAAGGAGGAGAAAGTAAAAGAGGAACATGGAAAAAGAAGGGAATAATCTGTTTCAGGTCAATCTTAAAGGTATGATTGCCCTGTTATCAGGATAATGGAGTCGGACTGAAAGAAGAGGAAGTTTATCGTTTTCTGACGGTTATCGGAGAGAGTTCAAAACGGGATACTCCCGATGCGGACGATTTTATCGGAAGGTTCGGTATCGGATTGTTATCTTGTTTTGTGGTGACTAATGAAATCACCGTGGAGAGTCGTTCGGCAATGGGCGGACAACCTGTTTGCTGGTGTGGCAAAGTAGATGGGACGTATCAGCTGACTTTATCGGACGAAGAACGGCCTATCGGGTCGCAGGTGGTGTTGCATCCGAAAGGAGACTGGATGCATCTTTTTGAATATGAAACGTTTAAGAAGATACTGGTCAGTTATGGGGAAGTGTTGCCATATCCTATCTATCTGCATTATCAGGGGGAAGAGGAGTTGGTAAATACGCCTTCGCCCGTATGGCTTGACCCGAAGGCGACTCGCAAGGAGTTGCTGGATTATGGGGCAAAAGTATTCCAGTCGTCTGCTCTTGATGCTTTCCGGATTTATACTGAAAGTGGTAAGGTAGAAGGGGTGCTTTATGTTTTGCCTTTCCGAACACAATTTTCAGTACGCAATTCTCATAAGGTCTACCTTAAACGTATGCTGTTGAGTGAGGACGATTGTAACCTGCTGCCGCCGTGGGCTTTCTTTATCCGTTGTCTGGTGAATGCGGACGGATTGCTGTCTACTGCTTCCCGCGAGTCTTTGGTGAGCAATGACCAGTTGAAGGATGCACGGAAAGAGATCGGGGTAGCTATCAAGGATTATCTGCGGGGATTGGTGCAGAATGACCGAGCCATGTTCAACCGGATCTTGGATGTTCATCACTTCCATATCAAGGCGATTGCTTCGGAAGACAATGAATTGCTCCGTTTGTTTATGGATTATCTTCCTTTTGAAACAAATAAGGGGCTGCGTGGTTTTGGAAGTATTCGTTCGGCAAGCAATGTGATATGCTATACCAAGAATTTGGAAGATTTCCGTCAGGTGCGCCGTATAGCCGGAGCGCAAGGATGGTTGGTGGTGAATGCTGCTTACACTTTTGATGAAACTTTGTTGAAAAAGTATGTCCGTCTGAATCCGGAACTTACGTTGGATGAAATATCTCCTTCACGGTTGCTGGAACAGTTTGGCGAAGTGGAGGCGAATAAAGAGTTTCAGGCTTTTGAAATGAAAGCAAACGAGCTGTTGAAGCGGTTTGGCTGTGTCTGCCGTCTGAAACATTTTACTCCGGTGGATATTCCGGTAATCTTTGTGGCGGAGGAAAAGGAGAATGTAGCTAAAAGTGCCAATAATCCGTTGGCGGCTGTATTGGGGGCTGTGAATACTGCCAAGCAGATTCCACCGACACTCACTTTCAATGCGGATAACGAAATGGTGCAGACTTTATTGCAAATACAGGGAGACAATAAACTGTTTCAGCATGTGGTGCATATATTGTATGTACAGTCGCTTTTGCAAGGTAAATATCCGGTGAACAGTGAAGAAATGGAGCTTTTCAACCGTTCGCTTAGCGAACTGATGACTTCGAAAATGAATGATTTTATAAATTTCCTGAATTAAAAAAAGAGTATGAGATACACACTTGAAATACAAAAACTGCTGTTGCAGACACAGAATGACAGCCTGCATCCCCGTGAAAAAGCCAATCTATTGAAAGAAGCTATCCGCATCGCTGATGAGAACGAAGATGTGGAATGGGCTACGGAGTTGAGACTGGATCTTATCTATGAACTGAATCTTCTTTCGGCAGATGCGGAAGAGATTACCGTGTTCTCTAAAATCCTGGATGATTACGAGAATCACAAGGATGTAATCAAAGAAGATGACTTGTTGTGGAAATATAAATGGATCTGGGCTTGTACGTTCGATCTGCCGGAAATTCCGATGGAACAGGTGAAAGCGATCGGTGAGGATTATAAAACCCGTATTCTCCGGAATGGATATTCTTTGCGGAGTTATTATCACCGCTGGTCTGTGGAATGTGTTTGGATGCGCCAGTATGACAAGGCAAAAGAATACATTGACAAGATGCTGAATGAAAAGATAGACGGTCAGTCGTGTGAGGCTTGCGAACTGAATTTTATGCTGGATTATTATTTGGAAACAGGGCAGTTTGATGAGGCTTACAGCCGGGCGCAGCCATTGATTAATAAGCAGGTCACCTGTTATGAAGCCAATTTGCGGGCTTACTTGAAGCTCTCCTATTATGCACAGAAAGCTGGCAAACCGGAGGTTGCCGCTGATATGTGTGCACGTGCCGAAGAAGCATTGCAGGGAAGAGAAAAGGATGAATATCTTTTGCTTTACTTGGGATTGTTTATTGCTTATAATATAATGACGAAGCCGGAAAGAGGCTGGGAGTATGCCGAGCGATGCATCGGTTGGAGTTTGCGTACGAATACGTTGAAGAAATATCGCTTCTCTTGCGATATGGTAGAGGCCTTGAAGTATGAGACCCGTCCGGAAGTCTCCTTGTCGTTGCCGGAGGAATTCCCTCTTTATCGTCCGGATGGAATTTATCAGGTCAGCGAGCTTCGCAATTATTTCTATCAGCAGGCGGAAGAGCTGGCACTTCGCTATGACGCCCGCAACGGAAATAGTGGTTATATGGACCGTTTGAAACAATTAATGTCCAATTAATTGCCAACATGTAGATTAATCCGTATTTTTGCCGTCCAATTATTTACTAAAAACACTGAATAACAGAAAATGACCCATGCTGGTGCGTTTCCCGGATATTTTGGACAACCGTATTGAAAAGATGTCATCCTGCTTTAAACAGGCAGCCGAGGAGTATGGTTATAAAGCCCAGAACTTTATTATTTATCCGATTAAGGTCAACCAAATGCGCCCTGTGGTGGAAGAAATTATCAGCCACGGAAAGAAGTTCAATCTCGGACTGGAAGCCGGCTCTAAACCGGAACTCCATGCGGTGATTGCGGTCAATACGGACTCTGACTCATTGATTGTTTGCAACGGATATAAAGACGAAAGTTATATTGAACTGGCTCTGCTTGCTCAAAAGATGGGTAAACGTATCTATCTCGTTGTGGAGAAGATGAACGAACTGAAGCTGATAGCAAAAATGGCAAAACAGCTGAATGTGCAGCCTAATATCGGTATACGTATCAAACTCGCTTCTTCCGGTAGCGGAAAGTGGGAAGAGTCGGGAGGAGATGCCAGCAAGTTTGGCTTGACTTCCAGTGAACTTCTCGAAGCGCTCGATTTTCTGGAGAGCAAAGGCTTGAAAGATTGTCTGAAGCTGATTCATTTCCATATCGGTAGTCAGGTGACGAAGATCCGTCGTATTAAAACGGCTTTGCGTGAGGCTTCACAATTCTACGTGCAGCTCCATTCAATGGGTTTCAATGTGGAGTTTGTTGATATTGGCGGTGGATTGGGAGTGGATTATGACGGAACCCGTTCGTCCAATAGTGAAGGTAGCGTAAACTATTCCATTCAGGAATATGTAAACGACTCTATCTCTACGCTGGTAGACGTGAGCGATAAGAATGGTATCCCACACCCGAATATCATAACGGAAAGTGGGCGTGCATTGACGGCACACCATTCTGTTCTCATTTTTGAAGTTCTTGAAACCGCTACTTTACCCGAATGGGATGACGAGGAGGAAATTGCTCCGGATGCACACGAATTGGTGCAGGAGTTATATGGAATCTGGGATTCGC
>PPYE01208692.1_pt1 | contig 10263 bp, 6 predicted proteins | sample 1559881 | NCBI WGS metagenome assembly PPYE01 (sample SAMN08240022, study PRJNA423297) | Human gut metagenome, whole genome shotgun sequencing project.
GAGATATAATAAATCCCTGTTTTCAAACATTTTAGGCAATTCTTCCACAAAAAGAGCGGGTTTCCATTTGCCGTCATCTAAATCAGCTACACGGCTGAGGAAAGGCCGTCCAGTATTTATGTCGAACTCAGCCGAAACGAAGCACAGTGATGTTATCTCATCTGTTTCTCTATACATTTTGTCCCCCAAATTTCTCCGCATATTTTACCGTCGCTTTATATGCGCCAGCAGTCATTTTTCCGCTCTTGACAGTTTTAATTAGCCATGCCTGTGTTTTTGGATAAGCACTGAATTTAAATAGCGCTGCCCCTAATGAATGCGGCACACTTATTGTAGAACCCCCTGCATTTTGCAGCCTCTTTAATACTTCATTATCATCTTGCAAATAGCCAGCTGCAACTTCTTCTCGCTTAAAATTAATTACCTTTATCAGGTCACATCCCTGATAGAGCTCAAGAACCGTACCAAATATAATACCGCTTATCTCGCAGCGTGTGCCTCCGCTGAGCTTTACCACGTTTTTCACTTTGCCATTTCGCCTAACAACAACTTTGCCGTCAAACGGAGGATCAATAAGCAAAATTCCTGACTTGGGCAGTGTGAAACATAATTCTTCACTAATCTCAACTTCTTTTATGTCACACACTGTTAAACGTGGTAATTCTTCACGTGTGTACTCGTTTTTGGGATACAAGTATGTAAATCCTCTCGAGCCATACATACCAATTGAAACCAATTGCTCAAGCCCATCCGCAGTAATTCCTACGAGCTGTGAATTTTCACCGTCTCCGCTACTATGGTCAACGCCATCAGCACGACACGGGAATAATTTTACCTCATCGTTACCATCTGACATGTAGAAATATACTCTGGTGGTATTGTTTGTGGACTTGCTATAGTATACAAAGTTTGGATCAACAACACACGCCGGCCATATTGGATAAAGCTTGCTTGGCCTTGAGGATAAGAAAACAGAATAACGCATAAAAAAGTCGGCGCTGTCTTTTGAGAAATTTTCAATTGAAACTTCGTAAATGTGCCAATATGTATAACTATTACTCACATGCTCCGCAATTTCTGTGAATGTAATATCAGAGTGAGTCGAAGGCTTATGCCTGCACAACAGATAGTATTTTTGCCCAAAATATGCTTTGCTCCCAGAAACGAGCTTTTTGCCGCTCGATTTTTCAAATAAAGCACCTTTGGATTCTATACCTTCCACATAGTTAGGCCAAAAGTTTTTAAGCTTGTCCGAAGCATCAACATATTCTATATTGTAGCTTGCACTAGGAATAGGACCTACATTTACGAAGCTGATTTTCCGTGCAAAAATATGTTCGCTGAAATTATAATCATAGCTGCCAGTTGCAGTTTCAATATGTATTTTTTCACATTTAATTTCTTCTGGCAGCGGCGTAAACCCCAGCTGAAGTGAATATGTTCGTCTATCAGTATTTACGATGACGCGAAGAGGGAGTGGATGCCGCGAGAGGATGTGCGGATAGTGATATAAATATCCGGCTTCCTTTTCAACGCAATACTTATCTGGCCCATGCTGGTGGCGGAAATGCTGTTTGTTTTCGCCTTTCTGGGTGAGGGTGACATATTGTCCACACAACTCACACGCAAATTTCCTTCTGGCAGAACTTACGCCCTCAGGATGTATTGCTTCAGCTTCTTCTATGGAAATGTGCCTGTAACCTGATTCAGGATCCCATATGCTCACATGTTCTAGTGCCACATTCTCACCCTCTTTATGAGACATCTTATGTGCATTATATGACAATTTCAGATAATATACAACAATTTTTAGCAATGCAGATCAGGACACTGAGCCCAATAATCTGCTGCTGGCAAAGCAAATAAGGACTGCCTCAAAGACATGGACGAGGACGATCTGCGCGCAGTGCTGGCGGTTTCTAATCGGCTCGGGGAACAATCGAGCAAAAAGAAAGGCCGCATTTTTGCGGCCTTTCTTTTTGTGCGTTTACATCATATCCCAGCTTATGACACGGTCATGAATGCTCTCATCTTATCCAAACCTCATTGCGTTCTTGTAGCTTCCCAAACTGCACAAACCTTGCGGCTATCGCTCGGCAGGCCCAGGCTGGCGGGCAGAAGGCGCAGCCTTCAAGCTGCCCCGGAGCTTTCCATACCAGTTTCTGACCTGCTCAATGCAGCCCTCCAGGTCATCCCTTATCTGATACACCCAGAACCGCTTTACATCCCAACCCAGCTCAAACAGGCGCTGATTGCGCAGCTGATCCCGATAGCACAGCTCGCCGTTCCAGTCTTTGTGGTACATCTCTCCATCCACTTCAATGTCCAGCATACGCCCACCATCAACTATCGCAAGGTCCAGCTTATATTTTTCGACCGGATACTGCGGAATCGTCCTGATGCCGGCGTCGAAGAGTGCTGTATAGAACAGCCGCTCCCAATCGGACACCTGCTCGGGATTTGAGACCTTAGGATAAAGCCTGCCTGCCGGGTACTCCAGCGCTCTCTTCGCTTCCTTCTTCTGCCGCAGCATGATGCCACTTACATAGTTTGCGAAGTGCTCCATGTACGGAACTTCGCATTTCAAGCAATAGCTGAAGTCTCCAACGACAACCAGGACTGCCCTGGCTCTTGTTATTGCAACGTTGAAAAGGTTGCCTGTATTTCTCAAAAAGCTCAATGCGCCCTGTGACGTGCCCTGTGAGATTACCAGTGAAAAGAACATCAGGTCGCGCTCATCACCCTGGAATTTGTGTACAGTGTCAACCAGAAAATCGTTTTTCGCGAGCGTGCTCACGAGCTCAGGACTTCGCTCTATTGCCGCGCGGATATGTTCCGCCTGAGCCCTGAATGGAGTGACAACGCCAACTGTACCGGTATATCCATTGTCTGTTACCAGCCTGCGTATTTCATCGACAATTGCTGCAGCCTCGGCGTCGTTATATGCTCCGCCCGCTGGTGGGCGCACAGTCCTTCCGACCACGTTTACCCATCGAATGCCGGCTTCGACGTTCTTGGGGCACCTGAGTCTGTCGTAGTTCGTAGCCACTCTGAGTCTGCCGTCATAAAACTCTGCATTCGAAAACTCGATAATATCCCCAAAGCTTCTGTGATGATCGCGCAGCTGCACGATCTGGCTAGGACTTGTCAACCCACTTGCCATTGCATAAAGCGAGTTTGCAGAATATGACCAGCCCATGTTCACTGAGTATTTTTGAAGTAGGCTCAGATCCTGCTTCTTTGACAACGTGCTGATGTGGCTGAGCTGCTTAGGGTCGCCTATTATTACGGCCCTCTTGGCGCGGTATAGCATAGGCAACGCAGAGGCTATATCACACTGGCTCGCCTCATCGATAACGACGAGGTCGAACATGCCTGGTTGAAACGGTACACGCCCTTTTGCGGACAGCGAAGTTACTGCCCAGCACGGCAAAAATGAGGCCATCTTTTGCTGAAGGCGTTTAAATTTCCTGCTCAAGTCCGGGTATTCAGAGAGATCTGCTCCTCCGACGAGGCGCATTGCCGCAACGAACTCGCTCATTTCCCTGCGGCTTTCGGCGTCTATTTGCAGGGGTCTGGTAATGAGCCACTTGTCCCATAGCTTTGAAGCTATCTCTGACAATTCTGATTTTACTTTGAGTAATCCCCTGTCGATATCTTCAAACTGAGGTCCCGCCAGCAACTCATCCATTGCTTCACGGTACTCGGCTATCGTTCTCAGAGCATAGACCATCCTTTGCCCTGCTGCCAGGAGCCTCTTGTGCTCGTTGGAGTCCGGTATTTCTCCAGCAGCCGCTTCTTCAAGCAGTCCATATTTCAGCAGCCACTTTTTTAAGGCTTCCGCACGGCTCATTAGCTCCGCAGTTTTACGATTTCCGTTTGCAAACCAAAAAAGCCTGCCGAAAAATGAGTTTCTGGCCTTGTACCAACCGTCGTACGCGGTGCAATAGCAATTTAACGCTGTCTCCGCACCATCTGCCTCAGCTTCAGTGGTGGACTTGAACCACTTTCCCCATACGTCTCGAAGCTCACAGGCTCTTTGCTCCATTCGGTCAGCGCGATTCCTCAGCGCAATAACGGCGTCCTTTTCCTTTTTCAATTCCTTGTACGACTCAATTTTCTCATCGTACAGCGACTCATAGCGCTCGTACTCCTGCTTATCTGTCTGGTCTGCGGAATAGGAAAGAAGATCAGATATCAGCTCCGCCAAATGGGGCGCATACTGGCTGCCGCCTATTCTGAGCATAATAGGGCGCTTCCCCAAAGCGTTAACTCGCGTGTCCACCACGTCCACAGCCTTGTTGTTTTTGCTCGTAAATAGTACGCTCTTGCCTGTCCAAGCAGCATTGACCAGCAAATTTGTGACGACCTGCGACTTGCCCGTTCCCGGCGGCCCGGTCACAATCGTAAGGCGGCTGCTCATGGCTTGTCTTATTGCCTGCTCTTGCTCCGAGTTCATCGGCAGAACTTCCAGCAGTGGGGTATCATCCGGCAAACCATTCTCATCAGAAGACGTCGTGCTGTGCACCCAGTCGTAAAGTGCCGTGTTCTTGTAAGAGTTCTCATCCAGCCCTGCCAGCTGTGATAATTCCGACTCGAGCCCCACAGTGTAGGGCGACCTCTCGGCCACTATAAAAATAGCCCGGTTGTATATCCCCTCGTCAGCAATTTCTGACACCGGAGGAGTGCAGTTTATGTTATCCGGATCGAGCTTTTCCCTCCATTGCCACTCGCGTATCGACTGAAGGCGCTCTGCCAGCTCATCAAGCTCGATGTCTGCCTCCGGCAAATTCAGTCCGAGCTCATTTTCAAGCTCGATAAGATCATATACCTGGCTGTTGACATCGCGCGAAGAATACTTTTTGATAACTTCCATGTTGACGTGCGGAATGGGCGCCACAGAAACAGCGCCTCCTGATATTTCAACAGGAAAGAGAAATACGGGAGCTATCAGCATATAATCCTGATTTGTTTTTGTCGAGTGGATCTTCTCGATAAGCACAGGGTATCCGATATTTGCGGACAGCTTTTTGTCTGCGGACACTCTGGCAATGAGCTTTGCAACGTTTTCGTTCGAGCCATCCACAGCAACGCCTGGCAGTTCCGCGTAGTTCAGCGAATGTTTGGACGTCAGGAAAGCGGAAATACCGCTGCTTTCCTCAAGGCTCAGGCAGTTCAAATAATACCTGCAAAGGTCAGAAAGGCGCTTATCAGGAGCTGCAGGAGCTGGCTGTTCACCATTTCTTGTCCCATTTCCCTTGGAATTCAAATGCCAGCAGTAAGCCGAGTCCTGATAGCACCGGCCCTTCAAAGCGCCGTAGAGAGCCGAGTTGACGTTCTTTTTGTCACAATTCAAGATTCTGGCGATGTCTTTCGCCTTGATCCCTTTCGGGTGGCTGTCAATTATATGTAGTATCTTATTTTCAAAGTCGCCCATCTTTATACCCTCTCCGAAACGCAGCATTAAGCAAATTATACCATACAAGGATGCATATTTCCACTACCAGCAGCTTATGCCAAGGTATGATGAACAATAAAACACGGGCTGCCGCGTTCAGCGACCCGTGTTCACATTCATTAGACGATTTTGCCAATTCAATTATATCATTTTTCAAAAAATGATATAATTGAACCTTGACGTGACTAAATTAAAAATATATACTTAATTATATCATAACTGCTAAAATGATGTAATTGACCCCTAATAAGGAGCAACTATGCGTACCTATGACTTTTCCAGAGGCTACGAGCAGCTTCTCAAGCCGGATATTGTTGCACTGCTGACCAGCATCCACGAGTATAAGGGCGAACAGGCTCTGTTCATCGAGGCCAAGGCCGACGTTCTCACCAAGCTGGTGGATATCGCCAAAGTGCAGAGCACGGAGGCTTCCAACAAAATAGAAGGCATCTACACCTCTGATGAGCGTTTGAAGAAGCTTCTGCAGGACAAGACCACGCCTCGCAACAGGAACGAGCAGGAAATCGCCGGATACCGCGACGTGCTGTCGACTATTCACGAGAACTTCGACTACATCCCACCGAAATCGTCCATGATCCTGCAGCTGCACCGTGATCTTTATAAGTTCAGCGGTATGTCCTACGGCGGCAGCTACAAGTCGTCGGACAACGTCATAGCGGAAACTAATGCCGAGGGAAACAAGGTAGTCCGCTTTCAGCCGGTTCCCGCCTGGGAGACCTCGGAAGCCATGGAAAGGCTCTGCCTTTCCTACGAAGAGGCGTTGTCCTCCGGAGAAATGGATCCGCTATTGCTCATCCCGATGTTCGTTCTGGACTTTCTGTGCATACATCCGTTCAATGACGGGAACGGCAGAATGAGTCGTCTGCTCACCTTGCTGCTGCTGTATCGCGCGGGCTACATCGTTGGCAAGTATATAAGCCTGGAAAAGCTCATAGAGGACAGCAAAGAGACCTATTACGAGGCCCTGCGTGAGAGCTCCATAAACTGGCACGAAGCCGCAAACGACTACATTCCCTTTGTGCGCTATATGCTTGGCATCATCGCGGCCGCCTATCGGGAGTTCTCCAGCCGCGTGCAAACGATGGCCACGAGCGGCATGAGCAAGCCCGAACGCATACGCGAGATCATTAAAGGCACGCTCGGCAGGATAACCAAAGCGCAAATAATGGAGCAGTGCCCAGATATAAGCGAAATCACCGTCACGCGCACTCTGGCGGAGCTGAAAAAGAGCGGAGAAATATTGAAACTCAGCGGCGGACGCTACACCGCTTACACTTGGAACAGGGAGAGAGAATGATATGCTGACAGGCGAACTGAGAAATAAGATAGACCGGCTCTGGGAGACGTTCTGGACCGGCGGAATAACCAATCCGCTCGACGTGGTCGAGCAGATGACCTACCTCATGTTTATCCACGATCTGGACGCAACGGACAATCTTCGCGCCAAAGAGAGCGCCATGCTTGGCCTGCCGCATAAGAGCATATTCTCCGGCGAGGTGCAGATCGGCGAGCGCACCGTTGCAGGCGAACAGCTCAAGTGGTCGCGCTTCCACGACTTCCCTGCCGGGCAGATGTACTCAGTGGTCCAGGAGCTGGTTTTCCCATTTATAAAGAGTCTGCACACCGATAAGGACAGCGCCTACGCCAAATACATGGGCGACGCTATCTTCAAGATACCCACGCCGCTCATGCTTGAGAAGATCGTCACGGCGATGGACGAGATATACGCACAGACGGAGCAGCTCCGCGACACCGACGTCCGCGGCGACATCTACGAATATCTCCTGTCCAAGATCGCGACTGCCGGCGTGAACGGCCAGTTCCGCACGCCGCGTCATATCATCCGCATGATGGTCGAGCTTACCGACCCCAAAGCCGACGACGTGATCTGTGACCCTGCCTGTGGCACTGCGGGCTTCCTCGTCTCCGCCGGCGAGTATCTGAAGGAACGCCGCAAGGAGGAGATTTTCTTCAACCGCGAGAAGAAGGACCACTATATGAATCATATGTTCCATGGCTTCGACATGGACCGCACCATGCTGCGCATCGGAGCCATGAACATGATGACCCATGGCATAGACAATCCCTTCATCGAGTACCGCGACAGCCTGAGCGACCAGAACCCGGACCGGGACAAGTATAGCCTCATACTGGCGAATCCGCCCTTCAAGGGCAGCCTGGATGCAGACATCGTGGCCACAGACCTGCTGAAGATCTGTAAGACGAAAAAGACCGAGCTGCTGTTTCTGGCGCTGTTTCTCAAGATGCTCAAAGTTGGCGGTCGCTGCGCTTGCATAGTCCCCGACGGCGTGCTGTTCGGCTCATCTAAGGCACATAAGGATATCCGCCGTGAGATAGTGGAGAACAACCGGCTCGAGGCCGTCATCTCCATGCCCAGCGGCGTGTTCAAGCCCTATGCCGGCGTGTCCACGGCGGTGCTGGTGTTCACCAAGACCGGCCACGGCGGAACGGATCAGGTGTGGTTCTACGACATGAAAGCCGACGGATTCTCCCTTGACGACAAGCGCAGCGCGGTAAAGGAGAACGACATCCCCGACATAGTAAAGCGGTTCCACGACCTTGAGGGTGAGCGTGACAGGAAGCGCACCGAGCAGTCCTTCCTCGTCCCCAAACAGGAGATAGTGGACAACGGCTATGACCTGAGCATCAACAAGTATAAGCAGGTGGAGTATAAGCTTGTAGAGTATCCGCCCACCAGTGAGATCCTCTCCGAGCTGAACGCGCTCGAGCAGGAGATATCCAAAGGCCTGAAGGAACTGGAGGGGATGATATGAAGGTGAGATTGGGGGATGTTTGTAGTTTTTTTTCTGGAACAGGATTCCCAAATATCTATCAAGGACAGAAAACGGGGAAATATCCAATTTATAAAGTTGGGGATATATCAAAAAATGTGCTTTTTGGAAATAGAGAGCTAATATTTAGTGACAACTATATCGACGATGATACGGTTAAGGCAATTAAAGGTACTGTGCTTCCACCTAAAACAGTTGTATTCGCAAAAATCGGAGAGGCATTAAAACTAAACAGAAGAGCAATAACTGGCTGTTATTGCCTCATTGATAATAATGCAATGGGTATACTCGCAGATAACTCCGTATTGGATGAACTATACTTTTATTACTTTATGTGTAGTGTGGATTTGCAACATTACTGCGAATCCACCGCAGTTCCGTCTGTTAGAAAAGCCCGTATATCTGAGATTGAAATTCCCCTCCCCCCTCTCGACGAACAGCGCCGCATTGCCGCCGTGCTGGACAAGGTCAGCGACCTCATCGCCAAGCGCCGGGCGCAGCTGGACAAGCTGGATGATCTGGTCAAGGCCCGGTTCGTGGAGATGTTTGAGAACAGCAACCACCAATATCATACATTAATTAGCCTTATCGTAGAAGGAGCAGGCTTGTCATACGGAATAGTACAACCGGGAGACGACGGGACTGGTGACATGGGAGTCATTCGCCCGGTGGACTTAGTTGATGGTAAAATCTCAACTGCATCAATCAAGTATATCGATAGAGCAATTAGCAATGGTTTCAAAAAGACAGAGCTGACTGGTGACGAATTGTTGATAACAGTACGAGGCACCACAGGAATTACGGCACTGACTGATAAACGATTCAAGGGCATGAATGTGACACGAGGTATTGCTGTTGTTCGGTATGATAGAAGCAAAATAAACCCAATATACCTAAATGTGTATCTCAACACAGACGAAAGCCAACATTACATACAGGAACACACTAAGGGCGCTACTCTACGTCAGATTAACTTATTTGATTTGCGTAAGCAAGAAATTTTAGTCCCGCCGATGGAACTGCAAAGTAAGATGGCGTCTTTTGTAACAAAGATTGACAAATCAAAATTGACGATTCAACAGAGCCTTGATAAACTAGAGATGTTGAAAAAAGCACTAATGCAGGTTTATTTTGGGTGAGATGCTATGATGTTGCACAACAATCCAGCAAAGAAACTTATTAAACGCAGAAAAAGAGAAAAAAGACGAACAGTATATAAATTGCCATATCTATGGTGGCTATTGGGCATTCTTTTTGCTGCCTTAGGTTTGCTGGTAGTATCATATTTTACATACAAATGTGCACCTTGGTTCTCCGGCGCGCTCGTTTCTTTAAGCTGCGGATGTTTTACTGGCGCAACATTTTACTTTCTAGTAAATATCAGGACGAACAAGGAGCGCAAAATTCAGAGAGAGTACGATGCAATTAAGAAAACACTTGACCTATTGAATCATATTTTAGACTATGGCTACTATTGTAGGGTTTTAAAAAGAATGGGCTCATACGAGCAAGGTAATTCTGATGATAAATCTGAAATACTATCATCACTTGACAAAATAGAACTGGCAAGGAGCCAAATTGACTTATCAGTTTATCACATTGTGCACAAATTGGGATATGATCCATTGAGCCAAGATAATATAAAGCTTTATAGGGATGGAATTAGCATGTCTAACGATGAAAAGTCTATTGCAGAAACTATCAGTTGGATTTGCAAAAATATTTTTCCTGCGGCAGAGGAAATGAAAATACTTCTACTTGAAAGAGAAAATCAACTTTCTTTTATTAGAGGCAAGTTTCTATAAAGAAACGAGGTGACCCCACATGACCAACTTCGACTTTCTCCTCTCCGACCCGCAGTTTGGCTCCTTTGCGAACTCGGCGGTGACGGCGGAAAAGATATATAACATCGACCCCGGGGCGTGTGTTATTAACTGCCGCAGGGCAATGGAGGCTGCCGTCAAGTGGATG
>PPYE01358676.1_pt1 | contig 10263 bp, 7 predicted proteins | sample 1559881 | NCBI WGS metagenome assembly PPYE01 (sample SAMN08240022, study PRJNA423297) | Human gut metagenome, whole genome shotgun sequencing project.
AGAAAATGATACGCCACGACCTTCGTGTGGATTATGAATTCAATATCTCTGACTTCAATGAGCCTGGCAAGGCTTTCGGCGAGGAGGAACTGCAGGATGCCATCAAGCGTGGAGCTATCCAGATTCTCGACGATGCCACCATCGAGGCTATGAAGGCAAAACGTGCAAGAGACAAGGCTCGCGACGAGGCTGAGAGACAGAAGGAAGCTGTAGCCAACGGTGAACAGACCGACTGGCAGGAGGCTATGAAGCAGTGGAATGAGTATTACGAAAAATAAAAAGGTAAAAAACATACTGATTACGACATATACTGATTATAAATTATTATGGCTAAAGTATTGATAAAGACATCAGAGGGCGACATCAAGGTTCGCCTCTACGACGAGACACCTCAGCATCGTGACAACTTCATCAAGTTGGCAAAGGAGGGATATTTCGATGGCACACTCTTCCACCGTGTCATCAAGGATTTCATGATCCAGGGCGGTGACCCAGAGAGCAAGGGCGCTCCTAAAGGCAAAATGCTGGGCACGGGCGGACCTGATTACACCATCCCTGCCGAGTTCGTTTATCCACAACTTTTCCACAAGCGTGGTGCCTTGAGCGCTGCACGCCTTGGCGACGAGGTGAACCCTAACCGTGAGAGCAGCGGCAGCCAGTTTTATATTGTATGGGGAAAGACCTACAAGCAGAACGAACTGAAACAGATGGAGAAGCAGATGGGCATGCAGATGGAGCAGAATATCTTCAACCAGCTTGCCAAGGAGCATCATGATGAAATTATGAACTTCCGCCGCAACCGCGACCGCGAAGGCTTAATGAAACTACAGGATAAACTAGTGGATGAAACCAAGAAGCGCTGCAAGGAGCAGGGCTACCCAAAGTTTACCGAGGAGCAGCAGAAGGCTTACACTGAAGTAGGCGGAACACCTTTCCTCGATAACCAATACACCGTTTTCGGTGAAGTGGAGGAAGGTCTTGACATCGTAGAGAAGATTCAGAACTGCGAAACATTGCGTGGTGATAGACCTAAGGAGGATATCAGCATGGATATCTCCATTATAGAAGAATAAAAGGCATTTCTCACAGTTCTTTCTACAAAACTGCGAGAAATCTTTATTCAGTATCTACAACTATTCATTCGTATTAAATAAAAACAAACAAATCAAAATGAAAAAGATTCATGGAAAAATGATGAAGGGCACCACGGCCAAGAGCCTGATGATGCTCCTGGCTTTGGCAGGTTCTAACTACTGCCATGCTCAGCAAGCCACTATTGTGGTAAGCAATCCTACTTCCGTATCACGCACAGAGCTTATCTCCCTCAGCATGAACGAGGTGAAGGCGAAACTGGGCAATGCTGCCCCTAAAAAGGGAGAGGCTTACATCGTGAAGAACAAACGAGGACAGCAGATTGGCTCGCAGATTACTCACGACGGCTTTCTGCTCATTGATGCAAGCATACGTCCTCACGGATCCATCACTTACTACGTATCCATCGGCAAGCCTTACCAGCAGAAGACTTGGACCACCGGTGCTCTCTATAAGATAAGAAAAGACGATATCGCATGGGAGAACGACAGATGCGCCTACCGCGTATATGGCCCTGCCCTGCAGAAGACCGGCGAGCGTTCCTTCGGTACCGACATCTGGGTGAAGAATACTCCGGATACCGTGGTTTACGAGCGATACATCAAGGATATGAACGGAAATATCAAGGGCGATAAGATTGATGCCAAGGTGAGAGCCTTGCAGAAGCAGCAGAAGGCAGAGAAGAACGCAGCAAAGGCAGCTGCTCTTGCCAAGCAAATCAAGGCTCTTCAGACTGAATCACGAGAGACGGATATCCTCACCTCCTTCCATCTCGACCATGGCAACGGATTGGATCCTTATCGTGTGGGCGCTACCCTGGGATTGGGTGCACCAAGCCTCATGGTGGGCAAGAACCAGGTTCTGCCTTACTGCTACAAGGATTACAGGATATTGGATAACGGTCCGCTCCGCTTCACCGTAGAACTGACTTACAACCCATCTGCCGTAGGCGATATGAAGAACGTGGTGGAGCACCGCATCATCTCGCTCGACAAGGGCAGCAACTTCAACCGGATGACCGTATGGTACGACGGCTTGACCACTCCTACCGATTTCGCTACCGGTTTCCCTATCCACGAGGAGGATACGGAGACGAAGACCTTCGCCAAGGATTACGTAAGCTATGCCGACCCTACTGATAACGTAGAGGTGAACAATTCCCAGGTATATGTGGGCGTACTCTTCCCGGAAGGCATCGACCATACCTACTATCAGCTCTTCGACAAGAAACACGATGGAGCCACCGGTCATGCCCTCGGCTTGAAGCGTGGCTTGAAGAATGGGGAGAAATACAGCTACTACTTCGGTGCAGCATGGAGCAAATATGATGTAAGAAGCTATGCCGAATGGCAAATCCGCATCAAGGATTATCTGGATGCATTGAAAAATCCGCTCCTGATTGAGGTGAAATAGGAAATATATTAAACTGCAAAAGCGATAAGCCAAGATATAAAACACGAAATAAAAAGCCGCCCTCATATCATTAGAAGAGGACGGCTTTATTGTTTTTTAAATAAAGATTATATTACTTTGTCATCTCGAAACCTACTTGCATACCATCATAATTGTTGGCGATACTGCCTACGGCGCTCAATGTAGAGCTGCCCTTGAAGGCACTGAGGGCCTTGATGAGATTGAGCAGCTTCTTCTGGTCGAAGAGAAGACTGATGCCATTGGTTGTCTTGGTGGCATAGCCCGAAGCACTCAGCAGAAGGCCCTTCAGCTGGATGGCATGAGTCTTCTCATCAAAGGTATAGGTGCCATTCCATGCCTTGCCGTCAATCTTGGCAGAGAAAGTACCATCGGTATTAAAGGTGAAGTAGGTATTGGAACTGCTGAATCCAAACTTCTTGTAATAGCCTTCCAACTTATTCTCAACCTTGCTGGCAACAATCTCGCCACCCGCCTTAGCCAGCAGGTTCTCTGAGGTGAAGGCGCAACCCGGCTTGCTGTACTTCCAGGTATGGCAGAGGTCTGCCTGCTTGAATGTACCCGAACCGATTACATTGTTCAGGATTCCGTTGATTATACTTCCTGCATTACTGCTTGAGTTGCTGCCATTATCAGCATTGCTACCACCCAGGATAGCGCCCAATACGGTTGCTGCCGAATTGACGGTAGCAGAAGTATTATTAGCGGTAGTAGTGGTTGCTGCAGCAGAAGAAGAAGTAGTAGTAGGAGCTGCAGATGCTGTAGACGCAGAAGCAGTAGATTTCTTAGCTGTCGTCTTCTTGGAAGAAGTTTTTTTAGTAGTCTTCTTGGTTGACTTCTTAGTAGTCTTCTTAGTTGACTTCTTAACAGGCATCAACTCAGAATTGGAAGCATTCAGCGCAGCTTCGTTCATAGCGCTAGCATTGCTGCCAGCTGTGCATGCAAGCACAAGGGCAGCGAAAAGAAATACCTTTTTCATTTTTACTTTCTATTTATTTGTTTAAATCTAATTCTCTTATATCATTCGCTTTCTTCACTTTCATATTTCCCATCATAAATGAGGAAAAACTATTATAATAGATGAAAAACAGGAGAAAAGGTTTAATTTGTTGCATAAATGTTGCATAAAACGAACGAAATGCGACGATTTTGTGTCAACGATTGCACATTTTTTTGACATAAATCAAAAAAGAACGAAAAATAGACATATTTTATCAAAAAGTGTCCCCGAAAATGAACAGAATATCCTATCTTTGCAACGTTTTAAAAATCACAATAGGTTATGAATGATTTAATTAAGGTAAATTCAGAGAATCAGAATCAGGCAATCGACAGATGCCAGCAGATTCTTAATGAACGCCGCGAGGCGCTTGCCTCTAAGGCAAGAAGAAGAGATTAAGTCTTTTGATTTTTAGCGAACAAGAGACAAGATTCTTCTTAGAAAGAGATTATTTTCAGAATGACATTCGGTTGAGAGATTCTGCTGAATCTATTTTTCCCAACAAGGAGAAAGAATGATTCAGGGAAACAGAACCCCGAAAACTGAAAATGAGAGAGATTTTTCAGAACGACTCTTAAATTTTAAGAGGAACTGAAATTTTTGGGAAAAACAAAAGTTAAAATCCCGTTGTCGTCCATCTTGCATGGTACGTACAACGGGATTTTTTCATTTTCTATCTAATATCCAGGTAGCCAAATCAGAATTACTTGTTCTTCTCGCCCTTCATGATAACCTCTACATGATTGCCACTCTTCAAGATAACATTCTTGAGGAAGTCGGAAATCTGAGCGCCATCGATTGACTTCACGAGATTCTTATAGTTGCTGTAATCATCAACCTTGTGAAGGTCGAACATACCCAAGGTCTGAATCCAGTAACCGTTGGTCTTCTCATCCACGCCAGCCTGCTTCAAGAGAATCTCCTTTACTTTCTGCAAATCGTCAGCATCAACCTTGGCAATCACCTCGTCCATACCCTTGAAGAAGCATGGGATGGCAACATCTGCCTTCTCTGGATTCAGCTGAGCCATACCGTTGATGGTAACCTGCACCTTGTTGTCTGCGTCAAAGAAAACGCCATAGATGGCACCTGCAGAATAAGCAGCACTCAACTCCTCGCGGATGCTGCGCAGATACTTCATCTCCAGGAGGCGTGCTGCCATATCTGCCAGCACACTGCTCTTCTGGGTATAAGGCATCTTGGCAAACCACATCTCGCGAGCCTGGCTCTGAGGATTCTCCATAGCCTTAGTGAATACATTGCTTACCTTGCCTGTAGCACAAGGCATTGGCTGGTTCTTGATCTTGATCTTCATGCCCTGGTTAGGGAGAGAGGCAATATACTGCTCGATGAGTGGGAGGAGCACCTTCTCATCATAGTTGCCTACAAAGTAGAAAGTGAAATCCTTGGCATTACTGTAGAGCTGATGCCACATTTCGAGACAGGCATCATAATCGATGCTCTGGATGTCGGAAGCCTCAGGAATACGAGCCAGTTTGCTACCCAGGTAAAGGGTGCTCTGTACTGAGTCCTGATATACAAGCCCAGGGTTATTGCTCTTGTTGGCAAGAACTGTAGTATAGGTATTCTTCATGTTGTCGAATGCCTTCTGATCCTTAGTAACATTGGTCATATTGAGATAAACCAGCTGCATCATCGTCTCAAGATCCTTAGGAGTGGTAGTACCGCTCAAACCGTGACGGAAGGTAGAGAAAGAGAAATCTACACCACATTGCTTGCCGGCAAGTGCCTTCTCCAAATCATTGCTAGAGAATTCGCCCAAACCGCTCAATCCCCATACGGCACTGGCATTCTGCGCATTGATAGGGTCATTCTGATAAGCTGCATAACCGATGTTGGCAGAAGCTGCAAACTGAATCTCATCGTCCTTGAAGTCTGTCTTCTTGATAATTACTTTGGCTCCGTTGGAGAGGGTAAGCTTCTTGAAGCCCAACTGCTTGTTCTCCTCAGTCTTCTTGATTTTGCCTGCCTTAGGTACCTGAGCCATCAGCGGCTCCTGCTTCACATTGTCCACATAAGCCTCAAGCTTCTCGCTGCGCACCTGCTTCACGATGTCGGCAAGTTCCTGTTCGGTAGGATAAACGGCACCCTCTGCCTCGTGCATGAACACCATGCTTACAAGGTTGGTATCGGTAGTACAGATCAACTGCTTCACGGCACTGTTAACCACATCTACAGAAAGGCGTGGCACTACCATCTTATAGATCTGAGTTTCATCCTCTACAGAAGGAATTGGCTCGTTAGAGATGAAATGGTCAACATACTGAGTGGTAAACTGCTCATTCTTCATCTTGGCACGGTTCTCGTAAGTCTTGTCAACATGACTCATGAATTCGTCCTTGGCACGCTGATATTCAGAAGCCGTAAAGCCGAAATCATGCACGCGCTTAGCTTCGCGCATCAAGGCAGCATATGCCTCCTTCACCTTGCCCGGCTTAGCCACGCCTAACACTGAGAAAGCATCCTTTGTACAGGAAACCAGATAGTTGCCAATATCACTACCTCCCTGCAGGAATGGACAATCTGCTTCACGGGCCATCTCAGAAAAACGAGCATTGAGCATAGAGGTTGCCACATTCTTCAAGTAACCCTCAAGCAGATATGGCAAAGTACCTTTCAATGAATCGGGAGTTGTCTCGTTCTTCATCATGATGTTGATGATGTCATACTGCTGCTCCTTGTTCTTATCCACTACGTAGATGGCTGTATCGTTATCAGCTACAGGAACAGGAATCACCTTAGCAGCATCCTTAGGCACCTTAATGCCTGAGAAAAGCTCCTTGATCTTGCCCTCAATATGGTTAACGTCTACATCACCTACAACGATAATAGCCTGATTATCCGGGCGATACCACTTACGATAGTAAGCACGGAGTGTTTCAGGCTTACATCCGTCGATAACGCTCATTAAACCGATAGGCAGACGATAGCCATACTTCTCGCCTTGATAGAGTTTAGGGAGAGCACGCTCCAACATGAGCTGCTGACCTACCATACGCATGCGATACTCGTTGTGAACCACATCGCGCTCATCCTCGATGGCCTTGGTGGTAAGCGAGATGCCATTGCTCCAATCCTTCAGGATGAGCATACATGAATCTACGGCAGAAACACGGGCAGTAGGCACATCGGTGAAGTAATAAACGGTCTTGTCAACACTGGTATAAGCGTTCAGATTACGGCCATACTCCACACCGATGCTCTGCAGATAGTTCTGGAGGGTATTGTCCTTGAAGTGCTCAGTACCATTGAAGGCAAGGTGCTCAAGGAGGTGAGCCAAACCGCGCTGGTCATCGTTCTCATTAATGGAACCTACTTTCTGGGCGATATAGAAGCTGGCTACATGCTCAGGATAACTGTTGTGGCGAATGTAATAGGTCAATCCATTGTCAAGATGACCAATCTTCACATTCTTATCCACTGGGATAGGTGGCATCTGCTGCGCCATCGCTGTTCCCACAGAGAGCAGCAACAGTGCTGCTGCGAAAATTTTTCTTAATCTCATTCTTCTCTGTTTATTAATAAATATGTAATTATTAGCTATTTCTGCTGCAAAATTACATAAAAATTAAAAGATTTGCAAGCATTTGGAAGATTATCTTTCCAAAAGCCTGCAATCTTAACATAAAACTAACATTGAAAGCTCTTCATCCATGAGCCACGGAAGAGGCGGATAAGAAAGAGGATGCCACGGAAGGTAAGCTCCGTAGCCATGGCTATCCAAACTCCCTCCAAGCCATAGCTCTTCGAAAGCCCGTAAGCCAGGGTAAGGCGCACCAGCCACATCGTGCTCAAGTTGATGGCAGCGGGCTTCATCGTATCGCCAGCACCCACACAAACGCTATAGGTCACGATACTAGCAGCAAAGAAAGGCTCTGCAAATGCCTCGATGCGGAGGCAGACTGTACCCAGTTCCCGGATACTCTCCACCGGTGACAGCACCCCTATCATCTCCGGCGCAAAGACATACATCACTACGCCCATCAATGCCATCACTCCCATGCCCAATCCTACCGTCATATAAGCAAAATTCTTGCAGAGATCCACGCGTCCGGCACCATGCGTCTGCCCCACAAGCGTAGATGCAGCGTCGCCGATACCGTAACCCGGCATATAACAAAGGCTCTCAGCAGTGATGGCAAACGAATGGGCAGCAATGGCAATATTGCCCAATGGTGCCACAATCATGGTGCTCACTATCTGCGCACCGCTCATCAGGATATTCTGTATGGCTATTGGGATACTTATCTTGCAGGCGTGCCTTACATATTCCTCTACCCATCTGAACGGTATCCTATCCTGACGGAAATTGAGCAGACGGTTTCTGAATGCCGAAAGATAGAGATTGGGCAAAGAGATGCTGATATACGCCAAAGCCGTACCCATCGCTGCTCCCACCACACCCATCTTCATAATATAAATGAAGAGATAATTGAAAGCCACGTCACACAGGCATATCAATACAGCCATGATGCTGGGCGTATGCATATTGCCTGCCGACTTGAGCATCATCTCGGAAATATGATACAGGAACACAAACGGCAATACTAGACTGTAAATCAGGAAATAGCGAGAGGAATTGGGAGCGATGTCCTCACCTCCACCCAGCCAATAAGGCAGATGGGAATGAATGCCTACACCGATAAGCGTAACTAAGAGGCTGAAAGCCACTCCACATATCAGGGCATGACGATATACCTGGCGAGCCTTCACCAGGTCGTTGGCACCAATGAAATGAGCTACCTGCACCGAGAAACCGGTGGCTGCTGCACTCAGCAAGCTACCTATCAACCAGGTTGTTGACTCGATAATTCCTATACTTGCCGAAGCCTCAGCGCCTAGATGCCCCACCATCGAAGCATCAATAAAGAACATCAGCACGGTAGAAATCTGTGCCAGCATGGAGGGTACACTCAAACCAGCGATGAGATTCAGCTTCTCACCGCCTGTCATCGGGCGCCCTAAGCGGATAGACTCCATCAGATAATCTGTCTTATTCTTGAATAGCATTTTTTCTTCTATTTATGAATTTACACAATCTATTTATGAGTAAAACGTAAAATCTATCAATTTATGATTTAAACGTAACCTATTTATAATTTAAACGCAAAAAAGGCGACTCCAAAAAGGAATCGCCATTTTTATTTTTTTTAATACATGTTTCGTACCTTTGTTTTTCCCAAAACTTATCTCCCACCGAAGCGGGACAGTACTGTCATTAACCTAGAATAAACAACCTATTTAACCTAACAAACTAAATACCTGTCGTCCTTGAATAAACAATCTTTCTTTACCTTAACTAACACCTAATATAAAAAACTAACAACCTTAAACCTAAAAACTAAACCTATAAAATCTATTACCTAACTAAAAACCTAAAACTTATTTTTTCTGATGCAAAGGTACAACTATTTTTTGAAACTGCAATACTTTTTCCCATAAAAAATGCATGAATACAACATTTTTTGACGTAAATCAAAGATTTGTGTGCGAGCACAAACACTTGTTAACACATCAGAAAGGTCTATTAACACAAAAAAGAAACGTTCCTGAGAATGCCATATCATGCAATCTCAGGAACGCTTCTCTTTATTTCCCTATATAAATAATTAAGGTATGAACTCCCATATATAATAGATATGAGCCCTATATATATAAATAAGGTGTAATTTATGAAATCCTTACTCAGTAATCCAAGTACCCTGCTTCTTGCCTGCTTCTACTGCTCTCGAACCAGGTACTACCTGACCAATGCGGTAGTAGCTGTCCAATACTATCTCAAAGCGAAGCATTGAATAGGCAGGAATTGTGCTACTCGAACTCTGGGTTGTGCCATAAGCCAACTGATATGGCATGTAAACCATCCAGCGGTCGCCTATATGCATATTGAGCAATGCAGTGGTAAAACCATCCACAAGGCCATTTACCGCATAAGTTGCAACCTGAGCAGTCGTCTTATCGTATGTGCCATCAAAGGTCTTATCAAATACATAACCAGCAGGATAAGTATCTGTACCCAGCATTCTACCACGATAGCTCACCTTCACTGAATCGGTATACATCGGACAGCCGCTACCCTTGCCCTTATCCAGAACATGAACAACGATATAATCAACATCCTTGTAAGTAAGAGAAACTGTATTACCGTTGGCATCCTTGTTAGGCGTCTGGTTTTGCAACGACCAGTTGAGTATCACCTTCCATTCATCGCTGCCGTTGGCTATCTGCTGACGGGCATACGCCAAAGTATCGGCAAAAGCCTTCTCGTTACGCTCCTGCCAGTTTGCATACTCATCTACGGTGTTGTCATCCTCGCTACATGATGACAGTGCGAATACTGCCATCATGAGCAAGAAGAGATATTTAGAAATTCTTAATTTCATTACCAAGTTTCTTTAATACGCTAGTAATACTTACGCGTTCCTCGATGATGCTGCGGAGATCAGAGATTGCAACACGCTCCTGCTCCATGGTATCACGATAACGGAGAGTTACCTTATGATCATTTGGAGTCTCGTGGTCAACGGTAATACAGAATGGAGTACCGATGGCATCCTGACGGCGATAACGCTTACCGATGGAATCCTTAGGATCGCCATAGTGAGTGTTGAAGTGGAACTTCAACTCGTCAACAATCTCATGTGCCAACTCTGGCAAACCATACTTCTTATCCAATGGGAACACAGCACACTTAACAGGTGCCAAAGCCTCTGGCAAAC
>PPYE01294255.1_pt1 | contig 10262 bp, 7 predicted proteins | sample 1559881 | NCBI WGS metagenome assembly PPYE01 (sample SAMN08240022, study PRJNA423297) | Human gut metagenome, whole genome shotgun sequencing project.
GTGTTCTTTTTTTCATTTTTTTGCAATTCATCTCCCACCTGTAGAGGAAGGAGAATTCTTGCTATATATTATGTTAAATTCTTATGCAACCATAACGAGATAAAATAAGCGACAGGATATCCATATTAAAAACCCGGTATCCTGCCGCTTATTTTCTGGCAAACCACTATATTATTCTCAGCTTTTCCGAATATGCAAGAACTGCCGCATCCGAATCGCTTCGGATAGCGGCAGTTCTTTTATCGTTTGAACACTTTATATTTTTTAATTATTTCTGAGGACCAGCTGCTACCAGAGCTTTACCAGCTTCATTTCCTTCGTATTTAGCGAAGTTCTTGATGAATCTGTCAGCCAGGTCTTTCGCTTTCTCTTCCCACTGAGCTGCATCTGCGTAAGTATCGCGAGGATCCAGGATTCCGCTGTCTACGCCCGGCAGTTCTGTCGGAACTTCAAAGTTGAAGTACGGAATAGTCTTTGTAGGAGCTGTTTTGATAGCTCCGCTCAGGATAGCATCGATGATACCACGGGTATCTTTGATGGAGATACGTTTTCCGGTACCATTCCAACCTGTGTTAACCAGGTATGCTTTTGCACCGCTCTTTTCCATTTTCTTAACCAGCTCTTCTGCATATTTTGTAGGATGCAGTTCCAGGAATGCCTGGCCGAAGCAAGCGGAGAAAGTAGGAGTCGGTTCTGTAATTCCACGTTCTGTACCAGCCAGTTTAGCTGTGAAACCAGACAGGAAGTAATACTGTGTCTGAGCTTCTGTCAGGATAGATACTGGAGGCAGTACGCCGAATGCATCTGCGGACAGGAAGATTACGTTCTTAGCTGCCGGAGCTGCGGAAATCGGGCGAACGATTTTTTCAATATGATCGATCGGGTAAGATACACGGGTGTTCTCTGTTACGCTCTTATCAGCGAAGTCGATTTTTCCGTTCTCATCCAGAGTAACGTTCTCTAACAGTGCGTTACGTTTGATTGCGTTGTAGATGTCCGGTTCAGATTCAGCATCCAGGTTGATAACTTTTGCGTAGCATCCACCTTCGAAGTTGAATACGCCGTTGTCATCCCAGCCGTGCTCGTCATCACCGATCAGCAGACGTTTCGGGTCTGTAGACAGTGTAGTTTTACCTGTTCCGGACAGACCGAAGAAGATTGCTGTGTTTTCGCCGTTCATGTCTGTGTTTGCGGAGCAGTGCATGGAAGCGATGCCTTTCAGCGGCAGGTAGTAGTTCATCATAGAGAACATACCTTTTTTCATTTCTCCGCCGTACCATGTATTTACGATAACCTGCTCACGGCTTGTGATGTTGAACATAACAGCTGTTTCAGAGTTCAGACCCAGCTCTTTGTAATTTTCAACTTTTGCTTTGGAAGCGTTGTATACGATGAAATCCGGTTCGAAGTCTTTCAGTTCTTCTTCTGTAGGTTTGATGAACATGTTAGTTACGAAATGTGCCTGCCATGCTACTTCTACGATGAAACGGATAGCCATACGGGTGTCTTTGTTTGCACCACAGAATGCATCTACTACGAACAGTCTCTTGTTGGACAGTTCTTTCAGGGCCAGCTCTTTTACAGAGTTCCATGCTTCCTGTGTTGCAGGGTGGTTATCGTTCTTATATTCGTCAGAAGTCCACCAAACAGTATCTTTGGAGTTTTCGTCCATTACGATGAACTTGTCTTTAGGAGAACGTCCGGTGTAAACACCAGTCATAACGTTAACTGCTCCCAGTTCACTTTCCTGTCCTTTTTCAAAACCTTCCAGTGTAGATTTTGTTTCTTCTTCAAATAACATTTCATAAGAAGGATTATAAACAACCTCTGTAGTTCCGGTAATGCCATACTTACTTAAATTAATTTCTGCCATTTTACATTAACCTCTTTCTTTCATAATATGATAACCACCTGCGGATGCAGGTTTATGGTATCCCTCAAAGACAGCCACCCATAGCAACTCTCTTTATCCCTAATTATACATATTTGCGACACAAAATCAATAAAAATTCTTTTAAATTTTTGAAAAGACTAGCTAAAAACTAGGATTTCCGGTTTTCTTTGATTTATCCCACGAATCTCAGTTTCTCTATGATAATATCAGAACCGGAATCTCTTCCGGTCCTGACTTTATCTTTTGCAGATATTTTCCTCAACTTTTTGAAGCAATTACTTGATTGCAGCCGTCTCGATAATGAATTTTACGCTGCCATCTGTATCTTTCTCCCAGCCATCGAATACGGTGTAGTCTTTGTCAGCTTCTGTCACTGCATCCAGACGATCCATCAGTGCCGTCAGATCGTCTCCTGCCAGATCTGCAATCTTCTGGATTCCTTCTTCGTCAAATTCTTCCATACCGTCTGCCAGTTCTGTGGAGCCGTCTGCCAGTTTCGTGGTTCCGTCTTTCAGCTGAACGCCTCCATCTGCCAGTTTTTTGGTTCCGGACTTCAACTGTGCGGCACCGTCTGCCAGTTTCTGGATACCTGCACTTAACGTATTTCCACCGGACTGCAAAGCTTTACCACCGACGATCAGGGCACTGCTTCCTGCTACCAGTTTGGCTGTTCCGTCTTTCAGGATACTGTTGTTTGCGATCAGGGTGTCAGATCCTTTTTTCAGGGTTTCGGTTCCCTGAGTCAGGGATGCGGAGCCCTGTGCCAGCTGTGTGACACCGTCACTGAGGGCGGATACACCGGATGCCAGGGTTGTCAGTCCGCTGTTCAGAGATTTCGTTCCCTCTGCCAGAGCTGCTGCTCCGGTATTCAGCGTGGTATCATTGGCAGTCAGTGTATCACTGGCTTCCTTCAGCTGATTTACAGCTCCCAGCATGGTCTGTGCCATCGTTGAGAATGTCGTCAGCGGTTCTACGGCATCGCCAAGTGCTGCCGCACTCTTGGCAAGATCTGCGGTTCCTGCTGCCACAGTGTCTGCTCTGTTTTTCAATGACCGCATCTGTTTTTCGGTTTCTGTCATACTGACACCGTCAAGACCGGATTCTACTTTCTTCAGGTTCTCCTGAACACCTGCAAGTGTGGTCTTTGTCTCCTGGCTGATGGAAGTGCTTACCTTGGATGCATCCACCTGGACGCTGACTTCCGGACTGGTCTGTACACCCACATTGACCTGAATACCTGCCAGATTATTCAACACTGCCTGTCTTGTGGCTTCATCCACACCTGCAGCTTTCAGAGCAGCTTCCACATTGGCTCTCTGCTGTTCTGTTGCCTGTGTGCTGGCTGCTTCATTTACTTTTGCATTTTCTGCTGCCACTGCCTCTTTTGCTTTTGTCGTTGCCTCTGCGCTGGCTGCTTCACTTGCTTTTGTCACATCTGTTACAACCTGTGGTGCTGATACAGCGCTCTGTGCTGCCGATACGGCTGCTTTGGTTCCGGTCACTGCTCCGCTGAGTGCTGTCACGGCATCGTTCAGTTTCGAAGCACTGGCTGCTGCCTGATCTGCTCCTGCCTGCAGCGCTGCTGCTCCTGCGCTCAGTTTATTGCATCCGTCCATGAGTCCGCTTACCGCACCCGGAAGTTCTCCGACATTGCCGAGTTTGTCTTCCATCGTATCATATAATGTATGGATTCCTGCACCCAGCTGCTCTGCTCCGCCGGTGTAAGCCACCAGACCGGACTGCAGACTGGCTGCTCCGCTCTCCAACTGTTTTCCGCCCTCGGAAAGCTGTGCAACACCTGCGGTAAGCGTTGCTTTCTTCTCATTTAACTGGCTGATTCCTGCATTTAACTGTTTCGCACCGCTGTTGACCTGTGCGATACCGGCGTTCAGCTGCTCGGTTCCGTCGGTGTAGGATTTTACACCACTCTGTAAACTTCCTGCACCGCTTCCCAGACTTTCCATACCTGCTACCAGTTTATCGATACCGGAGATCAGAGTTCCTTTGCTGTTGTTCATGGTATCAATACCATCTTTTAACTGTCCCGCGCCGTCATCGGCACTGTTCAGACCATCCACAAGGGTATCTGCGGAACTGTCCAGTTCCTGGATGCCTTCCTGCAGTGCACGGCTTCCTTCTACCAGTGCGGTGGAAGATTCGGTCAGTTTATCGAGGCTGTCCTGCAAATCATCCAGATCATCGATATCGCTCAGTCCCAGTTCCTTTAAGGTACCGGTGGTTGCTACCGTAGCGGTCAGTGCCAGGGAGAAATCTTCCACATCTGCAGTGATTTCCACATAATCCGGGCTTTCTTTGTCCTTGAAGGAATCCAGATCACCCAGTTTCAGGCTGTCATACAGTCCCGGAAACCCGATTCCCAGGACGATGTTATTATTTCCATCGGAGATCACTTTACCGTTGGTTACTTCTACATTCGTAAAAGTATCAGTCGGAAGGATCATTCCGGTTGCCATCATAAAAGGTGTGTAAATTGTCTCTTTCTTTCCGTTGATCTTCGCGTTCTGGGAAGAATTGTTGGTATAATCGATACGGATCTTTACTTTTCCGCTCTTTCCTGCCAGATCTGCAGCACTGATTTCCCTGCCGTCCAGAAAGTATGTCATTTTTACCGATACCGGAAGTTCTTTGCTGGTTTCTCCCTGATAATAGATGTCATTGCCGTCTGCGGCCCATACCAGTTTGCCATTGCTTCCCTGGGTATAGCTTTCCTCACCCTTTACATTGGTGATATCGTTCAGTTCGCTGTTGTCCTCGAGCGTGCTTTCTTTGTCTGTATTCTTCAGCCAGTTACTGACGATCACTTTTTCTACATTTCCATTCTGGTCGGCATTGACATAGACGGTCTGTTCTTTTTCCGGAGTCGCTGCGGCAACAGTCGTTACCGGAACGGTTACTGCCAGCATTGCTGTCATACCTGTCATCATTGCCTGTACATATTTTCTCTTCATAACGATCTCCTCCTAATGTTTCCGTCTGAAATTCAGACTGGTTTTACAAATAATTCCATCAAACAGCCAGAACATAGCCGGCAGGAATAATAATACTGCGCACATACTGATCAGCGCGCCTCTTGCCATCAGCAGACACAGAGAGCTGATCATATCAATCTGAGAATACATACCAACACCGAAGGTAGCGGCGAAGAAACTGAACGCCGATACCATAACCGGTCGAATGCTGGTTTTGTGAGCGATCTGGATCGCATCTTTCTTGCTTTTACCTTCTCCGCGCTCTTTCTCGTAACGGCTGGTGATCAGGATCGCGTAGTCTACGGTCGCACCCAGCTGGATCGTTCCGATAACGATGGAAGCGATGAACGGAAGTTTTGTTCCCGTCAGGAACGGGATACCCATGTTGATAAAGATCGCACCCTCGATGACCATAACCAGGATCACCGGAAGGGAGAGCGATTTAAATACGAAGAAAATGATAAAGAATACTGCCAGGATCGATACCGCACTGACCACTGCAAAGTCGTGGTCGGTGATCTCGATCAGATCTTTCGTACATGGTGCTTCACCTACCAGCATACCGGTCGGATCGTACTGTTTCAGAATCGTGTTGAGCTCACTCAGCTGACTGTTGACCTCATCGGATGCTACCGCATATTCGTTCATGATCAGCATCAGTTCGTAGTTATCACTCTCCAGGATTTCTTTCACATCCTCCGGGATCATACTCTCCGGAAATGCCGGTCCGATGATACTTTCCAGACCAAGTACCTGTTTTACACCGTCTACCTTTTCGATATCGGCAATCATGTTGTATTTCTGTTTGGCATCCAGATCCTTATCCAGCAGGATCATATGTGCCGCACCCATGTCGTATTCTTCCGACAGTTTTGTATTTGCCTGGACACTTGGGAGAATATCCGGAAGGCTGGCATCCAGGTTGTAGTACACACTTGCATGTGCCTGGAAATAAGCAAACGGGATAAATAATACCACAAATAAGATTGCGAAGATCACATGGTGTTTTACCACAAAATCAGAAATCTTCGGACAATCCGGGATCAGCTGACGATGTTTTGTTTTCTCCAGTGCATTGTCGAAAATCATGATCATGGACGGAAGTACGGTAACACAGCAGATCACACCAAATACAACGCCTTTTGTCATAACGATACCAAGGTCAAGACCCAGGGTAAAACTCATGAAACACAGGGCGATAAATCCGGCAATCGTTGTAATCGAGCTTCCGACTACGGATTTGATCGTTGCCGCAATAGCCTTTGCCATTGCCTCTTTGTGATCCTCTTCGCCTTTTTCTCTCTGTTCCTGATAGCTGTGCCACAGGAAGATCGAGTAGTCCATCGTAACACCCAGCTGAAGGACTGCACTCAGTGCTTTTGTAATGTAGGAGATCTGGCCCATGAAAATATTAGTTCCCATGTTATACAGGATCGCCATGCCGATGCTTAACAGGAAAAATACCGGGATCAAATACGATTCCATGGTCAGTGCCAGAACGATACAGGAGAGAACGACTGCGATCAGGACGTAGATTGCAACCTCGGATTCTGCCAGGTTCTTGGTGTCGGTGACAATGGCTGACATACCGCTTAAGAAGCACTGTTTGCCTGCCAGTGCACGGATGTTTTCGATGGCATCCATAGTCTCATCGGCAGAGGTCGTCGTATCGAAAATAATAAACATCAGCGTGGAATCGTCTGCATTAAAGGCCTCTCTGATGTCCTCCGGCAACATCTCCATCGGAATGCTGATATCCGCAAAACTGTCATACCAGACAACCTTGCTGACATGTTCCACATCTTCAATCTGTTCTTTTAACTTTGCCACATCTTTGTTTTCCATGCCCTCGCAGATAAACATCGAATAGGCTCCCGTTCCAAACTCATCCACCAGGATATCCTGACCCTGCATCGTCTCGATGGAATCCGGCAGATAATAAAGTACATCATAATTGACTCTTGTGTTGATATATCCAAAGACGGATGGAATCAGCAACAACAATCCGATGATAAATATCGGAATTCGAAACCTGACGATCTTCCTTCCCAGCTTCTCCATATCATATTCCTCCCTTAACCTCTCTTATCATATTTCCGCCGGTCGTTTTACTGACCTTTGGTCATTTATTGTTATACCTTAAAAATGACTTTTGGTCAATATTTATTTTGCAAAAAGTTGACCAAAAGTCATTTTGTATTTTATGCAACTTTCCGAAAATATAAAAATGACCAATTTTCATTTGACTTTTTTGTGGATATTTCCTTATAATATGGGAAACAACGACAGGAAGGGGGCTGATCCCGGTATGAGAAAAGTCGATCACAACAAACAGCAAAAAAGGGAATCCCTGCTGGATTCCGCTTTCTCTCTCTTTATAGACAATGGATTCAATAAAACTTCCATTGCAGATATTGTTAAAAATGCAGGCGTGGCAAAAGGAACGTTTTACCTTTATTTCAAAGATAAATACGATATCCGCAATCACCTGATTGCCCACAAGGCAAGCCAGGTGTTTCAGACTTCTTATCTGGCATTGCAAAAGCACACAGAAATCACGGATTTTGAAGATCAGGTGATCTTTATAATGGATGATATTTTAGATCAGTTGGCAAACAATCTGAATCTGGTACGCCTCTTATCCAAACATCTGAGCTGGGGATTTTTCAAAAACTCACTGTTCTTCACACCGAGCGAAGATACTCCATCCATTCATACTATCTATGATAGCATGCTTCAAAATGCCAATCATACCTACCACTCTCCGGAGCTTATGATGTACATGATTCTCGAACTGGTCAGTGGAACCAGCTACAATTCGATCCTTTACCAGCAGCCGGTAGGTCTTGAAGAACTCAAGCCACAGCTGCACCAGGCAGTACGCGGAATCTTTAATCAATATCGGGCAGATGAAATTACAGACATTCCTGAAACTTAAAAAATGTGGCGAAGCCCCCGTGAGGGAATCTCTTCGCCACATTTTTATATCCAAAGCTTTGTCTGGACAGGAAGTCAAAAAAAGCCATCACAGGGAACTTAGGCGGATGCGGTTGCCTCTTGTTCCTCTGCAATGGCTGAAACCCTTACTTTTTGGAAGATAAATTGTTGGAGAGTAAGGGTATAAAACCACCTTCTCATGAGATCGATGAATTCTGATGGAAGGGGATTTTACCGAATGTTATTGCGTATTTTACAGACTGATGCCTGAACTGTATCCCGTCAGTGTCTCTGAGTAACCATTATAATCTGTTACTAACACACTTGCTTTACATCGATAGGTACCAGAACTTACATTGGAAACAATGTAGCTTTTATGTGTCCCATCTACATTATACGTTGTAGTTGTTTTGGATATAGCATCTACCCACCTATTTCCTGATCTCTTCTGTAGAATGCAAGTTAATTTAATGGTTTTTACTTTGGTGCTACATACGACATCACCTTGTATAGCTACCTGATTGGAACTCACCTTAGATATATATGTTAAAATATCTGCGATGTATAATAAACTAGGGGCAATTCCATCTTGATCTGTATTTGCAAAATTTTGATTTGTTTCTACGATTTCTAATTTTGAAAAGTCTTCATTCTCCTCAGCGAAAACACAAATCCCTTGACTTACCATTAACACAATACCAAGCAATAAAGCTATTAATCTTTTCATACGCGCTCTCCTTTATTTGTATGCTACATTTTTTATAATATTTTCAAATTCTTTTTCAGATAAATTGGATACCGTCGACATAGTTGTATTATCGTATAAAATATTACATTTTAAGCTTTCATCTTGAGAGCTTTCATAAATTTCTATGTTCTGTTCCAAATTATCATTATAAATTTTACCTATCAATGTATCTTCATTGATATTTCCATTCCCATCACTTTCTAACTGTTTTTGCTGACTTACATAAATATATTTATCGCCTATATATATTCTAAAACTAATAGTTTTATAAATTTGATTATATCGTGCATCTTTTACAACCGCATCTATAGGTATTTTTGTAAAGTAAAATATGGGACGTTTTACTTGTGTTCTAATGTTGTTTTGCATGTTTTCTATATTAGTTTCCGCAAAAAACATATCAGCATCGTCAGCTGCTGTAAGATCATCTCCAGTTAGATTTCCATATGTATTATATTGATAGTTTCCATCTTCAAACCCATTTTCCTTTGTCTTCCCAATATCATCCGCCTGAGCCACCGATGTAAACTCCAGATGCGTTCCTATATGTACTGCACTGATTGTAAGAATCACGGCTGCACATGCTCCTACGAGAATTCGTCTTTTTATTTGTTCTTTTCGGCGTTCTTTTTGGTAGATGCGTTCGAAGTCTCCATTCCAGTCTTCCGGTATCTGATATTGGGACAGACCTTTGTCACGTTCCAGTTCTTTCAAAATTTCAGGAAGATGTTCTTTAATTTGCTTGTATTCCGGACTGTCATATATTTTATCTCTTTTCTTCATCGAATATCCTTTCTCCGGTCTCTGGCGGGAGCCGTTTCACGGTGAAGTGAATAACATCATCCGAATACATGGTGCTGATAGATTACCGACGTTTCTTCCTGAATATCCCAAGACTTTCTTCGATCTTTCTGCGCAGCCGGCTTCGTCTGCATTTGAAAGCGTTCGAGACTTCCCCGGTTGTATCAGAAAAATATTCGATTGCCAGTACTCTCCGCTCTTCCTCTGTCAGTCCTTCTACCAGTTCCATTGCAATCATTCTTTCGATCACTATGTCCTGCACAGAACCGACTTCCTGTTGTTCCCGTAAAGCAAGACCGATCTTTTCTCCCAGTTCTTCTGTTCTTTTCCTGGAACGGTAGTAATCAATTACCTTGGTCTGAGTCACCCTGATCAGCCAGGCAAACTGACCCTCATCGCCTTTATCATATAATTTGTCGATTGCATTCAATAATGATGTCCACACCTCCTGTAGGATATCACGAATGTCTTCTTCTGGCAAATCCGGAAAATGTTTTTTCACGTACCAATACATAAACTGCCTATATTTTACGTAAAGCTCCTGGCATCGATCATGGTCCCTCCTATCCACGATACCACCTCCTTTGTTATTCATAGTTCCTCTTCCTGTTTCCTCTTTGTTTATGGCTTCATAATACACAACTTTCTTACATTTTTCAATAGTTTTTATTAATTTTATACAATTTTTTCTTGTTTTATTGTGCATTTTTGTATCACTTTGTCTATATTTGTCGTTTTTGCATATTTATATATTGCATTTTATCAGAAAGTACTTTCCTGTAAGTGAGACAAAACTCGTTTTGAAAACGATGTACTAGAGCGTGTTTGAAAAACATTTTAAGTTGTTCATTTTAACCAAATTAATATTGAGACGATGCATAAGAACCCTAGG
>PPYE01662600.1_pt1 | contig 10261 bp, 11 predicted proteins | sample 1559881 | NCBI WGS metagenome assembly PPYE01 (sample SAMN08240022, study PRJNA423297) | Human gut metagenome, whole genome shotgun sequencing project.
CCTATATCATCGGTTCCCGTCCGATACTATCCCATTATCTTTTAAGTATATACGGAGCTTTGAAACTTGTCAAACGCAGCGGCCCAAGCCTGCATAAAAAGGACCTTTCCACAAGGGAAAGGTCCTTTTTCGCCGTTGGCTTATTTGACGGCTTTGATCTGGCTGTAAAACAGATCGAACTCCTTTTTTGCGGGCGCGTTTTTACAAACGAAACGATAGCCGCCGCTGCTGCTGCGTACAGTAACGCTGGCATATCCTTCCTCGCTCCAGCCAATCTCCAAAAAGCACTGCGCCGACCGCTCAAAACGATAGTCTGTGCCGCCGCCCACATACGTGCTTCCGTCCTTTCCGATTTCTGTAAGCGTAGACGTATCAGCCTCAATCCGTGCAACCAGATCCTGAAGCTTTTTAATATCCTCTGCGGTTTCTGCCCGCCTTGAAGCTTCCTTTTGACTTCTTATATATCGCACTACCGCAATCGGTTCATCTCCGGAGAAATCCGGTCGCCAGACATTGCTGCTCTGGCAGGCAGTGAGCATCAGAATCAATACCGGCAAAACGGCAAAATACAGTTTTTTCATCTGTCTCGCCTCATTACAAAAAACGTCTATAACAAAATTTAATAATAAGAAACACTGGGTCGTTTGTCATGTGTATATGAAAACGATAAGTGATACTTATGTACATATGAATAACGGTTATGGGCAGAACAACGTAGCCATTAGCTAGTCATTAGATTCGCCTTGTTAAATATTGTTTGATTCAAATTTATTATATAATGAAGAGTAATATTATGTCAATATTATAATTTCAATATCGTCTTATAAATAAAAACTTAAATTAGTTCTTGCTAACTTAAAAGGAGGACTTATGAACATTGTGATTGTCGGCGGAAACGAGTGTATGCGGGGGCGATACTGCAAAGTCTGCAAGCGCTGCGGCTGCAAGGCGAAGGTATTCACCAAAGAAAACGGTACCATGAAAAAGAAACTCGGCTGCCCGGAGCTGATTCTGTTTACCAAAACCGTTTCGCATAAAATGGCCATCAGCGCCGTGCAGGAGGCAAAACGCATTAATATTCCGATTGCGCGCAGCGTTAAAAAATGCACTTAGCCAATACTGCGTCGGTTAAAAGAGGAGAAGCCGTTTACAGACATTAGTCCGCATCATACATCAAGCCTCCCGAAACCGCCTGTACCCTTTAAAGCAACAAAAAAGAAGCTCTCCTGAATCATTCGGGAGAGCTTCTTTACGCTGAAATTGATGAATGTATACGCTTTATTCCGCCATCAGCGTACAGATTCGATTGGAAAAGGCAACCGGATCCTCAACAGGCATGCCCTCGATCAAAAGCGCCTGATCGTAAAGCAGCGCGGCATATTCTTTGAGCGTGTCCTTGTCCTCTGCAAAAAGTTTTGTAAGCTTTTGGAATACCGGATGCGCGGCGTTCAATTCAAGCACGCGCTGTGCCTGTACCTTGTCGGTGGCCGGCATTGCATTCAATACTTTTTCCATTTCGAGTGAAATAGCGCCTTCGGAAGAAAGGCATACCGGATGCGACTTCAAACGGTTTGACAGGATCACGGCCTTAACCTTGCCAGAGAGCGCCTCCGTCAGGAAGGAAAGCAGTTCCTTGTTGTCCTCTACCTGCTTTTTAGCGGATTCCTTCTCTTCGTCGGTGCGCAGGTCGAGATCGTCTGCCGAAACGTTCTGGAACGGCTTTTCGTCATACTGCATGAGCATTTTGAGTGCAAACTCATCCACATTGTCGGTGAGATACAAGATCTCGTAACCCTTGTCGCGAACAGCTTCCGCTTGCGGCAGCATCGCAATGCGCGCCGCCGACTCGCCGCATGCGTAATAGATCGCTTTCTGGTCCTCTTTCATGCGGGAAACGTACTCGGCAAGCGTGGTCGGGTGCTCGCCGTTTGAGGAAGCGAACAGCACAAGGTCTTTCAGCGTATCCTTGTGCGCGCCGTAATCCGCGTACATGCCGTATTTTAACTGTAAGCCAAAATCCTTAAAGAACGTCTCGTATTTCTCGCGGTCATTTGCCAGCATATTTTCAAGCTCGGACTTGATCTTCTTTTCAAGGCGCGAAGCAATCAGCTTTAACTGCCGGTCGTGCTGAAGCATTTCACGCGAAATATTCAGCGAAAGATCCTGCGAATCAACCAATCCCCGGACAAAACTGAAATAGTCGGGCAGCAGATCGGCGCATTTTTCCATAATCAGCACGCCGCTTGCATAAAGCTGAAGTCCTTTTTCATAGTCGCGGGTGTAAAAGTCAAGCGGCGCTTTGGACGGAATGAACAACAGTGCGTCAAACGTTGCGCTGCCCTCGGTGCGCATCCGGATGACCTTCGCGGGATCCTGCCAATCGAAAAACTTCTCCTTATAAAAGGCGTTTACCTCCTCGTCGGTTACTTCACTCTTCGACTTTTTCCAAATCGGAACCATTGTGTTGAGCGTTTCCACCTCGCGGTAGGTCTCGTAGTCGTTTTCGCTGCCTTCCTTTAAGCGATGTTTCTCAACCTCCATACGGATCGGATAGCGGATGTAATCGGAATACTTCTTCACAAGGCTGCGCAGGCGGTATTCGTCCAAGAACTCGCCATACTTCTCATCTTCTGTATCCTCTTTAATGTGCAGGGTGATCACCGTGCCGTGGGTTCCTTTTTCACACGGCTCAACCGTATAGCCCTCCGCGCCCTTCGAGTGCCAGCGCCATGCCTCGTTGCTGCCCCACGCGCGGCTTTCGACCGTCACGTCGTCGCTTACCATAAAGGCAGAATAAAAGCCCACGCCGAACTGACCAATGATGTCGATCTCGTCGTCCTTTTCCTGTTCCTTTTTAAAATTCAGCGAGCCGCTTTTCGCAATCACGCCCAAATTGTTCTCAAGCTCTTCTTTCGTCATGCCGCAGCCGTTGTCGGAAACGGTGAGTATGCGCTTGTCCTTATCGGGCGTAAGCTCAATCGAAAAATCGCTGCGGTTTAAGCCCGTATCGCCGTCTTTTAACGTGCGGTAATAGAGCTTGTCGATCGCATCGGACGCATTCGAGATCAACTCCCGCAGAAAAATTTCATGATGTGTATAAATGGAATTGATCATCAGGTCGAGAAGCCGCTTGGACTCCGCTTTAAACTGTTTCATTGCCATAATGCAAAACCTCTTTTGCAATATATTTTAGCACTCTTCGTGCTTAAGTGCTAAAATATATTGTAGTACATACCAACCGAAAAATCGTTATGAAATTGTAAACAAATCAATCGGATCATTTTAAGCAAACGTGACACATCGCCGCGCACGGTAATCGTAAGTTTCAGCCCCGACGTCGCTGCAATAGACTCGAATCGCATCAATCTGTTGTGTTGTAGAAAATCCTGCAAAACAGCAACGGTATATCATTCTGCGAAAGGCAAAGACGTCTGCTGTCATTCATATAACGCTTTCCGCTCATTGGCTGACATTCCCTTCTGGTCGATCAGCGCGGTTATATAATCCGGATCAAGCAATTTATTGTAAGAGCATATAAGGTATCGACATCCTTGCACCCGGATATAAATCTCGTCTCCCTCATGATATAAATCAAGCTGTATTACAGTCGGACGTTCTCCATAATATCCTCGAATTCGCAGCAAAATACAAGGATAAATCGGTCCGGGAATATAGGCTGAATCCATTGGACCGCCGTCTATTTCCCTGAATCTGTTTTCCCCCAGCACCGCAAGAAAAGGAACCGCTTCCGCTTCATCAGCGGCAAAGCCATAACCATACCTTCCGTACGGATCTGATAGTACTTCGGCGGGATGAACGCCTTTATTTAAGCTGAAAAAAATCACATCTTCTTTTTTAATATCCAAAATCTCATACAGCGACACAGGCCGGTTTACAATCGCCAACGTGCAGGTCAAAACAGCAATAGTAGCAGCTAAAGTCAATAATATGATTTTCACAACTCTTTGTTTCAACAATATTTCCTCCTTGCTGAATTATGATCTTGCAAAGACTGACTATAGCTCAATATAGAGCGGACTCTCCCATCTAACTATTTGCTTCTTCGCGAATGATAGCATTTATTTTTTCGGTGTTCAAAAATTGATTATCGGAAATATGGACTAACACACTTCGGGTTTCATTTGCCTTTCCAAAGCGCCGATATGATTCCGATTCTTTATAGATCATAGTAGCCATCGCATTGTATGAATTGAACCCCTTTACATCTAACGTTAGGATAACGATCGGCTCATATGGACAAGATTCATCCTGTTCCTTTAAATGAAACTCAATAACAGCGCCGCGATAAAGTCTGCCAAAAGTACTGTTTTCCGGTTTTGGCATTTCAGAAACCTGCATTTTAGCTGAATGAAAATAAGACTCATATTCTGCGCAGAGGGATGAATCCGCGCTTAAAAACTTACTGTTGCGATAAGAAAAAATCCCGCCAAGAACTTCGCCGCTTTCATAAAGATAGACCTTTTGCACACCATGCATATTTGAAATATCCTCAAGCGTTTTTTGCGGAGACAACAGAAAATATAATATGCCGCCCATAAGTACTAGCGTCCCCGCAATTATTCCCCATTTATAAGCGCTCTTTGCCTTTTTCCTTCCAAATTTCATTATGACCACCTTCCTGCATAGTACGAAAACATCGTAGAATATGTGGCATGTTTTAAACTCGAATCGCATCAATCTGTTGTATTGTAGAAAATCCTGCAAAACAGCAACGGTATATCATTCTGCGAAAGGCAAAGATGTCTGCTGTCATTCATATAACGCTTTCCGCTCATTGGCTGACATTCCCTTCTGATCGATCAGCGCGGTTATATAATCCGGATCAAGCAATGCGCAGTCGCCGATGTAAGAAAGAAAGAATCCATCTTTTGTGTCGTGAAGCAGCAGCGGTTTGTCCGGATGCATGCGTAAGGTAAACGGACGAACCGAATATTGCTCCTGTACAAAAAATGTGATATAGGCATAAGGATCGCATCCGACTATATTGTTATAAAAAGTAAAAGGGGTTTCCTCTTTGGAATTGTGCTTTTGGAGAAAGGGCGTTTTGTACAGCGTGAGATAGGAATCAAATTCCGAATCGGAAGGCGTTAATATAAGCTGATACGGCGCTTTTTCCATAAGCGGATTAACCCCTGCGCGGCGAAGCTCTATTTTTACCACTTTTCCGTTTTCTCCGTAAAGTTCACCGTACAGCTCCTTCAGAGAAACCGGACGGTTTAAAATGGTGAGTGTACAGGTGATGAAAGCAAGTATAAGTACGAAAGAAAACAAAAAAGTTTTTATAAGTCTATCTCTTGTTATATGCATCATTCTGTCACCACCCAATATAGTATGCAAAGTTGTTTTCTTGAATTATACTTCCATTGTAATAGAGAGAACTATAGTTTTTATAAACGAGAGAAGATTGTTTTCCGTCTGCCAGGACAAGGGCACGTCTGCCTGCACCGTACTGGTACCCGAATATCGTAACATAATGATGCGCATTTTGATAAAAAAGGGGCAGAGAAATAGGTCTTCCCCTATTGATTTGTGTCATAGCCCAATCAAAAGAAAACGAGTTTTTTCCTACTGTCCCTGTGTAAGGGATGATATATCCTTTTCTTGCTACATAAGTTTTTATTCCATCATATGCATATTGTGATGTTGTACCTAACCATGAAGGCGATTTCATGTCAACGTAAAGTTCATCAAACGTCGATTTCATCGTCTGCACAAGCTTGCTCTTTCCTCGGTCTGCCGCCCAGTACATGCATATGTTTGTACCAGACAGCGCTGCACACCCATTATAATTCGTATCGCCGACATTGCTATACGTTGCTAGACGCTTAGTGGAATAATTTTCAACGATTACATTTGATATTATTGAATTTGAGTATGCTTTGGAGTGATTTGTGCCAGCCAAACGCATCTGCCGTTTTGCCATCACATCTTTCTTCATACGCTTTCACAGCGGCCGGCCTCAAACGCCGTCTCCGTATGATTCAGCACGTCATAAACTTCTGTATTCCCCTCTTCATCTGTTTCGCCCAGAAGGCAATACGCATATCCGCCCAAATACACGAGCTTTTCCGTATCCGTTTCGCCGGATATCGCAGCAGGCAGGTTCCGCAGTTCTCTTGCCGCACAGTGCTCGTCGCCGAAGGTATAGCTGTCAAGCACCGGCTCGCCCATCGATACATCAATCTGCAAAAATCCCGCTGGCTCCTCCCCATTTACATACTCATAAATGTAGCCGTTTACATTACCTGACGGATCATACAGCGCTGTCGTATGGGAGGTCTGTGTGTCTGCATCCCATGTGCATTCCGGAACGTCCCGCATGATGATCTCCCGGTAATATGCCGCCTTCTGTCCGGCGCGCTCCTCCATCAGCGCCATAGCCGCAAGCGCTTCAGCGGAGGGGAAAAGCGCCAGCAGAAACGACAGAATCAAGCTTCCGCTGACTATGCTCTTCATTCCATACTTTTTCCTTCTTTTCATTTCAGACCAACCTTTCCTTATGTATTCCGGCAGTCATCTATACCGTCACATATAATACGTTTGAAAGGCTCAAAACGCGTCATCTCAATTTGTAAAGTTTCTATGAACAAAATGCGGGCTGCAAAATCTGCAGCCCGCGTTTTGTTCTTGTTATACATTTACATTATAATACAATATGTCCGCCTTTACTTTGAACATAGTCCTCATAATCCGAGAATTTATCGACAATGCCATCCGCATTCAGTTCAATGATACGATTTGCAATGGTTTGAATAAATTCATGGTCATGGGAAGAGAACAGAATATTTCCTTTAAAATCGCACAGCCCGTTGTTGACCGCCGTAATGGATTCGAGGTCCAGATGGTCCGTCGGACGGTCGAGCATCAGCACGTTCGAGCCGAAAAGCATCATGCGCGAGAACATGCAGCGCACCTTCTCGCCGCCGGAGAGAACATTCACCGGCTTGTACACATCGTCGCCGGAAAAGAGCATTCTGCCCAAAAAGCCGCGCAGATATGTCTCTGTCTCATCCGTGGAATATTGGCGGAGCCAATCGATAATCGTCTGCGTGTTGCCGTCAAAATAGGCGGAATTGTCGTTTGGAAAATAGCTCTGCGTGGTGGAAACGCCCCACTTATAGCTGCCCTCGTCCGGCTCCATTTCCCCAGCGAGGATTTTGAACAGCGTCGTCGCAGCCAGCGCGTTTTCGCCGACAAACGCGATTTTGTCGCCCTTTTTGACGATAAAGGAGACGTTGTTTAACACCTTCTCACCGTCGATGGTTTTCGATAAGCCCTCTACCTTCAGGATATCCTTTCCGGCCTCCCTATCCATGGTAAAACCGATGTACGGATAGCGCCGCGAGGACGCAGGCATCTCCTCCGCGGAGAGCTTTTCAAGCAGCTTCCTGCGGGAGGTCGCCTGCTTGGATTTCGACTTATTTGCGGAAAAGCGCTCAATAAAGCTCTGCAGCTCTTTGATCTTCTCCTCGTTTTTCTTGTTCTGCAGCTTTTGCATCCGCTGCATAAGCTGGCTCGACTGATACCAAAAATCATAGTTGCCGACATACATTTTAATCTTCGTGTAGTCGATGTCAACCGTGTGCGTGCAGACGGTGTTCAAGAAGTGACGGTCGTGCGATACCACGATAACGGTGCCCGGATAATCGAGGATAAAGTCCTCTAACCACGCAATCGCCGCGAGATCCAATTGGTTCGTCGGCTCGTCTAGAAGAATGACGTCCGGATTGCCGAACAGCGCCTGCGCCAAAAGGACTTTCACCTTTTCATTGCCGGAAAGATTACTCATCTGCATATCGAGAATATCCTCTGAAAGGCCAAGACCCTGTATGAGCTTCGATGCATCGGATTCCGCCTCCCAGCCGTTTAACTCTGCAAACTCGGCCTCAAGCTCGCCGGCTAAGACGCCGTCCTCCTCCGTGAAATCCTCCTTGGCATAGAGGTCTTCCTTCTGCCGCATGATGTCGTAAAGGCGGCGGTTTCCCATAATCACCGTGTCAAGCACCGAGTACTCGTCAAAAGCATAGTGGTCCTGCTTTAACACGGACAGGCGTACCTCCGGCGGAATAACCACCTCGCCGGTCGAAGGTTCCAGCTCGCCGCACAGGATGCGCAGAAAGGTGGATTTTCCCGCACCGTTCGCGCCGATAATCCCATAGCAGTTTCCCGGCAGGAATTTTAAATTGACACCCGAGAAAAGGTTCGAGCCGTCAAAGCTTACGCTTACGTCTGATACTGTAATCATATATGTGCAGTCCTCCAATATTTCCTATTCGCAAAAAAGGCCGGAACAATGTCCGGCGGATAATTTGTACCAGTATTATTATAAAGGAAAGCGCCGCCTTTCTCAAGCGGCACACTGCACGATTTTTCACAAATTTCGTTGCAAAATTTCTGTATATCTGCTATTATAAAAATAGTCAAACGGCTATTTTTTCGACCACCCCTCCGGGAGGGGATTTCAGACAGACTTATCTTTTTCGTAAACTTATCATATTCTATTTTAAAGGAGTGTTCCTTTTGCATTTTTGCTGCCCAGTCTGCGGAGAAAAACTTAATGAATCTGTGGGGAGTCTCCGCTGTAAAAAAGGGCACTGTTTTGACCGGGCACGCAGCGGATATGTAAACCTGCTGCTTGCAAACCGGATGCACGCAAAGCTTCCGGGCGACAACAGGGAAATGGTCGCGGCACGCAGCCGCTTCCTGCAAAACGGTTATTACGCGCCGCTTAAAGACGCACTGTGCAGTCAGGTGCTCTCTTATCTTCCCAAAATGGGCGAGCCGGTACTCCTCGATTCGGGCTGCGGCGAGGGCTATTATACGGCAGCCATGGCGGAGTCGGCAAAAAGGGTGAACCCGCACGCAGCCGTTCTGGGGACGGATATCTCAAAGGCCGCGCTTATGGCCGCCGCAAAGCGCACCGGCGACGTGGAATTCGCCGTGGCGAGTGCATTTACCCTGCCGGTAGCAGCGGGCAGCGTCGACATTCTGACGGAGGTTTTTTCCCCGTTTTGCCAAGCGGAATTTCACCGCGTACTTAAAAAAGGCGGCGTCTTGCTGGAGGCTATCCCGGGGGCGCGCCATCTGTTCGGATTAAAATCCGTACTTTATGAGCAGCCCTATGAAAACAAAGTTAAGCCCTATGCGCTCGAAGGTTTTGCCTTTCTCGGCAAAACGGAGGTCGCAGGCCGGATCATGATCACCGATCCTGCAGACATCGCAGCGCTGTTCCAAATGACGCCCTACGCCTACCGCACCCCGCCAGAGGCCGTCCGCCGGCTTTTGTCCATGCCGGCGCTTGATACGGAAATTGCGTTCCAAATTCTGGCCTATCGTGCCGAAACAGCGAACTGACCGGTGCAAAATTCCGAATAAATCGGGAAACCGGTACATAAGAGCGCTCCGATCCCCGCAGCGCCCGTTTGAGCTGAAGCGGGCGGCGTTTGCAAATCCATGAAAGCGGGAGCGTCCCGTAATCGGATTTATGAAAAACATTATGCTAGAGAAAAGGGGATTTGTCATGGTAGAGGTAAAGGTATGCGTGGGAAGCTCGTGCCATCTGCGCGGCTCCTATCCGGTAGTGCAGACGTTTCAGCGTCTGATCAAGGAGAAAGGGCTTGAGGACGTCGTGCATCTGCGGGCGTCGTTCTGTCTTGGATGCTGCGTCAATGGCATTGCGACAGTCGTAAACGAAAAGCCGGTCAACAATGTGGGCATTTTAAACGCCGAGCAGATATTCAATGAGGAAATTCTGCCGCTCGCGCTGGAAGAAAAGACGGCTGCGGCACAGTAAAGTGTGCTTTTCAACGGAGGACGGCCATGAACAATATTATCAAATTGAACGCACAAAACTGTCAGAACTGCTTTAAGTGCATCCGGGAATGTCCTCTTAAAGCAATTGAATTTAAGGACGGCAAGACAAGGATCATTGAGGACGAGTGCGTCCTCTGCGGCACTTGCATGGAGACCTGCCCGCGCAGCGCCAAATATGTGCGGCATAACCGCGCCGCCGTAGAAACGCTGATCGCAAGCGGAAAGCCGGTCTGCGTCAGCTTAGCTCCCTCTTATACCGGCTTCTTTGGCACCAACCATTTTGCCCAAATGAGCGCGGCTTTAAAAAAGCTGGGCTTTTCCGTTGTGGAGGAAACCGCCATCGGCGCGGCCGAGGTTTCCAAAGAATACGCCCGCCTGATGAAGGACGGGCAGATGAAAAACGTCATTGCGACGGCATGTTCCTCCG
>PPYE01598294.1_pt1 | contig 10260 bp, 9 predicted proteins | sample 1559881 | NCBI WGS metagenome assembly PPYE01 (sample SAMN08240022, study PRJNA423297) | Human gut metagenome, whole genome shotgun sequencing project.
GGAGAAAACCAAGCCTTCAACGGAATAGACGTCTTCACTGGTGAAATACCAAGGTATATCTGAGGCAATTTGCACATTTCCGCCTGCAGCGTTGTCGTCGAGAGCGCGAAGCAACGTTTCAAGAAGTACGCAATCCTGTTTATCTTCCAGCGATAATCCCAATGCATCAAGCTGGGATTGTGGAACGTGAACAACAACAAATGAGTCTACGTCGATCAGTATGGTCATATTGTCGTGGGGCTGAATGTAGGTATATCCGCGATATACGCCATCGATTTCTCGATTAGTACCTTTATTGGCACGAGAGAACTCATCGGCGGCGTAAGGAGAATCGTCTACGATCGCTTTCTGCCCTTCAGAGGACACGCTTACAGAATACGAAGCTGTCTGATCGCTTTCGGATTCGGCTGCCCAAAGAGGAGTAGCACCAAAAACGGTCAGACAGATAAGTACGACTGAAAGAATGAGGTAAGCAGTGTAGGCGCGTAAAGTTTTCACGTTATCCACCTTGAATATGAAGGAAAAGTAAAACCAAAAACTCTTAATACAGAGCACTATACAAAAAGCAAAAAGCCCGCGAAAGGCAAGGTGCGCTCAGCGATTTGCCGGGTGCACCTTAAGAACGGAGCACCAAATTACACTAATTCAAAGCCCCATTTACCCCAGATTTCCTGAGCTTCAGGAGAAGATACACACCAATCAAGGAATGCTTGAGCAGCACCATTGGAGTCGTCCATAGTGGTTACTGCGGCAGGATAAATAATATCCTTATGGGTATCTGCTGGCACCGTGCAAACAACCTTAACGCCACCGTAGCGTTCTACGTCAGAGCTGTATACGAAAGCAAGATCAACCTCTCCCGATTCAGCGAGCTTGCATACTGATCCAACCTTATCTGCCTCTTGAACCAAGCCTTCGATTGCGCCTGTAATTTGTCCATCGGTGCCGTTTTCATCGGTGTAGCAACCAACGGAAGCCAAAGATTGACGAGCATAATTGCCTGCAGGAACATTGGCGTCACCTATGGCGATGGTGTAGTCGCCAGAGACTGCGTCTTCTAAGGTGATTTCACTAATGTCGTTGCTTTCCGCCGTTACAATAACGAGATCGTTTTTAAACATATCGAACTGAGAGCCATCGGAAACATTACCGTTTTCAATGGCATTGTTCATATTGCTGGTAGAAGCGGAAATAAAAATATCCGGCTCTCCGCCTGCTTTCATCTTTTCTACAAGCGTTCCAGATGCTTCGTATTGGGTATCAGCAAAAGTTACATTGGGATTTTCAGAAGTGTAGAGCTCTTGAACTTCGTTGAGCGCCTTTTCGAGAGAATTGGCAGCATAAATTTCCAGAGTTACTTCTTCAGAAGAAGACTGATCTTCGCTTGTTGTGGATTGTGAGCTGCATCCAACCAAGCATGCTGCCACAAGCAAACAGGCAACAAGTGCGAGGATATGTTTGGCATGTAGTTTTACTGTCATAGGTTTCCCCCTGTCTACATTATTCTCAACTGAGATTATCCTGGCTCGAGAATAAATAAAACAAAAAAAATGTACAGGAGAAAATCGCTATTCGGCAAGGTTTACCAGGTATAATGCGTTTTATGTGCAACAGGGGTATGCCTGGAGGGCGTTATGGGGTTTGAAACACTAGAAGTAGATTTACATATCATCATACGTAACAAAACGACCGATGCTCATGCTCCTGCTTTTGGTAGAGGAGTTGCGCAGCTTTGCGAGTTAGTAGAAGAAACCGGATCTCTTAATAAAGCATGTAAATCAATGGGCATGGCTTATAGCAAGGCATGGCGCATTATACGTAATACTGAAAGTTCTCTTGGTATTGCTCTGCTTGAGCGAAAAGGAGCTCATGGTTCAGTTCTAACGCAGGAAGCGAAAAGGCTTGTAAAAGCATATCGACAGACGGTTGAAGCTCTTCAAGAAACCGCACAAAAAGCCTTAAGCGATGCTTTGGAAGAAACCGACTGAAAAGGCTTCCCGTAAGAAATCTACTCGTAGTTTTATTTGCTACGGTAGGCAGCTGGGATCTTGGGAAAATATTTTCTCAGCGCGAGTCAAGTCTTCGGGGGTATTGATATTAAGGAAACTTCCCCCATAGCGAACACATTTTATCGGATGAGTGCAATCGATCATTGCGTAGTTAAGCTGCGCTAAAAATTCTCGAACGCGTGCTTGACGGGTGTTTTTTGTCATAAAGGGTTCAAGGGTAGCGAGGCAAGGTTTCTTTCGATACACGGCAGCGAAAGGTTCTATGCCGTTTTCAGTTTTCGGGAAAACAACATCATAAGATTTTTGATGGATTGGTCGCATATAAAGCGCTTCCTGAGCAATAAGCGGGGCAGGTATATCTATCATGTCGCAAGCAACCACGGCAACAAGATCATGATGTGCAGATGAGAGTGCCGTATATATTCCAGGAAGAGCTCCTCGTTCAGGAAGCAGATCAGCAACAAAGGTGATATCAGGGTATTCCTGTTTAAGGGTCTGGAGTCGTTTCGGGGCATTGGTAGTAATGATGAGCTCATCTGCAAGTGGTACAAGACGTTCCACCGCTTGCTGAATAAGGGGTTTGCCCAAAAAATTAAGTGCTTCTTTGGGTGTTCCCATCCGCTTTGATTCACCTCCTGCTTGAATGACAACGCTCAAAGGTGGTCGTGCAAAATGGTTTTGAACAAAAGTCGCAAGTGAAGATATGTCGCTGAAGGTGAACGAGGGAATATGGAGTAGCTTTGCGGCGGTGATTACTTTTTCTATGTCGGAAACCACTGCTACAGGACGTGCTTTTGGCGAGACTTTCCATTGGGAAATGCAGTCATCTACCACTTGTATATCTCGAGGATTAGCTGCACGAAATAATTCTATGTGCTCTACGTTTGCTTTTCGGAATCCTTCGACGAGCACGATATCGAAGCCAGAAAGGGTAGAGATAACCGATTCACAAGAAAGAGGCTGATCTAGCTCTGTTACTTGCGCATAGCGCGTATCTGAAAGAATGGTTACAGAGCGTGCCCCTGCCATTCGATGGCGATATGAATCGCGTCCTGGTATGTCTATATCAAAATCGGGATGACCGTGATGCTTGATGCTTGCAACCGTAATGCCTCGTTTGGTGAGGATGGCAATGAGGTTTTCAAGCAAAATTGTTTTACCGGAGTTTTTTCTGCCGACAAAACTGCGCAAGCTTCTTGGAGTGCTTGTGCAAGTTTTTGTTTGTCGTAGGTGAAATCAACTGCTACCACCTTGCGGGATTCTTCTTCAACTTCAGAAGCGTTATTCGTGCTGCTTTCTGGGCGCACGATCCTTTTTGGTGTAGCGCGTACAACGCCGTTGTGAGTAAGATACATCCCCACAAAAGGGGCGAGGGAGTCCTTCTTTGCTTCTGTGAGCCAGAGGTGCATATTTGGTTCTGCGGAGGATGATTCTAAAATAGGAATAGGTAGTAAATTCTGATCTTTTTGGTTTTCTGCCAACGTATCAGTCATCAAGACCCTTTCCTCGACTCTTAATTTGATCTGGTCATATTGTTGCATATTGTGGTTTATTGTGATGGCAAAACAGATCTTGTGGCAAAAAAGATTTGATTAAGCCGTCTTAGGAAGTTTGGGAGCTCTCACTACCTAGATGCTCGGGTTCAAGATCAAAGAGCTTTGCAGGTGAAATAGTGTTTTGAAGAGTAATTGCATGTTGTGGGCAAACGTCTTCGCATAGATGGCACTGGATGCAATCCGAACAGCGAAACTCATGATGAGGTCCTTTGGGTACTGAAGATTTCAAACTAAAAGACAGTTTTAGTTCTGGAGATTCTCCGGTATAGACAAGCGCCCCAGTAGGGCATACCTGTGCACAAATACCGCAATTTTGACAGGTATCATTTATCGTTATTTGCCCCCAAAACCTGGTATCCATATGCAGAGGTAGAGCCGTAAACGTCTGATCAAGAAAGCGATAAAGGACGTTTAAAAGGACCATATTTCGATAGGGATAGAACGTGTCGAAAATGCCAGGGATTGAAGCAAAACGTTTAGCGGGTGTTTCTTCGATATCGCTTGAGCTCTTTTGCGAGTCAAGTGCCGTGGATGCTACGGTAAATCCGATATGTTTAAGTGACGAGCTTACGCTGCTCAAAAAGTCCCTTCTTGAAAGGCCGTCCGATTTTTCGTCGAAGGGGAATGAACTTTCTTCTTTTGAGGTTTCGATCTTATGGATACAGACAAAGAAAACGTTTCCTAGAGCCGCAAGGTTCTGTGCGCTGTTTTGAGTTTTTTCTATAGTTGCAAGTGCCGTTTTGTTTTTGCAGAGATTGCATTCATTGCTTAGGAGATGAAGCGAAATTCCGTAGTAGGAACAGAGTAAAAGATGCGCTTCATCAAGGTGTGCGAGGCAGGGTAATACGATTAGATGGTTCAGCGCCTCATGGGCAAGGGGATGGTTTTGACAGCATATCCACAAATCTGGGGGAAGAGCATTACGTGCATCTAGGGATTGCAATTCAGAAGCAAAATGTTCAAGAGGTAGAGCTGCCGTCTGAATTGCTTGAGTGGGACAGACGTTTGCGCAACAGCCGCATTCTCTACACCGATCTTTATCTATTGTTAAGTGGTTGTTCTCTTTACTGATTGCTTGGGTAGGGCAGATCTCTTGGCATTTTGTGCAGGAGGCATTGTGATTTCTGACGCAGACACAGCGCCCTGCGTCAAGCGAGAGCGTCTGAGGAGATAACTTATCGAGAATGTGTTCGGCATCGGAAATCGTTACCACGAATATGCTCCTAGAAAAAACTTTGTTAAATGCTAATTATCCTCCAATGAGAATAATCGTTTGAGTTGAAGCTTGCTTAATTTAGCCAGACAATACCTTTAGGGAGATCATAAAGCATTATCTAGGGGGGATTTTGAAGTTTATTCTAAGCCGTAGTCTGTCGTGATGCGGCGTTCTTTTTTGGTGAGTTAAAAATAGAGGAAGTAATAGAGGAGGAGCAATGTCTAGCACAGATGGTTCCAGCGGTGGCATCACGCGTCGCGGGTTCTTGAAGGGCGTAACTGCTGCGGGTGCGCTAGGGCTTGGTCTGAGTGGCATGACATCTACAAGCGGATGGTTGCGCGAAGCTTCCGCTGAAGAGACAGTGGAAGAGCGCGTCGCTTACACCTATCATCAGGCTCACTGCGGCGGGATGTGCCCTTTAAAATGCACCGTACGTGATGGTAGGCTGGTGATGGTTCAGCCAAATGATGCCTGCGCGATGGATCGCCTTAAGACTATTTGTTTAAAGGGTATCTCGGAAGTGCAGCACATTTATGGGGACGGACGCATTCAGGCGCCTTTAAAACGAGTAGGCGATCGTGGAACTAACCAATTTGAACAGGTTTCCTGGGAAGAAGCTCTTGATGATATCGCAAGTCATATTAAACAAGCGCAGGATACCTATGGTAAAAATTCGGTAGTAGTAACTACTTCAAGCGAAACCGATTGCGTATTTTTACAAGCGATGTTAGGTGCTCAAGGTCGTGGCAATACGGGAATCGATATTGGGTATGGCAACGGCCTAGATCCGTCTATGGGCTTAGGCGGAGGCTACGCTATGAGTACTCCCGAAGCACGAGATTGGGTTAATTCGAAGCTGGTATTGACAGTTGGTTCAAATTTCTGCGAGTCAACCTTGCCTCAGGTTCGTCTTTTCTTCGAGGCGAAAGAAGCGGGCGCAAAAATGATTACGGTCGATCCACATTATTCAACAACGGCAAGCAAATCTGATGAATGGATACCAATTGAGCCTGGAACAGATGCGGCGTTGTATTTTGGCATGATTGTCCACATCGTAGAGCAAGGTCTCATAGATCAGGACTTCATGAAGCAGCATACGTCATATCCGTTTTTGGTGGATGTAGCAACTGGCAAATTAATACGCGAACACGAGCCGCAGATGGTGGTCGATGAAGAAGGCAATGAAGCTCCTGAAGATGGTCAGGCTGATCCGTTTTATGTGATTGACGAAGCAACGGGGGCGGTGGTGCCTTACCAACAGATCACTAATCCTTCTTTGAGCGGTACGGTTGAATTCCGTGGTGCCACCGTTCGCACGGTGTATGATTTACTGCTTGATTCTTTGGCGAACTATTCGGTTGACTGGGCATCCGAGATTACGGGAATTCCCGCTGAAAAGATTAAGGAGCTTGCAGAATTATATGCAGAAGGGCCTTCATCTCTTGCACTTGGTTGGGGCGGAAACGACAAAATCGCCAATGCTGATGTCGCGGGTCATGCCGCGGCGGTTCTGGTTGCCTTGACTGGCAATGTTGGCAAGCCAGGTACGGGTGTCGGAGTGTATGTAGGTGGAACCTACAATTGCCATACGGCGGCTTTAGGAGAATGGGCACTGCCTGAGGATATGGTTGCTGCTGAAAATGAAATGGCAAGTTACGACATGCGCACCAAGGAAAGCAACGCGCATGTTCTCATTGCTGCAGGTGATGATCTGTGCCAGCACTATGGCAATATGAATGTGTCAACCGCGTGGGCAAACTCACTTGACTTTATCGTTTCGATTGATCCCTATTTCACTGAAGGCTGCAAATGGGCAGACTATGTTTTGCCTTGCACAACTCGTTTTGAAAATGACGAGGAATACGGCAATATCAAAAATGGTTACAACCAGATTTTGCTTCAGGAAAAAATCATTGATCCTTTGTTCGAGGCGAAGACAGAACTATGGATTCAGCGCGAATTAGCAAAGCGTCTTGGTTTTGAGAACGCCCTTCCCGCAACTTCTCGTGAGAGGGTAGATGCTATTTTGTCGACTTCGGAAGACGAGGCGATCAATACGCTAACCGTTGATCAGATTGCTGAAAATCAAGGAGTTTGGCCTATCGAAGGCGCCGAAGAGTGCAGGCGTGTCTTGGAAGACTACGCGTTCGTAACTGATTCGGGACGCATGGAAGTATATTACGATTCTCTAGTTGATTACGGTCAGGCGCTGCCTGCATGGGAGGCTCCGGTAGAGATTACCAGCGACAATCCTCTGCGTGAAACTTATCCGCTACAGCTTTCGAATGTGCGTACTCGTTTCCAGATTCACAATCAGTTCCAAAATGCTGAGTGGATTAAACAATACTATCGTCCAACGATCGAAGTGAATCCGCAGGAATTAACCTCCCGTGGTCTCCAGACCGGGGATGCAGTTCGTGTATTTAACGATCGTGGTGAATTTAAAGTGTATGTAAACGGCAACGAATCTATTCGTCCGGGATGTGCTCGTATGTATGAGCTCGCAATGGGTGATTTCACGATCGAAGGGAATATGCAATCAGTTACTAACGATACCATGCTTGAACGTGGGTATAGTCTGATGTGTGGCCCGGTCACTCCTTTCTCTGACACCCTTATTCAGATCGAGAAAGCATAGGAGTGAGTCATGACTAGATTAGCTTTAGCAATCAAACTTGATCGCTGCGTGGGTTGTCACACCTGCGCCAATGCGTGCAAGATGAGCAACAATGTTCCCGATGGAATGCTGTGGAATCGTATTCTTACTGAAGATTGCGAAGTGATGGATGGTGCTCAAGGTACGTATCCAGATTTGTCGCGCACCTACTTGCCGCTTTCTTGTCAACACTGTGAAAATCCTGCATGCATGAAGGTGTGCCCAACAGGGGCAACCTATCGGGACGAAAAAGGCCGTGTTGAAATCGACTATGACAAGTGCATTGGTTGTCGTATGTGCATGGCGGCTTGCCCCTACAATGCACGTGTTTTCAATTGGGAAGAACCCGAGCGTTCTACAGGCTTTAATTATGGCGATCGTGATGTGCCTGAGCGGCCGGTAGGAGTAATGGAAAAGTGCACGCTGTGTAAAGAGCGTATTGACCGCGGGGAGGCACAGCCTATGTGCGTGGAGTGCTGTCCAGCGCGAGCTCGTGTTTACGGAGACTTAGATGATCCTAACTCAGAGATTTCTAAGCTGCGTCGTGAAGGCAATGTCCGCATACTTCTTGAGGAGAAGGGCACGGATCCTCAAGTGTTTTATCTGCAGTAGGAGGCGCTTCAGATGCAATTCTTCGAAAAAGTAAAAGACTCCGTTGTGCAGTCTTCTTCAAAAACCAAAGGTGGTCTTGCTGTTCTGGCGGTGCTTACCGTTGTCGGTGTAGCTGCTTGGATCTACCAGCTTTTTGTGGGTCTTGGGGTAACCGGCATGAATAATGCCACATCGTGGGGTCTCTATATTGCGATGTTTATGTTCTTTGTGGGACTTTCTGCTGGCAGCATGATTGTTGCTTCTGCGGCGCATGTTTTCAACATTGAATGGCTCAAAGCAATCACCTTACCTGCATTGATCTGTGCGCTTGTCGGGATATGTGCCGGAGGCATTTCGATCCTTTTAGATATTGGTGGCTTACCACGAATTTGGCGCATGATCGTAGGGGCGAATTTTGCGAGCCCTCTCCTTTGGGATATGTGTGGCATAACGCTCTTTATTGTGGTGAACATCATATTCTTGGTGTTCTTGGTACAGGGAAAACAAGTACATAAAATTGCTTGTGTTGCTCTGCCTGTTGCCGTGCTGGTGCTTTGTGTTGATGCTTGGATCTTTGGTCTCCAGGCTGCTCGCGCCTGGTATTCGGCGATTATGGCACCGATTTTTATCGCGTCAGCGCTTGATTCGGGGCTATCGTTGATTCTCATTGCGCTTGCGATTATGCAAAGAGCGAAAATTTACCATATAGCACAGGAAACCAGTAAGAAGCTGGCGGGACTTCTGGCCACCTTCATTGCAGTTGATGCATTTCTGATTGGTTGTGAGATTCTGACCATGGCTTATCCAGGTGGTGAAGAAGCGGTTGCCTTAAGCCATATGACTACTGGTGCGACCGCGCCTTTCTTCTGGTTCGAAATAATTTGTGGCTTACTGGTGCCCTTCCTGATTTTAGTGTTTGCAAAAAATCGAGAGAAAACATCTTTGGTAGTATGCGCAGGAGCCTTGGTTATCGCAGGGGTATTCTGCAAGCGAATTTGGTTACTTCTTACCAGCTTCATTACTCCTAACATAGAGGGTGCTTTGGGAATTACGCTAGGTACTCAGAATGCTGCAGTGGGAGGAGTAGCAAGTATGTGGAGCGTTGAAGGGTTTTACTTCCCGACTCCTATTGAGCTTCTTATCTTTATAGGGGTAACTTCGCTTGCTATTTTGGCGCTTACTATATTGATGAAAGTGTTTGTTTCCGACGCGGCAAATAAATAGAGAGATCTATTAGTAAAAGACCTGTGAGCCGATGTGCTCTACCTTAGTAAGAGTGGATGCGTAATCAGTATGCAAAGCAATAGGGCAATAAACAGAGAAATATCGAGTGAAGAAAAGGAGCCTGCACAGATTGATTCTGGGCAGGCTCCCAAATTGATAGATGCTTCATCTCAAAAAGAAATCTTAGAAGGCTATGCGCAACGTTTTGCCTTTTTAGGTAATTCCCTCCTTTCACCCATGAGTCAAACCTCAGCGATAGGGTTGGAGCCAGATTTTTGGCTACAGTTTCCTGTTCTTGAAGACCGGCATGTGAGAGCTCCTTGCGAAAAATTAGCAGAATGGGCAAAAACTTATAAAGGATTACCAACTAAAGAGGGCGTCGAGAGTATTGAAGAGAGTGCGAAGGATCGAAAAAGTCAGGAAGATCTGACGATCCAGCAGAATCTGGCAACTCATCAAAATTTGAAAACCCAACGAAAAGTTACAGGAGTCTCGGTCGAGTTTACACATCTTTTTGTAGGGCCTCCGCGACCAAGCGCCTATCCGTGGGAAACGTTTTATCGTGGAGAGGGTATAACTAACGGTTTTGGTCACGCAACGCTTGAAATGAAGCAAGCGCTTCAAGAAATAGGCTTGAAGCTCGACAATAAAAATAATCAGTATGAGGATCATATAGGAATAGAGCTCCTCTATATTTCAGAACTCTGTTCTAAAGGAATAGATGCAGTAGTGGCGCATAAGAGCTTTATTGAAGCTCATCCTCTTTCGTGGATAGACAAGCTTCAAGCATCAATCCATGCAGAGATTCCAGGAGGATATTTCGATCTGGTGGTCGGACTTACAAAAGAGTTATTGATAAGTTTTAAAAAGAATATTCTTTAAAGTACCAGGTCATTATTGATTTCTGATACCATCCCAAAACTTTTTTCCAAAAAATTGAAAAAAGTTGTTGACAGGCATGGGGGATGAGAGTAAATTATCTCCTTGCGCGAGCGGCCCTGCCGCGAG
>PPYE01050530.1_pt1 | contig 10259 bp, 9 predicted proteins | sample 1559881 | NCBI WGS metagenome assembly PPYE01 (sample SAMN08240022, study PRJNA423297) | Human gut metagenome, whole genome shotgun sequencing project.
TCTGCGACTCCACAAACGCGATCCGTCCTGGATTTACCATGTCCGAGAGAACCGTCGGAAAGACCTTTGATGCGATCTTTGCGGAGCATCAGCAGAATCGTATCATTGTTGCGACATTCGCTTCCAACGTGGACCGTGTCCAGCAGGTCATCAACTCCGCATGCAAGTATGGCAGAAAAGTTGTTGTGGAAGGTCGCAGCATGGTCAACGTCATCGGAACTGCCCAGGAGCTCGGATATATCAATATTCCGGATGGAACGCTCGTGGATATTGAACAGTTAAAGAATTATAAGGAGGAGGATACCGTCCTCATTACAACAGGAAGCCAGGGTGAGTCCATGGCAGCCCTTTCCAGAATGGCATCCTCCATGCACAGAAAGGTCTCCATCACCCCGCGTGATGTGGTTGTTTTAAGCTCCACCCCGATCCCGGGAAATGAGAAGGCCGTATCAAGAGTCATCAACGAGCTCTCCATGAAGGGCGCGAAGGTCATCTCCCAGGATACCCACGTATCCGGACATGCCTGCCAGGAGGAGATCAAGCTTGTCTACTCCTTAGTACGCCCGAAATTTGCGATCCCGATCCACGGCGAGTACCGTCACAGAATGGCACAGAAGGAGCTTGCGATCTCTCTTGGAATCCCGAAGGAGAATGTTGTGATGCTCCACACAGGAGACGTGCTTGAGATCGGTGAGAGCGGAGCGGACGTCATCGATCATGTACAGTCCGGCGGTGTTCTCGTTGACGGACTCGGTGTTGGAGATGTCGGAAACATTGTTCTCCGCGACCGCCAGAATCTTGCCCAGAATGGTATCATCATCGTTGTCCTCACACTGGAGAAGCATTCCAACCAGCTGCTCTCCGGACCTGATATCGTATCCCGCGGCTTCGTCTATGTGCGTGAGTCCGAGGACCTGATGGAAGAGGCTCAGGCAATTGTTGACCAGGCGGTGGCAGACTGCTTAGAGCGCCATGTTTCCGATTGGGGCAAGATCAAGAACATTATCAGAGACAGCTTAAGCGACTTCTTATGGAAGCGCATCAAGAGAAACCCGATGATCCTTCCGATCATCATGGAAGTTTAAATGAGAGCAAGATAACGAGAGAAATCAACAAAATCAGCCTGTTTGTCATCAGCACATCCGGAAGGATCATCCTGTACGGTCTCGCTGCGGTACTCATCGTTACAGGGGCGAGAAGCGCCTACTCCTTCGGACATGGGATCTTCTACGCGCCGGCAATGGAAGCAGAGCCTGGAACAGAAAAGAGTATCAAACTGGACGGGGATGAGTCGGTGGAAGAGGTCGGAAAGATCTTAAAGAAAGCCGGTCTGATCCGCGATGCCCGCACATTTACGATCCAGGCAAAATGCTATGGATATGAAGTGAACGCGGGAACCTACGAGTTAAACACCTCGAAGGATTCCAAGGAGCTGATCAATATTTTAAAGGAAAATCCGGACGATACCGCGAAGGAAGACACAAAATCATGATCACGGAAAACAGACTTACGACTTATATAAATTCCCTGGCCCAGGGAGACGGATCGCTTATTGAGACGATCGCTGAGAATGCTGTGAAGAACAGGGTTCCGATCATCCGCAGGGAGACAGCATCGCTCTTAAAGACGATGGTGACGCTGGTGGCTCCGAACAGGATCCTTGAAGTTGGAACTGCGGTCGGATACTCGGCACTTTTGATGGCATCGGTGATGCCAAAAGAGTGCCGGATCACGACCATTGAAAAATATGAAAAGAGGATCCCGGAGGCGAAGGAAAACTTCCGCCTTGCTGGGATGGAAGAAAAAATCACGCTGCTGGAGGGCGATGCCGGGGAAATCCTTGCGGGTCTTTCCGGCTCCTTTGATTTTATCTTCATGGACGCGGCAAAGGGCCAGTACATCAACTGGCTGCCGGATATCCTGCGCCTTCTGCGGGATGGCGGACTTTTAATGTCTGACAATGTCCTCCAGGACGGAACGATCATGGAATCGCGTTACGCGGTGGAGCGGCGTGACCGGACGATCCACGAGCGGATGCGGGAGTATTTATATACGTTAAAACATATGGATGAATTCGAGACTTCGATCCTGCCGGTGGGCGACGGGGTCGCGCTCAGTGTGAAAAAAGGAAGCGGTCCGGCAAAATAGAGGCGGACTTGTTTCACGCGGTCAGCGCAGCGGGTCTGCAGACCGGTTGAACATTTGGAAAGGATGAATTATGAGAAAAACAGAACTTCTGATTCCGGCAGGAAGCCTTGATGTCTTAAAGACAGCCGTTATCTACGGCGCTGATGCTGTATATCTCGGCGGTGAGGCATTCGGCCTCCGCGCCAAGGCGAAAAACTTTACGAACGAAGAGATCATGGAGGGCATCAAATTTGCCCATGACCACGGCGTAAAGGTGTATATCACAGCGAATATCCTCGCGCACAACGACGACCTTGCGGGTGTTGAGGAGTATTTTGAGGAGTTAAAGACGATCCGTCCGGACGCTCTCATTATCTCAGACCCGGGTGTTTTCACCATCGCAAAGCGGGTACTCCCGGATATGGAGATCCATATCAGCACCCAGGCGAACAATACAAACTATGGAACATATCTCTTCTGGCATGAGCTCGGCGCAAAGCGTGTGGTTTCCGCCAGAGAGTTATCTTTAAAGGAGATCAAGGAGATCCGAGAGCATATCCCGGAGGACATGGAGATCGAGAGCTTCATCCACGGCGCGATGTGCATTTCCTACTCCGGAAGATGCCTGCTCAGCAACTTCTTTACGGGCCGCGACGCGAACCAGGGTGCCTGTACCCATCCGTGCCGCTGGAAATACTCCGTTGTGGAGGAGACGAGACCGGGCGAGTATATGCCGGTATACGAGAATGAGCGAGGAACCTATATTTTCAACTCCAAGGACCTCTGCATGATCGAGCATGTGCCGGAGATGATCGACGCCGGAATCGACAGCTTTAAGATCGAGGGCCGCATGAAGACGGCGCTCTATGTGGCGACAGTTGCCAGGACCTACCGCAAAGCCATCGATGACTATCTGGAGAATCCGGAGAAATATAAGGCGAACATGGAGTGGTACAAGGAAGAGATCGGAAAGTGCACTTACCGTGAGTTTACCACAGGTTTTTACTTTGGAAGACCGACGTCCGAGACCCAGATCTACGACAGCAACACGTATGTAAAGAACTATATCTATCTCGGAACCGTGGAAGAGCGCGATGCGAGAGGATTCGCGAAGATCGAGCAGAAGAATAAGTTCTCCGTCGGCGAGACCATCGAGATCATGAAGCCGGACGGAAGAAATATTTCCGCCCTTGTCCGCGGCATCTACACCGAGGATGGCGAGAGCCAGGAGAGCGCACCGCATCCGAAACAGGTCCTCTACATCGACCTGGACGGGGAAGTGGAGCAGTACGATATTCTGCGAAAGAAAGAGGCGGAGTAAGAGATTACCGGGTGGCGATTTCCTGAGTAGAAATGTTCACAGCACGCAGAGCTGGCTGGGATCCTGCGGGGCTGGAGGGAAACATTTTCAGAGTTGACAGAATTGCAGATAATAATGTGAAAGACTGGAAGGGAGGCATAATTGTGGCGGTAGTTTTTGGCATCCTTGGAATATTATGCCTCATGTATTACGGCGTGATCGTGATCTACTCCGGCGCGGGAACTTCGTTCTCGGCGATCTGGATCATACTGGCACTGGGATTTTTTGCCGCGGCCGCGGTGATGAAGTTTTACCCGAGATTCCGCGACAAGATTCCGGTGCAGCTGGAAGTGGCGGTGATCACGTTTTTTTCAGCCATCGCCTTTATTTTTGTCGTGGTGGAACTCATGATGGGTTTCAGCGCTATCTCCTTCCAGAAGGAGAGTGTGAACTACGTGATCGTCCTCGGCGCCCAGGTGCGCGGAAACAAGATCAGCCGCACCCTGGAGCGGCGCCTGGATAAGGCGGTGGAGTACGCGGCCTATCATCCGAACACGGTGTTCGTTCTTTCCGGCGGACAGGGCGATGATGAGGATGTGACAGAGGCATCCGCTATGTACCGATATATGAAGAGCCGTGGGGTGCCGGATTACCAGCTCCTCTTAGAGGAATCGTCCCGCAGCACTTACGAAAATATGGTATACAGTAAGATCCTGATTACGGAAAGAGAGCGTCTCCGCCGGGCAACGCTGCGCGCGGCCATGGCGGAATACGGTTACCTTCTTCCGCCGGATGAGGAGATCACGATCCGCGTGGGCATCCTCACCAGCAATTTCCACGAACTCCGGGCAAAAGGAATCGCAAGACATGTCGGAATCCCGAATGTCAGCGGAATTTCCGCGAAGTCGGATCCGGTGCTTTTTGCACATTTTTGTGTCAGAGAGTGTTTTGCGATATTAAAAGATAAATTTGTGGGAAATATGTAAATAAGGGCATCAAGGTCAGGAATCCGACGCAAGCTTGCCCGCAGGAGAGGGCATGACCTTGAGACCCGCCAAAAACATGAGTAAGCAGCCATTTTTTCGCAGAAAAAATGAGCGGATTACGAATCTTTTTGAGGGTGCTATGTGCCGATGGCACATGATCAGCACCGACCGGAGCGGAGCGCAGACGTGGAAGCACGAAGTGCGGAGCGATCCGGTTACAACTATAGCCTAAAGCACAACAGAAAGGACATTCAGATATGGAGAGCCAGATTGAATCAGTCAAAGCCCTTGACGCGTACCGGCTTCGGCAGGTAAAACATATCCCGGAACTGAATTCCGACGGTATGATCTTAGAGCATAAAAAAACAGGCGCAAATATATTCCTCATGAGCAACGAGGACAATAATAAAGTATTCTGCATCGGTTTCCGGACGCCGCCGTCAGACAGCACCGGCGTTCCGCATATCATCGAGCATACCGTGCTCTGCGGATCTGATAAATTCCCGGTGAAGGATCCATTTGTGGAGCTCGTCAAGGGATCCTTAAACACCTTCTTAAACGCCATGACTTACCCGGATAAGACCGTTTATCCGATCGCAAGCTGCAACGACACTGATTTCCAGAACCTCATGGACGTTTACATGGACGCGGTCTTCCACCCGAATATCGGAAAAGAGAAGAAAATCTTCATGCAGGAAGGCTGGCACTACGAGCTGGAAGAGCCGGAAGGCGAGATCACCTACAACGGCGTTGTATACAACGAGATGAAGGGCGTGTTCTCCTCCCCGGAGAGTGTCCTGGACAGCTGTATCCATACGGCAATGTTCCCGGATACCTGCTACGGCGTGGAGTCCGGCGGAGATCCGGAAGACATTGTAAAGCTGACCTACGAGGATTACCTCGCGTTCTATCATAAATATTATCATCCGTCTAACAGCTATATCTACCTCTACGGCGATATGGACATGACGGAGAAATTAAGATGGCTGGATGAGGAGTACCTCGGAAAGTACGACAGAAAAGAGATCGATTCTGAGATCCAGATCCAGAAGAAATTCAAGGAACCCATCGAGAGGGAGATCTTCTACTCCGTATCCGAGTCCGAGAGCCTTGACCACGCGACCTACCTTTCCATCAATACCCAGGCGGGAAATGAACTCTCCCCGAAGGAGTACGTGGCATTCCAGATCCTGGAGTATGTGCTCTTAGATGCCCCAGGCGCGCCGCTTAAGAAAGCGCTTCTGGATGCCGGGATTGGCGATGACATCATGGGCGGCTACGAGTATGGGATCTTACAGCCGTATTTCTCCGTGATCGCGAAGAACGCGGAGAGAGAGCAGAAGGACGAGTTCGTAAAGATCGTAAAGGCGGAGTTAAAGAAGCTCTCGGACGGCGGCATCGACAAAAAGTGCCTGAAAGCCGGAATCAACAACTATGAATTCCAGTACCGCGAGGCGGATTATGGCTCCACGCCGAAGGGACTCATGTACGGTCTCCAGTGCCTGGACAGCTGGCTCTACGGCGGCGATCCGATGATGCACTTAGAGTATGTGATCGCGAGCCCGAAGAAGAACCTCACCGCACGGATCGAGGAGCAGACGGCGAAAAAGTTAAAAGAATATAAGGACAGTCTCTCTAAAGAGGAGATCGAGACTCTGGTACGCCAGACGAAGGAATTAAAGGAATACCAGGATACCCCGTCACCGAAGGAAGATCTCGAGAAGATCCCGATGCTCACGAGAGAGGAGATCGGAAGGGAACCGGCGAAGCTGATCTTCGAGGAGACGAAGCTGGACGGCATCACAGTGGTCCGCCACAACATGTTCACGTCAGGAATCGGTTATCTGAAGGTCCTCTTCAACACGGACCGGATTCCGATGGAGGACCTGCCGTATCTCGGACTCTTAAAATCTGTCCTTGGATATGTGGATACGAAAAATTACAGCTACAGCGATTTAAGCAGCGAGATCTTTTTAAACAGCGGTGGAATTTCCTTCTCCGTGACATCTTACCCGGATCTCACAAAGGCAGGAAGCTTCACAGGCGTCTTTGTCTGCAGCGCGAGAGTGCTCTACGAGAAGCTTGACTTCGGCTTCGAGATCCTGGAGGAGATCCTTAACCGCTCTGTTCTCGATGATGAGAAGCGGTTAAACGAGATCCTAAGCGAGGGAAAATCAAAGTCCCAGATGAAACTCATGGGATCCGGCCACACGGCGGCAGTCGCGAGAGCCACATCCTACTTCTCTGACACATCCTACTATAACGATATGACAGGCGGGATTGGATACTTTAAGTTCCTGGAGGACTGTGCGAAGAACTTTGACGAGAAGAAGAGCGAGATCATCGCAGGTCTGAAGCGTGTGATGGAAGCTCTTTTTACAAGGGAGAACATGACCGTCAGCTACACGGCGGACGACGAGGGATTCTCTTACCTCGGGAATGCTATGAAGAAGCTCTCTGAGAAACTTCCGGCGGGCAGCGGAAAAATCTATCCGTTTACGGCACCGAAGGAGAATTTAAACGAGGGATTCACTTCTTCCTCAAAGGTCAACTATGTGGCACACTGTGGAACCTTCGCGGGAAGCGGATATTCCTACACAGGCGCGCTTCGGATCCTGAAGGTGATGCTGAGCTACGATTACCTCTGGATCAACATCCGCGTGAAGGGCGGCGCTTACGGCTGTATGAGCGGCATTGGACGTTCCGGCGAGGGATATTTTGTCTCTTACCGCGATCCGGAAGTGAAGAAGAGCGATGATATCTATCTCGGCATTCCGGCTTATCTGGAGAACTTCGAGGCGGATGAGCGCACCATGACCAAATATGTCATCGGAACCATCAGCGATATCGACACACCGCTGACTCCGTCCTTACAGGGAAGCCGCGGACTCTCCGCATGGTATTCCGGAGTGACGGACGAGATGCTGAAGAAGGAGCGCGAGGAGATCTTAAACGCGACTGTGGAAGACATCCGCGCCCTTGCACCGATCACGAAGGCGATCCTTGAGACTGGCGCGGTATGCGTGGTCGGAAATGAGGATAAGATCAAGGCAGACAGCGAGATATTTAAGGAGATCAAGCCGCTGTTTGCATAATACCAAGGGAAAAAAGGCCGGAACTTCGACGCAGGCTTGCCTGCAAGAGAAGTTTTGACCTTTGGGCCTGCACCGACCGGAGCGAAGCGTAGATGCGGGAGCAATTCGGTATGGGAGAGATACATATAAAAGAATTAAGGAGATTTCATGAAAAAGGGATATAAATCTGGTTTTGTGACATTGATCGGACGCCCGAACGTTGGTAAGTCCACGCTGATGAACCACCTGATCGGACAGAAGATCGCGATCACATCGGAAAAACCGCAGACCACGAGAAATAGGATCCAGACTGTGTATACAGATGAACACGGGCAGATTATCTTCCTCGATACACCGGGCATCCACAAGGCAAAAAACAAACTCGGTGAGTACATGGTGAATGTTGCGGAGCACACACTCCGCGAGGTGGATGTGATCCTGTGGCTCGTGGAGCCGGGGACCTACATCGGTTCCGGTGAGCAGCATATCTTAAAGGTGCTGCAGACGGTAAAGACACCGGTGATCCTCGTCATCAACAAAATCGATACGGTGAAGAAAGAGGACATCTTAAAGACTATCGAGACTTATAAGGACGCGTACCACTTTAAAGAGGTGATCCCGGTATCCGCGATGAAGAAGACAAACACGGATACCCTGATCCACACGATCTTCCAGTATCTGCCGGAAGGACCGCAGTATTACGATGAGGACACCGTCACGGACCAGCCGATGCGCCAGATCGCCGCGGAGTTGATCCGCGAGAAGGCACTCCGCATGATGTCTGACGAGATCCCCCACGGAATCGCAGTCACCATCGAGCGCATGACAGAGCGCGATAACGGCATGTTTGATATCGACGCGACGATCATCTGCGAACGTGAGTCCCATAAGGGAATCGTCATCGGAAAAGGCGGCCAGATGTTAAAACGCATCGGTACCTCCGCCAGGATCGAGATCGAAAACCTTATGGACACGAAGGTCAACTTAAAGCTCTGGGTCAAGGTCCGCAAGGAATGGAGAGATTCCGAGCTCTACATGAAGAACTACGGTTATAATTCGAAAGACATTTAAGATATGAGAGAACAGGTGATTCTGACCGGGATGGTCATCAAATCCGCCCCGGCGGGCGAATACGACAGAAGACTTGTGATCCTGACCTGTGAACGGGGAAAGATCACGGCTTTCGCCAGAGGCGCAAGAAGACCGGGAAGCACGCTGATGGCGGCATCCGCGCCTTTTGTATTCGGCACGTTTGCCCTCTATGAGGGCCGGGATGCCTACTCTCTCGTCTCTGTGGATGTACAGAACTACTTCCGGGAGATCACGGAGGATATGGAGGCGGCGTGTTACGGCTCCTATTTTCTGGAGTTTGCGGACTACTACGGGAGAGAAAATCTGGAGGCAGTGGAGACCTTAAAGCTTCTCTATCAGTCCCTCAGGGCGCTCTTGAAAAGCGCGATCCCCAATCGCCTTGTGCGGGCAGTCTTCGAACTGAAACTCATGGAGATCAACGGTGAGTATATGGAAAAGCCTCTGGGAAGACTGGAAGATTCCACGATCTATACATGGGAGTACGTCCTTGCGTCGCCGGTGGAAAAGCTCTATACCTTTACGGTCACAGAGAAAGTTCTGGAAGAATTTACGAAGTGTGTAGCGGAAAATAAGCGGCGATTCGTAGATAAAACCTTCCATTCACTTGACATTTTGGATGTTCTTGTATATAAATAGGGTAATCCTTAAAAATAGCGGACATCTGTGCGGCTTATTCGTACAGTCGGAGATACCGGAATATCCGTGCGTAACGATGAAGGTACTGGAGCGTTACGGATTTTTAGGGATAAGGAGGAATTCATGAAAAAAGGACAGACGGCAGCAGCCATTCTCCTTCTTTCGCTTGCCTTAAATGGCTGCGGCGGAGGAAACGGAACGACCGCATTTGCCCCGACGGAGTCCAGCCTTTATGTCACAAAGGAAGGCACCGTCACAAGCGCGGATGTGGAGTCCTACGAGAATGATTACTACAGTGCTGATGAATTAAAAGCTTACGCAGAAGAAATGCTGGGCGTGTTTGAGAGTGGAAATCAGTCCGGAAGCAGCGAAAAAAAGGCTGAGATCGCGGAATGCACCGTGAAAGACGGAACCGCAAAGCTTCTCATCACATTTCCGGATGCGGAGGAATATCTTCGCTTCGCGGAGGAATATCCGGATACTGAGAGTGGGATCCGGATTGAGAGCCTGGATGTCGTTTCCGTTCCGGATGGGGTGGAAAAGGGCTATATCGTCGGATCCACGTTCTACAAGGCGGGAGACGAGAATACCGAGGTCTCCGCTGTGGATATAACAAAACAGAAAAAGCTCTATGTGGTATGTGTGAAGGGCAGCGCAAAGATCCAGACAGACGGACAGGTCCGGTATGTGTCTGAGGGTGTGACCCTTAACGGAAGTATGGCCGAGACACCGGAAGGTGAGACGTCCTATATTATATTTAAATAGTGAAAAACTGTTCAGCTGGTCTGCGCGTTTTCCTGCGCCGGCCGTAAGAAAACACTGTTTGAAGGGCTGGACAGTTACAATAGAAGAATTACTCTGCCGCGCAGACCAGCACGGACAGAAAGAGATCAAGAGGAGAGTCACAATGGAAAAGACAATGGAAAAAATTGTAGCACTTGCGAAATCCAGAGGCTTTGTATATCCGGGTTCCGAGATTTACGGAGGTCTTGCAAACACATGGGATTACGGCAATCTGGGCGTAGAGCTTAAGAATAACGTAAA
>PPYE01663105.1_pt1 | contig 10259 bp, 8 predicted proteins | sample 1559881 | NCBI WGS metagenome assembly PPYE01 (sample SAMN08240022, study PRJNA423297) | Human gut metagenome, whole genome shotgun sequencing project.
CGTCTATTGATTTGGTTAAGTGCAGGTTTAGCGGCGGTGATGATGATGACATTGGGAGTGATGCTTCTGCTATGACGTTGTCTCTCCGCACACGTGATCCTGGCCTGCAACCGGAGCGTACCGCGCTTGCCTGGCAGCGGACTCTGTTTTCGGTTTTTGTTCTGGCACTAGCCTCGACGCGTTTTGGTTTCGCCCGCGGCGACCTGGTTTCCGGGGGGATTGCCGGTATCGCTCTCGGGCTAACCGTTATACTGGCGATCGTCGTGCGAAATCAGCAGCGTCAGGTTGGCGGAAACACAGCATTAACGACATTTGCTTCCATCATGATAAAACGCTTGTTGAGTGTCGTACTCGGCTTAGAAGCTATTTCGTTGGTGCTATCCGCGGTCTTGAGCCTGTTAAGGGAAGGAGTCGTTTAGATGGAATTAGCGGGTTGCCAGGTGATGGCGAAACCGACGGGATCGGTGTGTAATATCGATTGTACCTACTGTTTTTATCTGGAAAAAGAAGCACTGTATCCGGAACGAAACAAAAACTGGCGGATGTCGGATGAGACACTGGAGTGTTACATTCGCCAGCATATTGAGGCCCAGATGGGAGAGACGGTGACCTTCGCCTGGCAGGGGGGCGAACCGACTATGATGGGGTTGCCATTTTTTCGCCGGGTGGTTGCACTAAGTAACCAATATGCCAGGGGCAAGAAGATAGAACACGCGCTGCAAACCAACGGTATGCTCGTTGATGAAGAGTGGGCACGTTTCTTTGCCGAGGAGCATTTTCTGGTTGGCATCTCCATTGATGGGCCAGCACATCTCCATAATCAGTACCGTGTTAATCGTGCCGGTAAAGGTACTCACGATAAAGTGATGGCGGCGATTGCACTTCTCAAAAAGCATCGCGTTGAGTTCAATACGTTGACCGTAGTGGGTAAACATAATGTGGGGCACCCGCGGGAAGTCTATGATTTCTTGCTTGCCACGGGTTCACGTCATATTCAGTTTATCCCCCTGGTTGAACGCGTCAGTAGCGACGAATCATCACTCCTGCAGCTGGTTATGCCGGGAGAAAGCGCCGCCAGGCTTGCTTCCTGGACCGTGCCATCATGGCAGTTTGGCGATTTCCTGAATCAGATATTCGATATCTGGATCCGGCGCGATGTCGAGCGCGTTATTGTGCAGATGTTTGAGGTCGCTCTGGCGGCGTGGATGGGCCAGCCCCCGGTTTTGTGTGTTCATTCGCCAACGTGCGGCCACGCTTTTGCCCTGGAGTCGAATGGCGATCTCTACAACTGCGACCACTATGTTTATCCCGAGCATAAGCTGGGTAACATTCATCATTCGGACATTAAGACGCTCAATAACAGCGAACAGGCGATAGCCTTTGGTCAGGCGAAAAGGGAGACGCTAACGGCGGAGTGCCGAAGCTGCGAATTTCGCTTTGTTTGCCACGGTGGCTGTCCCAAACATCGTTTTGCGGTTTCGCCGAGCGGCCATCCAGGGCACAACTATCTGTGTGCCGGTTATAAACACTTTTTCCAGCACATCACGCGGTATATGAATGTCTGTCAGCAGTTGCTGGAAGCAGGGTATCCGCTGGCGGCAATAATGCCATGGCTTGCTGACGAGGAGCGAAAGCCGTCGAAGACGCGTTCTCGAAACGAACCATGCCCCTGCGGCAGCGGTAAAAAATATAAAAAGTGCTGCGGCGGATAAAGAGAAAACGCCGTCGGTATGACGGCGTTTATGGATTACCCTTTTTTACCGCCATACTGAGCAAACCAGGCGAGCATCCGCTGCCAGCCGTCTTTGGCTGACTCTTCATGATAGCTGGCGCGATAGTCGGCGTTAAAGGCATGATCGGCTTCGGGATAGACCACGATTTCCGCCGTGGCGTTGGCTGCCCGCAGCGCCTGACGCATAGTCTCGACGGTGTCCTGCGGAATGCTGGCGTCTTTAGCGCCGTACAGACCAAGCACCGGGGCGTTGAGATCGACGGCGATATCTACCGGGTGCTTCGGCGAATTCAGTGATTTTTCTCCCACCAGCTTACCGTACCAGGCCACCGCCGCTTTAAGCTGCGGGTTATGCGCGGCATACAGCCAGGTAATGCGTCCGCCCCAGCAGAAGCCGGTGATCAGCAGACGATGGGCATCGCCGCCGTGGCGCGCCGCCCAGCTGGCGACGTGGTCGAGATCCGCCAGCACCTGCGCGTCCGGCACCTTGCTGACCAGCTCTTTGAACAGGGTCGGGATATCGTGGTACTCATTCGGATCGCCCTGACGGAAGTACAATTCAGGCGCGATAGCCAGATAGCCTTCCTGTGCCAGGCGGCGACAAAGATCGCGAATATGTTCATGCACGCCGAAAATTTCCTGTACCACGATAACGATCGGCAGCGGACCGTCGGCATTTTTCGGGCGGGCGTGGTAGGCCGGCATGTTTTCACCCTGAGAGGGAATCGACGTCTCTCCGGCGATAATATGCTCTTCCGGCGTATGAACGGCGGTTGCGGCGTGTGGTGAAGCTGCAGGTGCGAATCCAGGTTGCTTGGTGGTGGTCATGGTATTCTCCGTACCCTTATTTATTAGCGCATCAGTAACTATAGACCCTTTACCTTTAGTTCGGGCGGTAATAAAGCACAGTGCCTGAAAGCGGCTATCTTTTGTTCTGTGATGATGAATATAACTTGTTAATGTGATGTGTATCACTATTTACTGAAAAACAACTGCAATCATTATTGGTCTTGGTGACTATCATCACAAAATGTTGCCAGGGGCTTCTGTACAGTACCGTTTTGCTTCTGCTGATAATTCGACCCACAGAGGAGTTTTTTATGTCCAAGTCTGATGTTTTTCATCTCGGCCTCACCAAGAACGATTTACAAGGGGCTACGCTGGCTATCGTCCCTGGCGATCCGGAGCGTGTGGAAAAGATCGCCGCGCTGATGGATAAGCCGGTTAAACTGGCATCTCACCGCGAATTTACCTCCTGGCGCGCGGAGCTGGACGGCAAACCAGTGATCGTCTGCTCTACTGGCATCGGCGGCCCGTCGACTTCCATCGCCGTGGAAGAGCTGGCGCAGCTGGGGGTGCGTACCTTCCTGCGTATCGGCACCACCGGCGCGATTCAGCCACATATCAATGTTGGCGATGTGCTGGTGACTACCGCCTCCGTTCGTCTGGACGGCGCCAGCCTGCACTTCGCGCCGATGGAATTCCCGGCCGTCGCAGACTTCGCCTGCACCACCGCGCTGGTGGAAGCGGCGAAATCAATCGGCGCCACCACCCATATCGGCGTAACCGCTTCCTCGGATACCTTCTACCCGGGCCAGGAGCGTTACGACACCTTCTCCGGCCGCGTCGTGAGCCGCTTCAAGGGCTCAATGGAAGAGTGGCAGGCAATGGGCGTGATGAACTATGAAATGGAATCCGCCACGCTGCTGACCATGTGCGCCAGCCAGGGCCTGCGCGCCGGGATGGTAGCCGGGGTTATCGTGAACCGTACCCAGCAAGAGATCCCTAACGCCGAAACCATGAAGCAAACCGAAAGCCACGCGGTGAAAATCGTCGTGGAAGCGGCGCGTCGTCTGCTGTAATTCAACTCTTTCCCTGTCAGGCCGGATCCTCCGGCCTTTCTTTTTTGCGTCGCCTCTCGCAGGAAATTCCTTTTAAACTGGACGTTTGTACAGCACAATTCTATTTTGTGTCATCAGGTTATCGCAGGGGGCGTCGTGGATCTCTCCATTATTATCAGCGCGGTTATCGCACTGGCAGCCGGGTTAATGGTCGGCTGGCTGGCGACCAAAGCGCGTGCCGATCAAATTCGGGCCGATCTCATCGAGGAACGGCGAGAGTTGGATATTGAGCTGAGCGCCGCCCGCCAGCAACTGGCGCAGGAGGCCCACTGGCGTGAGGAGTGTGAGCTGCTGAACAACGAGCTGCGCAGCCTACGGGATATCAATACCTCGCTCGAGGCCGATCTCCGTGAGGTCACCACCCGGCTCGAATCCACCCAGCTGCATGCGGAAGATAAGATCCGCCAGATGATGAACAGCGAGCAGCGCCTTAGCGAGCAGTTTGAAAACCTCGCCAACCGTATTTTCGAACACAGCAACCGGCGGGTCGATGAGCAAAACCGCCAGAGCCTGCATGGCCTGCTGACGCCGCTACGCGAACAGCTGGACGGGTTCCGCCGCCAGGTGCAGGAGAGCTTTGGCCAGGAGGCGCGTGAAAGACATACCCTGGCGCATGAGATCCGCAATCTGCAGCAGTTGAACGCGCAGATGGCACAGGAGGCGCTGAACCTGACCAAAGCGCTGAAGGGGGATAACAAAACTCAGGGCAACTGGGGGGAAGTGGTCTTAACCCGCGTGCTGGAGGCCTCCGGCCTGCGCGAAGGCTATGAGTACCAGACTCAGGTCAGTATTGAGACCGACAACCGCTCGCGGATGCAGCCGGACGTTATCGTGCGCCTGCCGCAGGGTAAGGACGTGGTGATCGACGCCAAAATGACCCTGGTCGCCTATGAGCGCTATTTCAACGCCGAAGACGACTACACCCGCGAAGTCGCGCTGCAGGAACACCTTGCCTCGGTGCGAAACCATATTCGCCTGCTGGGACGCAAGGATTATCAACAGCTGCCTGGCCTGCGCTCGCTCGACTATGTGCTGATGTTTATTCCCGTTGAGCCGGCGTTCCTGCTGGCCATCGATCGCCAGCCTGAGCTCATCAGCGAGGCGCTGCAAAATAATATTATGCTGGTTAGCCCGACGACGCTGCTGGTAGCCCTGCGCACTATCGCCAATCTGTGGCGCTATGAGCACCAGAGTCGTAACGCGCAAAAGATTGCCGAGCGGGCGGGGCGCCTTTACGACAAAATGCGCCTGTTTGTGGATGATATGTCCGCCATCGGCCAGAGCCTGGATAAGGCGCAAGAGAGCTATCGCCAGGCGATGAAAAAGCTCGCTTCCGGGCGTGGTAATCTGCTGGCCCAGGCGGAGGCCTTTCGCGGCCTGGGCGTGGAGGTCAAGCGCGGGATTAATCCTGATTTAGTCGAACAAGCTACGGCTCAGGACGAGCAATATCGTCTCGAAGATGAGGATAACCTGCCGGAAAATGACGCATTTTCACCCGACTCTGCCGAGACGGTGCGTAGCCGGGAGGCGGCTCCGCCACGCTGAAACGTATGGGAAATGCGCTGAGTCTGATACACTCAGTGAACATTTTCTTGAAAAGCAAGCAGGCATAGAGATGGTTGAGGATTCACAAGAAACGACGCACTTTGGCTTTCAGACGGTCGCTAAAGAGCAGAAAGCAGATATGGTGGCGCATGTATTCCATTCTGTCGCCGCAAAATATGATGTGATGAACGACCTGATGTCGTTTGGGATCCATCGTTTGTGGAAGCGTTTCACCATCGACTGCAGCGGCGTACGTCGCGGGCAGACCGTGCTGGATTTGGCTGGTGGTACCGGTGATTTGACTGCCAAGTTCTCCCGCCTGGTAGGGGAAACCGGCCGCGTCATGCTTGCTGATATCAATGATTCTATGCTCAAAATGGGCCGCGAAAAGCTGCGCAATATCGGCATCGTAGGCAACGTTGAGTATGTTCAGGCCAACGCGGAAGCCCTGCCTTTTGCTGATAATACCTTTGACTGCATCACCATCTCTTTCGGTCTGCGTAACGTGACCGACAAAGAGAAAGCGCTGCGTTCGATGTATCGCGTGCTGAAGCCGGGCGGACGTCTGCTGGTGCTGGAGTTTTCTAAACCCATTATCGAACCGCTGAGCAAAGCCTACGACGCTTACTCCTTCCATATCCTGCCGAAGGTGGGCGAGCTGGTGGCAAAAGATGGCGACAGCTATCGCTACCTGGCGGAATCTATTCGTATGCATCCGGACCAGGAAACCCTGAAAGGGATGATGCAGGATGCGGGCTTCGAAAACGTGGATTACTACAACCTGACGGCGGGTATCGTTGCTTTGCATCGCGGTTACAAGTTCTGACAGGAGGGACGCTATGCCTTTCACACCCCTGGTTACCGCTGGCATTGAAACGGCGCTGAATACTTTCCTCTGGCGCGACAAAGCGCTTAAACCCGCTCGCCAGCGCCTGCTGGGCAAGGTATTGCGGGTCCAGCTGCAGGATTTCGCCACGCCCGTGGTGCTGGTATTCAGCGAACGCCAGGTTGACGTCCTGAGCTCCTGGGACGGAGAGGCCGATTGCACCGTGATTACCCGGCTCAGCGTGCTGCCAAAACTGCGCAATCGTCAGCAGCTCACGGCGCTTATTCGCAGCGGTGATCTGGAAGTGCAGGGCGATCTGCAGGTGGTGCAGAATATGGTCTCCCTATGCGACCTGGCAGAGTTTGATCCCGCTGAACTGCTGGCGCCCTATACCGGCGATATTGTGGCCGAAGGCGTCGGTAAAGTCCTGCGCGGCGGCGCTCAGTTTCTGCTGAAGGGCGCAGAGCGCCAGCAGCGCTATGTCGCGGAAGCGATCACTGAAGAGTGGCGCCTGGCGCCGGGGCCGCTGGAGCTGGCCTGGTTTGCTGAAGAGACAACGGCTATTGAGCGCGCGCTGGCCGCACTGGAAAAACGGCTGGAAACGCTGGAGGGCAAATGACGCCAGGAGAATTACGGCGCCTGTATTTCATCATCCACACCTTTTTGAGCTACGGGCTCGATGAGCTCATCCCCAAAATGCGCATCACGCTGCCGCTGCGTATCTGGCGGCGGATGCTGTTCTGGATGCCAAACCGCCATCAGGATCAGCCTCTTGGCGCCCGCCTTCGGCTGGCGCTCCAGGAGCTGGGGCCGGTGTGGATAAAATTCGGCCAGATGCTTTCCACCCGCCGGGATCTCTTTCCGCCGCATGTTATCCGCCCGGATATTTTGCCGATCATTAAAGCGGACATGAAGCTCATCTACCGCCTGGCGCGCTGGGTACCGCGTCTGCTGCCTGACGGTCGTCGTCTGCGCCCGCAGGAGGTAGTTCGTGAATATGAAAAAACGCTGCTGGATGAGCTGAACCTGCTGCGGGAATCCGCCAACGCTATTCAGCTGCGGCGTAATTTCGAAGACAGCCCGATGCTGTACGTGCCGGAGGTGTACCCCGACTACTGCAGCGAAAGCATGATGGTAATGGAGCGCATTTACGGTATCCCGGTGTCCGATGTGGAGGCGCTGGAGGCCCAGGGCACCAATATGCAGCTGCTGGCGGAGCGGGGCGTGCAGGTCTTCTTCACCCAGGTGTTCCGCGACAGCTTCTTCCATGCCGATATGCATCCTGGCAACATATTCGTCAGCTACGAGCATCCGGAAGATCCGCAGTATATCGGCATCGACTGCGGTATTGTCGGCTCACTGAACAAAGAAGATAAGCGCTATCTGGCGGAAAACTTTATCGCCTTTTTCAACCGCGATTATCGTAAAGTTGCCGAGCTGCACGTCGATTCCGGTTGGGTTCCGCCCGATACCAACGTTGAAGAGTTTGAGTTCGCGATCCGCACGGTCTGCGAGCCGATCTTTGAGAAGCCGCTGGCGGAGATCTCCTTCGGCCACGTGCTGCTTAATCTGTTCAATACCGCGCGGCGTTTCAATATGGAAGTCCAGCCGCAGCTCGTTTTACTACAGAAGACATTACTTTACGTAGAAGGGGTAGGCCGGCAGCTCTATCCTCAGTTAGACTTGTGGAAAACGGCGAAGCCTTTCCTCGAGTCGTGGATCAAAGATCAGGTCGGCATTCCGGCGCTGGTGCGCGCGTTTAAAGACAAAGCGCCGTTCTGGATCGAAAGAATGCCGGAAATACCTGAGCTGGTGTATCAGAGCCTGCAGCAGAGCAAACAGCTGCAGACCAGCGTCGATACTATTGTGCGGGATATGCATGTGCGTCATGTGCGCCAGGGCCAATCCCGTTACCTGTTTGGTATAGGCGCGGTTTTATTGCTCAGTGGTACGCTGCTCTTTATCCATCGCCCTGAGTGGGGAATGATGCCCGGTTGGCTGATGGCCGGCGGTGTGGTGACCTGGCTTATTGGCTGGCGGAAAACCCACTGATCGGTTCGCCTCTTCATGACGCAGGCTTATTTGCGCAAAATCATGTCGGCGGCCTGACGAAGAGGCGGCTCGCTGGATGGCGTGTATAATGCGTCCACACAATTCATCATCTGTCATAGGGGAACGTGTATGGGTGGTATCAGTATTTGGCAGTTATTAATTGTTGTCGTCATCGTAGTTCTGCTTTTTGGGACGAAGAAGCTGAGCTCGCTGGGGTCTGACTTAGGGGCATCTATCAAAGGCTTTAAAAAAGCCATGAGTGATGATGATAAACCCGAAAAGTCGGCGCCAGACGCAGATTTCACGGCGAAAACCATCGCCGATAAACAGGATGATGCAAAAAAAGACGAGACAAAACGCCACGACAAAGAGCAGGTGTAACTCGTGTTCGATATTGGTTTTAGTGAACTACTGCTGGTGTTTGTGATTGGCCTCATTGTTCTGGGGCCACAGCGGCTTCCCGTAGCGGTTAAAACGGTAGTTGGCTGGATCCGTACGTTACGCTCGCTGGCGACCACGGTACAAAATGAGCTGGCCCAGGAGCTAAAACTGCAGGAGTTCCAGGAGAGCCTGAAGAAGGTGGAAAAGGCTAGCCTGAATAACCTGACGCCGGAGCTGAAAGCCTCGATGGATGAACTGCGCGAGGCCGCGGAGTCGATGAAGCGCTCCTATAGCGCCCACGATCCCGAAAAAGCCAGCGACGAAGCCAATACCATCCTTAATCCGGTGGTCAAAGGCAGCGAAGCGCAGCGCCAGGACGTCACGCCGGCGACGGCAGAACATCAGGCCAGCGCTCCGGCTCATGCGCCAGATCCCGTTGCCGACGAGCAATCTGCTTCACCGGCTGACCTTCAGGCAGAGAAAACGTCCGCTACGGCGGCAGTTCCCCATTCTTCCCCCGCATCGAGTGATAAACCGTAAACATGGGCGTAGACGATACACAACCGCTAATTTCGCATCTGATTGAGCTGCGCAAGCGTCTGCTCAACAGCATCATTGCTATTCTGGTGATCTTCCTGGCGCTGGTCTATTTCGCCAATGATATCTACCAGCTGGTCTCGGCCCCGCTTATCAGTAAGATGCCAGTGGGCGCGACGATGATCGCCACCGATGTCGCTTCACCTTTCTTTACGCCGATAAAGTTGACCTTCATGGTGTCGGTGATCCTGTCGGTGCCGATTATTCTTTACCAGGTATGGGCCTTCGTCGCGCCGGCGTTGTATAAGCACGAACGCCGGCTGGTGGTGCCTTTACTGGTATCCAGTACCCTGCTGTTCTATATCGGCATGGCTTTCGCCTATTTTGTCGTGTTTCCGCTGGCGTTCGGCTTCCTGACCCATGCGGCGCCGGAAGGGGTGCTGGTCTCGACCGATATTCGCAGCTATCTCGACTTCGTGATGGCGCTGTTTATGGCATTCGGGGTCTCCTTTGAGGTGCCGGTCGCCATTGTGTTGCTCTGCTGGATGGGCGTTACCACGCCGGAAGACTTGCGTAAAAAAAGGCCGTATGTGCTGGTGGGTGCCTTCGTGGTGGGCATGCTGCTGACGCCGCCGGACGTATTCTCGCAGACACTGCTGGCCATTCCGATGTACTGTCTGTTTGAAGTCGGGGTGTTCTTCGCCCGCTTCTACACCGGGAAGCGCCTGACGCGCGATGACGACGCCGCGGCCGAAGCTGAAGCCGCAGAGCACAGAGAAGAGTAATACCGCCAACCGCCCGTCAGGGCGGTTGGCATATGGGAGCGATCATGTTTGATATCGGCGTTAATCTGACCAGTTCGCAGTTTTCCCGCGATCATGATGAGGTAGTGGCGCGCGCCCTGGCGGCGGGGGTTAACGGCATGCTGCTGACCGGCACAAATTTGGCGGAGAGCCAGCAGGCGCAGAAACTGGCGAGCCGCTATTCCGGCTGCTGGTCCACGGCGGGGGTTCATCCCCATGACGGTAGCAGCTGGACGCCAGCGGTCGCCGAGGCGATTTATACCCTCGCCGGTGAGCCGCTGGTGGTGGCGATAGGCGAGTGCGGTCTGGATTTTAACCGGAATTTTTCCACGCCGCACGAGCAGGAGGTAGCGTTCAGCGCCCAGTTGGCGCTGGCCGCTGAGCTGTCGATGCCGGTGTTTTTGCACTGCCGCGACGCCCACGATCGGTTTCTGACGCTGCTTAAACCCTGGCTTGAGAAGCTCCCGGGCGCGGTGCTGCAC
>PPYE01131412.1_pt1 | contig 10257 bp, 6 predicted proteins | sample 1559881 | NCBI WGS metagenome assembly PPYE01 (sample SAMN08240022, study PRJNA423297) | Human gut metagenome, whole genome shotgun sequencing project.
AATCAATACCTTATGTTTTTGTTTATTAGTAACAAAACAAACGTTCGGCATTGTTCTGAAAAATGTTTAATTAATGTATTTACAAAATCGTTGACTTTGTGTTATAATATAATTTGTATGTAAAAAATTCTTCAGATCCGTAAGAAAGGAAATGAGAAATGGCAAATAAAAAGGAATATACAAATGAAGATATAGTATCCCTTAAGGGGGAGGACAGAGTAAGAAAGCGTCCTGCGGTAATATTCGGCTCTGACGGACTTGAGGGCTGTAAACATTCTGTTTTTGAAATTCTTTCAAACTCTATAGACGAAGCTCGTGACGGTCATGGCGATAAGATAATCGTTACAAAGTACAATGACGATTCTATCGAGGTGGAAGACTTCGGACGTGGTTGTCCTGTTGACTATAACCAGCGTGAGAAAAAATATAACTGGGAGCTTGTTTACTGCGAGCTTTATGCAGGTGGCAAGTATAATAATAACGGTGGAGATAACTATGAATATTCGTTGGGTCTTAACGGACTAGGTGCTTGTGCGACGCAGTATTCATCTGAGTTTATGGACGTCGAGGTTTTCCGTGACGGATATAAGTATGACCTGCATTTTGAAAAGGGAAGAAACGTTGGCGGTCTTAAAAAGGAAGAAACAAAGCAGAAAAAGACAGGTACAAAGACACATTGGCGACCTGACCTTGAAGTTTTCACTGATATAAAAATTGAGAACGAATATTTTGAGGACGTTCTGAAAAAGCAGGCTGTAGTAAACCCTAATATCACATTTATCCTGCGTATACAGCGTGAGAACAATTCTTTTGAAGAAAAGACGTTCTATTATGAGAATGGTATCGCTGATTATGTTGCAGAGATAGCAGGTGAAAAGCCTCTGACCTCGGTGCAGTTTTTCACAGGCGACCGCAAGGGTCGTGACCGTGAGGACAAGGACGATTACAAGGTAAAGCTTTCTGTGGCGTTCACTTTCTCTAATCAGGTAAAATGTCTTGAATATTATCACAATTCAAGCTTTCTGGAACATGGCGGCTCACCGGAGGACGCTGTAAAGAGTGCTTTCACATCTCAGATAAATGCTTATCTCAAAAGCAACAATAAGTATCTGAAAAACGAAAAGCCTATTACTTTTCAGGATATCGAGGATTGCTTGGTGCTTGTTTCAAGTTCGTTTTCTACACAGACTTCATATGCCAATCAGACAAAGAAAGCTATCACAAACAAGTTTATCAAGGAGTGCATGACAGAGTTCTTGAAGCACAATCTTGAGATATACTTTATTGAAAATCCTGACGAAGCGGTGAAGATAGCAGAGCAGGTTCTTGTAAACAAGAGAAGCCGTGAAAAGGCTGAGAAGTCAAGAATAGACCTGAAGAAAAAGCTTGCAGGCTCTATTGACCTATCAAATCAGGTGCAAAAATTCGTTGACTGCCGTTCAAAAGACCTTTCTCAGCGTGAGCTTTACATCGTGGAGGGCGACTCAGCCCTTGGTTCTGTAAAAATGGCAAGAAATGCAGAGTTTCAGGCTGTTATCCCTGTAAGAGGAAAGATACTCAACTGTTTGAAAGCTGACTATGATAAGATTTTCAAGAACGAGATAATCACAGATCTTATAAAGGTCATAGGCTGCGGCGTTGAGGTCAAGACGGGCAAGAACAAGGAGATATCTATGTTCAATCTTGACAACCTACGCTGGAACAAAATAGTTATCTGTACTGATGCCGATGTTGACGGCTTCCATATCAGAACGCTTATACTCACAATGCTTTACAGGCTCGTGCCGACCCTTATTGAAAAAGGATATGTTTATATTGCGGAGTCACCGCTCTTTGAGATAACGACTTCCGACAAGACTTACTTTGCATATGACGAGAACGAAAAGACAAAGATACTCAAAATGATAGGCAATAAAAAGTTTGATATCCAGCGTTCAAAAGGTCTTGGCGAGAACGAGGCGGAGATGATGAGCCTTACGACAATGGACCCTGCCACAAGACGTCTTATAAAGATAGAGCCTGACGATATCGAGCAGACACAATGGATGTTCGATATGCTTTTGGGTGACGATCTGCAGGGAAGAAAAGATTTCATCACCAATAATGGTGTTGATTATCTGGATATGGCAGATATTTCATAAGCTGTTTGAGTGGAGAGCATTATGGACGCAATTTTTATATGGTCGTCTGCGCTTGTGATATGTGTTGGACTTCCATTGTTTTTCACAGTAATAAATGTTATAAGGCTTTTTGAGAATGCACCTAAAGAATTGGACAGACCGCTGTTTGATGTGCTGACGGTGGTAATCGGTTCGCTGCTGTCTGTTTTTGACCTTGACGGGTTAGGTCTTGGCGTTGAATATGATGTTCCTCTAACTGTTCATGGGGAATTTCATACACCCATAGCAGGGGAGTATAGGTTTAGTTTTTTCTTCCTGTTTTTTATAGCTATGGTGTGCATTGTACTGTTGAGTGTTATAACAAAGAGAAAACCGCCGTTGTTTGCGGCTATGCTCATTGCAGGGGTGTATATGGGCAATGTGCTTGATATACTGCTGGTGATACAGCTTTTGAAGAATATGGATAACTTTTTCACGGTGATGATGTTGGTTTTTCCAATGAATTATATGCTTATGTCCGTAAGGCTCATTCGCCGTGAAATAAAGGCGCAGACGGGATATCTCAGCAATTCGGCGGAGAAAAGCGGCTTTATGGGCTGGCTTAATAAGCTTCTCACAAAAAGCCTTGGTTGGTATCTTATCAGCTTTGTGGCAATGATACCGCTCCTTGCGGTGATGCTTTTGATACTTGTTTTATTTGGACAGCGCCCTGACAGCATAGTAAAGGCTTTCACGGAAACAGCCGATTGGACGTTTTCTCAGCAGATACCTCCGCCGCCTGATTACTCACAAGGGCATTATCTTTGCACAGTTGCGGCAGGGGGACACGCTAAGCTCGTCAAACCTCAGCGAATGGGTCTGCGGCGTGGGGATAAGATAGTTGTGAACAGACAGCTTTGTGTTGCAAACGCATTTGAAGAGCTTATACAGGATAAGCTTCCACGTTTTCACAAATGTGTGAGAAGCTTTTACGATAAACACGGATATCCCATTTCACAGCATATATCGACGAAATTGCGTGCTGATGTGGTCTATATCCTTATGAAACCACTTGAATTTATTTTTATTGCGGTGCTGTATATGTTTGACGCCGATCCCGAAAGCAGGATCGCTATGCAGTATACAGGCAAAAAGTGCACCGACCTTACGAACTTTATGAAAGGATAGATTTTATGGCAAGAAAAAAGGCAGAGCCTAAAAAGACTGCTAAACCAAATAACAACGCATATATCGAGGGTGCAGGACTTGTTGCAGACGAAAAGATAACAATGTCCCTTGAAAAGAACTATATGCCATATGCCATGAGCGTTTTGGTATCAAGAGCGTTCCCTGAGATAGACGGCTTTAAGCCCTCACACAGAAAACTGCTTTATACAATGTATAAAATGGGACTTTTAAACGGCAAGCTCACAAAGTCTGCCAATATCGTTGGTGCGACCATGAGGCTCAATCCTCACGGCGACGGTGCTATATATGAAACCATGGTAAGACTTTCACAGGGCAATGAAGCGCTTTTGCACCCATATGTAATGAGTAAGGGTAACTTCGGTAAGGCATATTCAAGAGATATGGCGTATGCTGCCTCTCGATACACTGAGGCAAAGCTCATGCCTATCTGTCAGGAGCTTTTCGGAGATATAGACAAGGACACTGTGGATTTTGTTCCTAACTATGATAACACCACCACAGAGCCGACCTTGCTTCCTGCTACTTACCCGTCAATACTTGTTAATGCAAACGTTGGTATCGGTGTTTCTATGGCTTCATCAGTTTGTCCGTTCAATCTCAGCGAGGTTTGCGAGACAACTATCGGACTTATGAAAAATCCTGATTTCAACGCTCTTGAAACGCTGAAAGGACCTGACTTTCCGGGCGGTGCTTCACTTCTCTATGATGAGGAGGAGCTTGATAAGATATACCGCACAGGAAAAGGCTCTGTTAAGCTGAGAGCAAAATATCAGTATGACAAGGAGTCAAGGTGTCTTGAGATCGTTGAGATACCTGCCACTACCACAGTTGAAGCAATAATCGAGAAGATAATTGCTCTCGTTAAGGCAGGCAAGATAAGAGAGGTATCATATATCCGTGATGAAACGGACATTAACGGTCTGAAAATAGGTATAGATATCAAAAAGGGCGTAGACCCTGACAAGCTTATGCAAAAGCTTTATAAGCTGACGCCGCTTCAGGACTCGTATTCATGCAATTTCTATATACTTGTTCACGGCTATCCAAGAATAATGGGCGTTTATGATATAATTAAAGAATGGGTAGCGTTCAGAATGGATTGCGTTCGACGCAGAACAAGCTTTGACCTTGCAAAGAAGAAAGACGAGCTCCACCTTCTGAAAGGTCTTGGAAAGATACTCCTTGATATAGACAAGGCTATAAAAATAATCAGGGAGACAGAGGAAGAAACAGAGGTCGTTCCAAACCTGATGATAGGCTTCGGTATCGATGAGATACAGGCTGATTATGTGGCTGAAATAAAGCTCAGACACCTTAACCGTGAGTATATCCTCAAAAGAACTGCCGAAACTGAGGATCTTGAAAAAGCTATTGCAGAGCTTGAAGATATTCTTGGAAGCGACAGAAAAATAAAGAATATCATCATTTCCGAATTAAAGGAAGTTTCAAAGAAGTATGGTCAGCCAAGAAAAACTCAGTTCTATTATAAGACTGATATCGAGGAGATAGACATAGAGGACGATATCCCTGACTACGCCTGCAAGCTTTTCCTATCTCAAAGCGGTTATTTCAAGAAGTGTACTCCGCAATCACTGAGAATGGCAAGCGAGCAGAAGTATAAAGAGGGCGACGGTCCGCTTCAGGAAATGGAAAGCACCAACAAAACGGAGCTTCTGTTCTTCTCTGACAAGGCGGCTGTGTATAAGACCAAGGTATCGCAGTTTGCCGACACAAAGGCAAGCTCTCTTGGCGACTATATTCCTGCAAAGCTTGGTTTTGATGACGGTGAGGGCGTTGTGTCCATGGTGAATACTGTAGATTATTCGGGCTATATGATATTCTGTTTTGAAAACGGAAAGGTGGCAAAAGTGCCGCTCAATGCCTATGAAACAAAGACCAACAGAAAGAAGCTTGCCAACGCTTATTCTGCAAAGGCTAAGCTTGTGGGAATGTTCTTTGTGCAGGATAACGCTGAGATAATGCTTCGCACAACTAACGGCAGAGCAATGATATTTGATACTGCACTTCTTATGCCTAAGTCCACGAGAGATACTATAGGCGTTCAGGTCATGACACTTAAAGCGAAGAATGCAGTTGTTGATAAGGCGTTTATCGTTGACGATGAGACAGCAGCAGGCCTTTCAAAATATCGCAGCAAAACGATACCTGTTGCAGGCTGTTTTGCAAAGGATATTGAAGACCCTGACCAGATGCACTTCTGATATATGTTTTTTACAGCGGATAGACTTCTGTCCGCTGTTTTTCGTTTGTTGACTTTTTACAGAGATTATGGTATACTTGTTTTGAAAAAGTGTGCAAATGCACGGATGTTGCAAAGGGAGTTGTTTTTATGGAGTGTCCTAAATGTCACAAGTCAGTTGACGATGATGACATTTTCTGTCCTAACTGTGACACAAGATTAAGACCAGACAAAAATACATCTATCATGAAGCGTTTCAAAAAGCAGAATAAACCGCTAAATGTGGAAATAGTGGGCGAGAAAAAACATAAATTGTCTGAAGGCAAGCTCAAGCTTATTCTTATAACAGTGGCGGTAGTGCTCCTTGTGGTGCTTGTCGTCCTTATCGTTGTGAATATTATAAGCGGAAAGGGTGAAAACACCGCTGAGAGCATTTCTGAATATATCGGCGTAGATGTTGCAAAGGCTCAGAAAAAGCTTGATATGCACTTTAAGGACGAATCGGCTTTTCAGGGAGTGAACAATGCACTGAATTTTGATTATATCATTGAGTCTGATGACAGTGTTAATGTTGATGGCATAAATTATCCTGAATGGGCGGCGTTTGTTACTGTTGATGATGAAGAACGTATACAAACCGTAAAATATTCAAATTTCAAGGTGCTTAAAAACAATGCAAATGGTGAAAAAAAGAGTAAAGCTATCAACCTTGATAAGTTTGAACAAGGTGCAAAGTGGAGTGGCTTGTCAGATGCCATAGACCTTGAATATTACGGCATCGTATGGTCAAAAGACACTAAAAATTATATATACCGTTATTGGTATGAAAACGACGCAGGTGATAAACAACCTGTGGTGCTTAATGTAACGTTCGATACGGATAATAAGTATCTGTATTATTCTTCTACGCTTATTTATCCTGAGTATCTGTAAAAGGGTCATAATGTTACAAAAGAAATACAAATTGTTGCGTAAATTCTACAATTTCACAAAAAAACTTGACTTATGCTCGGTTTGTTGCTAATATAAATTGATGAATAACGTAAAAAGGAGGTTCGGTATGGATCCTAGTACTAAATTATGTATGGGCTGTATGAACGAACTTGGTTCTGACGGTCGCTGTCATTATTGTAGCTATACCGACGATATCCCGCATTTACAGGCTTATCTTGCACCGAGAACAGTGCTTGACAACAGATATATAGTCGGAAAAATGCTTTCATATAATGGTGAGGGTGCGTCTTACATTTGCTACGATATGGTTGGCAAATGCAAGTGTGTGGCAAGAGAGTATATGCCTGACACTCTTTGCGAAAGAGATAGCGAAAGTCAGCGACTTGTGGTGAATCCAGATTGTCTGGCTAAGTATAAGACATTTATGTCTGAGTTTGCAGACGTGAACAAAGTTCTTTCACGCATGAGAAATCTTCAGCATATCGCCACGGCAAAGGATATGTTTTGCGAGAATAATACGACCTATGTCATACTCGAATATGTGGAGGGTGTGACACTAAAGAAATTTTTACAGTCAAATACAGGCTTTCTCACATGGGAACAGGTCAAAAAGCTTTTTGTGCCATTGTTTACAACATTGAGCATTATACATAATGCAGGTATCATACACAGGGGAATATCTCCTGAAAATATTATTGTTACAACTGATTGTGAGCTTAAACTTACAGGCTTTTGCATAAGTTCTATAAGAACATCTAATACAGGGCTTTCTCCTGAGTTCTATTCAGGATATACCGCCCCTGAGCAATATTCTTCGTTAGAATGGCAGGGCACATGGACTGACGTTTATGCACTTGCTGCTGTTCTTTATAGAATACTAACAGGCTGTATGCCCCTTGACGCTTATACCCGTACAAAGAATGATACTATGGTCGAAGCTTGCAGAGTCAATCCGAGAATACCACAGCATATCTCACGAGTTCTTTCAAGAGCTATGAGAGTTCGTGGTGAAGAAAGAATACAGACAGTTTCAGAGCTTGTTACTGCACTTTTTGAGCAGCATACAACGCATATGGAACACCCTAAGGGTTCAACTCAGACTATTCCTATACAGCATGTTCCAAGACAAAGAACGCAGTCAAGGCAAATGCCACAGCAGACTCGTGAGGAAGAAAAGCCTAAGAATAAAACGGCTACGATAATAGGCTGGACGGTGCTTGTGATAGTGCTTTTGCTTTCAGTTTTTCTGCTATATGAGTTGTTTTCAGGTCCGTCGGACAGCAATAATGATTCGTCTGAGGATAAGGTCATTTCTTCTGATGATGCAGATGCAGTTGACAGCGAGGTGTTCGTTTACAGCACCACAGTTGCTACGCCTAAGGTGACTGATGCTGAAAGTCAGTCAGAATATGGCTATGGTGCTATAATGCCTAACGTTGTGGGTCTGGAATACAATACTGTTGTAAAACAGCTTGGTGAGGATTTTACTATCAAGGCTGAATATTATTATTCTGATGTTGACGATAAGGACGTTGTTAAAGAGCAGAGCATACCAGAGGGTACTGATTTTGATCCGTCTTTAAAAAATGAGCTTGTTCTTAAAGTATGTGCAGGTCCTGAAAATGTTCCTGTTCCTGATTTCTCAGGTCTGTCAAAGAAGGCTTACCTTGAGTTGCTTGATTCTTATAATATCAAGTATAAGGTCGTTACCGATTTCTCAAGCTCTGTTTCTGCAGGATATGTTATGGCGACAAGCGTTAATGTTGGAAACACTGTGAATGTTAAAAATGGTGATGTGCTTACAGTTACAGTTTCCGCAGGTCTTGTGACTACTACGACTACTACAACAAAGGCAACAGAGCCTAAGCCTGATACGAACACAGGCAGCTCTTCTGAAACAACAGCAGTTCCGGCTGCTGTGCCTGCTGAATAACGAAAACGTTTAATAAAATGTTAAAAAATAAACAAATCCCTTGACAATTCAGGGGCTTTGTGCTATGCTCATTATAGATTATTAGGAAAGTAACAGGATAAATTGTTTCCTGGTTTGGAGGTATTTTACATGGCTAAGAAAATTGGTGTACTTACCAGCGGAGGAGATGCTCCGGGAATGAACGCTGCTGTCAGAGCAGTATGCAGAGCTGGTCTTGCAAAGGGTATGGAAGTCGTAGGTATCCTCAGAGGATATAACGGCCTTCTTAACGGTGAAGTTATTGAGATGAATGCAAGAACTGTTTCAGGCATAATCCAGAGAGGCGGTACTTGTCTTTATACTGCAAGATGTCCTGAATTCAGAGATATCGAGGGCGTAAAGAAGGGCAGAGATAAGTGTCTTGAAATGGGTCTTGACGGTATCGTAGTTATCGGTGGTGACGGTTCATTCAGAGGTGCGGCTGACCTTTCAGCACAGGGTATCCCATGCATCGGTCTGCCTGGTACTATAGACAACGATATTTCATGCACAGAATATACTATCGGTTATGACACAGCTATGAACACAGCTATGGAAATGATCGATAAGATCAGAGATACAGCACAGTCACATGACAGATGTTCAGTAGTTGAGGTAATGGGCAGAAACGCTGGTTACATTGCTATCAACGTTGCTGCTGCTGTAGGCGCAGAGGCTGTTATCACACCTGAGAAGCCTTATGACCTCAATGCTATTGCTCAGAAGATGGAGCAGACAAAGAAGTCAGGCAAGACACATTTTATCATTGTAGTTGCTGAGGGTGTTGGTAAGACAGAGTATATCACAAGAACTCTTCAGGATCTTACCGGAATCGAGTCAAGAGCTACTATTCTCGGTCATGTTCAGAGAGGCGGCTCTCCTACAGTAAGAGATAGAGTTGTCGCAACTGAAATGGGCTATCACGCTGTTGAACTGCTCGAGCAGGGCATTGGCAACAGAGTTGTTGGTATGAAGGACAGCAAGATATATGATGTAGATATTCAGGAGGCTCTTTCAATGAAGAAGCCTTTCGAGGACGAGCTTTACAAGATCCTCAATGAAACTGCATTCTAATTTTTCATGAGGTCTGAGTCTTTAAGACTTTGACATATTACAGAGTAGAAAACTGAGCGTTAAGTGTCCGTCGGACGGGGAGTTGCCGTCGGAACGAAAAAGGCAGAATCTTTGCGGTTCGGTTTTCGCATCCCGCTGAATGTGTAATTGAAGCTTTTTATAGCGGCTCTGCACATCCCGCATGGGTAGTGTGCAGAGCTGTTTTTATGCTCCGTTATGCACAAAGCGACAAGCTCGCAGAATAAGGAGGTAAATTTATGAAGAGCTTCGGAAGAATGTTCTATGACTCTTTCAAGTCACTGAAAGATCTTAGGACATTGACAACAACTGGAATATTGATAGCGTTGGCGTTTGCTATCAGATCATTTTCCATTGAGGTAACGCCTGACTTGAGGATCGGTTTCACATTCCTTGCGACCTGTACTATAGGTATGCTTTACGGACCTGTGGTATGCGGAATGTCTACATTTGTGCTGGACTTTCTAGGATATATAGTGCAGAACAAATCTCCGAGAGCCTACAGCCCACAGCTTGCAATGGTAGTTATTATTTCAGGTATTATCTACGGCTGTCTGTTGTATAAGTGCGATTTTAATAACAAAAAGCTTCAAAGCTACATAAGGATCGCAATTGCAAGAGGAAGTGTTATACTTTTCTGTAATATAGGACTTAATTCTTATTTCCTGTATACACTTTATGTAAACAAGACTTTTGGCATCACAAACCTCACCAAAGAAGGAATGAGCGGTTTTCTTACATACTGCACACCG
>PPYE01208694.1_pt1 | contig 10256 bp, 8 predicted proteins | sample 1559881 | NCBI WGS metagenome assembly PPYE01 (sample SAMN08240022, study PRJNA423297) | Human gut metagenome, whole genome shotgun sequencing project.
GAGATGAAGAGATAGCACGTCTTGAAGAGTTAAGGGAAAAAGAAGTAAAAGATAGAATGGCTATAGAAAAATATGGCATGAGGGTGGGAGAAGAACGAGGAAGACTAATAAGTAAAAAAGAGATAGCCAAAAAGATGAAAAAATTAAATATAGACTTGATATTGATATCAAAATCAACAGGGCTTAGTAAAGATGAAATAGAAAAAATATAATAATAAGCTTGTTAATGTATTATTTTGTAGTAAACAATAAAATATATTTACAAAAAAATATATAAATGGTATACTGATATTATAATAATTAATTTGAGGTGTATTGTTATGAAATATGGTTTAGCCTTAGAAGGTGGAGGCGCAAAAGGCGCATATCAGATAGGTGTTGTAAAGGCTTTAATTGATAATGGATATGAATTTGAAGCAGTTGTTGGTACTTCAATAGGTGCACTTAACGCCGCTATGGTAGTACAAGATAGAATTGACGATGCAATTGATTTATGGTCAAATATTTCTTATGAAAAAATGTTTAATGTAGATGACAAAAAAGTAAGTAGTGCACTTAGTGCAAAAATAGATCTTGAGATTGTTAAGTATTTTTCTTCTAAATTTGGGCAAATATTAAAAAATGGTGGAATAAGTACTGAAAATATAAGAAAGATCTTAATAGACAATGTTGATGAAAAAAAAGTAAGAAAATCTAAGATGAAATTTGGACTTGTAACTGTATGTTTGTCTGATAAGGAGGTAAAACAAGTCTTTATAGATGAAATACCAAAAGGTGAGTTAATAGATTATCTTATGGCAACGTCATCTCTTCCAGTATTTAAAAGAGCAAAAATTGATAATAAAAGTTATTTAGATGGTGGAGTGTATGATAACTGTCCTGTAGAAATGTTGGAAAAAAAAGGTATAAAGAATGTAATAGCAATAAGAAATTACAAGAGAATGAGGATTAGAAACTATAAAAATATAATTAAGAAAAATGATATAAATCTTTATATGATAGAGCCAGTTGATAATTTGCCTGGAATATTAAAATTTGATTCCAAAAATACTAACGAGCTGTTAAGACTTGGGTACTTTGATGGGATAAAGTTTGCAAAGAAATTAGATGGAATTAGATATTACGTAAATAGCCAAGAAGAAAAAAAATTTGTCCATATGTTAGTAGACTATGATATTGATGAAATGGCTAAAATAGCAAAAGGACTAGATTTTGAATTTTCAAGTTATAATAACTTGAGGAAGATATTTTTAGAAGAAATATTAAATGCATTAGTTTCAAAAACTCTTGTAAAAGAAGCAGCTACATATAAAGAGGCGGTGTATGCATTAATAGAACACGTAGCTAAAAAGGAGAATGTAGAAAAATACAAAATATATGATTTTAATGATTTTTTAGATATAGTAAAATCTAAGATAACTTTAAGAGGAAAAACTAAGCAAGAACAAGCAATATATAGATTTGTTAAATATTTAAAGTATACTGATTAATTGAATAAAAAAGCACTTCCGGAATATAAATATATAAGTATTATATTAGGAGGTGTTTTTTTGAAATACTTTGTTATAGGTGAAGACAAAAGAAGCAAGGAAATAAGAAAAATGTTTGAAGTACAAAATAGTATTGCATTAAAATATTATGAGGCAGATGTTATTGTGACTACAATTCCATTTACAAGAGATGGAACAAATATAACTGGAACTGAATTTAAAATAGAAGAACTTATAACGTTTTTGTCAGAGAGGAAAAAAATATTAATTTCTGGGAGTATTCCGTTAAATATTAGAGATATTCTAAGAGAAAAAGGAGTGGAATATTATGATGTTATGCAATCTGATAAACTTGCAATAAAAAATGCAATTCCAACAGCAGAAGGAGCAATTTTAGAGGCAATTGAAAATAGCGATAAAACTCTTTATTCATCTAATATTTTAATTTTAGGATATGGAAAAATAGGAAAGGCACTTGCCAAAAGACTTGAGGGATTTGGAGCAAATATTTATATAGAAGCTAGGAAAAGTTCGGATATTGCGTATATAAGTTGTCAAAATTATCAGGCAGTTAAATTAGAGGAACTGGGAAAATATTTACCAAAATTTGATTATATATTTAATACTGTTCCGCATATTTTATTAAATAAAGAAAAATTAGACATATTAAAAAAAGATGTCCTAATTGTTGATCTTGCATCAGTTCCAGGCGGAGTTGACTTTACTGCAGCAAAAGAACTGGGACTAAATGTTGTTTGGGCATTGTCGCTTCCATCTAAATGTGCACCAAAGTCTGCTGCAAGATACTTAAAAGAAGAAATAGAAAGTATATTTAGATAAAGATAAAAATAATGCCATATATAATATTTAAATTTAATAGCCAATATAGAGTGTAGGTGCTTGTACTTACACTTTTTTTATTAATTTAAAATCTTTTATGCTACTACTTGAAAAAATATCAAGTTTAGAATAAAATAATATTGTAATTAAAACAAAAGAATAAAGTGAGGTAAATATATGAAGATAACTTTTTTTGGCGCAGCAAGAACTGTAACAGGTTCTTGTCATATGGTAGAAACAAGTACGAAAAAATTTTTAGTTGATTGTGGACTTTTTCAAGGAAGTCTAACAGATCAAATGTTAAATTATGAGGATTTTCCCTTTAATATTAAGAATATAGATTTTGTTATATTAACTCATGCTCATATAGATCATGCAGGAAGAATACCAAAATTATACAAACAAGGATTTACGGGGCCTATTTATGCTACAAATGCAACAGTAGACCTTTGCAGAATAATGTTGCCAGATAGTGGTCACATACAAGAAAAAGAAATAGAGTGGGTAAATAAGAAAAGAAAAAGAGCTGGAAAAGCACCTAGTGAACCTATATATACGGTTCAAGATGCAATTGACTCATTAAAAATATTTAAAGGAATAGATTATGATGAAACTATACAAATTGATGATAGAATATCCTTTAAATTAGTAGATGCAGGACATATGCTAGGATCTAGTATAGTAGAACTTGATATTTATGAAGATGGCAAAAACGAACATGTAGTATTTACCGGAGATCTTGGAAATTTAAATATGCCAATAATCAACGATCCTACATATATAAAAAAGGCCGATCACTTAATAATAGAATCAACTTATGGCAATAGACTTCATGCAAAAATGGAAGACCAATCAGCAGAATTTATAGAAATATTACTAAACACGATACAAAGAGGTGGTAATGTTATAATACCATCATTTGCTGTTGGAAGAACACAAGAAATACTTTATGAAATTAATAAATATGCAGCTATGAAGGGAATAGGAAATAAAATAAATAAAATTCCTGTATACGTAGATAGTCCGCTTGCAGTAAATGCTACAGAAGTATTTAAAGAAAATCCAGAATACTATGATGAGGATGCACTAAGGTATTTACTAAAAGGCGATAATCCGCTTGATTTTGAAAATTTACATTTTGTAACTACTTCTGAAGAATCAAAAGCATTAAATGAAGATCCAACACCAAAGGTTATTATATCAGCTTCAGGAATGTGTGAGGTGGGTAGAATAAAACACCATTTAAAACACAATTTATATAGGCCAGAATGTACTGTGCTTTTCGTTGGATTCCAGGCTGAAGGTACTCTAGGAAGGAGAATAATGTCAGGTGAAAAACTAGTTAAAATATTTGGCGAGGAAATAGCAGTTAATGCAGAAATTAGAACACTTGATGCATTTTCTGGACATGCAGATAAAGATGGTCTTATGACATGGATTGACAAAATAGAGGATAAACCTTCTAATATATTTATAGTACATGGAGAATATTCATCACAGCAAGCATTTAAAGATTCTATAGAAGATAAATTTGGAATAAAGTGCGCTATACCAGCTTATGGAGAAACATTTGAAATAGATGGTACAATAGATAAATCATCAGTATCATATAAATCTGTTAGATTTGATGTACTTGAACTTTTATCATTCTTAAAAGAGGACGTCGATAATATGACTAATGTGGTAAAGACAGGATTAAAACATGGAACTACCGACACAGAACTGCATGACCTTGTTGAGAAATTAAATAAAGTAAAAAATGATTTACAAGATATAAAAAATATGCGTTAGAGTAAGGAGATAATATTTAAAATGGCAAAAAGAGAAGATATTAAAATTGTTTTTATGGGTACACCAGAATTTGCAAAAAGTTCTTTAGAAAAGCTATACACTTCAGGTTATAATGTAGTAGCCTGCTTTACAAATCCTGACAAACCTTCAGGAAGAGGAATGCATCTTACTATGTCGGAAGTTAAAGAGTATGCTGTATCTAAAAATATACCAGTGTATCAGCCTGTAAAACTAAGAAATAATGAGGAAGTAATTAAGGTTTTAAAAGATATAGATCCGGATATCATAGTAGTTGTTGCATATGGAAAAATATTACCAGAAGAAATTTTAAATATACCACGCTATGGATGTGTAAATGTCCATGGCTCTCTGCTTCCAAAATATAGGGGGGCAGCGCCAATTCAATGGGCGATAATAAATGGAGAAAAAACAACTGGCATTACTACCATGTTTATGGATAAAGGTATGGATACAGGCGATATGCTTTTAAAAGAAGAAGTAGGTATTCTAGATAGTGATAATTTAGAAACACTTTACAATAGATTAAAAGAAGTTGGAGCAAATCTACTTATAAAAACATTAGATGGAATAGTAGAGGGTACAATAATAAGAGAAAAACAAGCAGAGGAAGGAACTATAGCACCACAAATTACCCGTGAAATGACAAAAATCGATTTTAATAAGAGTGCAAGAGAAATTGTAAATTTTGTAAGGGGAATAGGCCCTGCACTTGGCACTTTTATGGTTGATAGTGATGGGAATATTTTCAAAGTATTTGGTGTAAAAGCGTCTTCTGTTCAGTCTAGTGGAAATATAGGGGAAATTGTGCTAATAAATAAAAAACAACTTGGAATAAAATGTAGAGAGGGTGTTATTGAAATATTAAGCATTCAAGCTCCAAATTCTAAAAGAATGGATATTGCTTCATTTCTTGCTGGTAATAAAATTAAGGGCAGCGAAAAATTTATTTAAGTTAGAAAGTTTTCTAGTTTTTTAAGTAATTAAAAAATTGGAAAACTTTATTTTTTTATAACTATTGTTCTCTTAGCGAAAGAATTGATTATATAATTATTATTTATTAAAAAAATTAATATTTTTAATATATTACTTGACTATAAAACGAATGTTTAATATAATGTTCCTAAATTTTAATATAAGATAGGAGCTGATATAAAATGAATGAATTAGAAAAAAATCAAAGTTATAGCAATGAAACTTTTGAAGCAATCAAACATTTTGATGAAAATGGGAGCGAATATTGGTTTGCTAGAGAATTAAAGGATGTATTAAGCTACAAAGAATGGAGAAAATTTGAAGGTGTGATAGATAAGGCAATTAAGTCATGCCAAAATAGTGGCATTAGTGCGCTTGAACATTTTGTCGGTGCCGACAAAACGATAAAGATGCCTAAGGAAGCAAGAAAAAGTATAAAAGACTATAAGTTAACTCGCTATGCTTGTTATCTAATAGCGCAAAATGGTGATTCGAGAAAAAAAGTAATTGCTCTTGCACAAACATATTTTGCGATACAAACGAGAAAACAAGAAATTAGCGAAAGGGAATATAGTCTATTAACAGAAGATGAAAAAAGGTTTTACCAAAGAACTTTAACAAAAAAAGGCAATTATTATTTAAATAAAACTGCTAAAAATGCAGGAGTTAAAAACTTCGATAAATTCCATAATTCAGGATATAAAGGATTATATAATGGAGAAACTGCTGATGATATTGCAAGAAGAAAAGGTTTAAGATATAGAGAAGATATTCTAGATAATATGGGAAGTGAAGAACTTGCAGCTAATTTGTTTCGTATTACACAGACAGAATCGAAACTAAAGAGGGAAAATATTTCTACACAAAAAGATGCAAATAAGGCACATTATAACGTTGGAAGAAATATTAGAAAAGTAATTGAAAAAAATGGTGGAATCATGCCAGAGAATTTACCAACTCCTAAAAAAAGTTTAAAACAATTAGAAAAAGAAAACAAGAATAGCTTGTTAAGTAATAAAGATTAATAAAGGTTAATGTGGTATCATAGGGATGTTTACCTAATTATTGCTTTTTTTGATTTTTTATAGTAGAATATTAGTGATTTAGGAAAGTGAATAAAATGGAAAAAATAAATATAAGTGACCTTACATATGATGAACTTTTAGAATATATAGAAAATATAGGAGAGAAAAAATTTCATGCAAAACAGATATTTAAGTGGATACATAGAGAAAATGTAGATAGTTTTGATGACATGACAGATATATCTAAAAGTTTAAGAGAAAAATTAAAAGGAAATACATATATAGAAAAACTCGAAGTGCTAACTTGTCAAAAGTCAAAAAAAGATGGAACGCAAAAATTCTTGATAAAACTTCCAGATAATAATGCTATAGAATCAGTTTTTATGGTATATAATCATGGCAATACTATCTGTGTTTCAACACAGGTGGGATGTAAAATGGGATGCAAATTTTGTGCTTCTACTAAAGAGGGGTTTGTAAGAAGTTTACTTGCATGTGAAATAGAGGGACAAATACATACGGTTGAAAAATATACTGGTCAAAAGATATCAAATGTTGTATATATGGGGATAGGTGAACCACTTGATAATTTTGATAATGTAGTTAAATCAATAAAGCTAATCAATGATCCAAATGGACTTGGAATAGGAGCAAGACATATAAGCCTTTCTACTTGTGGTATAGTACCAAAAATATATGAACTTGCTAAAGAAAATATTCAATGTACACTTTCTATATCACTTCATGCAACTACTGATGAAAAAAGGCAAAAAACTATGCCAATTGCAAATAGATATAGCATAAAAGAACTAATAGAAGCATGTAGAGAATATACTAAAATTACAGGTAGAAGAATTAGCTTTGAATATGCTCTAATAGCAGGAGAAAATGATTCGCATGAAGATGCTATGGAACTTGTTAAGCTTTTAAGAGGAATGATAGCACACGTTAATTTAATTCCTGTAAATGAAATTAAAAACGGAAAATATAAAAAATCTAATGAAAAATCAATAGAAAATTTTATGAATACACTTAATTCATGTGGAATAGTTACAACTGTAAGAAGAACTTTAGGGGAAGATATTGATGCTGCTTGCGGTCAGTTAAGAAAAAAATATATAGATAATGAATTATAAGTATTTATACATAAATGGTTGAAATATAATATACACATGATATAATGTAGTAGATGGTATATCGTGATTTTTGAGGTGGAGATATGGAACTTATTGCAAAATCAGATGTCGGTAAAAAGAGGTTGAATAATGAAGATAGCTATTATATAAAAATGTTACCAAATGATGGAGGACTTTTTATAGTAGCAGATGGACTAGGTGGCTATTCTGGTGGAGAAATAGCAAGTGATATGTTAACAAAGAATGTATCAGAATACATAGAATCAAAATCTAGATGGCTAAAAAATGCCACGGATGAGAAGATTAAATTTGTTCTTAAAGAGAGCATAAACTTTGCAAACGAAAATATATATAATTTAGCCTCTTCAAGTAGTGACTACCAAGGAATGGGAACTACCGTAACGCTTGTTTATAAAATAGATAATAGGATATTTTACTTATCAGTTGGGGATAGCAGATTATATTATTTAGATAAAAATTTAAAGCATATGGAACAGATAACTGTAGATGATACATATGTCAATGAATTACTGAAAACTAATATAATAAGCGAAGATGAGGCAAAAAATCATCCACAGAAGCATATACTTACTAAAGCAATAGGGATATCACCTATGATAGATGTTGATGTAAAAATAGGTGAAGTAAAAGATGGATATTTATTGTTATGTACGGATGGAATGAGTAACATGCTTACTGAAAAAGAAGTTATTAGCATATTTAAGAGTACTAAATTTGATGATGTTGCAAGTAATATAATTTTTAAAGCTAATGAAAACGGCGGATCAGATAATATTACTGTAATAGTTGTTAAATTATAAAGAGAGGTAAAGTTATGAATTTAATTGGAAAAGTATTAGCAAACAGATATGAAATACTTGGAAAAGTTGGAGAAGGTGGCATGGCCACGGTATATAAGGCAAAGTGCCATCTGTTAAATAGATATGTAGCTGTTAAAGTCTTAAAAGATGAGTATGCAAAAGATGAAATGTTTGTAAAAAAATTTAAAACAGAAGCTCAATCAGCTGCAGCACTTACACATCCTAATATAGTATCTGTATATGATGTAGGTTCAGAAGATGGAATTAATTATATAGTAATGGAACTTTTGGATAGTAAAACACTAAAAGATTATATTGAAGAAAAAGGAGCACTTCCTACAAATGAAGTGTTAAAAATATCTAGTCAAATAGCCTCTGCTCTCGCTGCAGCACACAAAGCTCATATTGTTCATAGGGATATAAAGCCTCAAAATATAGTATTAAGTGGTGACTTGGTAGCAAAAGTAACAGATTTTGGTATAGCAAAAATAACAAATGTTTCAAGTGCAACAATAACAAACTTTGGAAGCACAGTAGGTTCAGTACATTACTTTTCTCCAGAACATGCAAAGGGTGGATATACAGATGAAAAGTCAGATATTTATTCTTTAGGAGTTGTTATGTATGAAATGGCTACAGGAAAACTTCCATTTGATGGTGATAGTGCGGTTGCTATAGCACTAAAACATATTCAAGAAGACCCAGTAGATCCAATAATAGTAAACAATAAAATTCCTGAAAGCTTAAATCAAATAATATTAAAGGCTATGTCAAAAAATACGGCGCTTAGATATCAAAGTGCTGAGGCAATGCTTGAAGATATAAATGAGGCTATGGAAACTTCATCAAGAAGAAAAAGAAATAATGTAGAAGCTGGAAAAACACAAGTAATTAGTATTCCTGATATAAGCGAAAATCAAGCAGTTCCTAATTTACGTATGCGTGAGCCAAGAAGAATTGCAAGCCAAAATAGCACAAAAATAAGAAATTTTGATGAAAAGTATAAAACAGAAACTGCTATAGGTGAAGACCCAAAGTTAAATGCTATAAGGAAGAAAAAAAAGAAGAAAATGATTATAATATATACTGTAATCATGCTTGCAATTATACTTATATTTACTTTAATATTTGGCCCTAAATTATATAGAAGTTTCAATAGTAATGTAAATCAAAGAACAGAATATGAGGTGCCAGATTTAAAAGGTATGAAATTAGAAGATGCTATATCTGAGTATTCTGATAAAGGAATAGAAATTACACAAAGTAAGACTGAGTATTCATCAGAATTTGAAGAAGGACAGATTATTTCACAATCACAAGAAGCAGGAACAAAATCATATGATCATAGAATTGCAGTTGTTATAAGTAAAGGAACAAAAATGGTAGAAGTACCAAGTGTAGAGGGAAAAGATCTTAAAGTGGCAACCTATGAACTTCAAGATACTGCAGGATTTGTAATAGAGTCTGTTGAAGAAGTAAACGAGAAAGTAGCAAAAGGACTTATTTTTTCACAGGAACCAAAAGCAGGCGAAAGTGTAGCATATGGTAGTACTATAAAACTAAAAATAAGCCTAGGCGATGGAAAAGAAACAGTACTTATGCCAAATGTTACGGGAAAAACTTTAGATGAAGCTAAAAAGACACTAGAAGATATGAAACTTACTGTAAATGTAAAATATGGTGAAGATAAAAATAAGAGTAATGGAGTTGTTATATCACAAAATTATCCTCAAAATCAGCAATTAAAAGAGGGGGATTTAGTTGAAATTACAATTAATAAACTTATAATAACAAAAAGTGTTACTATAGATATTTCTGAATTTACTAAAGATATATTTAGCAAATCAGATGACACTACTACTAGTGAAACTACTAGCAAGACAGCATCACTAAATGTTATGGCTAGTGTTGATGGTGGAGTATATAATTCTATTTATACTAAATCTATAACTAAAAATGACAAAACGATAAATTTCACAGTTAATGGATATGAAAAAGTTGATTTACAAATATATATAAATGATAAATCTGTAAACCAACAAACAATAAAGCTAAAATAATAAAGGACTCATGATGAGTCCTTTTAATTTATGCAAAACCACAATAAAAAACTCCTATTAATAAAATAATAATAGGAGAATATTATAAGGATTTTTCATT
>PPYE01108230.1_pt1 | contig 10255 bp, 9 predicted proteins | sample 1559881 | NCBI WGS metagenome assembly PPYE01 (sample SAMN08240022, study PRJNA423297) | Human gut metagenome, whole genome shotgun sequencing project.
CTGACTGCTGCCATGGCGGTTTCACTGTTGCTGACTGCTGCCATGGCGGTTTCACTGTTGCTGACTGCTGCCATGGCGGCGCTGCTCTGCGCCAGTTGTCCAGCCGTCTCAATCCCTGCATACAGTCCTTGTGCCGCCTGTTCTGCCGTATCGCAGAGCAGCGCCATCCAGTTTGATAAACTGTACGACCCCGTAGGGGCGGCTTTTGTAAGAACATATTCTAACGCATCCCCGTTAACCTTCTGGTCGTTTGCCGCGTAAGCATGCGTGCACATCTTGTGCCACAGCTCCGGCGTATGAAATACAAAGCTGTATTCTCCGTGCAGCTTATAATCATTCAAAAGCTGTGCGGGAATAATTTTCTCGTCCAGCGTATCCTGTCTCGCAATAAAAATCGGATTGCTCATGCCTCAGCCTCCTTTACATAATATAAACCACCGTTTGCCACCCCAAGCCGATATTTCTCCCCGGTCACATCGTCCACAAGCGCGCCTGCCTTCACAGCCGCCGCCAGTGCCGCAGAAAAGTCGCTCTCCGTCCCGCTGTAGCCGCCTTCCTTCGCCGTTTCGTATGCGCTTTTGCCGTCTGCTCCCTTGGGGCCTGCTGTGCCTGTGTCCCCTTTTGCTCCTTTGAGTGCCGCCAGTTGCTCCGGCGTGAAGTCCTCGTAGGTAAAGGCATCCCCCTTCGCCCCATCAAAATAATCTATATTCTTCCGCGGCGTGTATCCATCCTGCCCTCTTTCTCCCTTGAGTGCCGCCAGCTGTGCCTCTGTGAAATCGTCATAGGTAAATGGATCTCCTTTTTCCCCTCTTGCTCCGTCAAAATAATCTACATTCTTCTGCGGCGTGTAGCCATCCTGCCCTCTTTCTCCCTTGAGTGCCGCCAGCTGCTCCTTTGTAAAGTCCGCATAGGTGAATGGATCTCCTTTTTCCCCTTTCGCCCCCTGCAAAGGCCCGTGGTTGTTCCAGCTCTGCGCCTTCCCGTCGTAGATGTAAATGTCGTAAGGCTGTGCCGCGCCCACGCCGTATGCGTCTCCGGCATCGGGGCTTGTTATTGCCTGCCGCAGCTCTGCCTCTGTCGCAAAGTTCCCCAGAATCGTCAAGCCCTTGCCCGTTTCGCCCTTCTCCCCTTTCAACGCCGCCAGCTGTGCAGGCGTAAAGTCCTCGTAGGTAAATGGAGCTCCCTTTGCCCCGTCAAAATAATCTATATTCTTCTGCGGCGTGTAGCCATCCTGTCCGGGTTCTCCTTTTTCTCCTTTCAGCTTTGCCAGCTGCTCCGCTGTGAAGTCCTTATAGGTAAACGCATCCCCTTTTGCTCCCTTGAGTGCCGCCAGCTGCTCCTCTGTAAAGTCCTCGTAGGTAAATGGAGCTCCCTTCGCCCCGTCAAAATAATCTATATTCTTCTGCGGCGTGTAGCCATCCTGTCCTCTTTCTCCTCTTGCCCCTTTCAGTGCCGCTAACTGCTCCTCGGTAAAGTCGCTGTAGGTAAAAGCGTCGCCCTTTTCACCCTTCAGTGCCGCCAGCTGTTCTTCTGTGAAGTCCGCATAGGTGAAGGGGTCGCCTTTGTCGCCCTTGGCGTTTCTTGCAATCTCCGCCGCCTCCTGCGCCTCCTGTATTGCCGCCGCTGTATCTGTCTGCCGCTGCTTTTCCGCACCTTCTCTTGCCGCTTCTGCGTTCTCTCTTACCGCTTCGCTTTCCAGCACCTTGGAAACCGCCGCCTCCATCTGCTTCAGCTCGCTTAGCTCGCCTTTCCAGTCTCCGTCGGTGTCAATCGCGCCTTCCACAAAAACAGGTGCTTTCGCCGTTGTCCAGTTCAGCACGCCGTCCGCGTCATTCCCTCGCACGGCAATGAAAACCGTCCCGTTCTCTCTGAAAATCCCCGCATCCACCTCAAGCAATAATGCAATGCTTTCCTCCTGCACCGTCTTGATTAAAAGCAGAGTGTCCTTCTTCCCGCTCTTGTATTCCACATCCAGCCGAAAGGTCAGCGGCGAAAGGTCAATTCTGTCCGCCTCGTATCGCTTCATCATGAAGGTGCGGCTCACTGTCCGCGTGTCCCCTGCAATAAAGGTCTGTTCCTCGTTCGGAAAAAGCATTTCCTTCCCGATAATCGAAATCACTTTCTTCTCCCTCCTTCCGAAAAATCCGCTATTGTAAGAAAAGCGGAAGCATTTCTGCCTCCGCCATCCGTCATCTTACAGAAACTGGCCTGTGCCGTCTTCCGCTTTCTTCTGCATTTCCTCCATCATTCTGTAGGTTGCCGCCTTCTGGTTTTCGCTGTTTTTCAGCACCTCTGCCACAAAGCGGGGCACTTCAACCTCTTTCCCGCGCTGAATCAGGTATTTGTATCCGTTCACGCTTACGAATACATCGTCATCACCGTTTCCGGTAATTGGCAGGCGGATGGTTTCCTTTTCCGCCTTTGCCGCCTCCATAGCCTCCTGCATCCGCTTTTCCATCTGCACCTGCTTCTGTCCAGCTGTCAGCTCCGCCTCTTTTTCTTCGGTCTTGCCTTCTTCTTTTCTTTCCGCCGCCAGCAGCTCCGCATCAATCCTTGCCGCCTCCGCCGCGTCTCTTTCGGCTTTCAGCCTTGCATTTTCCTCCAGCAGCTTCTGCATTTCCTCCTGTGTAGGCATTGTGCTTTCCGCTGTCTGTTCCGCCGTGGTTTCTTTTTTTGTAGCCATAGGGTTGTCCTCCTTTTCTTAGTTCGCCGCCGCCGCGCTGAAGCTGGAGCTGCTTTCGATTCTTACCATGAATTCATCAGAAAGAATTTCCGCCGTCTTGATTGCCTTCCAGCCTGCGGATGCTCTCTGGTTCAGAGGATCTGCCGTGCCGCCGCTGCCCAGCTGTTTCACAATCGTCTGCAAGCCGCCGCCTTCTACCTCTGTCACGCCGTAAGCATTTTTCCCGATTACCAGTGTAGAGAATACGGAAACGTCACCGCCTGCGGTATTCTTGTCCCAGATTTTTGCCTCGGTCGATTCCACAAAGCGCACATTGCCGATGCGCCCCAGCTCGCCTTCGTACATTGCCTCTGCATTGGTGTATTTGTTCCATTCCTCCCATTTTTCATCCTGCATCAGGTCATAAGCAACATAAGGATGCACAATAGCCACATAGCTCTTGTCAAAAGGCACTGTGTTTGCGCCCTTCAAAATTGCCGCCGCCTTCATAATCAGCTGCAGGCTCATCAGGCTGTTTGCCTTGATGTCTGCCCTTGTGGTTACGGGTGTTGCCCCCGCAGGCGCATACAGTACGTTTGTCCCGCCGTTGATAACCTCTCTCGTGATGGTGTCCAGTGTTCTGCCGCTCTGGTCGCCCAAAAGCACCACTGCCTCTGTCAGGTTGTTATCAATCGCCGTCAGCAGCAATACGTCGGAAAGCGAAATCCAGTCGCCGTACTGCTTCACCTTCGCCGTTACCGTTGTAACGCTCATCTTATTCGGGTCGGGTGTCACGCCCTCTGTCAGCGCAGTCAGTGCCTTCGGCAGTGTCTTGTAGCGTCTGAATTCAATCTCCTTACCGCCGTTTTTGGGGATAGGTCTTTTCTGCCCGAATTGGTCGTGTACCAGATTCGGCTTTGCGTTGTCCAGAAGCACGCCGTCATAGAAAATTTTCATTTCCGCCGACAGCGTCTCTGTCGTTGTTGTCATTACGTCAAACAGACGCAGATTCATTCTCTGTTTTCTCATTTCTTCTGTCCTCCTTCTTTCAGAACCAATCAGGAGAATGTGATTTTCTCGTCAGGGTTTCTTCTCGCTCTCTCAATCAGTTCATTTCTCTGCTGTTTTGTTAATTTTGTTACGTCAATCGGTTTCTCTCTTGCCCCGCTGCTGCCGCTCGCGCCGTTCTCTGCCGGTCTTGCGCCGCGTGCGCGAATGCTGTCCAGAACCTTTCTCTCTGTTGTTGCTGCCGTGTGCTGCAGCGCACCGCCCATCAGGTCATCAAAGTGAACCGCCTGATAAGCCGTCCCCACACTGATACCATGATCCAGCATTCGTACAAATTCGGGATTGTCAAATTCCGCCGCAAGGTCAAGCGCAGGGAATTTCCCTTTCAGCTGCTCCGCCTCCTGCGTCCATGCGGCAAATTTCTGTTCAAATTCCTGCCGCTGTCTGTCCTGTGCAATCTGCTCCTGAAATGCTTTGTTCTCCCGTTCCATTTTTTTGAACTGCGCCAGCTGCTCCACGGTCATGCCCTTTTCCAGAGCCTCCGCCTCAAGGTACTGCCTGTCGCCCTCCAGTGCCGCCTTCAGTGCCGTAAAATCCTTGCCGTCAAGGTTGTATCTTTCGCCTACCATTGCCAGCAGTCCCTCTGCATCCTTCAGCTTGCTTTCCGTCTGCTTGCTGTTTTTCAGTCTCGCCTGCACAATCTTCTGCACCCTTGTGTCAAAGGCATCCTTGTATTCGCCCTTCACCATTGTGTCAAATTCTGCGTTGAAGTCCCTGCTTTCGCCGCCCGCTGCGCCTGCTTCTGCTCCGGTCGTGGTCGCGCCTGCCGCTGCAGTGCCCGCCGCCGCACCCTCGCCGTCAAATAAGCGCAAATTCATTTCGTAGTGCTGTTTCATGGTTTTTCCTCCTCTACTGTCTTTCCAGCGTGTCTTGTTTCTACTGTCTTTCCAGTGTGTCATCCTTTTGCGTAGGATTTCTTCCCTTCGGTCAGAAACCGCTAACACCTCCCTCTCATTCCTCGCCTCACCCAACCTGTCGGTCAGTCGTTCGCTCGTCATAATCGAGAGGTCGGTTCGCTTCCACGTCTCTCCGTGGTGTCTTTCCTCTCGTCTCTCCGAGGTGCCTATTGCCATTGTAATATAAAAAACAATTTACTGCCCCCTCCCGCAGTCGTGCATCAGCCGCTCCATCTGCACGCAGTCGGCGTATTCCTCCGCAATCAGCTCCAAGCCGCACAAAATCCCATGGAAAAGCGTTTCTATCTCTTTTCTGTTGTCCCTGCTTTTGTATGCGACCACCGCCATCCTCCCGTCGCTGTGCCGCTCCGCAACCATTGCATGGCATACGCTTTCCATTGCTGCATAAAGTGTCTGCATCAGGGCTGAAATAGCTGCACACACAATGTCGTTTCCGGGGTTGTATCCGGCGTGTCCCTCCGCCCGTATGCAGCAAATGTCCGCCGTTTCCGCCCATAAAATCTTTGTCATGTGCCTTCCCCCTTTAATTTACCGCTGTCCGTTCTCTTGTCGTTGTCTTTGCCCGTTCCGCAATCGTGTTGCCTTTTGCGCTCCGGTAGGCATTGCCTAACGCATCCGTACTGCCTCCGCCCGTGGTCGGCGGCATTTCTTCTCCTGCCGCTTCGCCGCTTACGGCTCCTATCATGTCTCTGCCTGTCAGCTGTGTGATAACCTCCGCCATCTGCTGTATCTGCATCTGCATCTGCTGTAGCTGCTGCAGCATTGCCCCGTTTTGGCTCACCTTCCGTATGATTTCCTCCCGCCCCTCAAAGTCCATCATTTCTAGGCAAATCAGGGCTTGGTCTGTCAGCTGCGGGTTGAATAGCCCCGCTCCGTAAAGCTCCTTCGCCAGCTCGTTTTGTGCCACACGGGAAAAAGGGCTGCTTTTCTGGCTCGTAATGTTGATGTCAAAGATGGGCTTTCTGCTGCTCACAGAAACCTGCCCCATGAGCATTTCCTCTGTCGGTTTCAGATTCTCATTGCTGTAGCGGATGAATTCCTCCCCCTGCTGTCCGGTGATTCTGAACTCCCGCTCCTCGTCGTAAAATTCTCTGATTAACTCCACCACCAGAATATTGATTCTCTCAAACGCACGGTATGCCGATTTAATCATGTCTCGGCTCGTCTTGCTTCCTGCCTCCTGTAAGGCTGCAATCGCGCTTGCCGCCGTTACGCCGCTTGCCGTGCCCCCCTGCGAAAAGTCTCTGTTGCTGCTCGTCTCCTTCAGCTCGTCAATTTTCAGCTGGTAAAGGTTCGTCGCAATCCCGCCCACAGGTGCCGTCTGTATCGGCTTAATGTTGTCAATGTCCCCGGTGTAATTTACAATCGTGTTCCGCAGGTCTGCAAATTGTTCCGCGTTTATGCCGCTGCCGTCCTTTGCAAAATATCTCGGCTCGCTGCACCATTTCACATTCTTCTCAAAGCTGATCCACATGTTGTCAATCGAAATCTGCGCGTCCTTCATGATGTCCACATAGCCAAACCCCGCCGGGCTGTCCTTTTCGGGAAAGAGTACGTCAAATTCGTAAGGGTATCGCCCGTGTGCATAAAGCCCGTTCTCCATTCCTTCCTCCTGCTCCGTCGCATAAAGCAGATTCCCTTCGCAGAATTTAATAAAATGCAGCGTCATTCTTCCGTCCTCGTGCTTTTTGTAATACCAGTCCACTACCATGCACTTGTCCGTCGTGTCAATCGTGTCATCGTGCATGTATTTTGCACTCCGTATATCCCCGCTGCCTCTGAATTTGAAATCAGGGTATTCCCCCTCCAGCTCCTCCCTGTTCACCAGCTCAATGTGAAACAGGTGCGGGCTTTTCTGAATATCCTTCACCCCCGGCTCCCAGAATAGGTTGAGAATATCCACGTCCACAATGCCGATGTCCCCCACGCCGTTGTCCTTATCCTTGTCCCAGAAAATCTTGTAAACCCCTGTGCCGCTTTTCAGCTTGTCGTGCCATGCGTCGTTGTATGCCTGCTCAAAGTTGTTCTGCTTCAAAATCACAGGCACAATCTTGGAAAGCACCTCCGCATCCGCCTTGTCCCCCTCCTCTCTCGGCAAAAAGTTCGGCTGTGGGTAGTTGTCCATTGCGTCCGCGTGCTTGTTCGCTAAGCTGTTGAATAGCCATGCAGAAGCCGTCCGCGGACCGTTGTCCCTGTCTCTGATTTGTTCCCAGTGCAGCATCTTGTACCACTGCTCATTCTCTACAATCCTTTTGTCAAGGTTCTTCTTACCATCCATGTATTTTCGCAGAAGCTCCTCGCCCTTTTTCACAATTACGCTGCTTTCTATCTCGTCAAACATGTTCCTTCCTCCTTCTCCTATACTCTGTAGAATTGATATTTTCCGTCTGCTCTCTCTCCGCCGAATAGGTTCAGAGGGTCTTCCAGCGGCATCAGCTTCGGCGTTGTCTTTCTTGGCGAAATCGGGCGCGACATGAAGATGTATCTGCACTCGTCGTAGATGTGATCCTCTCCCTCTGTGTCGATATCCTCCACCTTCGCCTCGTCATATACCAGATTCGGTATCGTCCGCAGGAAGTGCTTGCAGGTGTCAAAGCAGTAGAACATGCTCCGCCCCTCCTCGTCAAAGGCGAGCCTGTAGTGAAACTGCATCTTCCCCGCAAGGCGTGTGTTGTCCCCCTTCTCCCATGAAATGAAGTGCGGGAAATCCTCCATCTGCTCCGCTATGCTTTCCCCGCGGCTTTTCTCAAAAATGCTTGGGTCGGCTACACCTGTAATGCGCTTTCCCTTCAAAAGCGGATGCGTCGTTTCTATCTCCCGTATCCCCGCCGCAATCTCCTTCGGGTTGATGCGGATACCCTCGTTTGGTACGCCCGTGCAGCCGTAGTATTCTGCAATGCGGTAAAGCACGCCCTTTTCATCCACCGCATACCATCCCACGCTGAATGGTCTGCTGAACCCAAAGTCAAACCCCCGCACAATCTTCCAATGCTCCGGAATCAGAAACGGCTTGATTACATGGCTCCACCGCCTTGTTTCGTAGCCCGCAGGGTCGTCGCGCCATTCGCTGAACACCTGACCGCTGAAGCAGTCCCAGTCCCCGTAAAGCAGTGCCTTCTTCTCCGCCTCGCTCATCATGGCAAGGCTGGCAAGGTATTCGGGGTTGTTTTGCAAAAGCGCAGGGTTGTCAAATACCGTGGATGGAATGAAAATCCTGTCCCGCTTCATCTTGATTTCTCCGCCGTCCGGTGCCTCTACGCTGTAGCTTTCCCATATCGTTGTCTTAGGCGGTGCCGCTGTGATAAAGCGGCTTTTCACCCATCCGTGCCCGATGCCGCCGGGGTTCCCTGTTGCCCGCATGTATACTCGCGTCCCCTTGCCGCTCGGTCTGTTTCGGGAAAAAAGATAGCTGTATTCGTCCCATGTAAAATGCGTCAGTTCATCAAAACCAATGAAGTCAAATTCCTTCCCTTGGTATTTGATTTTGTCCTTCGCATGATGTAGGCTCCCAAAGTAAATCTTTGCGCCGCTCGGAAATTTCCAAACGTGTTCGCTCCCGTTGTATTTCGCCTTCGGAAACGCCGCCCCGTAAAACCGCAGGCTCTTGTCTATCAGCTCCGATAATTCGGGGTATGTCTTTCGGATGATAAGCCCCTTGTAGTGCGGTATGTTTACCTGCCTCAGTGCCTCCATCAGCAGGCTGTCGCTCTTGCCGCCGCCTGCCGCTCCCCCGTAAAATGCCTCATACTCCGGTCTTTGCATAAATTCAATCTGCTTCGGCTGTGGGCTCCAGATTACCTTCTTCTCCTTCCGCAGCTCCTCCACCGTCTTTGTCCATTTCTTCCATGTCATCTTCTTCCACTCTTTCCAATGTCTCCGCCAGCACAATCAGGCTGTCCTCAGGTGCTTTTTCCATTTCCGCCAGAATCCGCTTGTAGTCGTTGTATTTTGCCTGCAGCAGCTTTTCCCGAATCGTCGGAATGTCGTAAACATCCCGCATCACATCCGCTATGTTCTTCAGTGCTACCGTCAAATCCTTAATCATTTTCACGTCCTCCGGTGTTACGCTTTTCCGCTTTTCCCTGAGCTTTTTCATCCGCTCCACGTCCTGTCCGATCAGGTCTGCCACATCCTCCGCAACATCCCGCAGCTTTACCAGCCGCTTCACTTCTTTTTTCGCCGTTTTTCGGGATGCCTCCTGTGCAACGCCGGTGCGGAATTTTTTCCGCTCCTCCACCCAGTTCTCTTTCCTGCTCCTGTCCTTTATCGTCCGTAAGGGGATTTCGTATCTTTCCGCCAGCTTGTTTAGGCTCTCCTTGCCTGTAATATAGGCGTTTTTAATCTCTCCCCAATCCCGCCTTTCTGTCTTTTTCTCCATCACTTTCTCCCCCCTTGCAGAGGTGCTTTTCTCGCCCCCTCTCCGCCTCGTGTACCGTTTTTCTAAAATCTATCACATTTCTGCACCATTTGCCCCCGCCCTCTCTCCTGAGCCGCACACAAAAAAAGAACAGGCTTTTATGCCTGCTCCTCGTCTACCACACTGACCGTTGCCAGGTGCTTCTCAAAGTCCGCATGAAATAACACACGCTTTTCTTCCAATACACGCCCCATATTTTCCGTCTGAATCGTAACCGCTCCGCCTGCCGCCAGCGCACACCCCGCCATCAGAAAAAGCATCAGCTCATCCTTCTGCTTTTCCGCCTCCTGCTGCGCCACCATTTCCCGCTGCGCCCGCTCGCATACGCCGTGCAGATATCTGTTTCCTCTTTCCAGTCCTGCAATCATTTTTTCCTGATTTTCTAACTGCCGCTTTGCTCTTTTCAGCTTTTCTCTTACCTTCATTTCCGCTTCCTCCTGCGTATTCTCTCTCCATGTATTCTGCGTAAGGGCAATTCATGTCGGGGTATCTCCCGCAGTGCTCCTTTACGAAATTCTTTTTCTTCGCTGCATTTTGAAAAATGTGTGCATAGCTCCGCTCCGGCTCGTCCTCCTGCCGCTCCAGGCTCACATTGCTTTCACAATAAATTGTCGTCTGGTTGCTCTTTATGTAAAACGGACACCGCGCAACCGTCGAATCATTCGGCATTGCCTCTCCCTCCTTTCGTCGGTCAGCCCTTCTTCAAGATTCTTTCCTTCTCGCTCATTCTGTGCTTAATCACCATTTCCGTAGGCGTGTCCTTGCAGATTAGCCAGTTGTCACTGTTCAGCCTGTGCTCCTTTAGGAATATCTTCTGCCGTTTCGTCGGCTTTGTTCCTCTCATGCCTCTCCCCTCCTTTTCTCCAGTGCCGCTTCCGCTTCTTCTCTTGTGAAATACAGGTTCTCATAGTCATACGGTTCCCATTCGTCAGCATACTTGACAGCCTTTACCGATACATCCTGCACCTTGTTCTCGCTGATATAAAAATAGTGGTTCGGTACGGTTTCTTCGAGGATTTCATACACCTTATCGCCGACCTTGCAGGGCAGCACCAACAGCCGCCCCTCGGCATCCGCTTTCACCATTCGCAGAATGTTTTTATAAAACACCTTCTGTTCCGGACAGAAGTCCATGCTTGCCAGTTTCTTCGCCATTTCCAGCATCCGTTCTTTTGAAATCTCGATATTCAT
>PPYE01294257.1_pt1 | contig 10255 bp, 8 predicted proteins | sample 1559881 | NCBI WGS metagenome assembly PPYE01 (sample SAMN08240022, study PRJNA423297) | Human gut metagenome, whole genome shotgun sequencing project.
GTTATTGGGACATCCGCCCACCGCGATTTTGAATTTGTGCGGAAGTTTTACCTCCCGATAACCCTCATAGAACCGATGGTGGATTTCCTCCGACAGGGCAAAGGTATCGATCAGTCCATACTGGCAGGTCGTTCCCTTACAGGAAACCACCGGACGCACTTTGGAACCGGTTCCTCCGCAGCTCATGCCTGCCGCCTCGATCGCCGCCTTGAACTCGTCGATCTTTTCATAAGGAATTCCCTGCACCTCCACGGTCAGACGGGTGGTAAAGGTCACGATTCCGTTTCCATATTTCTCTGCCGCGTCTGTGATCGCACGCATCTGAGCGGTGGTGATTTTTCCGTTTACAGTAATAATCCGGGCGGAAAAATTATCGGTTCCTTTGTTGCTCAGAAATCCCATTCCTTTTACTCGTTTTTCATCTGCTGCGCTTACTGTTAATGTTGCCATACACTTTCTCCTTTTCTTTTTCGTTCTGCCGCTGCCTCAAAAAAAAGTCTGATTCCTATTCCGACAGTTCCACATCATTGACGCTCAGTCCGCCCTCCAGTACCTTCGTGTTGGTGTAGCCGTAATATTTCAGACGGTTCTGGGTCAGATACGCCCGTTTTCCTTTGGCACAGACAAGCAAAATCTTTTCATCCTTTGCGATTCCCGGAACCTCTCCCTGGATTTCAGCCACATCCAGATACTGTGCGCCCTCAATACTCGGCGTCATTCCGCAGTCGATGACACGCCAGCCTTCTGCCTTTCCGTCCAGATACTCTTTCGGACTCATGGTTTCCAGCTCACCGGCCATCTTATTCTCCAGAATATTCACCGCCTGTGAAAACGGATGGATCGCTGTGGAGAACGGAGGAGCATAAGCCAGATCCATATCCTCCAGCTGGGACAGATCCGCCTTCAGGGTCAGCGCTGTCACCGCAATATCCACAATCTTGTCCACTGCGCCCGGACCAACTGCCTGAACGCCAAGGAATTTTCCGGTCTCCGCATCGGCAGTCATCTTGATCACAAAGCTGCCCGCGCCCGGATAATAATGCGCCTTGTCATCCACAACACAGACCACACTGACCGGATGAAATCCCGCTTCCAGCGCCTGTGTCTCGGAAAGACCGGTACGTCCCACATTCATGCCCGGAAGTTTGCACACACCGGTTCCCAGAACTCCCGCATACGGACGGTTTTCTCCCGCCATGTTTTTCGCTGTTCTGCGTCCCTCGATATTCGCAGAGGATCCCATCGGAGACCATACCGTTTTTCCCGTGATCCGGTTGGTCACACTGGCACAGTCGCCCACCGCGTAAATGTTTTCATCGTTGGTCTGCATCTGTGCGTTCACCGCAACCGTACCGTTCGGATTCCGTTCAATGCCGCTGCCCTCCAGAAATGCCGTATTGGGACGGATACCAATGGACATAACCACCAGATCTGCCTTCATTCCCCGGCGGCTGGTCAGCACCTTCTCCACCTTGCCGTCTCCTTCCAGCCCTTCCAGCTTCGTTCCCGGGAACACCATGATCCCCGCATCCGCCAGACGGTTTTCCACATACTCCGCGATTTCCGGGTCAAATCCCGGCAGCGTATGCTCCGCCATATCGATCACAGAGACCCGGACGCCTCTCGCTGCCAGATTTTCCGCCACTTCCAGTCCGATGAATCCGCCTCCGACGACAACGGCACGTTTCGCGGGGATTTCGTTCACCGCATCACGAAGGGCATAGGCATCCTCCGGCGTGCGCATATAGAATACATGTTCCAGATCCATCCCCGGAAGATTTGGGCGGATCGGGGAAGCTCCCGTCGCAAGTACCAGTTTATCATAGGAAAATTCCTGCTCCTGTCCGTCCTTCAGGCTGCGCGCTTTTACAACCTTCGCCTCACGGTCAATGGCAGTGGCTTCCATCTCCGTCAGGACCTCTGTTCCTGTCAGTCTGGAAAAGCTCTGCGGCGTGTTGACGATCAGCGCGCTTTTCTCCTGAATCACTTCTCCCACATAATAAGGAAGTCCGCATCCCGCATAGGAAATCTCCTTGCTGCTGGTCAAAATGGTAACTTCACAGGATCTGTCTTCCCGTTTCAGCTTTGCGGCTACTTTGGTTCCGGCTGCCACACCGCCGATGATCAATACTTTCACAATATCGTCTCCTCTTTTGTGCATGTTTCCCGTTACAGATTTCTCATAATCTTTCCGCCAGCGGAACGGTTACGATTTTACCTTTTTTTAACAATTTCTCATCTCTATTTTACTACTTGTTCTTTCATTTTGAAAATGATATTATCTAATCATATTAATAGATAAAACCAATGATTGGAGATACCAATGACAATCCGACATCTAAAAATTTTAATCGAAGTGGCTGAAACCGGAAAAATGAGCGCTGCGGCAAAAAACTGCTACCTCTCCCAGCCTACCGTCAGCCAGGCGATCCGGGAACTGGAGGAACACTACGGAGTCCTTCTGTTCGAACGCCTTTCCAAACGGCTCTATATCACCGAAAGCGGAAAAAAACTCCTGACCTACGCCCGCCAGACCGTCCGCTCCTTTGAACTTCTCGATGAAGCCATGCGGGAAGACCGGATGGTGGACCGGCTGCGCATCGGCGCGACCATAACCGTCGGCAACTGCTTACTTTCGGAAATGATCTCCCATCTCCGGAAAGAAAAACCGGAGCTGGAACTGTACGCACAGGTCGGCAATACCCGGAAGATCCAGGAAAATCTTCTCAATTCTTCCCTGGACATCGCACTGGTGGAAGGTATCATCACACATCCGGACCTGGTCTGCATTCCGGTGGTTGACGATTTTCTCGTTCTTGCCTGCGCGCCCTCCCACCCGTTCGCGTCCCGCAAGGAAATCTTTTTTCATGAGCTGAACGACCAGTTTTTCGCTCTGCGGGAACCAGGCAGCGGAACCAGAGACCTGTTTGAGCGGACCCTCCAGGGCAGCGGCATCCATATAAAAATTGCCTGCGAAGCAAATACTCCGCAGGCAATCCGCAATATGGTCATGTACAACGACTGTCTCACTGTGATTTCCATCCGGCTGATTGAGAACGAGGTGCGCGCCGGAAACATCCATGTGATCCGAAACAGCACTTCCGAGTGGGACCGGAAGTTTTTCCTGGTCACCCACAAAAACAAAACCTTCACCCCTGCCATGCAGAGGCTCAAAGAGCTTTCCATGCAGTACCGGCGCCCAAAACTTCCGGAAGACATCCCCTCCGGAATCCTTCTGCCCTGAATGCGTAACCGGTCAGCTAGAGCGTTCGCTAAATAACTGGACCAAACGCTGTACTAGATTTCCCCAGCTGACCGGCTGCCTGACTACTGGCTTTGTTCCAGCGTAAACCAGAAGGCGACGCCATTTTCGTAGTTATCGGCTCCGCATTTCTGATTCATGGAATCCATGATCGCCTTTACAATGGAAAGCCCGATTCCGCTTCCGCCATACTCTCTGGTGCGTGCCTTGTCCACCTTATAAAATTTGATCCATATCTTATCGATGTCTTCCTCCGGAATCGGATCTCCGGTGTTAAATACGGAGGTCGCCACCACACCATTCTCTGTCTTGCAGTCTATTTCAATGATCCGGTCATAGTCCAGATGGTTCAGGGCATTGGTCAGATAGTTGGTGATCACTTCCTCAACCTTAAACTCATCCCCCCATACCATCACCGGTTCCTGCTGGTTGAAGACAACCTTTGCCTCCTTCTGTTCGATCAGGATCGCCGAAGACTGGAGCACGCCCCGGATCACTTCCGCCAGGTCAAAGCGTTCCATGGTCACCTGGTCATTTCCGAATTCCAACTGGTTCAGGTTCAGCAGCTTCTTCACCATCTCATTCATCTTGGACGCCTCATCCACAATGACATCACAGTAGAAATCCCTGCTTTCCTGATCTTCATTGACATTATCTTTCAAGCCTTCCGCATAGCCCTGGATCAGCGCCAGCGGTGTCTTCAGCTCATGGGTGACGTTGGAGAGAAATTCCCGGCGCATCTCATCCACCTGTGTCTTCTTCTCAATATCCTTCTGAAGTTCCATATTGGCGGTCTTCAGTTCCGAAATCGCCAGCTCCAGCTTGTCAGACATCTTGTTGAAATTATTGCCCAGCTCTCCGATCTCATCCTCTCCGCCGCTGACATACCGGGCGTCAAAATCCAGCGCCGCCATACGCTTGGAGATTTCTGTAAGCTCCTTGATCGGGCGAACGATCCTGCTGGTCACCAGCCAGATTACCACTGCGCCAAGGATGATCGCCACAATTCCCACATAAGTATAAAACTGGTTGGAAATTGCCGCTGCGTCCGTGATACTGTCGATGGGACACTGGACCATACAGTACGTGCGGTTGCTCATTCTTCCCACCAGCTGCAGGTAGTCCAAATTCATCTGCGTCTCATGAAAATTCTGGATTTCATAGCTGCAGTCTTCCTTTTCCACTCTTTCCAGAACCGTTGTGTTCCTTCCTTCCATCCCAAGAAGAATTCCCGCCAGACGAATCTGCATCACCTTGCTGTCTATGGTATTCGCGTACAGTTTATCATTCAAATACGAATTTACAATCAGTACCTTCAGATTATTTGTCGCGCAAAACTGTGTGAAACTCATCGGAACATCATCCGAATCCTGAATATTCAAACGGTCCAGCACATTCCACGCCTGTTTTAACGTATCCACTTTCTGATACGTATAATACGTGCCAAGAAACGCATAATTCAAAATCGCCACTCCAAGAAGCGCCACCGTCATAACCCCGATGAATGCCACGGCGATTTTTCGTTTTACCGAATATTTCATCTGTCTACCTCAAACTTATAACCCATTCCCCAGATGGTCTTGATGTATTCGCCCTTCTCTCCCATCTTGCTCCTGAGTTTTTTTACATGGGTGTCGATTGTTCTGGCATCTCCAAAATAATCGTAATTCCAGACGTTGTTCAGGATCTTCTCCCTGGACAGAGCGATTCCCTGATTCTCCAGGAAATAGGTCAGAAGTTCAAATTCTTTGTAACTCAGTTCCAGCGGCTCTCCATCCAGAGTTGCCTGATGAGCGGTCTTGTTGATCCGGACACCTCCTGCCTCCAGTACGCTTTCCGTATCTGTCTGTCCGGTACGGCGCAGAATTGCTTCCACCCGTGCCACCAGGATTTTGGGAGAGAACGGTTTGGAAATATATTCATCCACTCCCAGATCAAATCCCAGAAGCTCGTCCCTCTCATCACTTTTTGCCGTCAGCATAATAATCGGCACCTTGGAATACTGGCGGATCTCCCGGCAGACCTGCCATCCATCCATCTTTGGCATCATCACATCCAGGATGATCAGAGCGATTTCTTTATCCTTGAAAAAAATATCCACCGCTTCTTCTCCGTCTCCGGCCTCCAGAACCTCGTAGCCGCTTTTGCTCAGGAAGTCCTTGACCAGTTTCCGCATCCTGCTTTCATCATCTACCACCAGAATTTTTATCTTATCCATGTTTCTCCACGTCCTCTCTTCTCCGTAACTCCGGATTTCATCTTTTATTCTTATTATAGCAAATTATAGCAAAGGTTTATGTTTATTCTGTGAAACACGCTCCAGACCATCGGAAAATAGAATCTCCATGTCAGAGCGTGTTTCAAATTGCTTTCTGCAATGTTTCTTTCTCTGTTCTTCTCTGTATTATACGTCCTGCACCACGGTACAGCAACCGTTTTTTCTCCGGTCAGCCGATCAGCGACAGCAAGGTTGCAGAACCTGCCATCCCATCCACGGACAATCCCTGTGCTTTCTGATAACTTTTCACTGCCTGTTCCAGCCCACTGCCGAAGATTCCTGGAGATTCCACTCCGTTGACCGTATAGTCTTTCAGCATCAGCAGGATTTCTGCCGCCGTTACCAGATACTGGCGCTCTCCTCTCCGCACATAATGGGAGCCAAGCGCCTGTCGGGATTTTGACCCCCAAATGCCGTCCACGGACAGCCCTGCCTGGTAATCCAGATTGAGCGCCTGCTGCAGCACCTTGATCCCCGCTTTTTTCGTTCGGCTTCCACGGATCCCATCCGCAGAGATTCCGGCTCCGCAGAAATTGTTTGCATGTATCTGACCGGCATGCACCACGATACTGCCCGATACAGACGGTGTTCCGCCTTCGGACGGCGTACCGGCTCCGGATTCCTCCCAGCTGGAACGGAAATTTTCAAAATTCCCATACTGTTCTTTTAACCTTGCCGTAGTGCTGCCCCAGTCCGGCAGATACAGATGTGTCCGGTCCACAAAGCCGGACCAGTCACCGCCCCAGCCAAGCCCCAGGGATTTTCCGATGTCGCCTACCCGTTGAAAAAACGCGTCGTCATCATATGCATGACCGCTGACATTCTTGTAAAAGTCAAAAGCAATCCCCCACTGGTGCTGGGAGCTATAGGAACTGCCCGGTGCATTGGTGATGATCGATCCTGGCTTTGTCCTTCCCTGCGCATACAGCGCATCCTGCTCCGCGACCGTCCGGAAACACTCCCCGATTCCCAGGACAAGATTTTCCTTCCGGCACTCTTCCTGAAGCTGTGAAATTATTTTCTGAAGCCGCGGATGCAGCTTATTGATTTCTCTGCCCATATTCCTCTCCTTTCATTTTGCATTCCTTATTCCTGCTTTTCTATTCTCCTTTCCTTTTTTCTTTCCTTCTTACTTCCTTTTTTCTTGCTCCTTTCTTGGTTCCTCTTTTTGCTTTATTCTTTTTCCTTCCTTATTCCTCTTTCTTAATCTGCTTTACTGTCTGATTGATATAGGTTGAAAGCCCCGCCACCAGAATTCCCTGTACGATGGACGTAAAGACTGCCATGGCGATACTCTGCACTCCCGTCAACTGCGAAGTGGAAAGCACCCAGATTCCGCAGAGAAGGATGCCGGCTCCGCCCAGGATCAGCGGAATATACTTATCTTTGATTCTGTCCGTCTTTTTCAGCGCAATTCCCGCCAGATACAGAACCACCGATACCACCAGCAGTTCCGGCTTCACATAAGATATCATCTCTTCCATAAAAACTCCTTTTTGACTTCTTACTATCATATATTCAAAAAGTACACGGAGGTTCCTTTCCATGCGCGGGGATTTCAGAATGCAGGACAACAAAAAACACAACAGATATTTTTTCTGCTGTGCGTCGTGGATTTCAAAAAAACATATTGATTTTTTCAGTGAAAGTGCTATACTACAAGACATGGGGCATTAGCGCAGTTGGGAGCGCGCAACATTCGCATTGTTGAGGCCGTGGGTTCGAATCCCATATGCTCCATTTTTATATGCAAAAAGCGGAAGAGATCCATGGATCAAATGGGATTTCTTCCGCTCTTTTTATTGTGATTCAAACACGCTCTGGACAAAAAAACCGCGAAACCTTAGTAAAATCAAGGTTTTTCGCGGTTTTAGAATATGGACCTGGCGGGAATCGAACCCGCGTCCGAAAGCCTATCCATTCAGGCATCTCCCATCACAGTCATTCTTTTATCATTCCCTCTGTGTCACGCCGGATGACAGGCTTGGCACATCAGTAGCTTCATAAATTCTTCCATTTCCGCAAAGCTTAGGAAATGAAGTGCCCCGCTGGTTTTTGATGCCGGAGAATGAGCCGCGGGATTCTCACGCTCCGACAGCTGCCATTAGGCAGCGTACGCTAATTCATTATTATCTGCGTTTAATTTTAAGTTCCAGATTGGTACGCGGTTCCGGAGTCCGCGGATGGCTTCCCAAACTTCAAAACCCCCGTCGAAACCAGTACAAGCCCGAATACTTTTGACAGAAAAGATTCTGTGACTGGTTGACGCAGACGAATGAAAGTCTGTGAAAGGCTCTCTGTACCCGAGCCTTTTATCTTTATTACTATACTCTAAAACCTTTGCCGTTGTCAATAGACGGAAGAAATTTCCTGTCATTCTCTGTAACATTTCTGCCAGTGAAACTGTTACCTCTCTTTCACGAGAAACACACAGACACTGCGCGGCTGCAGCACATACCTGCGGTCAGCCAAAAGCTCTTCCTTCCGGATCACCGCCTCCGCTCCCCGAAAAGTGTCCACTGCCGGGTACCAGCAGTACGGCGCAGGCAGTTCAGGAAGCTGCAGTTCCACCGGCTCCCAGAACATGTTCATGGCGAGATACAGGATATCATCCCTGCCCTGTCCGTCTCTTCCGGCAAACATCACACCCAGGACTCTCGTATCCCAGGCGAGCTGCTGATCCCACGGCATGGTACCGTGAAGGCTTGTGAACGGAAATCCGAGACTGCACGGCGCAGTATCTTTCCTTAAAATTTCATGCTCCCGGCGCAGAGCAATCATAAACCGGAAGAATTCCAGAAGTTCCCTGTTTTTCTCCACATTTTCCCAGTTCAGCCAGGAGATTTCATTATCCTGGCAGTAGGCGTTGTTGTTGCCATACTGGGTGTTTCCAAATTCATCCCCGGCAAAAAACATTGGTGTCCCTCTGCTGCACATGAGAACCGCGCAGGCGTTCTTTATCATCCGGAACCGCAGTGTACGTACTTCAGGATTGTCGGTCTCTCCCTCTTCCCCACAGTTCCAGCTTCTGTTGTCATCACTTCCGTCGGTATTGTCCCATCCGTTGGCCTCATTATGCTTCTGATTATAGGCATAGAGATCATATAACGTAAAGCCGTCATGACATGTGATAAAATTAACGGATACATCCTTTCCCCGCTTCTCCGGCGGATAGAGATCCGGCGAGCCGAGGATCCTGCTGGCGGCGGCCTGTGCGAAGCCACCGTCTCCTTTCAGAAAACTTCTCAGGTCATCCCGGTACTTTCCATTCCACTCCGCCCAGCGGTTCCAGGAAGGAAAGCTTCCCACCTGGTACAGCCCGCCGGCGTCCCACGCCTCGGCGATCAGTTCCACATCATAAAGGATCGGATCATAGGCAAGACTCTCCAGGAGCGGCGGACGGCTCATCGGCGAAGCGTCCTCGCTGCGCCCCAGAATCGAAGCAAGATCGAACCGGAATCCATCCACATGGTACTGCGTCACCCAATAGCGCAGACAGTTCAGGATCATCTCACGCACCACCGGATGGTTGCAGTTGATCGTATTCCCGCATCCGCTGAAATTATAGTAATGGCCGTCCGGAGTCAGCATATAATAAATCTGATTATCGATGCCTTTAAAGGAAAAATACGGGCCCTGTTCATTTCCCTCCGCCGTGTGGTTAAACACCACATCCAGAATCACCTGGATCCCATTCTGATGGAGCGTATTGATCAGATCCTTCAGCTCTTTCCCCTCCCGGTTATATTCCACCTCAGAAGTATAACTGGTATTCGGCGCAAAGAAACACACAGGATTGTAGCCCCAGTAATCCAGAAGCCTGCGGCCATTCACCTCCCGCATTCCCCGGGTCTCGTCAAATTCAAACACCGGCATAAATTCCACCGCGTTGATTCCAAGCTTTTTCAGATACGGGATCTTCTCCCGGATACCTGCAAACGTTCCCGGATGGCTTACCCTTGAACTTGGATCCTGGGTAAAGCCCCGCACGTGCATTTCATAGATGATGCAGTCTTTCAGCGATGGAAATGAGCGAGACGGAGGATCCCAGCGGAAATTATGCTGGATGACACGCGCTTTATAAAACCCCTCTTCCGACAGTTTCTTTCCCCACTCACTCTGCCCGGTCACAGCTTTCGCATAGGGATCCAGAAGATATTTGGATGGATCAAAGATCAGCCCTTTCTCCGGCTCATATGGTCCGTCTATAGAATAGGCGTATTCAAATTCATCAATCTTCAGACCAAAAACAAACATGGAATAGACATTTCCCACCCGGTAATGGGGAGGAAACGGAATTCTCGCGTAGGGAACGCTTTCCTGCCGCCGGAACAGCAAAAGCTCACAGGATACGGCAGAAAAGGAAATCATCGTAAAGTTTACCCCGTTGGGGAATGCCGTTGCGCCGTTCATCTCATAGAATCCGGGACGTACCTGAAAACCCTGAATACAGTCCTGCGGTTTCAGATTTCTGACTTGCATTTCATCCATGATCATACGCTCCTTTCAGCTGTCTTTTTAATACAGATTTTTTACCTTGAAATCCCTCTGTGCCTCTCTGCGCTGATCTTTTTTGGCAATATCCTGACGTTTGTCGTAAAGCTTTTTACCTCTTGCCAGGCCGATCTCCACCTTGACCAGGCTGTTCTTGAAATAAACCTGCAGCGGAACCAGCGTGTAACCTTTTTCCTTGATCTGATTCTGCAGCTTGCGGA
>PPYE01662799.1_pt1 | contig 10255 bp, 10 predicted proteins | sample 1559881 | NCBI WGS metagenome assembly PPYE01 (sample SAMN08240022, study PRJNA423297) | Human gut metagenome, whole genome shotgun sequencing project.
ACTTTCTGGCGCTCTCGACATCATTCTGTTCCAGATAGACGTTCCCAAGCAGGGACAAGGCTTCCGTGCTGCCCTCGTCCATTGCCTGTTCCAGGGCTTCCTGCGCCCGCTCCGTATCCTCCAGATAATAGTAGACACATCCAAGCTCATAATAATCTTCGGCGTCTCCTGGAGTGATCTGCGTGGCTTCCTCCAGGAAGGTGTCCCCGTCCGCTTTCATGCTGCTGTCCTGATACAGCTGATAGATTTTCAGACACATCTCATAGCTTCTGTCTTCTTGCAGGGCTTTTTCAAAATCCTCTTTTGCCTTGTCGTATTCTTTCCGGTTCAGGTACAGGCTTCCTCTTGACAGGTAAACGTCGCTGTCCGGAAAAGTTGCCACGACCTGATCATATACCTCCAGCGCCTGATCTGTATTTCCTGCCAGCTGCATTGCCTGCGCCTGATACATCATCACATCTTTCTGGAATTCTTCGTTCTTGTGCTCCATCGCGTCCCGGCTGTTCTGAAACGCTTCCGCAGCGCTCTCGTATTCTGCGCTTTCCAGATAGGCAATACCGATTGCCCGGTAGCTTTCTGCCAGACGCTCCTCTGCGTCAATGGCTCCCTGAAACATACCGATTGCTGTGACATAATCCTGCTGTTCCCACTTTTCGGATGGCTTCCTGCACCGCCGGATTCTCGCGGGCAGCTGTCTTATCGGATACACGTACATTTTTCAGCAGCTGCGGATAAATCGTCACTTCCGATGTCAGCACACTCAGCGGCTGTTTTCTCTCCATCAGCACTTCCATAACCATCAGGGAAGTCAGAATACCATCTCCGGTAGTTGCGTGCTTGCTGAAAATAATATGACCAGACTGTTCTCCGCCCAGGGAATAGCCGTTTGCCATCATGTTTTCGCAGACGTATTTGTCGCCGACCGCTGTCTTTTCATAGCGGATTCCCGCACGGTCACAGGCTTTGTACAGTCCAAGGTTGGACATGACAGTTGTCACGATGGTATCCTGATTCAGTCTTCCTTCCTCTTTCAGATACTTTCCGCAGACATACATGATCAGATCTCCGTCCACAACATTTCCGTTTTCATCTACGGCGATGCAGCGGTCCGCGTCTCCGTCATAGGCAAATCCAATGTCCAGCTGATTCTCCCGGACATATTTCTGGAGTTCCTGGATATGTGTGGAGCCGCAGTTGGTATTGATGTTGGTTCCATCCGGCTCATTGTGGATCACATACGTCTTGGCGCCCACTGCGTCAAAGACACTCTTGGCAATAGCGGAAGCGCTTCCGTTCGCACAGTCCAGCCCTACCCGTTTTCCCTTGAAAGAGCGGGTAGGAAGGGAGATCAGGTGACCGATATAACGGTTGCGGCCTGCGGAAAAATCCACCGTACGACCGATATTTTCTCTCGTTGCAAACGGAATTTCCGGTACCCCTTCGTCAATGTAAGTTTCAATCTGCGCCTCTACCTCTGCTTCCATCTTCTGTCCGGAACCATTGATGATCTTGATTCCGTTATCATAGAATGGATTATGGCTCGCGGAGATCATAATGCCGCAGTCAAAATTTTCTGTCCGAACCACATAGGAAACGCTCGGCGTCGTGGTAACATGGAGCAGATAGACATCCGCTCCGGATGCGGTCAGCCCCGCTACCAGCGAATACTCAAACATATAGCTGGAGCGCCGTGTGTCCTTTCCGATCACGATCTGTGCCCGATGCTCCTTCCCGAAATACCATCCGAGAAATCTTCCCACCTTGTAGGCATGCTCCACGGTCAGATTAATGTATGTATTCCAAATATATGTCAATGAACCACTGTGAATTCCCAGCAATTCATCCCGCTGAACAATTCCATGAATCCTAAAATCAGTGATCCGCCAGTTATCACTGATGCTCATACAGGTTTTCACTGTAAACCCCCTGATTGATCAGCCTGCGGATTGCCTCTGCCACCGCCGCCTTATCCTCCGCGTAAGTGACACCGAACCACTCCGCTGTGGTATCAAGAACTTTGACCGAAACCCTGCCTTTCTGCAGCAGTTCATCAATATAGATCGGCAGAAGATATTCGCCCTTCAAATCTCCCTTTTTCTGTCCGGAGAGAAATTCCACAAAACCTTCCTTGAGAAGATCTATGAATTCCGGCTGGAGTCCCCACATATTCATGGAAACTCTGGCATTGACATCCACCGATGTCCGTGTGCCGTCTTCCTGCTCTATCGCCGCTCCGTCTTCGGTCTTCACGATATTCTTTGTCTCATGGACGGTCGTCAGATTTCCTTCCTCATCCATGCTGCAGATTCCACGGGTCACACCACCGTTATCACTGAGAGTATTTCCAAGAATAAATCCCGCCATACAGATCGGCATCGCCTTCTGCTCCGGATGCTCCTGGATCAGATACTCATGAAGTTTGACGAACGGCTCTTTTCCATAATAATCATCCGCATTGATGACTACAAACGGTTCGTTGACCGTTCCCTTGCAGGAAAGCACCGCCTGACCGGTTCCCCAAGGTTTCGTTCTGCCTTCCGGCTTCTGGAATCCTTCCGGCAGAGCATCCAGTTCCTGGAATACGTAACGGACATCCACCAGCTTTTCCACACGTTTTCCGATGGTTTCCCGGAAATCATTTTCCAGGTCTTTGCGGATGATGAACACCACTTTATTGAATCCGGCTTCGATCGCATCATGGATGGAATAATCCATGATAATCTCTCCGTTCGGTCCCATCGGTTCCAGCTGCTTGATTCCTTTTCCAAAACGACTGCCGATTCCGGCGGCCATAATAACCAGTGTCGTATCTTTCATGACGCTACCTCCTGCATTGTTCTGTATTTTTTTCACTTTCCGGAATGCGTTTGAAAATTCATTCCTGCAATATTCATCACGCGCTGGCAGATTTTATCTTTTCCAGCCTTCCTGCTCCTGCATGCTGCTCAGTTTTGCCGCCTGGTCTGCAGCGATCAGGCTGTCAATGATCTCATCCAGATCACCGTCCATGATATTGTTCAGTTTATACAGGGTCAGCTTGATCCTGTGGTCTGTCACGCGCCCCTGCGGGAAATTGTAAGTCCGGATCTTCTCTGAGCGATCCCCGGTTCCCACCTGGCTTTTTCTCAGCGCCGCCAGCTCGTCATGCTGCTTTGCCTGCTCCAGCTCATAAAGCCGGGCACGCAGGATCTTCAGCGCTTTGTCCTTGTTTTTCAGCTGAGACTTCTCATCCTGGCAGGAAATAACGATTCCCGTCGGAAAATGTGTCAGCCGCACCGCGGAGTCTGTGGTATTGACACACTGTCCGCCGTTTCCGGACGCGCGGAACACATCGAATTTATATTCCGACGGATCGATCCGCACTTCCACCTCATCCACCTCCGGCATGATCGCCACAGTCATCGTGGAGGTGTGGATTCTTCCGCCCGTCTCGGTCTCCGGCACACGCTGTACCCGGTGGGTGCCGCTCTCATATTTCATTCTGGAATACGCGCCGTTTCCATTGATCATAAACGTCGCATCCTTGAATCCTCCGATTCCGTTTTCATCGACGCTCATCATCTCCGTCTTCCATCCACGGCTTTCCGCATATTTCACATACATACGGTAAACCTCAGCGGTAAACAGAGCCGCCTCGTCTCCGCCCGCTCCGGCACGCAGCTCGACGATAACGTTCCGGCTGTCGTTCGGGTCTTTGGGCAGCAGCAGGATCTTCAGTTCCTGCTCCAGTTCCTCCACCCGCTTTTTCGCCTCAGAAAGCTCTTCCTTGAGCATTTCCCTCATTTCCTCATCGTTTTCCTCTTCCAGCATGGCAACGCTGTCTTCGATGGTCTGTTTACAGTTTTTATACTCCTGATAAGCGTCTGCAATCGGCTGGAGCTCTGCCTGCTCCTTCATCAGCTTCTGGAACAGCCCGGGATCGTTTGCCACTCCCGGCTCATTCAGCTGATTCAGAACCTCTTCCAGACGAAACAGGATATCATCCAGTTTGTCAAACATTTATCTTTCTCCTTCAATTTTATGCCCTGCAGTCTTCTGTTTTCCTGCCGTCACCGCGTACTGAGACATTGCATCCCCAGACTGAGACGTTACTTTTTCCGTCCCACAGCCACACGGTCCAGCCCCGCAAGGTCTTTGACGATCTCTATTTGCTCCAATCCCTGCCGCTGCATCAAAGCGCGCAGATCTTCTCCCTGGTCATAGCCGATCTCGAAACACAGCCACCCGCCGGGAATAAGATACGCTCCCGCCTGCTCCAGGATCTTCCGGTAAAAATACAGGCCGTCTTCCTTTCCGTCCAATGCCATCCAGGGTTCATGGTCCCGGACCTCCGGCATCAGCGTCGATATCACATCCGTCCGGATATACGGCGGATTTGACAGAATCAGATCAAAGCTCCCTTCCACCTGCTTAAACAGGTCGCTGTGGAGAAATTCTGCCTCAATCTTCAGATCAGCCGCATTTTTCCGCGCAGTCTCCAACGCTTTTTCTGACAGGTCCACGCCTGTTCCCATCACGGAAGGACAGTTGGAAAGCACCGACAGCAGGATGCACCCGGAACCGGTACACATATCCAGGATCTTCATACCCGGCTTTGCCCGCTTCAGCGCCTCCTCCACCAGAATCTCCGTATCCTGCCGCGGAATCAGCACATGTTCATTGACGGTAAACGGAAGTCCGTAAAACCAGGTCTTCCCTGTCAGGTGCTGCAGCGGGATTCTCTGTCCCCGCTGTTCCAGAAGCGATTCGTACCGCCGTGCCTTCTGCTCCTCTGCCGCCGTATCACTGTGGGCAAAGTACCAGCTCCGGCTTATCTGAAACACTTCTTCCAACAGCAGCCACGCATCCGTCGCCGCTTCCTCAATGCCTTTTCCCGTCAAATATAAAATACCGGAATCCAGCAATTCTTTCAAGGTTTTTCTGTCTTTTTCACCCATTTTCACTTCCGGCGCAGCATCCGCCCGCACTGTTTCCTTCTTCCGCGTTTTCTTCTGCGAAATTTTCTTTCAGATAAGTCTTCCAGTCAAACACAGCCTCCACCGCAGCAATCGCCACCTCGACCATATCAGGCTCCGGCTCTCTGGTTGTCAGATGCTGGAGCATCAGGCCCGGTTTGCTCAGGAGATTGACTGCCTTGTTGTCAAATCTTCCTGCCATCCGGATGATCTCGTAGGAAACTCCCGCGATCACCGGAACAAGAAGGATACGGTATACGACCCGCAGAACCGGGGAGTCCACCTGAATGAACAGGAAGAAAATGATACTGATAACAATGACATACATCAGGAAACTGGTTCCGCAGCGCTTATGTTCTCTGGAACTTTTCATCACATTTTCCACATTCAGTTCCATTCCATGTTCAATGCAGTTGATACATTTATGTTCCGCACCGTGGTACATAAAGACTCTCTGGATATCCTCCATCCTGGAAATCGCCCACAGATACAGCACAAAGATCCCCACACGCACAACGGCCTCCGCAATGGTAATGGCCACATGAGGGATCTGAAAACGTTCCAGCTGCTCCGCAAGAAAGTAAGGCAACAGCATGAACACGGCAACCGCTACGACTACAGAAAAGAGGACCGACCCGTACATCATCAGACTGTCGTCCTTTTCCTTCTTCTTCAGCGCAGCCTGCCGTTCCTCCTCGCTCATTTCCATTCTCTTCTGCTCCTCTTCCTCGTCTTCATAAAAAGTCGCAGAATACATCAGGCATTTCATTCCAGTCACCAGTGAATCCACAAAGCTGAAAACACCGCGGATGATCGGAAGCTGCAGAATCTTCGCGTGGCGCGCCAGAGGTCTGTGGTCCTCCACCTTCACTTCGATCTCACGGTTCGGTTTGCGCACAGCCACCGCGTACTTGTCCCTGTTCATCATCATGATACCTTCCATGACTGCCTGACCTCCAATATTTGATGATTTCATATGATTCCCTTCCTCTTACCGGCGTTTCCGGACAATCGCCGGATAGTAGAATGGGTTGAGATTTTCCAACCTCAACCCATTGTTTTACTCTTATGCTTTTTCTTATTTCATGCCGTATTTCTTGTTGAACTTCTCAATACGTCCACGAGCTGCTGTAGCTTTCTGCTGTCCTGTATAGAACGGATGGCATTTGGAACAGATTTCTACATGGATATCTTCTTTTGTAGATCCTGTTACAAATGTATTTCCACAGTTGCAGGTTACAGTTGCCTGATGATATGCCGGATGGATTCCTTCTTTCATTTCCTTCACCTCTTCTTGTTCTTCATTATTTGTCCAGAATCACAGATTCCACATTTCTCTGCTCACAATCCATTTTCGCAAACGGGCTGCATTCGCATCAATGCTCTCCCTGTCATTCTGATTGTTTCTTTCACTAAGACTCTGTCGAATCTTGCACAGCTCTCAAATTATAACATATCTTTTTTATAATTGCAAGATATTATACAATTTTTTGTTTCTTTAAGAGCTGAACCAATTCGCCGTTATTCCTGGTTTTAGCAAACATATTCAGAATATTTTCTGCCGCTTCATCTGATTTCAGACCATTCAGAGCACGGCGCATGTTGTACACTGCTTCCTGCTCATCCGGAGTCAGAAGCAGATCCTCCCGCCTCGTTCCGGAGCGAATAATATCCACCGCCGGGAATACTCTCCGTTCCTGAAGCTTGCGGTCCAGGATCAGCTCCATATTTCCGGTTCCCTTGAATTCCTCGTACACCACGTCGTCCATCTTGCTTCCTGTCTCCACCAGCGCAGTGGCAAGGATGGTCAGGCTGCCGCCTTCTCTCATATTTCTCGCCGCTCCGAAGAAGCGTTTCGGCATGTGGAGCGCCGCCGGATCCAAACCGCCGGACAGAGTTCTTCCGCTTGGCGGTACGGTCAGGTTGTAGGCTCTTGCCAGACGGGTGATGCTGTCGATAAAGATCATGACATCCTTTTTGTGCTCCACCAGACGCTTGGCACGCTCGATCACCATCTCGGACACTCTCTTGTGATGCTCCGGAAGCTCGTCAAAGGTCGAATAGATCACCTCCACGTTCGGTCCGTGGATCGCTTCCCGGATATCCGTCACCTCCTCCGGACGTTCATCGATCAGAAGGATGATCAGGTGCATTTCCGGATTGTTGCGAAGGATGGATTTTGCAGCCTCTTTCAGCAGTGTGGTCTTACCTGCTTTCGGCGGAGATACGATCATTCCTCGCTGTCCCTTTCCGATAGGGCTGACCAGATCCACCACGCGCATCGCCATACTTCCTCCCGGACGTTCCAGTTTCAGCCGCTCTGTCGGAAAGATCGGTGTCATATCTTCAAAACAGCAGCGTTTTGCTACCGAATCCGGCGGGAAACCGTTGATTGCTTTCACATACATCAAAGCGCCAAACTTGTCATTCTGAGACTTCACTCTGGTATTTCCGCGGATCATGTCACCGGTCTTCAATCCAAACCGGCGAATCTGTGCCGGAGAGACATAGACATCATTCTCTCCCGGCAGGAAATTGTCGGAACGGATAAATCCGAAGCCGTCCTGCATAACCTCCAGGATTCCGCAGGCTTCCCGTCCGCTGTCGATCTGCGGCTGTTCTTTCTGACCCTCCTGCGCCGGTTCATTTTCCCCCTCCTCACGGGGCTGCTGCTCCCGGCTCACATATTCTCTTCTCTGAGGACGCTCCCGGAAATTCTCCTGGCGCTCCCGGTATCCTTTTCTTTCCTGAGCAAACTCCTGTTTTTCACTCCTGTTCTCTTCCACGGAAGAATCCACCGTCCTTTCGCTGGCTCTGTCCTTGTCTGCGTCTCCTGCATTCTTTTCTATACCGGCTGCATTTTTTTCTGTGCTGCCTGCTTTCTCATCTTCTTCCAGCATTCTCTCAATAAGTGCTTCTTTACGCAGGGCAGATACACCTTTCAGGTTTCTGCTTTTCGCAAGCTCCCGCAAGACACTCAAAGATAAAGATTCATATTTTTCCCTTGTCATTTCTCTTTCCTCATATCTTCCAAAAATATTTTCCTGGGATTATTTGTCGAAATTTATCGATAGAAACCGGCTTTTTCACAGCCGGACAAGAAATTATATTACAGTCCCTTTCTCCGCCCCTGATCCTGGGTATTTCTGAACTGTTACGAATTTGTTTTCAAAAAAAGTGCGGATAATCACTTTCTGACGGGGCTATTATATCATATCTTTAAGACCATGTACAGAATTTTCACCTTTCACAGCGGTTTTTCCCACCTGCCAAACCGTTTATTTCCATGGTATTTCCATTGTATTTTTCTCATCGTTCCAATAAATCTTTTCTCAAAAACTCTGGACAATTCTGAAAATCTACTATATAATACCACGTATGCGGATATGGCGGAATTGGCAGACGCGCCAGATTTAGGTTCTGGTGTCCCCGACGTGCAGGTTCAAGTCCTGTTATCCGCATCCTGAAAGAAACGGCAGTATCATATGATACTGCCGTTTTTGCCTTTATACGGTTTCTTTTCCCTTGCCTCTCCATAGCCACTGCAACAGCAGAATTTACATTCTTAATAGCTGATCTTAAATTCTCCGCTATGTTCTTCTCCTGATACGGACACTATGACTTTCTCCGGAACATCTACACGAAAGGACGTGTCATCTGAAACAGTCTCAGAAAACAGAAGATTCTCATCAGGATCTTTTAACGTTATTTCCAAACTGCCGCGATCTGTTTCAACCGCTATATCCAACTTGGTGTTTGATCCTTGCAAATTGCCCGTCTGTGTTCCTGTAAAGTAAGAGTAGTCTGCTGCCCAAAGATCAGACTGTTTATGTTCAACCCATCCTATGCTCGCATTATTTCCTGAGTTGTGAATCACTTTGACTGCAGCCAATATCCCGACAATAACAAAGGTAATCCCCAAAACAATAAAGGTACTTTTATTAGATGTTCTGTTTTCTTTCATGGTTACCACTCCTCTGATATAGATTCTTTTTTCAGCGTTCTAATTTGATGATGATAAACAAGAGCCGGCACTAATGGAATTACTCCAAACAGTGCAAATAAAACAACTTTCGTTACGATACCTAACAGAAGAAAAAAATGAAATATCCCATCTCTTCAAGAAACTGAAAATATTCTCGCCCGTTGCTCTTTGATTTTGACCCAATGTATTCCACACGGTATTCTACACTGCCCGGATTGCATTCTTCAAACTCATATAGCATTTTATCAACGGCAGTAAGGAGATAGCCCCGTTCAGCCATTTTGTTCAGCCATTTTTCCTGTTTCTGCAGCAGTAAGCCAAAGTAGCGATAACACTTTTTACTCATAATCTCCACCAATGATCCTTTCCGCCGTATTTACCAGAGAATGGAGCCGTTCCAACTCTGTTTTGGCAACCGCTTTTCCTTCTTCTGTAATTTCGTATTCTTTCTTTCGTCCGTCAGAAATTCCACAAGGCATGATCCAGCCTTTTTCCTGCAAGGTATTTAAAGCTCCATATAGTGTTCCTGCTCCTAAGATTAAGCGTCCTTTCGTTTCATTTTCTATAAACTGCATGATGGCATATCCATGTTTAGGGGTATACAGTGACAGCAAAATAAAAAATGTTACTTCTGTCAGGGCACCGCCTTTTGTATTGTCTCTCACATTGCCTCCTCCTTATTACGGTTACTGTAATAACTATATCACTAACCGTAATAAAAATCAATAATCAGAAACACAAACCTACATACTTGACAATACTTTTGATTGCTGGGACAATGAACATAAGATAAGCGGCGGTATCATTCGTGACACCGCCGCTTTCGCCCATTCCAGCCGCATGATCAGAGCTTCAAATTCAGAAAATAAGATTTTTTATCCAAAATAACTTTATATCCATCGCTTAATACTTTATGCGTTCCCTGATCCAGTGGTACACTGATCCACGACGGCTTCACAAGCCCGAATTCAACCTCCATTCCGCTTTGATACCACACACGGACAGAGGTACAGGCGCCATAATACTCCGTCTGGCGTTTCTTCATTTTCCCAAACAATTCTGTAAACTCCTGATTTTCCACCATCTCATCCCTGCACGGCGTGAGAATCACAAGGTCCAGGTCCGAAGTGTCCGTATTCGTACCTCTCGCATAAGAACCTACGATAATTACACTGTCAATTTTCCCGTTTTCTTCCGCCCATTGTTTCACTGCATCAATAAATTTTTCATACATACGCAAACACCTCTTCCAAAGTACCCTTCCTCGTTCCCTTTTTCACACCACAATCTTTTGACCCGAAAATGACATATCCAC
>PPYE01721880.1_pt1 | contig 10255 bp, 8 predicted proteins | sample 1559881 | NCBI WGS metagenome assembly PPYE01 (sample SAMN08240022, study PRJNA423297) | Human gut metagenome, whole genome shotgun sequencing project.
CTGCGCTTTTGGCTTGGCATCTGCCGCACCTCGCTCGCCGTATCGGCACTTAGAATTATGCGGTATTGCCTTATATTTTGTGTGGATTATGCGGGAACAAAAAACAGATTTTCAGGATTCTGTCTCTTTTTCTCTTTTGTTTACCTCTCTCTCGCTGGCTTCCACCATCGAGATCACGTTCAGCAGCACCAGCCGCACCACAGCGGGGTGCAGGCAGCTGTTGTTGATGGCGTTGATGACGGATTTTTGGAGTTCTTCAATTTTTGCGGTTGTGGTCATTTCATCACCCTTTCTGCCATCGGGGAGTCGGAATATTCCGGGCGCGGATAGCTTGTATCTTCGGTTCGCGTGCCGCCGCAGGCTGCCAGCGTAAGTGGGATGACCAATGCAAGCACCAACAGCAAAGCTAACGTGGCCAAAATCTGCATGAATTTCTGCATTAAATCTCCCTCCCGTTCACGCTCAAAGAACCGCATTCAATTCTGCCGGGGATTTCAAACTTGCTGGCATTGCAGTGGATGACCTTATCTACCTGGTCAATGGCAATGCCCACAAACTCGCTGGTGGCCCCGCCGGTGGAATAATCAAAGCTGGGGTCGCCGGTGGAGAACCAGCCTAAAAACGTGTAGCGGGAGTTATCGCCAATATAAGATTTGCCGTACCGGCTGCTTAACACACCGGTCAGGTTGTTTTCCCAGTACCAGCGGATGCGCCCCGTGTCAATGTCCACACGAGTGCCAGAATCTTTGCCCATACGAATCCAGGCATTGTCCAGGTCATAAGTGGTTGTGCGCGCCTTATTGTGAATCTGCCCGGTCGTAATGTTTCCGCCGTTGATGATTGTCTTGTCCTGGTTCCATGTGCTGAGGTCGGAAAATGTTACCACGCCGGATAGGTTGATCTGTGCGCTGGTGATCTCTGTTCCGCCTGCCGTCAGCTTGATGGTGCTGCTGGTTCCGCTTGTGCTGGCCGTCAGCTTAATTTCGCTCACCGTCTGCTTGATCTCGGTTTTGGTTTCGGTGGTAGTCAGGTAATCGCCGCTGCTGGCCGTCCAGGCGGTAGGGGCATTGCCCATCTGCACCATGGGGTGCATGATGGTCAGATCGTTGGCAACGGTGGCGTTATCGTCCGCGGTACTTATAAACAGACCGTCTGCATAGCCGTCCGCGGTCGCCGTGAACGCCGCCCAGCGCAGCTTCCAGCCGTTGTCCAGCTCAATGTCCTGCTTCGCATTTTTGAATGCATTGCCGTAATAACTTTTTGCGCCGCTGCTGTTCTTGGTCTCGAACTGCAAAAACAGGCTGTCCGTGCCAGAGTTGAGCTTGTACAGTACGCTGGCGCAGTAGGTCATGCCCTTGGCAATCACCAGCGTTTTGTCCGCACCAAAGTGGAAGCGGGTGTTCTGCGCCTTATTGGTCACGCGAACAGATTCACCCATAATGGTGTAACTGCCTTTTTTGCTTGCGGCGTTGCCGCCTGCATCCAGGGTCGCATTGTTCCAGTCGTCGGTGCCCGCAATAATATTGTTGCCGCCGGTGATCCGCTGCGTTACCGTCTGGGTAATGCTGTCGGCTTTCTGGTCAATCGCGGATACCGATTCTTTAACGGTTTTGAATTCCTGCTTTGTGCTGTCCAGGTCGTTGGAAATGGTTGTGGTGGTCTCTTCCAGACTGCTGACTTTGGTGCTGATGCTATCCGCCTTCTGGCTGATGCCGGAGACATCCTCTTTCAGGCTGTTCACCGTTGCGGTGGTGGCGTAATCCTGCAATTTACTGTCAACGGCATCATTGGCGGCGCTGATAGCGGTGTCCTTCACGTTGGCCGTTACCGTTTCAGTCACTGACTTGGTGACTTCGGTTTTGATCTCGTCAGCGGTCTGGGAAAACAGGCTTTTTGCGCTTTCCTGGGTCAGATAGTCACCGGAGCTGGCGTTCCACGCGGTCGGCGCGTTGCCGTATTGCAGCATGGGGTGAAGCAGCTCAAACTTATTGGTGCAGTTGCCATTGCTGTCGAAATCGGCTTTTTTCAAAACACCGTTTTGGCCGGGGGTCCATGTACCATACCGCAGCACCCAGCCGTCTGTCTGCTTAATTTCGAGCTGGTCAGCGGTTTTTATGTAGGCAATGTAATTTTGTCCGTCATCGCTCGTAAACGTAATGCCCAGCCGCAGCGCATCGGTGCCGGAAATGAGTTTGTACATAACGGACAGGCATAGGGTAACGCCTTTGGTGATATGGGCGCTAACAGCGTTGAACTTGAACCCGCGGCATGTGTTCGCATTGGTTATTGTTGCGCTGCCATCATCGCCATACACCACGCTACTGTCAATGCCGACATAGGTGGCGTTCTTGAAGCTCTCACTGCCCAGGATCAGGTTTCCGCCGCCGGTGATTTTGGTGTCTTTTTTCACCTCAGAGGAAAGCCCGTCCACCGTTGCTTTCAGGTCGGTGTACTTGCCAGTCAGGTCGCTGGCCTTTACTTCCAGGCCGTCCACGCTGGTCTTGATCTCCAGCATCTTGCCGGTCAGGTTCTTGTAGCTCTGGCTGTTCACGGCGCTGGAACTTTCCCGGCTGGCGCTGCCCACGCTCTCAAAGCTGGCTTTGCCGGAGGAGATTGTGGCGCTCATCAGGTAGGTGTCGAACTCCCGCCCGCGTGCGTCCTTAACGTGCACGATCTGCCCGCAGGCAAAGCCGGAACTGCTGGGCACCGATACTTTGCAGGGGGTGTAGGTCACGTTTTTCAGCACGTTGTACAGGTTTTGGACAACGGTTTTCAGGTTGGCTTCGGTGCCGGTTGTCAGCAGCAGGTTGCCCTGCACTGCATAGGTGTTGGTGGCAGTGGTGCTGTCAGGGTAGATGACCCCCACGTCACTGTCCGACTGCCGGATTTGGACTTTCTCAATGGCCTTGACCGTGTAGTCCTCGTAGCTCAGGCTGTCAGCATAATAAGCGGTGCTGTTGCTGGCACCGTCCGGGGTGATTTTAGCAGTGCTGCGCTTGTCTGTGTAGGTCAGGAATTGCAGCTTGCCGTCTGCATTCATGTGGGCGTAGCAGCCTGCCGCTTCCGCCGCCCAGGAGATGATCTGGCGGCAGGTCAGATCATCCGCGTAGAACGCCTGCACGCTGTAGCTGCCGTTGATGGGCAGGCTGCTGCTGGCAAGCGCGACCCCTGCCCGCTGGCAGGCCAGCTGAACCAGCTGCCAGATAGTTTTGGGGAACTGCGCCTGATTGGCGTGCAGCCAGCCGGAGAAGTCCGCATCCAGCTTGGACATGGTGTCATACGCCGTGACCTTGTAGCTGTTGCGCTTGGTGCGGGTGGGCTTTTCAGCATAGAAAACACCCACCTTGGTGCGGTTCCCGGCATCATCCTGCCGGTAATAGGTCAGGGCGTCCCCGGCAGTAATTTGCAGGCTGCCGCCCGGATCCGCCCAGATTTCGGCTTCAATGTAGTCCGAAAACGCAGAGCCGATGGTGAACTCCTGCCCGGCGTTCACCGCAGCGTGCAGGGTAAGAGCTTTAAGGGTGCTGCCAGCCTCTCCGCCTTTCAGCTCAGTGCCGTTTGGCAGCCGCAAAACGGAATAGTACATAATTCACCTCCGGTCAGCATTCGATAATGTTAAACTTCAAATTCTTCCACTGTTTCGTCTTGGCGTTATGCCAGGCGATGCCGTATTTGCTGCAGTAGCAGGTAGTGGTTTCGGTCTCGGTGGAAGAGCCGGCTTTGGGATGGGTGAACTGAAACGTTGCCTTGCCTGCAAACAGCCCGATGGTGTACTTGTACTCGTCATCCGTCAGGCAGCTGTAGGCGATGGGCCAGGTGGCAACCTTTTCCCGCACCACTTCGCGGTGCATGTACCCGGCTTCGTCGCGCCCGGAATCGCTGGAATCCAGGTCGGAATAGCTCGGTTCAATGTCGCAGTCCGGTGCGTACAGGGATTTGCCATCGATCTGGAACAGATTGGTCAGGGTCACGTCACACACCTCCTGTGGCAGTCAGCTGTTTGCGCTGCCAGCGCTGTACGGCGCGGCCTACGTCCTCGTCGGTCAGCTCAATGCCGTACACGGCGGAGAGGATCTCCCGCAGCACGGAAACCACGGCTTCAAAGCCCGCCATCTGGCCCGCCTGCAAATCTTCCATGACTTCGGCCACAGCCTGCTTGATGGTGTCCAGCGGAGCTTCTACGTTGGTGCCGTGGCTCTGGTCGCCCAGCACGGCGAGGAACTCCCGGTTCGCCGGGATGACCGCGCCTTGTGCCAGGTAGGGAATTTGCGGGGCAGTCAGGGTGCTGATATGAAACCCAACATGCCCGCCGCCGAATATGTCCGGCAGGTCGAACGACAACCCGTTCAGCGCGTTGATGACCGTGTTGATGCCGGTGACAACGGCGGAGATCATCCGATTGATGAAGCCGATGATGCCATTGACGGCGGTTTTGATGGCGTTCGTCATCTTATCCCAGACGGTGTTGACTGTGTTGCCGATGGCCTGCCAGGCAGCATCCCAGTTGCCGCGGAACACGGCGCTTAAAAAGTCCGTCAGCCCGCGCAGCACAACAACGGCCAGATCGATGGCATCCGCAATAGCCCCAACGGCCACGCCAACAACGTCCGCAATGGCGTTGAATACCTCAGCAAACGCGGGGCCGAATGTGGCGATGATCCACTTGGCCACCGGGGCCAGCAGGTTGTTCCACAGGTCCAGCAGGCAGTTGGCAACGCTTGCTACCAGCAAAAGAATGTCGTCCCACAGGGGCTTGAGGTGGGAGGACCAGAGGGTAGACAAAATCTGCATCAGGTTAGTAAGGATCGGCTGCAAAACGTTCTGCCACAGGGTGGTAAAAATGCCTTGCAGGTTTTCCAGCGCCAGGGCGGCACTCTGGGCAATGGGCTGGCCGTACTCGGCCCAGGTCAGCTGAACGCCGCCCAAAAGATCCTGCCAAACGGTCAGGGCAGCGGTTTTCATCTGCTGCCAGGCTGCATCCCACAGCACGGCGGCGGGGGCAAGCACAGCCTGTAATGTGGCCCAGAAATTTTGCAGCTGCTGGTTTAATAGAGCCGGCGGGCTTGACTGTGGCGGTTCGGCATCTGCGGCTTTGATTGTTGCAGCGCTGCTGCTTTTGCGGGTGGTGGAAGCCGCCGCAGCTCCGGCACTTTCGGCAAGGGAAGCCTGCAGCCGGTCCAGTTCATCAAATTCCGCAACGCTGCGTTTGGCGGCCTTGGCTGCTTTGGTGGTGCCACTGGCAAGTTTGGCCTGGGCTTTGGCGGCTTTGTTGGCGCTGACTGCTGCTGCTGCGGTCTGCTGCTCAAACTTTGCCACCGGCACGGCGGAGAACGCAGCGTTTACACTGCGGCTTATTTTTTTCAGGGCAATGCGCAGGCTGTTCAGCGGCTGCTGCGCGGTGTGGGTAGTTGTTTGTGTAGACAGGGCAACCTGAAGGCTGCCTGCATAGGATTTTGGCAAAAGCATCTACCTCCTTATGGGGACTTAATTGGCCAACAGGCGCTGCAGCCGCTGGCGTTCCGCTATCTCTGCCGGATTCAGGCGGGGGCGCAGGTCAACCATGGCTTTGTTTTTGCGGTAGTAGTCCTGTTCCCACGGCTGCAATTTTTGGCCGTGGCGCAGCTTGCTGCGCACCCGCAGCAGGGTAGCCAGCTGGCCGTCCCCAATGCTGTTGAACCAGGCCATAAAGGTCCACCAGTGCAGATAAGGCAGGGCGCGCACTTCGCACCCGGCGGCTTTGTTGATGTCGGCGGCAATCAGCGGGGCGTCCTGTTCCCAGTCCAACAGCGGCGGGGCAGGGGAGCGGGGCAGCGTTTGCCCGCAGTTCAAAAAATCTGCCAGCTTCTGCATGGCCTCGGGATAGTCGCTGCGCGGCAGATCGCCCTCATAAAATAGGGCCAGGGCCACCCGCCAGCGGATGAATTCCGGCTCGCTGGCGTCGTTCAACCGATGCAGAATATCCAGAATATCGCGGTAATCCGAATGAATCGGATATGCTTTTCCGCCAACCTCCAGCCGGGTGGGCAGCCGCCAGCTGCTCATACCTGCACCCCGCGCGCGGCGCGCGCTGCCTGGGCCTGCTGCACGGCCAGCGTGGCTTTGGCATCCGCGCACTGGCGGGCACCGGCTTCCAGAATGGGCTGCAATGCCGCAAACAGATTGGTGATGACCCGCTCGCCGTTGCCGGCAACCGCCAGCAGATTGGTGCCGCCCAGCATGGCGTCAAAATCATTGCCGGGGCCAAATACTTCCGCCAGCAGCCCCTTGGCGCGCTGATCCGCCTGGGCCAGCAGCTGTATGGCATCGGTCCCAGTGGGGCTTTGCGCCTGCACCTGCTGTTCCAGCTCTTGCAGCTGATTTTGCAGGGTGCAAAAACGGCTGTAAACATTGGGGTCGCTGGGGTTAAAGCGCAGCACTCCGCCGCCGTGCTCCGGCCCGCCATTGACCGCGTATTCGCGCAGGCCGGTATCAATCGTAAGTTGTTCCATAAAGCCTCCTTCAATGTAACAGAAATCTGTAATCACGATAGCTAAAAAATGGTGAAGCGCTGCTGCACACTTCACGAAGAAAAAAGGTGAACAAGAGAATTTTGGTGTACCCTCTGCCAAGGGAACGCCAAACAAAACTTACAGCGGAAATACCGGAATCCTAGGGTGTATCTGAAAAGTCAAAAATAGCGAAAAACCCATCATTCCAGTATTCTGTAAAATTCTGGACCTTGTGGCTATCATAACGCAATATTACAGAAATGTCAACAATAAAATTCAGAAAACCGAAATTGCGATGGAATACCGGTACCGTAATACTCCACAAAAGCCCGCAAACATAAAAACTCTCCGCCGCACAGTGCAATGTTGTGGGCGGAGGGAGAGCCGTGTTTAGAGTGATTTGCTGCGTTAGAGCGCGGCAGCAAAACAAAAATGATGCAGACAAAAGTAAACGAGAGGAGATAAGCAGACCGGAAACATTCGGCACAACACAACAAAAAAGCTCCAGCGCCTTCTACCCTTATGGCGCTGGAGCGAACTTACTTGATTGGAGTCATAGCCTCATACCCGATTGTATTATTTTTCGGACCGTTTGCACATTTTCATGGCAACCTCATCCTTTAACTTTGATCGAATGTTTTTAAACCTGGTTTTCTTTGTTTTGCAAATCGGAAACGGGTTTCATTCGCTGTTGTTCGATGATTTTGCGTTTGCTTGAAATTTCTGATTCCCTTTGGTTCGTTATTTGCTGCCTGGAAACATTTTGCAAGGAAAACGATTCTTGGTGCATCTGTGGAACGGGGAAGTGAACTTCAATAATTTTGTGCAGGGTACCTGAATTTGATGCCAGAGGTTGATTCCTCTTTGCTCTAGTACATCGGAGTTTCTCCTTTTGGGGGCGGTGCGCTTGCACCAGCCAGATCAGGTGAAGCATTATTTGTTCGGCGGAGTTAGATCTTTCATAACAATCACCGGTGATTCTGGATTTCTATTTACGCTTTTGCGTACCAGGTTTTGAACCTGTAATTTTCTATTTAGAATCCTGTCGTCAGTTCTTCATCTAATCTATGTAAACGCGGGGAACTCTTTCTGACGGGATTTCCTGAGCACTGCATTTTAAGCAAGCTACGAACCTTGCATCTTAACTTTTATATCTTTTACAGGTAATGACCTGCGGCTGTTAATGAGGTTCGTTTGCTTTCAGCAGGCCCAGGCCCGCCGGTGATGAATGGGATCTTTGAAATTAGCCATTGGACTTGAGCCTCCTTTCTTACGAATCCTGCCGGCTTTGCCATCTTACTTTCAAGTCCTTCGGTAGCCTCCCGGTCCCTGCTTTCCCGGAGTTCTTCAAGTGTTCCCATTTAGACCTCTTACTGGAAGCCTTTGCGAAATCTGCTTGAAGCTGTCGGGAAAACCGCCGTGCCTTGTTCCGATGCTATTGAAAGTGGCTTTTGCTTGGAGCTTTTAGCTCCTTATCTCCGGCTGTTTTCTTTCTGTGACTATACTATACAATACCCTAAGGAATTTGTCTATTCGCAGATATCCCAAACAAAATATGAATTATTCGTGCATGTTATGGATAGATATTGCCTTGACGAATGTGGTATAATAAATATGTTGGGTGTGCAAAAGCGTGGGCCTGTCGGTTGGCAGGCCCACGCTTTTTAGTTTGTATTGAAGAATCGTTAAAGTAATAGAGAAAAGAAGCTAAGGCAACACCGCACAATTCCCGCCTGACGGCTTAAGCACCGCTCCGGCGGCTGCGGCACTTAGAATTATGCGGTATTGCCCTAACTAATTCACATGCTCTCCGGCACCGTAACCTTGAACATGGTCAGCACGTTGCGGATCACGCTGCGCACGGCCAGGCACAGGGCCATGCGGCACTGGCGAACGGCAGGGTCAGCTTCCAGAATGCGGCAGGCATTGTAGAAGCGGTGGAACGCCGTGGCAATGTCGATAACATAACGGGTAATGCGGGCCGGGTCATACTTTTCTGCTGCGGCAGCAATCTCAGCCGGGAAAGCGGAAAGCAGACGCAGCAGAGCCTGCTCGCTGGGGTCAGTCAGCAGGCTGGCATCCAGGGCATCGGCACCCTCAAAGGTGACACCGGCGGCTTCCAGCTTTTTCAGCACGGAGCAGATGCGGGCGTGGGCGTACTGGACATAGTAGACCGGGTTTTCGCTGTCGTTGCGCACAGCCAGGTCAAGGTCGAAATCCAGAGTGGAGGAGCTTTCGCGCTGGTTGAAGAAGAAACGTGCGGAATCAATGGGCACTTCGTCCAGCAGGTCGGTCAGGGTGATGGCCTTGCCGGTACGCTTGCTCATACGCACCGGTTTGCCGTCGCGCATCAGGTTGACCATCTGCATCAGCACAACATCCAACTTGGTGCCGTCCAGGCCAACGGCGTCCATGGCACCCTTCATGCGGGCTACATGGCCGTGATGGTCGGCACCCCAAATGTCGATGGCACGGTCAAAACCGCGCACGGCCAGCTTGTTGTAATGGTAGGCGATGTCGGCGGCAAAATAGGTGGGAATGCCGTTGGCGCGTACCAGAACTTCGTCTTTGGCTTCCTCTTCGCCGTCGGCGTTTTCGTCCTTCTTGCGGTTTACAACGCCGTACTTGGAAGCATACTGGGCGCTGCGGTACATGATGGCACCGTCCTCGGCCTTGTAGCAGGCACCCTTGTCCATCAAGATTTTGATGACATCATCCACAGCGCCGCTCTTGTGCAGGTCGCTTTCGTGGAACCAGACATCATAGGTGATGCGGTACTTGCCCAGGTCGCGCTGCAGCCCGGCAATGTTCTTGGGCAGGGCATCGGCAATCAGGGCATCTTTCAGCTCTTCAAAGTCCTTATCGACATAGGAATCGCCGTGAATTTCGGCAAACTCTTTGGCGCGAGCAATAATGTCAGCGCCCTGGTAGCATTCTTCCGGCAGGGGAACGGCTTCTTCGCCTTTGTACAGCTGCAGGTAGCGGATGGCCAGGCTCTTGCCGAACTTCTGGATCTGGTTGCCTGCATCGTTGATGTAGAACTCGCGGGTCACATCATAACCGGCCCAGTCCAGGCAGGCAGCCAGGCAGTCGCCCAGAGCACCGCCGCGGGCGTTGCCCATGTGCATGGGGCCGGTGGGGTTGGCAGAAACAAATTCAACGTTGTAGCGCTTGCCTGCACCGCCGTCCGTGCGGCCGTATTCCGGCTCAGTGGCAGCAGCCTGCAGCACGCTGGTAAACCAGTGGGCACCCAGGAACAGGTTGATGAAGCCGGGGCCTGCGATCTCTACACGGTCGAACAGGCTGCCCTCCAGGTTCAGGTGGTCCACAATGGCCTGTGCAATCTGGCGCGGAGCCTTGTGGAACGCACGGGCACCGGCCATGGCGGCGTTGGATGCAATATCGCCGTTTTTGACATCGGCGGGAATCTCAACAATAAATTCCGGCAGCGGGGCTTCCGGAAGGGAACCGTCCGCCACAGCAGCATTCAGCGCGCCGGTCAGCAGCTCACGCGCCGTATCCAGCGCAGCCTTGCGGGGGTTATAGTATTTGTAATTCACGTTGTACCTCCAGTTTGGAAGTTAGGAGGGAGGAGTTAGGAGTTAGGAGTTTAAGGTGCGGCCTGCGCCGCAATTTTGAAAAACAGCTGCACAGCTGATCGTTAAGGCAATACCGCATAATTCTAAGCGCCGATACGGCGAGCGAGGTGCGGCAGATGCTAAGCCAAAAGCGCAGATAATACTTTGTGTATTATCGAGCATTTTGGC
>PPYE01233969.1_pt1 | contig 10253 bp, 10 predicted proteins | sample 1559881 | NCBI WGS metagenome assembly PPYE01 (sample SAMN08240022, study PRJNA423297) | Human gut metagenome, whole genome shotgun sequencing project.
ATAGAAAAGTATGTTGCAATATATAAATTTTTACCAAACTTTTTTGATGTCAGAATTTGAGCAGTAATACAAATTATTATTATGGACGCATTATTAGATAAAATATCATTAAGAGAGACTTTTAAATCATTTTTGCCTGCTTTTTATTTAATTCTATTTATTATCCCGTTAATAAAACAAATAAATTTATGTGAATTCGCTTGGGATAAATCACTGGATATATATAGTATTTCTTTATTGGTAATTTTTACAGCTTCATTTGGAATTCTAATAAGTTCGATTGATATGCCAAAGCATTTTTATTTATTCAAAAAGATATTGCCTACGACAACTTTAATAGATGAACTGCAGTATATAAATAAATCTAATATATATAACAGCTACTTTGACTTTTACAATAATGATATATCTTCTGAAAATAAGAGTATAACTGAAAAGTATACTAATTATTATCATTACTGTTTCAATATGGTAATAATTTCCTTACTTCTGCTAGTACTATATCTTTGGAAGGATAATAATTCATTTTTTCAAAGTTATGCATTTCCTATTTCAATAATTCTGATTATTTCTATAATTGGAGTATTCGCACTACTTTATGGAAAAGGAAAAATCAAAAATAGATTTGATAGATTGCTTGAAATGTACAAAGAATCTAATTACTATAATCAGTTAAGAAGAGAATAAAGTTGCAACTGCGATTTAATGGTCAATAACGCTATATAATACTTGGTCGAATTTCAAATTATTGCTATCTTTGCTCTTAGTATTCTTCATGAGCAAACTACCGCAAAAGCACGTGGCAAATTAGTGGGATAATTCATGGGATATGCTTGAAGCTAAAAATATAAAATTTTAAATATCAGCGTGGTAACTCTACAAAGAGAATCCTAGGCGGATCACTGAAAACAAAAGAAAAATCAAGCAAATCCCTGATAATCAAGCATTATCGGGGATTTCTTTTTTCAGACAGGTAGCAGAAAATAGCCGTTTCAAGCATATTATCGGTGGATAAAATCAAAATTAAAACTTGCAGCAATCTGATTTTCAAAATATTACAAAAAACAACAACAGTACCTTTTAGGTATTTTCCAATCTCACCGGAACTCTAAACAAATTGCACGAAAATCAACAAAAAGATTTCAGTATCCATAAAGGAAATAGAGAAACTGATCTCCGAAAAGGAAACAGTAGTGGAATATCCTCTTTTCAGTCCGGACAAATAGCAGTTCTTATAGACGAGCTTTACCACAACTTATGTGATAGACCTCAGCCTACGGAGAAAATACCGCAAAGAATAACAAATGTGAAGGAGGAGTTGAGACAGCCTATTCAAGAACCGGACAATCGGCTACATCTGTATTCCAAAGGAGTAAGTCCGAACTTTCGCTTGAAAGCAGTAGAGAAATGAGCATGATATTCATAACCGACACACGCCCCAATCTCCTGTATCGTCTTACTACTGTCCAATAGATAGCGACAAGCCATCTTCATGCGATACTCAAAGATGTGACCAAATACGGTTGTACCAAATACTGTCTTAAATCCTCGCTTAAGCGTACATTCATTGGTACCCACCCGCAATGCCAGCTGGTGAAGTGACGGAGGATTTAGATATTCCTGCTCAATAATGGCCCTAGCATGATGAATTTTATCACATGTTATCCCGATAGTACATGAGCAATGAAGATAATTTTCTTCTTCCTGCCCGGCCAAAAAAAGTGAAAGGATCTCCCGTATCTTAGCATCTGCATACATAGATGCCATATTGCCATTGAGTTGTGAAAGTCTGATATCGTGCAACGCTTTATAAACACCCGGACCAAACGGACGATTTTTCCGGTACGCCCTGTACTGACCATTACAAAGGACGGTTTCAAAATCTTTACCGCCCAGCAAATCGGGATAGTGTATGGCAAGTTCACGGAGATAATCATGTGACAGCATGATTTCCATCATATGGAATGGCGTGTTTTTAGGAAAGTGAACACAAGAGTCTACCCCGTCACATTTTAACAAATTGGCATCTCCTTTATTCCACTCCTCACTTCGGATTACAGAGTTATAACAACAGGTAGCATGTCCTGCAAAAGTGGCACAAAACCAAACGGCATGATAGTCGTCAGCCCGAGTATATATTTTAATAGGTTCTTCACTGGATATATGTTGATCCATAATCGAAAACAACGGAGTAGATATCTCTTCAAATGTCGCTTTCAAATACGTATTGTCAATCCGGTAGTTATTTTTTTCCGTCCGTTTTCCTTTTACGATGTTCGGCATGGGCCATTCCAACACCATTTCACACAAATCATGTTTCATTAACCGAGTAACCATCATTATTCCTTTAAGTTAAAGTCAAGTTCCTTTTCGCGTAAGCAGTAAAAGCCGATAAGGCTCTACTTTTGTCCCCAATTGGAGAACTGATACAAAATTACGATAACCCATACATCGGTACAATCCCCATTAATAGGTAAATTACAGTAAATCATAAACATCAACCCAAAACATAAAAACTAAATATGAAAGTAAATTTATCCGGAGTTCCCGAAACTCTGTTTATCACCTTACGGGTACAGGCTGCCGAAACCGCCAAGCCTAACAGTAGCACCAGGGCCCCTTATACCATTGAAGTTCGACCGACATTTATCGAAATAAGGAGAGAAAGCCATGAAATATAGGATACTTGTTTTAACCGCCATCCTGTTTACCGCATGCAACTTACTTCATGCACAAGTGCAGACAGGAAAATTAAGCGGAGTCATCATAGATGCCAATAATGAAGAAACACTGGTGGGGGCCAATATATACGTAGAGTCACTGAAAAAAGGGACTTCCACCGATAAGAACGGTGAATTTTCAATAGAAGTCCCTACGGGACACTATCGAATTGTTATCTCCTATATGGGATATCGTACCCGACAAGAAGAGGTCAGAATCTCCGAATTGAAAACCAAGAAGTTAGTGATTCGTCTAGAACCGGAAACTCAGTCGTTGGGTGAAGTTGTCGTCACAGCCAAAAGCGAAGCCCGCCAACTGCGCGAACAGGCTATGCCCATGTCAGTGATAAGTATGCAACAGTTGCAGGGAACAGTCAATAATGTTCAGGATGTTCTGTCGAAAACGGTAGGTGTAACTATCCGCAACACAGGAGGGGTAGGCAGTTCATCCCGTGTTTCCGTACGTGGGTTAGAGGGAAAACGCATCGGCTTTTTCATAGACGGTAGCCCGATGAATGACAATTCAGACTTCATCGATATCAATGACATACCGGTAGACATGATCGACCGAATCGAAATCTACAAAGGAGTGGTACCGGCCAGGTTTGGCGGCTCTTCTGTGGGGGGAGCCGTAAATATTGTCATCAGAGAGTATCCGCCTAAATACCTCGATGCCAGTTACAGTATCGAAAGTTTTAACACACACAAACTTTCGTTAGTAACCAAACGCAACATCGCTACCAAAGGATTAGAATTCGGAGGCGGAGGATTTTATACTTACTCTGACAATAACTACAAGATGGAATCTCCTTTTGAAGAAGGGCTTATCATTAAGCGCAACCATGACAAATTCAAGAAACTGGCTGTTGCAGGTAGCCTGAAGGCTCGTAAATGGTGGTTCGATTTGGTAGAGTTCGAACCTGTCTTTATACACACTTTCAAAGAGATACAAGGTATTGAATATAATATTGAGAAAGCCCACACTTACTCAGACGCCTTCATTTTCGCCAACAAACTGGAAAAAGAAAACTTCCTGACAGAAGGGCTCGATATGGAATCGAATCTGGCCTATGCCTACACGGTATTCCACATGGTGGATACCGCTGCTTACCGATACAACTGGGACGGTACGACTTATCCTGCTGTATCCGAATATGGAGGAGAGATAGGCAAATGGGCCTCGAATGCCAGAAACGAGAAACACACCATCACCCACAAGTTGCATCTGAACTATGTGATCAATAATAATCATTCTATCAACTTGAACTCACTGTTCAGTTTCGCATCCGGACACCCGAAAGATGACCTGAAAAATAAAGTTGTTGGTTATAAAACCAATTTCAGAAGTACGATGGCAAGCTGGATTGCCGGACTGGGATACGATTTCCGCACCGACAATGATATCTTCCTGAATTCGCTCAACGTGAAATATTATATGTATGGTATGAATACTCACATGAGCAGTATCATGTCTTCGGAAGCCGAGAAAGTGGATATGTTGAAACGGGATTTTGGCATCAGCAACGCTCTACGCTATAGATTTACTCCGGATTTCATGGGTAAACTCTCGGTAGGATATGACGTACGCCTGCCGGCCGAAAGCGAACTTTTGGGTGACGGATATACAGTCGCCCCTTCCGGAAACCTGCTTCCTGAACGCAATACAAGCGTAAACCTGGGTTTTCTTTTAGACCGCACCGGAAAGGATGCCAGCAACTTACAGGTAGAAGTAAATACCTTCTATGGATATCTTGAGAATATGATCCGGTTTACAGGAGGATATCTCCAGTCTCAATATCAAAACTTCGGAAAAATGCGTACCCTTGGAGTTGAAGTAGAGGTCAAGGCGGACTTGACTCATTGGCTTTACGGCTACTGCAACATGACCTACCAGGACTTACGGGATGTGCGGAAATTTGAACCGAATACCCATATAACCAACCCGACCAAAGGTAGTCGGATGCCTAACATTCCCTACCTTCTGGCAAATGCCGGACTAGAATATCATAAAGAGAATCTGTTCGGAGGCAAGGGACAGAACACCCGTATCTTTACAGACGGTTCTTTTGTTGAAGAATATTTCTACGATTTTGAACAAAGCCGGTTTCAGGAACGGAGAATTCCACGCACCTTCTCGGCCAATATCGGAATAGAACACAGCTTTATGAACGGACGGTTCATCATTTCGGCACGAATGAATAATCTGACTGATGCCCGAATGATGTCTGAGTTCAATCGTCCCCTACCCGGACGTAACTGGGGAGTAAGGTTAAGATATGTATTGAAATGAAACAAGATTATTTATTTTAAAAACCCAAAAACTATGAAGATTAGAAATTTGATGCTGGCACTTGCCGGCACTGCACTCGTATTTTCTGCATGCGAAAAAGATCCGAACCCTAAAGTCCCGACCACCGATGCCAACATCGCTCTGGCAACCATCCTGCCCAATCCCGACGGAATGACAGGAGCAGCTTACCTGCAACTGATCCGTGACGAGTTTCCACAAAATACAAATAACAACAACGGAATTCCCATTCCGTACGGAGGATCATACCCGATTATCGAAGGGAACGATATTTTCGTTTTTCCGGGATACATGGGCGATAGCAAGAACGAGTTAGTGAAATATACACGGAACAACGGGCAGCTGTCAAGAACGGGAACAATGAAATTGCCACCCAACTCTTCCGCCACCAATATCGTTTTTGCGTCCACCGGCAAAGCTTATCTATCCATGGCAGGATTAGGCAAGATCGCTATCTTCGATCCCACTACCATGACACAGCAAGGAGAGATAGACCTGACTTCATTAGGAGTATCCGACAGCAATCCGGATCCATCCGCCATGTTACTGCGCGACGGACTCCTATTCGTAGGCCTCAGCCAGATGGTGGGTGGATGGATTCCCCCACAGGATCGCCCGTACAGCGACATTGCCATCATTGACACCCAAACGGATAAGTTGCTGAAAATGATAACAGACAAGACCAGCGGCATCTCTATGCCAACCCGCCCAATCGACCGCTATTCCATCTTCATGGACGAGAAGAAAGACATCTACATTTCGTGTATGGGAGGCTTTGGTATGGTCAAAGGGCATAATGCCGGAGTTCTGCGTATCAAAGCCGGAGAAACGGAGTTCGACCCGACTTATCAATGGACAATCACAGGAGCCGCCATCAGCGGAGAAGAAAAGACTGCCGGATTTATCTCCGCCATCCGGTATGTAGGTAATGGAAAAGCGTATGCTTACATCAATATGCCGGGTTACTACAAACCGGGAGAACAAGGACACACAGCCATCGCCGATCTTGCAGTGGAAATAGATCTGTACAATAAAACCCTGAAAAAAGTGCAAGGACTTGACTTGTCCAACGGTTTCGGGGTTATGCTTTCCCTTTATAAAGGGAGTATGTTGATAGGTAACTCATCGGCTAAAGCAAAAGGTATCTACTCACTGGATATACAGACAGGTGAAGTGTCTAAAGAACCGATACTGACCACGGTAGGCAATCCGATATTATGTTACTATTTTGAAAAATAAGGATAGTCACCTTTGGATGATTTTAAGAAAGAAGTGCTCTTGCAGGATACACAGAGTTACCGTATCTTTGCAGCCGTTTTAAAAAAAGAATAATTATGGAACTTCCTGAAGATCCGATGATGCTGTTTAGCGTCATCAACATGAAACTTCGCGATTGCTATGCATCGCTCGACGAACTCTGTGAAGATATGAATATCAGCAAGGACATACTGATCGGAAAACTGGAATCGATCGGGTTCGAATACAATGCCGAACAAAATAAGTTCTGGTAAATGTGCCATATACCTGAAATCGCCACAGATTGAAAGTATGTCGAAACTCGCACTCATCACAGCTTACACGGATTTATACTAATAAATATCATTAGCTATCAATAGGTTAAATTCGTTCTGTGGAACTCTGTGTTACTCTGCAATGAGTTTCGGCACACTCCCAATCTATGGCGAAAAGGTTATCCCCGCCTTTTATTATTTATTGGTGAAACGGAACCAATTAAAATCGGCATATCCGTCTTCTCCCGCTTTCTCCTTACTAAAATTGAATAAGGCAAAACGATTGGCAGTCCAGACCAGCCCAAGCCCTATACTAAGTTCATTGCCGATGGGAAGGAAATACTTGCCATCGGTAATGTAATAGAAGAAACCGCTTCCAAATCACGCAATACATGGTCCACATTCACTTTGCTGGTAGATAGAGTAAACCTGTTATTCAATAGGGTGGAATCACGCACCACAAAATGAACATCATACTGCCGTTCCATGACCTTTATAATATCTCTCAGCGGAGTAAGATAAAAATTCAGGCTATTGGAACGCCAGGATGAGATCTGGCTCATATCATCCGGTTTGGTTATCTGGCAAATTCCGGATGTCCGGTTGTATTCGGCACTTTCACCCGGTACGAGAGGATATTCCTTGTTCTTGGTATCTTTCAACAGCACGCCTCCTTCTTCCAAGGTGACCCATACATTGGGTTCTGACGGATATGCCTTTACATTAAATTTAGTTCCGGTGACCTTTACTTCAACACCTTTCAAATCGACGATAAACGGACGCTTCTTATCCTTAGCGACCACAAAAAAACCTTCTCCCCATAACTCCACACTCCGACTGAACAGACCGAACTTCTTGGGATACCGCAAACGGGTATCCGAATTCAACTGTATAACTGTTCCATCTTGCAGAACAACCTGCATTTGCTCTCCGCAAGGAACCTTTAACTCAGCATATTCTGTGGCAGAAAAGACTCCGGTTCTGTCAGCCAGAAACCAAAGAGATATACTAAGGAATAAAAAAGGAATCAATACCGCTGCCGCTATCAGTCCGCGACGATAAGAAACTATTTTTTTCTCAGGTTTTATTTGCCCGATGAAGCGTTCCCGCATCCGTTCTTCCGGCACCGGATGGTCTAACCATTCCCGGGCTCGTTCTTCGGTGAGCCGTGCAGACTCGCTCTTCAAACGCCCCGACAAATATTCGCTACCCTCTTCTGTAGCAAACCATTCCGCAACCAATCCCGCTTCTTCCACAGAAGCTTCCTTATTGAGCACTTTATCTATAATCGCATCATCTATTTTCATTTCGACTTTTCTTTATCTAATAATAAAAACACTTCATCAACTTAAAAGTATGAGTTGCTGCTCACTCTAAAAAATGAATCCACAATACATGAAGTAATACAATTAACGATTCAATTTCCGCACGGAGTATCTTAATGGCCTGAGTATAATGGGACTTTACGGTAGGCACCGTGATATGCATCTCGTCCGCTATTTCCTGGTTAGAAAGTTCTTTTTCTATTTTCAGGCGGCATATTTTCTGTTTTTGAGGAGGTAGTTTACCGATGGCAGTCCGAAAATGTTCCCTGAAATCTTTATCTTCAAAATTCTTCAGGAAACTGTCGTCCGCTTCTTCGTTCCGTTGAGCCATCTCGTAATGCTTTTCAAAGACAATCTGCCGATGTCTCAACTCGTTCATAATGTAGTTTTTCAGGATGGTGAACAACAGGCTTCTGATGCCGGATTGAAATTCAAAATTGGAACGTTGCTCCCGCAATTTCATAAAAGTATATTGCACTGCGTCTTCAGCCTCTTCACCCGATTTAAAATACCGATAAGCCAGCGCATACAACAAGCGGTTATACCGTTCGAAAACAGTAACAAAAGCGTGCTCGCTGCCTTTACGGAATTCAGCATACAGTTTCTGGTCAAAATCTAAAAAATGATTTATTATCGAATATTTCTCACTTGGTGATCTAAGGTCCTGCTTTTAGAAGTGGCAAAGATAAGAAAAAACAGTTTGAACCTTATCCTCTTTGAGAATGTTTTAACTGTAGAATCTTAAAACAATAACGGTTATGGAGAAATATCTTATTCACAGTAATGAGCTGCACCTGATCGATCAAGAAAGAATCCACCAGGCAGTAGAGCAGATGGTAGAGTCATTGGATATGGCCGCCGGATCTACATTCAGTTTTGACCTTTACAAAGTGGTGGAAACCTATTTCAAGGATCTGGATAAACGGAGAGAGATAAACCATCTGTTAGGCATCACAGACAACACGTATGATCCTACAGAAGATTTCGGAGTGTGTTAATTGGTTAAATATAAATTTGCAAAAAGAGGTTGTGTCAAAAATGCTGGCATAACCTTTTTTTACGTTTTACAGTCCTGCTATATTTTCTTTTGGCTATGCCGCTTTTTTCTCATTCATTTGGTAACAAGTTGCTATATTTCCGTTGTATCGGGTTATAAATAGCCCCATAAATATATATTTAGCAAGTGTAATAAGTCTTTCTCCTGCTTTTCGCATTTTTGCACACATCTTTTTGATATTAAACGCTATGGCAAAGAAAGCAAAGTCCATTGTCACCTTGTCTTCTCCCACATGCCGGAACCTTCTGTATGCCATGTTGTATTTCATCTGTCCGAAAACGGCTTCCGGTTCTATGCACCGCCTGCCTCTATGCCTGACTCCTTCTTCTGAGAGCAACCTTTCCCGGGCCTGCCGTTTGTATTGGTTTAACCGGTGGTTGACTTCTATAATACGGTTCCCCTGTGCTTTAAAACAACTGCCACGTAAAGGACACCCTCCGCATCTTTGTGCCTTATACCGGACACTTTCGGTGATGTATCCGCTCGCCGTTTTGTCACGTTTGGTTCCTATGCGGTTCATATGTTGCCCCATCGGACAAACGTAATAATCCCCCCCGCATTGTAATGGAGACTTTCCGCATGGAACGGGTTGGGGGTATAACGGGAACGCTGCTCCTTATGGAAGAGTTGTACTTGACAAAGCCTTCTATCCCGTTCTCCTGCATGAACCGGTAATTTTCTTCCGAACCGTAACCGGAGTCTGCCACACCGATACCCGGTAAGCGGTTATAGCGGTGCCGGAAAAAGTCGAAGAAAGGGATTAGGGTCAACGTATCCGGTAGGGTTAGGAAACAACCGGAAGTCTATGATGAATTGGTTTTCAGTACCTGTTTTAAATTATACTCGGGCTTGGGAAAGTCTGGACTTTGCGCATAAAAAAGGTTGTGCCAACGTTTTGACACCTCATGGAATAGTGTTGCTTTATAAGCAGATATGACCTGGAAAACATGTAATTTACCCTAATAGTATATATTGGTTTTCAACAGCCTCCCACTGCAAAATTTCTGTGCATCTTTTGCAGTGGCGCTGCAAACAATATGCAGCAACTTTGCAGTAAACACACATGTAGTTGCATCAAAAAAAACTCATCTGGAAAAAAAGAACAGGTCCATTAGCAATACTATTTGATGTTATTTGATAAGAATTTCTCAAATTCTCAAATAATTTATAACTTTACCGCCCAATTATTGTCAATCTCTACTAAAAAGAATGATTTTATCCTTTGTACCGATATGATTGCAGACGACATTTTATTGTTCCTCAAATCCGCAACCTATAGGGTTTAGTGGGATTTTGCTTGCAAAGCGACAAAATTCATTTTATTGTACATAT
>PPYE01682416.1_pt1 | contig 10253 bp, 9 predicted proteins | sample 1559881 | NCBI WGS metagenome assembly PPYE01 (sample SAMN08240022, study PRJNA423297) | Human gut metagenome, whole genome shotgun sequencing project.
CGCAGTTCTCCGTAAACCTCGTGACGCACAATCACATCCAGCACAACGCCGCCGAAATCCACAATTGTATTCAGCTCGTCCTGCATCTGCTCATCCGTGTGATTCACCTCAAAGACCCGCGTCTCTCTTACCGGGCTGCTGCAGATGTAGCCGCGGTTTGTCGCAATCACATCGTATCCGGCAGCGCGGATCAGGGCAATGTCCTGGACAATCACCTGACGGCTGACTTCACAGCTCTTCGCCAGCGCTGCACCGGAGACCGGCGTCTTACTGTTTGTTATTCTTTGAAGAATCTCTTCTCTTCGTTCCTTTCCACTCATCATAAAACAAGACCTCGCATTTCGTACACTTCCCTTATCTTATCACACTTTCCGCCGTTTCTACAATAGCAGGAAATCATTTTCCAAAAGCTTTGTCAAGGACTAAAACTTTATGAAATTTTCCGGGCTCTCGTATATTCGTCCCGCCAACTGCCAATCATGAACGTATAACAGTAACGAACGGTAACCATACGTTCCATGTTTCAGGAGGATGCATACCATGGCGATCAATAAAGTTGAACTGTGCGGAGTCAATACATCACGCCTTCCCGTACTGAATGCCGAAGAAAAATCAAGCGCTTCTCCAACAGCAGTGAAAACGCCGACGATCTCTTTCAGATCGGCTGTATCGGCCTGATTAAGGCGATTGATAACTTCGACACGACCTTAAACGTCCGTTTCTCCACCTATGCCGTGCCGATGATCATCGGTGAAATCCGGCGGTATCTGCGTGACAACAATGCGATCCGCGTCAGCCGTTCCCTCAGGGATACTGCCTACCGCGCCATCTGCGCCCGCGAACTTTATCTCAAGCAGAACCAGAAAGAGCCTTCGATCGAGGAAATCGCCGCTGAAATCGGCATTGGAAAAGAGGATATCGTCTATGCCCTCGATGCAATCCAAAGCCCAATGAGTCTGTATGAGCCCGTCTACACGGAAGGCGGCGATACCCTGTATGTCATGGATCAGTTAAGTGATAAGAAAAATAAAGAAGAAAACTGGGTGCAGAACCTCGCCCTGCAGGACGCGGTCGCCCGTCTCAATGAGCGCGAACGCCAGATCATCCGCATGCGTTTCTATGAGGGGCAGACCCAGATGGAGGTTGCCCGGGAAATCGGCATCTCGCAGGCGCAGGTCAGCCGGCTGGAAAAGTCCGCCCTGCGCTCTATGCGGAATTATCTCTCCGACGAGCGGTAACGCCCGCCGTTCACTGAATTTCTGCAAACTCCAGCCGGTAATCCGACGGCGGCATTCCATAGTGTTTCCGGAACACACGGGAATAGTAAAAGGGATCTTCAAATCCGCACGACAGCGCCGTCTGTTTGACCGTCATCCCCATCTGCAGCAGCTTTTCTGACTGCTGCAGCCGATATTCCAGCAGATACTGTCCTGGTGACCAGCCGATTTTCTTCTGAAACAGACGGTTCAGCGTTGTGCGGCTGACCGCCATTTTCCGCGCAATTGTCTCCGCGCAGAACTCACTCCTGTGATACCCTGCGGCAATCAGAGCCATCGCTTCCATAATCCGCGGATCCTCCTTCTTTCTCTCCTCCCGCTGCGGCTCCGCCAGATCCTGGTACACGCCCAGAAGCGCAAGCAGCACACCGACGGCCTCCTGGCTGTTCCGGCGATAGAGTTCCATCTGGCAGAGACGCTCAAAATACGGCAGAAGCCTTTCCTGACGGAGAGGCGGCGCCGCCGGCTGCTGTGGGTTCAGTACCGACCGTGCCAGAATCTGCCGGCATTGTTCCCCGACAAAATCAACCCACACATATTCCCACGGCTCGTTCTCATCCGGCGCGTACTGCACCACCTGCTCTGGACAGATTAAAAAGCTCTGTCCGGCGGTAAGCGTGTACGTCTTTTTCCCGCAGGTAAACGTTCCCTTTCCGCTTATAATATAATGTATAATATAGCACTGCCGTACACCCGGCCCCCAGGAATGCAGATCATGGCAGTCCTGCCGCCCGGCATCGACAGGCCGGATCCCGTTCATTTCTGATACAAGCATATTCTTTCCTTTTCCCGTATTTTATTCTTTATGAAGCAAAAATCCATGCTTTTGTCTTAAAATTCCATGGTTTTGCTCTGGAAATCCATCTATACTCAAAGTACATCAAAACTTACGGGAGGTCAATACTATGATCAAACTTACACCGCCGATGGGCTGGAATTCCTGGAACACCTTCGGAGAAAATATCAATGAAAAAATGATTTTTGAAACTGCTGATGTCATGGCCGAGAGCGGCCTGCGCGATAAAGGATACGAATATCTTGTCATCGACGACTGCTGGTCTTTACGTGAACGCGATGAAAACGGCCGTCTTGTGCCGGATCCGGAAAAATTTCCGTATGGTATGAAAGCCGTTGCCGATTACGTTCATTCCAAAGGGCTGAAATTCGGTATGTATTCCTGCGCCGGAAACATGACGTGTGCCGGCTACCCTGGCAGCTATGAGCACGAATTTGTCGATGCGGAAACTTTCGCATCCTGGGATGTTGATTTCTTAAAATACGACTACTGCTACCACAGTCCGATCCTGCACGGAAAATATCTGTACCGCCGCATGGGACTGGCACTCGAGAACTGCGGCCGCGACATTCTCTTCTCTGCCTGCTCCTGGGGTGCTGATGAAACGCATGAGTGGATCAAAGAAACCGGCGCTTCCATGTGGCGTTCCACCGGCGACATCTTTGATACCTGGGATTCTGTCAAAGATCTCGTGGCACAGCAGGAAAAACTGCATCCGTACAACGGCGTCGGCTGCTTCAACGATATGGACATGCTGATCGTCGGCATGCATGGAAAAGGAAATGTTGGACTGGCCGGCTGCAGCGATGTCCAGTATCAGACACACTATGCACTGTGGGCATTCCTTGGCTCCCCGCTGATGATCGGCTGCGACATCCGCGAGATGAGCGACGAAACCCGCCGCATTCTCATGAATGACGAAATGATCCGCATCAACCAGGATCCGCTCTGCCGTCAGCCGTATAAAGTGAAAAACCATGCATGGAATGACAACGTTCTGATTTATGTAAAAGCGCTCGCAAACGGAAATCTTGCTATCGGCATGTTCAATCTCAGTGATGAAAAATCGCGTGCAGCCATGAATCTGGATGAGATCGGCCTTCCGTTCTCCACTGGCCGTACTCTGGAACTTACTGAGGTCTGGACCGGCGAGAACCTGTGTGCAAACAATGCATCCCTTGTCACAGAACTCGAGCCGTTTGCATCAAAAGTATACCGTGCAAAGGTCGTAAAACTCTGATGGCACGCTGTATGCAGTGCGGCAAAGAACTCACACATAACGAGATCGGCGCCCACCGTAAATTTATCAACCGCGGCGCAGAACAGTTTTTCTGCAAGCAGTGTCTTGCCGAGCATCTCGGTGTAACGCCGGAGCTCATTGACGAAAAGATCGAACAGTTCAAGCGGCAGGGGTGTACACTGTTTGTATAGACCTACACTGTCTGAAATGCACACAGCCGGATTTCCGCCAAATAGAAATCCGGCTCTATTTTCATGCTGCATAAAAAATCATTTCTTCTTTATTTCTTTCAGATATGCTCCGGCATCCTTTAGGAATCCCGCCACAATCAGAAGAATTACCATTCCGATCGGAAACGCTGCCACGATACTGACCGACTGCAGATTGCTCATAGAGCTTTCGGAAAAGACCAGTGCAATCGGAAGCAGAATCAGCAGAAGGCACCACATAAGCTGAATCGCTTTCGATGGCTGCTGTCCCTCTTCCAGACGGCGGTAGCTGTAGCAGGAAACCGTCAGCGCAATCGAATCAAACGAGGTCGCATAAAAGGCAATCATCGTGAGCAGCAGAACGACAAGAACCAGCGATGCACACGGGATCTTCTGGATCATGGCGATAATCATTCCATAGAGATCACCGTCTTTGGCATACCGCGCGATAAAATCCGCTTTTCCCGCCATCTGCATCCCCATCGATTCATTTCCCAGGATGATAAAGCTTAAAATCGTGGAGCCAACGCCGAATCCATATCCGCCAAGGATTGTCTGCCGCACCGTTCTTCCCCGGGAAATACTTCCGATAAAAAATGGCGCCGCCACGCACCATACCATCCAGTATGCCCAGTAATAAATAGTCCAGTTCTGCGGAAAATGCGTCTCGCGCAGCGGATCGGTATCGGTCGCCAACGTCGGGAAATACTGAATCATCCGTCCCAGCGATGAAAATCCCGTCTCGATAATATACCGCGTCTGTCCGCCGAACAGCAGCACGTACGCCAGTAGCCCGAAAAACAGATAGATGCAGAGCTTTGCCAGAAAACCGATTCCGCGGAAGCCGTGAAGCAGCGAATACGTGTACACAAAACACGTAATCAGCAGAATCACAATTGTCACTGCGTTCCGGTCCAGATTGATATGAAACAATGCATTGATTGCACTTGCCATCAGCGGCGTTGCCACGCTGAATGTCGTTGCCGTTCCTGCAAGGAGTGCAAATACCGCCAGCAGATCAATCAGCCGTCCGCCGATGCCGTCCGTCTGTTTTCCCATAATCGGACGGCAGGCTTCTGAATACCGCTGCCGGTTCCGTTTCCGCACGTGCAGCATAAACCCAAATGCGGCAGCGAGAACGAGATAAAAGCCCCACGGAATCAGACTCCAGTGAAACAGCGGGTACACGCCCGCCCACTCCTGGATTCCGCCCATCTTTTCAATCTGCGGATCAGCAGCATACATCACCCATTCTGCAAAAGAATAAAACAGAATGTCTGCCGCAAGGCCGCACGTAAACATCATGGATCCCCAGGCAAAAAAAGAATATTTCGGTTTCTCATCCTGCTCTCCTAACACAATATCGCCATATTTTGAAAATGCCAGATACAAAGAGAGCAGAAAAACGCCAAGGCCAATTGCAAGATAATAGACTCCAAAGGTATCTCCCAAGAAGAAGCGTACCTTCGCAAGAACTGTGTTGGACTGTTCCGGCAGGAGGAAAAACAAAATGCTGAGCGCTGCAATCAGTCCCAGCGGCAGCAGCGTGATCATCCAGTCAATCTGACCTTTTTTCCGTATTTTTCCGCTCTGTTTCTTTTTCGCCACTCTGTTTTCATCAACTGTATTCATGTTTTCTGTTCCTTTCTGCTATACTGCCCGATCCAGCTTATTTTTCTTCTGATTTTTCCTGCCCCTGTGCCTCATATCCGCAGTAAGACGGATCCAGATCGCAGAGTTCCGAGAAATCATCAATCTCAATCAGATCGCCTTCCTGCATAGGATAAATGCCAAGCTCATATTCTTCAAAATGACAGAACATCGCCACATCATCCCAGTAAATCTGGCGGTTCTGTTTTTTTTCAAATTCCAGTTCCAGGTGGCGTTTCAGCCGCTTTCCGTCCTCCCGGTTCCAACGTGATACACTGAAGAGCTGCCAGCCGCCCTTACCGCCGGTCCGGCTACAGGAACACACGATTCCATCCTTCACCTGCATCAGCCATTCATCCGTCTTTTCGTCCGTCCAGACAGCATTGTAGCCAGAATGCGTAAATTCCGGTGCAAGAATTTCTTTTTTGTATATAATCTGATCCCCATCCAGAATCATTGCATTTTCCAACTGTTCCCGCGCCACATAGAGCGATGCAATATTATTGCAGGAATCCCAGTATGGATTTTCGATCAGTGTCACACCTTTATATTCTGCGGTAAGGCACGCAAACTGCTCTTTCCGATATCCCACTACTACATAAATCTCATAAATTCCATTTTCATGCAGCGCCTGAATCACCGTATCAATCATGCGGACACCCTTCACACGGATCAGCGGTTTCGGCGTAGTAAGCGTTACCGGCCGCATCCGCGTTCCCGTTCCCGCCGCCATGATAATTGCACGTTCTACATGATTTTTCTGCTGAATTTCACTTCCCGGTCTCTGCCCCACATCCATCGCTTTCATTCTTCCACCCTCTTATTCTTCCTGACCTTTGCTTTTGGCAAGCTCCTGCTTAACAAGTTTATAGTAATCCTTAGCATATCGGTACTGTTTCAGCGAATACTCGCCAAACTCCACGCCTAACCGGCTCTTGTACTCACACCAGTTGCTCCATAAAAGCCCGCACACCGCAATGTATGCATAAATTTTCGTGCGCACCTCCTGCGGACAGCCTTCCGTAAAATAACTGTCGATCAGCGCATCCACCTGCGGACGGTCATACATGGCGTAAATGCAGAACATCGCCAGATCCACATGTGCATCCTGCATGCCCGCATATTCCCAGTCAATCAGACGAATTTCCGTTCCGCCGTTTTTCTCCACAAACAGAAAATTGTCCGGCACCGCATCAATATGCGTCAGCGTCCACACCTTCGGCTGCGCTTCCAGATAAGCCTCAAGCTCCAGCACATGCGCTTTCGTCGTGCTGTAATCCCGATAAACAGACGGTTCTCCCTCCCACAGACTTTCATAGTATGCGATCTGGTCAAACAGCGAAAACGTATGCTCCACGCTCAGATGCTCCTCATGGAAGGAACGGAGCTTTTTCATACAGGCCTGCACATCCTCAGGGTTTTCCGGATCGCAGACACGCGCACCCTCCAGGTATTTCGTAATCTTATAGCCGTTTTCCGGATTGATCGACACGATTTCATCGCAGATGCCCTTTCCGTCCAGTGTCCGATATACCGCCGCCTCCTGCCTGCGGTTGATCAGAAGACTCGTGCCTTCCCCCGGAATTCTCATAATATACCGCCCGCCGCGACAGCGGAATAAAAACGAACGGTTTGTCATTCCCTTTTTCAGGACCTCAATTCCCGTAATCTCCTCACCGGAAACCGAAAGCACCCGTTCAATTTCTGCCATCGCATCCGACTTCAGCTGATCCGAATTTTCATCCAGTTCCCGCAGCTGCTCGTAGGTATTGATCTCCACCACAGCTCCTTCCGGGACAAGCTTTGCCTGCACCGGCATTCCGTTTTCCGCAAAAAGGGCATCCTCCCAGAAAACATGGTCATACCGGCGATCCTGTACCATCGTTTCGATTCGCCGCGCCATCGACTGTGCCACAGAATCCGTCAGATAGCTGATGCCGATCATATGATTTCCTTCTTTTTCCCCGCCTGAGGGCACAAGCTCCCACTTCCGGCTCACACGAACCGTACTGTCTGGATCTTTTGCATCGCTCACCAGATACCAGGAATACCACTCATACTCCGAAAACGGATTTTCCCGGCACCAGAGGTCGCACGGCATAAGATACGTTTCACCAAGCTGCGGCAATACCTTTGCCAGGGAATGCAGGTTGTTTTTCTCTGCATACTCCATATTGACAACCAGCTTCACGCCATACCGGTCAACCAGATAATCGTACTGTTCCTTTTTAAAACCAACGACAACATAAATTTCCTTCACCTTTACCGCATGAAGCTGACGGATCAGCCGCTCGATCAGCGGTTCCCCCTCTACTTCCAAAAGTCCTTTCGGCGTTTCCATATTAATCGGCACCATCCGCATTCCATATCCGGCAGCCAGAATCACCGCGTTTTTCGGGCGATGCTTTGCCATCTCAAGCCTGGCTTTTTCCGTCAGCTCCATATCTGTTGTTAAAAAACCCTGCCCCTGCAGCGCTTTCACCGAACGGTTTACCATTCCCAGTGAAAACCCACACCGCTCCGCCAGCGCACGCTGGTTCCGGCAGTGGTATTGCAGGATCACGTTCAAAATATCAGATTCTTGTTTGTTCATGTACATCTATCCTTTCATTTTCGTGAACATCGTTATTATAATACAGAACCGGCGACATGTCAAGCTGCCAGCCGATCCTGTGAAACAATATGCCCAGATTAAGTTACGGTTCACTGGTTCCCAGCGAACCGTAACATTCGCAGCCCTAATCCATGTGCAAGTTTTTTCACCATCCTCCTTCCGGTACAAGATCCACGCAGACAATCTCCGGAATATTGTTGAACCGCGGAATCACCTCCGTATTTCCAAGCCCCGCAGACAAAACCAGATGCCGTTTTCCATCCTTTGAATCAAAAACACCCTTCAGCCGTCCCGGAAACCAGCCCATATCCGGCGCATATACGCCGCCGATTCCAGGCAAAATGACCTGCCCTCCGTGAAGATGACCAGAAAACACGCAGTCCATGTTCCATTCCTCCAGGGCATCATTTTTCAGCCAGGCAATCGGAAGATGACTAAGCAGGATCTTGTAACGGTCGGTATTCTCAAAATCCCATAAAAACATGCATTCGCTAAGATCAGCTTCCTCCGTTTCCAGGTATTTGTCCGGCAGGCAGTAACCGTAAATGCCGCCAATGCGAAGAGACTGGCCTTTTACGGTGATATCCCGGTATTGGTGCTCCAGAACGATTGCACCGGCGGCCTGATACAATTGTGTGACGTCTGTGCCAAAATTGTCCTGGTATTCTATCTCATGATTTCCCAAGGACAGATAGACGGGAGCAATCTCGCATAGAGAAGAAATCAAATTGGTAGCAATCTCTGTGACAGGCTCTCCGGAATTTAACAGATCCCCCGTGAGCAGGATCAGATCGGGAGACTGACTTGCTATCCGGTCAATCAGCTCCTGATTGTCTTCTCCAAACTCGCTGTTGTGCAGATCCGTCAGCTGCAAAATCCGGATTGGGGTATCGATTTTGTCGGAGGGGATCTGATAGGAAGAGTAGCTTAGGGAGTGTTTTGATTGGTCGAGGTTTTGGCAGTTTGTGATTCCGAGGAATAGAAGTACGCTGATAATGAGCGTCCATTTGTGCTGCCGTAGCCATTTCATTGATAATGTCCTCCGTTATCGTGACTCATCCTAACCCACACAGCTTTTTGAGTACACGCTTAATTATTTCCTTCTTACTTCGCCTTTGTGGTTGTTTTACTTGAAGTAATGGCAATATTTCCTGAAAATTTTCGCTTTCAATAGTTTTTAAAACAATATCTCTATTTTGTTTATGAACTGATGATCTCAATAACGATGGATTTTCTCTTGCAGCCTGTTCCAAATAAACTTGTTCACATTTTATGTTTTCAGAAACTGCGTTCATCATTTTTTCACCTTTTGCAGTATGCGTTAATATAAGAGATGTTCCTTTATTATCGTCCATTTTGGGATTAATATTCCATATTCCCCAGAAATCGCCTAATGTTATATCACTAACACGATGATATCCTTTAAAATGACAGCTACTACAAGATTCCCGCAAAATATAATCTTTTACAAATAATTGCATGAAGGGATCATCACCATTTTTACATAAATAGCGTTTCTTGTCTGCATAAGCAAATTTAACCGAGTATGCGTAATGACTCCAACCACTTTCCTTATTTCGCAAATTTATATGCTGTGGAAATGAATCACTATTATCCGTTAGAGATCGATACTTTACATATTTTTCCCATACCATCGGAGACGGTACTCCATGACATACAAAATCTATGCAGACCAAATTCTCATAATCTCGTTTTAAAAAGGCTTTCAATCCGGCTACCTGACAAGGTGTACCTGAAAACAACACTATTCGTCCGGAATCCAGTTGTTTTTTTATGCTTAAAAAGCTGTCTCCTAAAATACTTTGCGAATATTTCGCTCCTCGTAGTTTACCGAGTTCCGTTTGCTCTTTTATCTCAATATGTCTGACTACGCCTTCGTCATCATAGCTTGCACCATAGATCACTCCGCCTCGCTGTAAAATGGTAGCTGCTAACTCAGAGAAAATTCCACCGGAGGAACTCTCCAGTCGAAGTGCATTATTGTTAGAGAATGCCGCATATGCAGACGTTGATAGGTTTTCATCATCTTTTTTCTTCATTAACACGGGACATACTCTTTCACAAGCCCCACAAGCAATACACGCAGACCGCTCCATAATTACCGGAAACTCAAATCCTGCATTATCTTTTTTCATCTGAATACAGTTCCGTGGACAAATGCTTACACAGGCAGTGCAACCTGTGCATTGACTTTTATCTGCGAATTTAGGCATAATCTTCACCTTCCTGTTCAACAAAGCCTGTTGTAATCATACTGTAATTCTTTTGCACTTTTTTTGACATAAGCATCACATAGTCTCACGGCCATATATATAATCATCATAGCCCTTTGCATGATCTGCCTTCACAAATTTCCTAATTTAGATTTTATTTTTCTAAACAAACGTAATAATAAAACAAGTTCAGGATGTGTCAAACGACAATATATAATATAGTCATCCAATTG
>PPYE01359026.1_pt1 | contig 10251 bp, 6 predicted proteins | sample 1559881 | NCBI WGS metagenome assembly PPYE01 (sample SAMN08240022, study PRJNA423297) | Human gut metagenome, whole genome shotgun sequencing project.
TGATGCTAATAGTATTAGCAAGGACTATGCAAACTATACTACCGGTTACTTCAAGAAGATTGTCGGTAGATATGGTAACGAGATGATTGGAGCTGCTGGTAAGAATTTAGAAGTTGAAGATTTGAAGATTGCTAACGATGACGACTTTGTTTTGTATGAGCCTTTCAAGGCACTTAATGTTTCATACGAGCGTTCTGTTTCTTCTGAATCCAAGTGGGGAACCCTCTGCTTGCCGTTTGCTTTTGCAACCAATAAAGAGTATGATTTCTATTCTATTAATGCCATAGATGAAGATAAGGCTAGTGTTACACTGACTGGTTATGATGAAAATACAGAAATTCCTGCTGGAACTCCTTTGCTTTTCAAGCTGAAAGAGGGAGTAAGCGAACTGAAGCTTTCTGCAGAGGAGGTTCAGATAGAGCCTGATGCCAAGTCTGTTATCATTTCTGAAGATGAGTCCTGCAAGTTGGTAGGTCTTTTTGTTAAGAAAGACTTTTCTGATGAGGAGAATCATTGCTTCATCTTGAAGGATGATAAGCTGATGAATCCAAAGAAGTGTCTGGAAGTTGACCAGGATTCAAATGTAAGTGCTTATCCTTTTAGTGCTTATCTTGCAGTCAACAATGCAGAACCAACACAGTCTGCCAAAATGTATAGTCTCCATATTGATGGTATTGTAACGGTTATCAATCAGCTGAATGCAGTGACTGATGGAAAGGCAGAATATTATGATCTTCAGGGCCGACGTATCAATAACCTTCAGAAGGGAGTAAACATTGTAAAGCGTGGAAACAAGACGATGAAGGTTATCATGAAATAACAAGACAATGAAGTATATATGTTAGAAGAGGGTGCGCCAAAAACGGTGCACTCCTTCTAACATATATTGCCAAAATGAGCCATACGAACTTCCTATTTTGTTATTTCCACATTCTTTGCTCTCCAAACCGTTGGAGTACAACCCTCTTTTGTCTTGAAGAGGCGGTAGAGCTGTGTACGGGATGTAAAACCACATTCTACAGAAATGATGTCGTTGTTATATTCGGGATATTCCTGCATCATCTTTTTGGCTGCATGAAAGCGAATATCGCTGAGCCATATTCTGAATGTGGTTTTCAGACATTGGTCGAAGAATTGAGTCAATTCATTTTTGGGGATATTCAGTGAATGAGACAATGTCAACATATTGGTTGAACTGTCTTTGTATCCCACTTGGGCGCACCATGCATCTAGAGTTTTTTGAATGAATATACTGCGTCCTTCTGAAATCTGGACGATAGGTTCTGTTTCATCTGTAGCGATGGCATATTGCTCTTCGCTTGTTTTTATATCCGAACCTTTCTTTAGTTTCATGGCAGTATTTTCTTCTTCCCTGATTAAGAGATTTTCTGTCGGAATGTAATTATTGGCAAGAGCAGCATAGCTGAGATTGAAAAAGATCACAGTTATCAGTCCAAAAGGTCCTACTATATATAATAAGGTGGTTGAGAGCATTGCAAAAGGTATGACCAGAGCGTTGAAGAAGAGGAGCAATACGCCAGCATGAGTATATCTTACGTATGGCAGCATATCGGTAGCAGCCATCATTTCCAGCATCTTTCTTCTCTTGCGTATCTGTACAACTATCATATATATGCAATACACCACATTGCCCATGAAAAGGGTCAGCAGTACATAAATCCAAGGACCGATGTGCCATCCATCCTTTAGATAGAAACTGAGACCTAAGACAGCGATGATGGCTGCAAAGAAAGAGGAGCAAACCAGATTTATTTTTTTGCGGTTGCTCTCTGTTGTCTCTACATTATATATTCCCATGGCGATGAGTGTAAAGCAGGGGGTATAGACCAGGAGATTGATAATAGTTCCTATGTCTTCTCCCATAGCTCTGAAGCCAAAGTACATCTGTAAGGCATACTGTATGCCCAGTCCTATCATGGCTGCAAATATCATCCAGCGAGATTGCTCGTATCGTTTGTTTAGCCATTGTACATGTAGACGGCTAATGCCCAGAATGAGGGCATTGATAAGCATGAAGATGAGGCATGCAAATTGTAGTAAATATAATGAGTCCATTTCTTATAAATTATTATTGAGTTAGCTCTTTTTCTGTTTTTATTTCATCTTACAGTCTGGAAGAACTTCCATACATCTTTTTCCTTCTATAGTCTTCAGTATGCAGCCGATGGTCTTTCTACCGATGTTTCTGTTTACTGGAACGAGATCTTTACTGATAATTTCTACATAGTGAACGCCAGCGTTAGGCACATCCATAGGTAGAGTACCTTCGGCTTGCATCTTGGTATGCTCGAATTTTTCTACATCGTCGAATCTTACATAGCGGTTGGTCTTGCCGTCAACAAAGCCAACGCATACCGTATCCTTATCTGTTGCGATAGAGGCAAAGATGAGTTTTTCACCAGCAAAACGCTTGAATTCCCTTCCGCGTTCTCGTTGCAGAAGTTCTGCCATGGAAACCTTGCATACTCTGCCGCTCTCGTATACCAGAATGAGCCATCCCTCTTCTTCGTCTTCGTGTACTGCAAGTTTCAGGCGATAATCTTGCCAGTCATCGTCATCCAGTACCTTATATTCGTCGGTATCCATCAGACAGATGACGGCAGTAACTGGGCGGTAACCGTCTTCATAATCATGCAGGGCATTGTTGCGCAGACGTGAAGTCTGGATATGCTCTGTGATTGGAGCAGATTCTACATGTTTGACGATGTTTTTAGTTTTCTTTTCATTCTGGGCAGTGTCTACGATATTAGCAGAAGGAGTAGTGTTTACTGCCAGATGCGGAATATGCTCCTCTGCCCATTGTTTTCTGATGGCAAGAAATTTTTCTCTGTAGGTGGCATTTACCTTACGTGCTGATGTTCCCATGCGTTCGAAATATTCACAACCCACGGCGATTGGGGTAGGGCAAGGCTCGATATCGATAATGAGTACGGCATTGCTTACTTCCTCGTCGAAGTGAGTATGTACATAGTGGGCAGCCTCCTGTCCGAGATAGTAAACAATCTGGTTGTTGACATATATCTCATATTTGTCTTTAGATCCCTTGAAGAGTGGGTTTTTCAAGTCTTCTTCCAATCCCATTTCGTAACCGATGTCGGATACGCCCAGATACAGATGACCACCTTCGGCATTGAGGAAGGCGCAGATTTCCTGCATAATCTTCACTGTCTGTGCCGTAACATCCACTCGCATGGAGTTCTCTGGATATACGATAGAGGTCTTGAACTCTGTATGGAAGTCTTCCTTGCCATAGTTCTTTTTGTTGGAAGAAGATTTCTGTAGCTTCAGAAGCGCACGAATCTTGTCGAGAATGTCACCCGCCTGGGTGAGCAGTCCCGATTTCTTGACGAAATTATGGGAGAGAACGAGCGATGCAAGCTGTTGCAGGTGAGGATCTTCTGTAAGACTGCTCCAGCGGTATAGCTCTTCATAATGTTCCTCGCTATCCAGACAGCCGATGATGCGCAGTTGCATGAAGTCGTGGCGCAGGATGGCATTGCGTTCGAATAGTTCAGGCTCTGTTTCTGCGATATGATTGATTTTCTTGGTATCAACCTTATCCAATGCCGCAAAGTCGTTGAGAAGTTCCAGCAATGTCAGTCGGCTGTCATAATATCCTATGCGTTCTTTGCTATCCAGCATGATGGCAAGTAATCGGCAGAAGTTGAGATAGTTATAGGCCTTGATGTTATCTTCTTCCAGTGTTGCCTTGGCATCGATGATGGCCATCAGTTCTGATACGTATACTTCGTTCATGGAAACGGCATTAGCCAATTCGTCCTTCTCTTCCTTAGGATTGTATACTTCATGGTTTGCATATCCCAGCATCAGTTGATGGAATGCATCGGCAAGGCTGAATCTGCTCTCAGGCGATTCTCTCAGGAAAGTACCATAGAGATATTCGTTGGCACCTTCGGTAATGTTGTCTACTTCTACAATCATGCCTTTCTTCAAGTCATTGAGGCTCATGCCAGGAGCTGGACAGATAGAGACCGAGAAACCTTCGCTGCTGACGGCTGGAATACGGGGAACTCCAGGCACCTGATTGAAGAGCAGGCAGGTGAGGCGAGAGTTGTAGAACAAGTCGTTCACTCTCACATCGTCTTCGTATTCGGTTATCATGTCGCGCATGGCAAAGACATAGCTTCCGTCGCTCTTTACGTCTTTTACATAAGCACGTAGCAATAGCGGCATTTTCTGGTATTCGAAGGATTGGATATTGACATCGCCTGGGAAGAAAGGTACTACGTCGTTTAATACATCGAGCGTACCCATTCCTTCGCAACCATCTTCCACAATCTTGCATTCGAAGAGAAGTTGTCCAGGGAGCTGTCGGGTCACGATGATCATGGTTTCATCATCGATATAGAGCTTTCTGTTCGTTTTTTTGGATGTCTTGCGCTTTTGGACGAATAGCGAGTGGTTGATATACTCCCATAGCTCCTTGTAATGCTCGATAGTGGTGCCCACCTTACCTCTCAGTTTTACCGGTGGTTTTTCATCGAGTCGGACAGAAATTCCGTGCCAGAGTCCCATACGGGCAGAGAGGGGCATATAGAGATTTTCCTTATCCAGGTCTTTTGGCTGTATGGTGATGGCCTGCTCGTTAATAGACAGTAATGCCATATCGCTCTCATATTTAGCTGGTTCAAAGCTTTCCACTGTATCGTTGTTCTGCGAGCAGAGCATGTTTGCCAGTACAAAGGCATCATCGCTGTTGAATGGTAGGGCTGCATCAAACTCTGCCTGGGTAAAGAGTGAAAGGAAAGCTCTCTGCAGTGTCTTGTTAGAATCGCTTACGTTCATCAATGATACCAGGCGGTAGAGTATGGCTTGGTTCAGGGAGGTGTCGTAAATCTTGTGAGTAGCATTTCTGCCAAGTATCAGCTCGATGATCAGTACTTGTATCATCGTCTCCTTAGTGGTTGTATCGCTCGATAGTCGGTCGGTCTGGCTATAGATATTGTCTACGTATCCCTGTAGCAGTTTGAGCCATTGCATCTGGAAAGGTTTTCTGTTCCAGAGATATACTTCCTGGCTGCGGAGAGTGGCAAGAATCGTGTTGATATGTTTCTCCATAATCGAGAAGTCGAGCATGAAGATACATTGCATGATGCAGAATTGCTTGCGTGGATGATAGATGTAGGCACAAGTGGATAGGGTAGAAAGAATATGACTGATAGTATCTTCTGCCATACCGTTTTTCAGAATTTCGATAGCCTGGATATAGTAGGATAGCAGTTCTATGATATCAGTAAAGCGTTGTTCCAGCAGAATGCGTTCTGCTTCCTGACAGCGTGGAAGCAGATACTTGCTTTCTAGAGTTTCCATGCAATGAGTATGAATGTCCAGCAGTTGAGCCTGCAGTTCATCCTGGCTTAGACTGCCGGAAATACCAGCTATCCATCGATGGCACTCCAGGTCGAATATTTCGGATGGTGTATCGCCGAGCATCAGTTTCCTGAATTCTTCTGTGTTCCAGCTTTCATCACCGATGATATTGCGAAAATCTTGATCAGAGAGTGAAAATTCTGATTTTTCTGCACCCAAGACGTCAACCAGTTGTACTTCCATCAGTTTCTGGCGGAATTTGGTAATTCTACATCTTACTCTTGGGGTAAGAGCCGCATTGATAATGGTATCTCGTTTTAGTATGGCAGTGAAGCCATATTGGTCTTCCAGGTGATAGCAATCGCCTACAGTCATTTTAATTTTGAAGTCCACCTCATCATATTCCTTGTAATGTTGTCTCATGAGGTGTTCTATGTTTTGAGCAATGAAAACCTTGCCCAGGTGGGTGGTTACCATCAGACAGTTTAGGGTTTCGGGCATGGGTTGCCTTCTTTGGAAGTCAATCTGTCCTATTTTATAAATTTTGTCTTCCACTTCGATGACGAACTTATGTTCTTCTTCATCTATTCTTAAGACCTTGGCTTTAATATTCTTGTAGTTGTTCATAAATCTTTCTGTTTTGATATACGCATGCAAAGATACAATAAAAAATAAGTTTTTCAGCATCTTTTCTTCATTTTTTAGGTAAGTTTCTGCTTCTGGTAACTGAGATAGAAGTATCTGTTGTTTTAAAAAGGTGATTAATATTCAAAATAAAAGTTTATGTGGCATAAAAATAGGTATATGTGGTAAACTGGTAATGTGGTTGGTAAATAAAATGTTTATGATTGGTGATATAAATTTACCAAAAAGCTTGGAGAAATCAGGAATTATATGTATTTTTGCAATTGTAGAAAGATAAAAAACTAACTCTTGAAAATAACTAAATGGTAAGAGTAAAACATATAATCTGGTTGTTTTTGGTCTCTTGGATGATGATTGCTTGCCAGCAGGAAAAGCATGATAGATGTGAAGACGATACGAACAGCTTGCTTTCCATTGAGGATTCTATGGAAGTGAACCCTCAGTTTGCCCGTAAGAAAATAGATGATGGAATGAAGAATGCTCCTGATAGTCTTACTTATTATGAGTATATGTCCAGATTGGGTAAGCTGTTTGTTCTTTCATCTTCGCCTGATTCTATGCCCCAGTATATCAATCCCGTCGTAGAATTTGCTGAGCATCAACCTGAATCTCCACGTCGCAACAGCCTTTTGGCATACGCCTATAATTGCCAGGCTGGCAATTATCATAATTTTCATAAGAAGAGAGAAGATGTCATCATGCTCTATCATAAGGCTTACGAATTGCTTAAGAACAGCGATTCTCCTAAGTTGATGCCGGATCTTTGTGCCAATCTGGGAGATGCCTATGTTTTCGACAATGACTTGCCTAAGGCTGCCCTTTGGTATCGCAAGGCACTGTTCATTGCTGATTCTCTCCAATTGCCGAAAGTGCAGAATGCATCCTTGTATATGGGACTGGGACGCATCTATCTGTTGTTGGAAGATTTTGAGGCTTCCTTGAACTGTTATCAACAGACAGAAAAGAGCTTTTCTGATCTTTCGCTCAACCTGCAGGCCTATTTCCTGAATAACTATGGTAATTATTATTACTATACCAAGGATTACCAAACTTCTCTGAAGAAATTCCTGATGTTGAAGAAACTGCTGGAAAAACACGACAAGCGTGAAACCTTCAGCATGTATCTCTGCAAGCTCAATCTGGCTGATGTATATCTGAATCTCAACCAATTAGACTTATCTGATAAATGTTTGGATGAAGTAGAGGATTACATGCGAAAGAATGGCGATGAGACAGCCATTTACTATTGCAATACCATCCGTATCGGACAGGCAGTAAAGAAAAAAGATTGGAATACAGTAGCCAGAATATTGGCTGGAGAAAAATCGAATGACCAGCTGGACTTCTCGCTCCTCCAGATTCGTCATCAGTATTTATGAGGCTAAGGGCGACTATCGCCAAGCTTATCAGAATATGAAGGCTGATGACCTGATGCAGGATTCCCTGGCACACAAACGAACCCATATGCGTTCTGTAGAAATCATGCAGCGTTTTTCTCAGGACACCCTGCTGCTGCATTATCGCATTGCGATAGAATATAAGAATGTGGAAATCCAGCAGGCAAGGGGATTTATATATCTGATTGTAGGTATTCTTCTCGTTCTGATTTTGTCTACAGCCTTGTTTGTAGTTCGTTCCCGCAGAGAACAGGAGGCGGCTAAACTCAATATCATGAACCTGAAATTGAACAATGCCCGAAACCGTATTTCGCCTCATTTCGTTTTCAATGTCTTGAACAACAAGATTGTAAAATCTGATAATAAGGAAGCCAATGAGTTGTTGGAATTGACCAAGCTGATCAGAGCTAATCTGGACATGTCTCTCTAGATGCAAACATCTCTCAGGAAGGAACTGGAATTTGTCAGACAATATGTGCTGGTAGAGAGCAAGCTTATAGAAGACGACTTCAGGTTTGATGTCCAGATAGATGAAACCATAGATTTAGATAAGGTGATAATTCCATCCATGTTTGTGCAGATTCTTGCAGAGAATGCCTTTGTGCATGGCTTGAGGGGCTGGGAAGGTGATAAACGCCTCACGATACAAGTGCAAAAGGGACAGAAAGAGGATGTTCGTATCACGGTAGAGGATAATGGACCTGGTTTTGATGCCACCAAGATGGCACTTCAGCATCGTACGGGACTCAACATCATCCGCCAGACTATTGCCATCCTGAACGAACGCAATAAGAATAAGATAAGTTTCCTGATGCATAATAAGGTAGATGCTGACGGAAAGATCTTAGGATGTCAGTGTACCTTCTTTATACCTATAAATGTAAAATACTAAAGAATAGTCAGATTATGTTAGCAGTAATAGTTGATGATAATAAGCAAGCTGCCCTGGATTTGGCAGAACGTCTTCGGGAGTTTGAGGATGTAGAGGTTGGGGGCATGGCTATCAATGGTATGGATGGATTGTCTCTTGTCAGTCAGGTCCAGCCCGATGTACTCTTTCTCGATGTCCAGTTGCCCGATTTGTCGGGTCTGGACTTTCTGGAGAAGATGAGCAGTCATACTCACGGCAAATGTCGTGTCGTGATGTATACTGCGTATGATGAGTATATCTTGCCAGCTTTTCGCAAGAAGGCTTTTGATGTGTTGCTCAAGCCAATCGATGAGGAGGATCTGGCTACTATCATGCACCGTCTCACCCATGAAGACGTCTTCGTGCTTCATCCGGATGAGAGTAATTGCCGCAAGCAGAATTCTAAGTTTCTGTTTTATACCAACACCTTGGATTTCAAACTGATAGACAAGCGCGACATCGGACTTTTTCAGTATAATCATGAACAGCGCTGTTGGGAGGTGGTGGTTGCCGGGAACAAGAGGGTCATTCGTCTGAAGCGAAATATCAAGAGCGAAGCCCTGCTCGATTTGAGCGATCAGTTTGTGCAGATCAATCAGAAGTTCATCATCAATATGGATTATCTGATAGAGGTGGAAGAGGCTCATTCCACTTATTGCCTGACTATGGCACAATATTGCCCCCAACTGGGGCAACTTTTTGCCATTGCCGGGCACAAAATGAAGCGTCGTGAGAAAATTTTCGGACGGTCTACCATCGCCATTCGGAATATGCTTTCCGGCTACAGGATGCGTGGTTTTGCTCGTGAAAAACCTTACTCTCAATTTTACCCTTCACCCTTCACCTTTTCGCCGGAAACCCCGATAAACACTGGGGTTGTGAGAGGTGAAGGGTCAGCTCCACCCTTCACCCGTATAAACACTTAGCTATTAGATGTTTATGTCTGATTGGTGAAGGGTGAAGGGTGTTTTTGAAAGTAGCTTTCTATCCACCGCCGGCTGAATCTTCTATCCAGTCTTCTCAACTTCGGGTGCAAAGATACTTTGTAAGACGAGTTGACTCGTTATTTTATAATTAACTGAGCCCCTTTTTAAAGTGGGCTCAGTTTATTAGTTAAGTCATAATACAAACTAATGGGGAGTGAGCCGTCTGGGAAGATGCCCCACTCCCTTATAATTCAGTTCGTTGTGTAGTTTCTCTTCTTACTGTTCTGTAATCAGCCCTCTTTCTAGATTTGATCTTCTTGAGTGGATCTCATGCGATTATCATACAGAGCTTGAGTACGTTCTCCTCGAAGTGCTCCTTGTCTATGGCATTGTTCTTGAGTATGGAACGATAGTTATATACAGTTTGTGGTGAATAAGACAGGATGCCGGCAATCTTGGAACTTTCAGTAATGCCTAATCGCAACAAGGCGCACACACGAAGGATGGGTGGCATTTCCCCATTCTCTTTCAGTTGGATGTGTGCCGATTCGGTGAGTTGCTGGTTCAGCTCGTTTACAAAAGTTGGGTACAGAGACAGGAATGCCTTGTCGAATTCCGTCAGAAACTCCTTGTTCTCTTTCTCTGTATTGGTTGAGGAAGAAAGAAGGCTCAGAAGTTCCTTGCTTTGGTTGGCTTTTATCTTTCTTACTGCCAAGGTGCGCAGTTTGCACTTGTCATCACCAGGAAGACTGTGACCAGCAAGTCTGTCTTGAAGTTGAACTCTGTTGCAGGTGGTGGATTCGCAATTAGCATTCTTGCACAATAAAATGCAGAATTTTGAGTTATTATGAAAGAAAGTTTTCTTGAATTAATAATTATGCTCATGAAAAGAATGAATAAAATGCTGTTGGTTGCTGCTTTGGCGGCAACCACACTTTCTGTTCAGGCAGAACAGAAGAAGGGACCGGCTTGGTTGAGTGATGCACTTTTCTATCAGATTTATCCATCTTCCTATATGGAT